>Ga0315907_10000362_pt1 | contig 66047 bp, 46 predicted proteins | sample LakEriMetagenome_3_FD_203525 | JGI IMG/M metagenome (GOLD analysis project Ga0315907, IMG submission 203525) | Freshwater fungal communities from buoy surface, Lake Erie, Ohio, United States - Buoy 12 MA123 | ecosystem: Environmental > Aquatic > Freshwater > Lake > Lake biofilm | place: USA... | reverse complement strand
CTCCGCTCTAACTCTATTCCTACTAAATCATCCGGTTGAATGCTGTAGTTTTTAATTAAGTAGTGTGCTAACTCATTCGATTTCTCATTAAGCTCTCGGTAAGTTAATTCTGTATCCTTGAACTTGATTGCAACATTGTCAGGTGTTTTTTCTACCTGCTCCTCAAATAAGTCCACTATCGTCTTATCTTTCGGATATTGTATCTCAATCATTTTTAATCCAATTTAATACTTTACTTAATGATTGATTAAAATTGTCTTTTGGATACGTTTCATCCATAATAAAATCAATTCGTCTATCTTTAAAAAACCAAAAATCGACATCGCCTCCAAAGCCATATGTATTCTCATTTAGAATATGTGCAATGTGCAATAATCCTGTATCAATAGAATAAACAATTTCAGCATTTTTTATTAAATAAGTCCAATAAGGCAAACTGTCCTCTTTCAGAAAAAATACATTATCCGCCTCAGTTGCTAAATCGGTTCTTAAATTCGGGAAGTTTTCATTTGCCAAAATGTAAACGTTTATGTTTTCTTTCAGGTTATTTGATACTACTTTTTGAATCCATATCACGAGTGAATCATATACTTTTAAAACATCTTTCTTAATCGTTCCTGCAATTAAATTAAGCAAAACAAATTTCCGATTAAAGGAATCTTTTGAATGTGAAAAGATTTTAGCTTTCACTTCATCAATAGACATATACGAAACAAGAATATTTTGCGCATCAGCCGCTTTCATATCTGTTAAACCGAAAAAAGTTTCATTGCAGATTTTAGCATATTCATACACATTTTCAAAATGTTGGTCTAAACTCGGAAAGCCAGATTTCTTATCTATTGAACTATTTTTCAAACGGTATTTTATTTCATTCTTGTCTACTTCTATTCTCTCAAATTCATTTTGCTGAAAAACAATTTCCTGCATATTTAATAAAGAAAAGTCCAAGCCCACCATCCCTTTCACAATTGCAGGAAATCCTTGTGATTTTAAATACTCTTTTAAACGGCCATCACTTTTTACAAATGCTATAAAAACAGCTTCCAAATAATCATTTTCCCTTTCATAAAATGAATCCAAGGATTTATGTGTTATATGTGAATGAGCCGGTTTAAACACATTAGCATGAGGATGAAAAACTTGAATTTCCTTATCCGGAAATTCATCCGCAATCGCATTCACCAAAGGCCAGAAAAAAATGACACTGTCGCCAATGTAATCAACCTCGTTAATTAAAACGATGTTGTTATAATTATACATAAAATCAAAATATAGGTTCTTTAAAACCATTCTTCTTGATATTTACTCAATAATATTCATCTCTTTACCTGAAAACTTTATCATCAACCCATAAGCCGGTTTATCACCAAAATACGCACTATTTATAGGGCGAAAAAACTCGCTATGAGATAAACCTTGTTGAATTTTTCTTAAATAAACTGTCGCAAGTGTTTCCACACCTTTAAATCCTTTGAGCTTTAAAATCTCAACGAAGCCCAATTCTGACAAGGGGGTATAGTGACCGTTTTCTTTGTAGCCAGGAGAATTTTGCCATTCATTGTAGTTATTGATATCAAATCGGTCTCCGTGTCTTACTAAACAAATTGTTGTCATATTGTATTGAATTTACTTTTGATTTCGTTAAGGATTTTAATTTGGTTGATTTTTCGAATCATAAAATCACCTTCACCTGTTTTCAAGTTAAAAGAGGCATTATTTACAACATCTACTTTTGCATCGACTATCTCGATTCCAAATTTTTTTAACACGCGGATTAATCTTTTAGAGTGATTGATTTCTTTACTGCTGATTTTAACCTCTTCAGATGGTCTGAATTTATACATAAATAACCAGGCTTTATTTAGGGAAGTAACAATATTTGTTTCATTATATTCTGAAAATTCCGGGATATTGTTGTTCAAATTTTCAATGTTAGATCTAAATTCAGTTGTGATATTTGCATGATCAGTATCTCCGCTCCATCTTGCAAAAGCCTCTTGACCTTGACCTAATGAAATTCTCTCTCTGCTTGAGTTAACATAGACGAAATGATTTGATAGACTCAAAGGATAAAGAGGATAGTTAAAATATTCTATATCATTTCCTGAAAAAAAAGAGTCGCCATAAAAACGAATTTCATTGGTAAGAAAACCGTCAACATAGGTGCTAGGCTTTAAGCCACCTATAAGTAATAAAGAACCTAAATCCAAACAAGTGAACATCCCATAAGCCATTTGATAATTAAAGTTAGCTTCTTCTCGAACTGCAAAAAAATCTAAATCCCGACGGATATCAAATATTAATTTCAAAACGGGATAGTTAAAATGAATTATATCTTGATCATAATCAAATTCAGGAGAAGCAACTAAATATCTGTTTGCGTTTGAAACAATGTTAATAGATTCTTTAAAGACGCCATTCGTCAATTTAAGGACATCTGCATCCAATAAGAATAATTTCGAGTCTATATTCGTGCCTAACCTAAGATATAGATCCAAAAGAACTTTTTTGGCAGGTGCATCAAAAAAATAATCCGGAACTTCTTGATGTATCACCAAGACATTTCTCCCTTTACTTTGCACATTCTCAGCCGACCTCCACACCTCCTTCAGTACTGAATCTTTCTTTTTATAATTGTGAAAAACAATAAAAGCCATATCATTTTCAAAATCATCACCATAGGCATTGCGACAAGCATCGAAGACCTTCTCCAACTCAGTTTCATTCATAGCAGGAATTAAAATGGCATTTTTTTTCGCTCTGATGTCCTTTAATTTACTTTCTGACACTTGCAATAACAGCTCGTCTAACCAATCCAAATATGTTGGATTGTGCTTTTGCCAATACCTGTTGAGGATATCATTAAAGTTGGGTGGATTTTCTGTAAGATATTTATGTACAGATTCATTTATTTTTTTGTCATCAGAAATACCTTTGTGCTTTAGATAATCTACAAAAGCCTCCTTTTTATCTCGCTTAAAGAAATGTTGCGGTTTGAATAACTCTAAAACATCCCAAGGTGATTCTATTTCATGTTGAATGCAATACTCCCATCGTTCCCTTAAATCCAATAATTCTTCTGCTACCAAACCTTTATACATTGCTCTTACATTGGGAATGTAAGTTTTGAGAGTATCCACCGCAGCATTTTTCAAATCGGGATAAGCACCTTTGATGAGTTCTTCTTTGTAGAAAAAAGGCATTACTTTCCAGAAACGCCCACAAAAACGCTTATCATCCTCGGTCACTATTTTATTTGCTTGTTCCGACATCCTTATTTCGCTGACTGATGTTTACTATACAAAATCTCTTTCTCCCCAAACAACCGCTCAGCAATTAATCCTCTTGACTTACATTCCTCCACAAGTTTGTTAGATTCTACAATAGGAATAGATTCATCGGTATATTTTAAACTACTAATAAACTCACACCAGGGCTCTTGTCCCATGGCATACACATATACCTCTTTGGGGTGAAACATATTCACTAAATGCATACCTCGCTTATGGTCGCAACCGGAAAGGGTGCGGGATTGGTCATTTTCTCTTGATACGTCATCCAGCATCAATGGGCCATACAGCCAAGTCAAAGGAGCACCGTCACATTCCATACCTAAAAAGATAACATCTACATCCCCAACAATTTTATGAATGTTCTGATAAAGATTCGGTTCCATCACACGGGAATCTGCTGAGAAAAGCAAGGAGAAATCCGCCACCTTCACATGATAACAGGTTTTGGCTTTGATATCCAAATCGCTATGCTCTCCGGTAAAGGGCAACCCTGTGATGGTACAATCCGCTCTCTGGATGGTCTCCATTTCATCAATTTCAAGGACGTTCTTGAAGCCTATTTTATTGAACATCAATTTCAACTTTGGATCTTGCAAAGCTCCACCACCAGAACGCGGCACCACAATATTCTTTATCCGATGTCTCAAGGGCAATAGCGTTTCAAATAAAATATGATCCTGATGGTTATGGGTAATTAAAACATAATCTATTTCATCCGGCAAATCATAATCTGAAAAGTGATGGACTTCAGTTGGGTATCCATAATAACTGATCAATGGGTCAATCAAAATATTCAAGTCTTTGGTTTCGATAAAGATACAGGCATGTCCAAAATAACGCATACGTACTTTATCTCCCTTGTATTTTTCGTATGGAATGGGTGCATCATCCGTGAAAAAGGTCATAAACAACTCTTTCTGTTTATCGCTCAAATGCAATTTGGCTGCTATTTCTTCGGGAGAACCAGGAACGCGTTTCATTTTAGCTAGTTCGTCAATCATTGAGTCATCAAACGAAATAGGTAAATGCAGCACATCTGCTTCATTTAATTTGGGTGTACTTAATGAAAAAGGTCTGGAATCATTGTTCGTAATCCACAAGGCTATGGATTGGAAACTTTTATCGTAATACTCAGAATGGTATAAAAGCTCTTCAAAAACCCTGAATGAAAGGTTGTTATTCAGGTCATACACCAACTCCACATATCCCCTCAAAATGGGCGGAACTTTGTTGTAAAGCTCTTCTAAAGCATATCCTTTGGGATGCAACTTCAACAGTTTGTCTAATTTTCGGAAAGCAAAGGCCAATTGAACCATTTTACTCTGTTTTTCCAAAGTTTCGGTCAGGAGTTCTTTTACCTCTTCGGTTCTGTCAACCCCATAGTCCATAAAAGGACCACCTAACATTTTAGGATCTTTAACAGCATCCATATGTTGTTGAGGAGAATCAACATAAGAATTCATAATTTCCATGTGACGCTTCACAACATTCATGGCGGCTGTTCCAGGGGAAATTAAGTGTGACCATGCGTACCAACGCATGAAGAGGGGTTCTATAACTAGGTTTGGTTTGAGGTAATTCATTAAAATTATTGAGTTAACAGAGCTTGCAAAGAAAAGAAAAAAGATTTAATGTCTTATTACAATGTATAATATTTTATACTATAATGAATCAAAATCAAATATTATTATGAAGAATATTTAGCTGAGTAATTTATGTTAAGATTGCAATAAATTATACAAAATTATTTAATAAAAAAATTGCTTTTCTAGATTTATGAAAAACAATACTTTTTCCTTGAAATTCCCGAATATTCTCGGGATTCTCGAGATTTTTTGGGGTTTATCGGGAATTCTGGTTTTCAATAATTTTATGTTTGTGTAATTCTTGATTTCTTAGACGATATTGCAGAGGGTGTTTTTTGCACATCGAGGATGGTTTAAGGAAAAGTATTGTTTTCGCGTAAACGAACGTCTTTTCTGCGCGTTCTAAGACGGCTTGCATCATAGATATTTTGTTTTGTTAGCGTGACGCGGATCATTGTAAAAGTGTAATGCTCCCCAGTATTTTATCAGTATTTTGACTAAGTCACATATTTATTTTTATTCTAAAATAACATTATTTAATTGTATTTCAGTAATTTACGTTAAATATCTAATCAACAAGAAACATCACAAAACACATTAAAATCTGCCTTACAAGCAGAGGGTCGGTGGTACGAATCCCTCAACTCCCACTCTGATGAAAGCATTATCGCAAGATGGTGCTTTTTTGGTTTCTGGACGTTTTGAGTTTACTCAAATAAGGACAGAAACTGAAAAGGCGCCGAATGAGTGAAGCGAAGAAGTGCTTTCATCCACTGCACGTCGTGACGATGGGTTCTGTAATCCCTCAACTCCCACGCTGATGAAAGCATTGTCGAAAGACAGTGCTTTTTTCGTTCCTTGATGATTTGAGTATACTCAAAAGAACAGTAAAAGAAAATGCGACGGATGAGTATAGCGAAGTAGTGCTTTCATCCACTTAACGTCTTGACAACATTCTGATTTCAAAATAATTCAATAAGAGATATTAAAAATTTGTTAATAACTATTCGTTAAAAATTTTGTGTTCTCTAAATTGTTCGCATAATTTTATGCAAATTCTAACCTTAACCTATGAAAAATTTATACTTCAAATTTGGAGTGTTTTGTCTTTTGGTGTCTCTTGTAATTTCCCAAAATTCAACTCTTTACGCGCAATGTGTTGCGCCTACTCCAACAACAAACAATGTTTCTGTGACATGTGGACAAGCTGCCATGCTTTCTGCATCTGGCGGTACAAATTATACATGGTACTCTAATGCTGCGGGAACAAATCAAGTCGCTACTGGAGCTACTTTCACAACCCCTGCCCTATCGAATACTACGACATATTATTTGCAAAATATGACGGGGTCTGCGGCTAATGTTTTCAACATAACCTCTTTGTCTACTGCAGGCGCAACGTTTTACGAGCACAATACCTACACTGGGGATGATCGCGGCGGTATTGCCGTAACGCAACAGTACTGTTATGTTACGGGAGATCAGAATACGGCAAGATATGACATGCCGAATTTAACAAATCCTGTTTCTTACACTCGAAGAGATGGAATCGTAAGTGATATGGCTGGTGCAGGAACACTTTATACACTTTGGAACAATATTACCAATACTGATCCAGTTGGAACATGTACTGCCTTCACACTTAATGCGATTCGAACCTTAAACAGCGATTGTTCTTTGGGTAATACAATAATCCCTACTTCTCAGTCGATTTCAATGGGTTCATGTAATGATATGGCCATCTTCAATGGGGTTGGATTTATTGTGGTTTACACTGGAAGTGGTGGTAGTCCTGCTAATACGTTTTATCGAATCGATTTACCCTCAGGTACTGTAACCCAAATGGGTACATATACGCTTACTGCTACTTTTACTGAGAATTGGTCTAGATGGGGTGTTGCTGAATATGATGGTGTAAATTATTCTGTAGTATATGTTCAAAACAGTACAACAATCAGCCGAATGAATATGGCAACGGGAACCATTTCTTTGGTTCAATCGTTTGCGAACTTAAGTGATATGGCTAATATCACCTATTCACCTTGGAATAATAGATGGTATTATCACCATGAAGGTGGAAGCCAATGGGGAGGTTCTGATGAAAGTATTGGTTACTTGTCAGGAACGCACAATAGCATTGCAGCTAATGCGTGTTACTCTCCGCTCGTACCAGTAACGGTTACCGTGAATTCAAACATCACACCCCCTACTGCAGCACCTGCAACTATAAATTGTGGTCAAACGGCCTCGCTGACTGCAGCTGGAGGAAGTGGTGGTTCGTATACATGGTATTCAGACCCTGCAGGAACTCAAGTTATAGGTTCCGGCGCTACATTCACTACGCCTTCACTCGGTGTAACAACAACTTATTATGTTGCATCTACAAGTGGTCAAGGAGCTGGTTCTACATTTACCTTTTCTAATGCAAGTGCAACAGGACCAAACGGTCCTACACAAGCACAAATCACTGCAGCTTATGCCAATTCCAATTTAGCAAATAATGTAACAATCAATACGCAAGGAATCCAAGAATGGATCGTTCCAATGTCTGGAACATACCAAATTCAAGCGAATGGTGCACAAGGTGGTGGAAACGGCGGACTTGGCGCTCGTATGCAGGGAGAATTTAGCTTAACCCAAGGACAAAAATTATTTATTGTTGTTGGTCAACAAGGAAATGGTCCAGTTGATGCAAATGCTTGTGGCGGCGGAGGAGGTTCCTTTGTTACCACCGGTGCAGGTTCTTACACTACATCAACTGCCCTTTTAGTTGCAGGTGGTGGTGGTGGACAAAGTCCGCAAGTTGGAAACCCGGGCTTAATTACCAATAATGGAGGTCAAGGAGAAAATTGTCAACCGGGTGGTACCGGAGGTAACGGAGGAGCGGATGCATCGGCATGCGGAAGTGGTGCTGGTGGTGCTGGAGGTTTTTTAAGCGATGGCGCATCTGGTGGTTCTTGGGGATCTCAACGTGGTTTTGGTTTTATTTCCGGAGCGGCTGTTGGTGGAAGTTCAAGTTCAGGTTCTCGTGAAGGTGGTTTTGGCGGTGGCGCTGGAACACATCAAAATAATACAGGTGGTGGAGCTGGTGGTGGTTACTCCGGTGGTTCTGCAGCGTATCACGGTTCAAATTATGAAGGCGGCGGTGGCGGTTCATTTAATAGTGGAACGAATCAAGTGAATACACAAGGAATCAATGCTGGACATGGAAGTGTAATTATTACATCAATGACTCCGATGTGTGCATCGGCTACAGTTCCTGTAACTGTAACGGTCAATTCAGTTGGTTTACCTACCACATCAAATGTTACAGTAACATGTGGACAAACTGCAACACTAACTGCTTCTGGCAACGGTACAGTTTATTGGTATTCTAATGCACAAGGAACAACGCAAGTTGGTACAGGAAATTCATTTACTACCCCTCAACTATCAACAAATACAACGTATTATGCAAGTTTAGCTACAGGGGTCTGCGCAGGTCAAAATGTACCTGTTGTTGTAACTGTAAATCTTCCAGCATCACCAACAGCAAGTGGTGCTACGATCACTTGTGGTCAAACCGCAGCGTTAACAGCTTCGGGCGGTGGACTAAATAGCTATGTTTGGTATTCAAATGCCATAGGTACCAACCAGGTAGGAACCGGCGCAACATATACTACGCCTTCCTTAAGTATGTCTACAACCTATTATGTAGCTTCAGGAATTGTATCAAATTCTCAGCCAGTGAGTTTTGCTTACACAGGAAACACTCAGACATATACCGTTCCGGCTGGAGTAACCTCAATTACTGTTGATGCGAATGGTGCCGGTGGTGGTGTTTATCCAGGTGGTGTAGGAACAGCTGGAGCAGGTGGTAAAATGATTGCTACGATTCCAGTAACTCCTGGACAAATATTAACTGTTGTAGTTGGTGGTGCTGGAGGTAACAGTCAATACAATCGAAGTGGTAGTGGTGGTGGAGGTTTTTCTGGTGTTCTTGATGCCGCCAATAATCACTTGGTTTCAGCAGGTGGCGGAGGCGGTGCTGCGGGTAACGAAGGCTGTCCGCAGGTTGGAAATGGCGGGAATGGTGGTGCTGCGGCAGGAACCCAAGGCTCTTGTGGTCTTGGAGGTGCAGCAGGAATTAATGGCGCAACTCCAGCAGGAGGTGCGGGTGGTACAGGAAGTATCCCAGGATTAGCAGGTAATGCAACAGGTGGAGGAAATGGTGGTGCAACACCAAATGACTTCGGAACTGGTGGTGGAGGTGGTGGCTACGGTGTAACCGCGGCAGCATCTCAATATGGTTCATGTGGAGGTAATTCTGGTGCTGGTGGATTCGGTGGCGGTGGTTCAGGTGGTACTGGTGGTTGTGGTGGAACTCAAGAACGTCTTTCAGGCGGCGGCGGCGGCGGCGGTGGCTACACTGGTGGTGGTGGTGGAACATCTACTCCAGGATGTGCAAGTTGTGGCGGCGGCGGCGGCGGCGGTGGTAGCAATTTCGCTATTGCGACGGCCTCAAATATTACAAGCACTGTAGGTGGCGGAGCGGCATCTCAAGCGAATGGAACAGTTGTAATCACACCAATTAACGCAAGTTGTCAATCTGCCCTTGTTCCAGTACTTGTTACTGTGAACAGCAACATTACTCAACCTACTGCTCCAGGCGCGTCAATCGCATGTGGACAAACAGCGACCTTAACTGCTACAGGTGGTTCCGGAACTGGATATACATGGTACTCTGATTCAACCGGCGCAACAGCTTTGGCTACAGGAGCAAACTACACTACTCCTTCTTTAGGCATAACTACAACCTATTATGTAGCTTCTACTACAGGTGCTGCTCCCGGGTCTGTGTATACGTTTACCAATGCAGGTTCCACTGGACCGAATGGTCCTACTCAAGCTCAGGTGAATTCTGCCTATGCTGCAACTAACTTAGCAAACAACGTAACCATTAATACACAAGGGATTCAAGAATGGGTTGTTCCTCAGGCAGGTACATACCAAATTCAAGTCAATGGAGCTCAAGGAGGAGGAGATGGAGGACTTGGAGCACGTATGCAAGGTGAATTTAATTTAACTGCAGGGCAAAAATTATTTATCGCAATTGGTCAGCAAGGAAATGGCCCTGTTGGATCTGGTGCTTGCGGTGGTGGCGGTGGTTCATTTGTTACTACGGGTAATGCTACATATACTACATCAACGCCATTAATTATTGCTGGTGGTGGTGGCGGGCAAAGTCCACAAGTTGGAAACCCAGGGTTAATAACAACAAATGGTGGCCAAGGCGAAGGATGTCAACCCGGAGGAACCGGTGGTAATGGAGGCGCTGATGCCTCAGGCTGTGGAAGCGGTGCTGGTGGTGCAGGTGGATTCCTAACGGATGGAGCCTCAGCAGGTTCTTGGGGTTACCAAAGAGGTTTTGGATTCTTATCTGGAGCTGCTGTTGGTGGACAGTCAGGTTCTGGTGCACGTGAAGGAGGATTTGGTGGTGGTGCTGGAACTCACGAAAATAATACTGGCGGTGGTGCTGGTGGTGGTTATTCAGGAGGTTCCGCGGCAAACCACGGTGCGAATTTTGAAGGCGGTGGCGGTGGTTCCTACAACAACGGAACTAACCAAGTAAATACGCAAGGAATCAATGTTGGTCATGGTTCAGTTGTAATTACTCCAATGACGCCTTCTTGTGCTTCTAACCTAGTTCCTGTTACCGTTACTGTGAACCCTATTTCATTACCTACTGCAACTGGAGCAACTGTTGGATGTGGACAAACTGCTACGTTAACAGCTACAGGAAACGGAACACTATATTGGTATTCAAATGCAGCGGGGACAACACAAATTGCTACCGGTGGTTCGTTTACTACTCCTGCCCTTTCTGCAACAACAACTTATTATGTTAGTACTGCTACGGGTGTTTGTGCCGCTCAAAATACACCAGTTACTGTTACAGTAAATGGATTGGCTGCACCAACAGTCTCAGGAAATGTCAATTTCTGTGGTAACAACAATGCAACTACTACCCTTACGGCTTCTGGTAGCCCAAGTGGATATTCATGGTGGTCAAATGCCAACGGTACTGGGTTCTTAGGAAACAGCGCTTCATTTACTACGCCAGTATTGAATACAACCACTACATATTACGTTCAGTCATCAACACCACAAGGTGGTTCACAAACGTTTAACTACACTGGCGCTGTTCAATCATTTACTGCACCCGTTTCTGGTACCTATACCTTAGAGGTTTGGGGAGCGAAAGGAGGCGGTGGTGCAAACTGCTACGGTGTAGGTGGTAAAGGAGGGTATTCGAAAGGAAATGTCGTATTGAATGCCGGTCAAACCATTTATGTGGCCGTTGGTCAGCAAGGTTTCCAATCTGCAAATTTAACTTCATTTAACGGTGGTGGATCAGGAAATCCTCAAGGTGGAGATAATGGTTACACTGGAGGTGGCGCAACACACATAGCTACTGCTAATGGAACGCTTTCGAGTCTTTCTGGAAACCAAAACTCGGTGCTTCTTGTTGCCGGTGGTGGTGGTGCTGCTGCTGGTGGTACATGCGTTTGTCAATACCAAGGAGATGGCGGTGCTGGAGGTGGAACTACTGGAGTTTCAGGTGTTTGTTCTGCAAATGATTGCGGATACCGTCCAGCTGGAACTGGCGGTTCTCAAATCGCAGGAGGTACAGGTCAAACTGAAGCAATAGCAGCCTCTTTTGGACAAGGTGCTTCTGCATCCTTATTAACTAACGACTGTATCCAAGGCGGTGGCGGCGGCGGCGGTTGGTACGGTGGTGGTGCTGGAGGTCAAGCTGGTGGCGGCGGCGGCGGTGGTTCAGGGTACTTAAACCCTACCCTAACGGCTACGCAAATCCTTGACGGTAATTCAGTTATGCCTGATACCTTAGGAAATAACATGACAGGAAACAATGGAAATGGTGTTGCTAAAATCACTTGGCAAGGAACTGGCTGTACTTCAGCGGTTGTTCCCGTGGTTGTTAGCGTAGGTCAAGCACCTACCGTTTCTGGAGGGAATAACCAATCGGTATGTGCAGGAAACACTGTAACATTAAGTGGTAGTGGAGCCGCTACCTACACTTGGAATAATAATGTTCAAGATGGTGTGGCATTCACTCCAATTACAACACAAACTTATGCTGTGATAGGAACAGCAGCAAATGGCTGTAGCGATACGGCAACGGTTACCGTTACTGTAAGTGCTGCACCGGATGTTAATGCAGGACAGGACCAAAGCGTGTGTTCGGGTACTTCTGTAACTTTAAATGGTGCAGGTGCAACGAACTACACTTGGAACAATAACGTTCAGAACGGAGTTCCTTTTACTCCTACGGTTACTCAAACTTACACATTAACAGGAACGAATGCGGCAGGTTGTTCGGCAACAGACCAAGTAACTGTGACAGTTAACCAAGCACCTACTGTTTCATTAGGACAGGATACGGTAGTTTGTGAAAACAACTTCCCTTATCAGATTACAGCTACCGGAACCCCTGGTTCGACATATTCTTGGGATAATGGTGCTACAGGTAATCCAGTTTCAGTTGCAGGTCCAGGAACATTTACGGTAACAGTTACTGATGCCAACGGATGCATTGCTACGGATGATATAATTATTGAATCAGACCCTTGTGCTGGAATTATTGAGCAAGGTATGAGTATTATACTTTATCCAAATCCGTTCAATGAAAACGTTCAAATAACTTCCACTGAATCAATCGATGCACAACTTGAGGTGTATGGTTCAGATGGACGAATCGTTTATACAACACGTATGAACGGACAGCACGCTACACTAAGTCTAAGCAACTTGGCGCGTGGAAACTACATGGTGAAAATCGTTCATAACGGTACAACTCATGTAACTAAACTTGTTAAACAGTAAACCTAACCTACTACGTTAACAAAGAAAAAGGGGCCTAGGCCCCTTTTTTTATTCTCAATATATATTAATTAATGCTTGATAATTACTTCACTGTTATCTACTCGGAACCTTGGCCCCCAAATACCCGGCTCCGTCCCTTTCCCTACGGATATAATCATGTTGATTTCAGCTCCGATCGGCAATCCTAATTTTCTACGCACGCGCCATTTATCGAACCCCTCCATTGGACACGTATGAAATCCTTCCGCAGCTATTGAAAGCATAAAGGTTTGTGCTGCTAATGCGCAGGATTTGTGAACCATAATGCGTTGATCTGTTCGTCCACCAAAGCGCATAAATGGCTTAAATAATCCACCAAAAAAACAAACAGACCGGCGAATAAAGGTATGAATGCCTAAAATATCGCGACCATATAACAAGGGCATTACTTTACCATAGTAATTCAATCCGTTCTTCTCAATTTTATTTGGTTCACGATCGCCAAGGTGTTTAAGGATTTGTTCTTTATTCCACTGCGCTCTTCGTTTATATAAATCTCTTCGAGTAACAAAGACTACCAATTCCTTAGCTGAACTGGCAGCATTCTGACCTAAGCAAAGGGGAACGAATTCCTGTATAAGATTTTTATCGTGAATCCAGTGAAATTCCCATAACTGCATGTTACTGCTATTAGGCGACAACACCGTGCGCTCTAGGCTTTTCATCATGACCTCTTCCGGAACTTCGATTTCGGGGTCAAACTTCCTATTAGATCTTCTGAATTCTACAATCGACTGAAATGCTTCGCTATGCATGGTATATATTTTTTTGACAAAAATAGGCCTAATCTCGCATTTCCTTGGTTTTTCCTACCTTTGTTTTAATGAATGACACAAGAAAACGCGTAGAAGTTTGTTTTACACCAGGTGAATACACCTATTTTAAAGGTGAATTTGAAATCGTAGTAGTGATTGATGTATTGCGCGCAACGTCAGCAATATGCGCTGCTTTTGAAAATGGCGTAGCCTCGATTATACCTGTCCCAACCATTGAAGAAGCATTAGCCTATAAGCAACAAGGGTATTTGGCCGGAGCTGAACGAAAAGGTCAAATTGTGGAAGGATTTGATTTTGGAAATTCTCCGTTTTCATACATGAAAGCTGAATTCAAGGGAAAGGATATCGTGCTTACAACAACCAATGGTACAAAATCTTTAGACGTGGCTAAAGATGCAGATATCGTGGTGGTTGGATCCTTTTTAAATTTAGAAACACTTTGTCATTGGCTTGAAGAAAAAGACATGAATATTTTATGCCTTTGTTCCGGTTGGCAAGATAAATTCAATTTAGAAGACACGATTTGTGCTGGAGCAATTTGTGACTACTTGGTATCTACCGGAAAGTTCACGTCAATTGAAGATTCTTCTATCGCAGCGAAATACCTATATTTATCTGCAAAGGATAATTACATGGGATATTTAAAATCAAGTTCACATAGAAGACGATTAAAAAACTTAAATTTGAATGAAGACATAAAGTATTGTCTGACCCCGAATCAAACTGATGTTATTCCAATCTTAAAAAATGGCAAACTCGTTATCGCGTAAACTGCTTATTGCCGGGGTAGCCCTTCTCCCCTTCTTAATGTCTTATATCCCAAAAGAACTTACGAAACCTCAATGGGGATTTTTTGGACATAAACGAATTAATCGTGTGGCTGTCTTCACCTTACCTCCTGAATTATTCGGTTTTTACAAAGAAAACATTGAATTCTTGACTGACCACTCCGTTGACCCTGATAAGCGCAGGTATGCCGTAGAAGGGGAAGCTGAATGTCATTACATTGATTTAGATCACTACTACAAACCGGGTGAAGATCCGTATAAGATTCTACCTAAGTACTGGAAAGATGCTGTAGAAAAGTTTAGCGAAGACACCTTGCGAAGCTATGGTATTGTCCCATGGCATGTGTTGCACATGAAATATAAATTACAAAAGGCTTTTGAAAATAAGAACATCGATCTTATTTTGAAGTATTCAGCGGAAATAGGCCATTACATTGGAGACGCTCATGTTCCCTTGCATACTACCGAGAATTATAACGGACAATTAACCGGACAAAAAGGGATTCATGGCCTTTGGGAAAGTCGTTTGGTAGAAATAAATGCAGAAGATTACGATTACTTTGTTGGGAAAGCTGGATACAAGAAATATGTGCAAGATTATATTTGGGATGCTGTAAAAGGTTCACACAAAGCCTTAGATTCCGTATTGCGTATAGAGAAAGAATTGACGAAGAGTTTTCCTACAGATCGCAAATACAGCTATGAGCAACGTGGAAACACTACAATTTCTACGTATTCACGAGAGTTTTGTGAGTTATATCACAACCAAATGAATGGCATGGTTGAGCGTCGTCTTAAAGCTGCTGTGTTGGCTGTCGGTTCAATTTGGTATACCGCTTGGGTTGATGCAGGACAACCCGATTTAAAATCCCTGCAGAATCAAAAGCCCTCCCCTGAGCTATTGAAAGAAATAGAAGCGCTTGACGAGCATTTCCATAACGATAAGCATTTCGGAAGGATTTGTGATTAAGTTATTGCTTGATTATTTTTTCAGTGAATCGACCTTGCTCTGACTGAACTTCTATGTAGTAAATTCCTTTAGCTAACATGGAAGCATCCACTTCTTGCCACATCGTTTGATTGCCTTCGAATTGCATGATTAATGCACCGTGTGTATTATAAATCAACACCTCTTTAATTACTACCCCAGGATTCACTCCATCAATTACGATACGTTCGTTGAAGGGATTGGGAAAAATAGCTAAAAATTGTTCCGCATTTTCAATCAGTTCTGCACCGGTTTGTGAGCAAGCGCATTTTTGTTTCGCACCTGTAGTATTTACCACTTGTGGTGCTGTATACGTTGCTTTTACCCAACATTTTTGACCCGCTTGTGAATTCGATGTATTTCTAATTCGCAAGGTGTGCCAACCAGAATACGTAGTGTTTGCTGTGTAAGACATCGTTCCTGTCGCAGAAAGCGTATCGATTACTTCACATTGTGCATTTAACACTTCCAAGGTAATTGGGTTATTTGGATTTTCTGGATAAATGTTTACTAAAACAGCACTTGCTGAATCCGGGAAAATTCGCCCAACCACCCGACAATCCCTGCTATTGCTTGGCAAACTCCCACCCTGCTGTAAGGATGCCGGACTACTATCCCCTAAATCATCAGCCATTTCCCACTCTTGCGTAATACTTTCTGTAGGACGCACGTAATTTGTAGTAATTCCTATTGGTGCCCATACTGAATACCCTCTTCTTCCCGCCATGGCAGATCCATCACATGGAGGAATAGTAATATTGACTTGACCAGACCCATTAACAGTAACGGTAGCATTTCCATTCGCACCGGAATAATCCTTCAATACCGTACCTGCTGGAAAGGTGGTTTGTACTCCTGTCAAATTCTGCCAAGCGGTGTACTGATCATTTACTGCAATAAGTGCTTTTGCTCCACGCTCAATCACTAAAGCGTCTTGCGCTTGCCAACGCACGAAATACGCCCCATCCTTAAAATGTAAGTTTTGGTGACACCAGATTAAGTTCTCGATGTCTGAATGTGTTCCCAATTCACTAGTGTCTTTTGGGTCGTGACTAAATCGGTTACCTAAATATCCAATATTAAACAAATCTTCAAAAAAGATTTCGGGTCCACCATCAACTGCCATGGCTATAGCATAAGCTACTGAGGCACGCGGGTCAGTAACCTCAATTTGCTGGCCGATTTGAGAACCCGTATTCCAACCGGTAATATTCCCGTTAGCAGCAAGCGTTGGTCTATACGTGTCGTGATTGTTTACAAAAGGCACTGTTCTTACCCGATTTTGCTGCTGTGTATTGGGAATATTTCCAAGGTTGTACGCACCATTCTGTGTAATTACATCTTGTAAAGCAAAACGTAAGGAAAAATCAAAAGTCCCTGCCCTATTTTGGACTGCGGTGCACCAGCTATCAATTTCCCCCATATTCCCTACATATTCACCCACTGCAAACATCTCATTTCCACCACTAGCCCAAACGGCATTATTTTGAAGATTCCAGAGAAAATCCTCGGTCGCGTAGGCGGGAAAGTGTTTTACAGCATCGATACGAACGCCATCCCAACCCATTTGTTTCTTATACCAAATCAACCAATTGCGCATTCCATTCCGCATGTAGTCTGTGCCTTGAGCAGGATTATAGATTGCATTACTGCTTAATCCAAAGGCATTGGACTCATACGATACATCGGGGCCCCAAAATGGTGAATTGATGTCATTGGTGCAACACGCGTTGTTATTATTTGGATAAAAATTCTGCCAATTCTTTGGGAACCGTCCTTCTCTTGAAAGGTAATTGGTTGCCGCTTCGTTGATTCCCGGAGTTTTGAAGCATGTATATCTGAAATTTTTGTATTTGTTGGTTTGACCATCATCTATGGCGGCTGGGTCTTGTCCACCCTGCCCTGCCGCAGAACCCGCATTGGCAATATGATTCAAAACAATATCCTGAATTACATCAATACCATTTGCTTTCATCACAGCCATCATGCGGAGCACTTCATCCTTATCTCCCATTCTGGTTTTTAAAGAATTCTTTTGGTACTTATCACCCAAATCATAGTGATCAAAGGGGGAATAACCAACACTGTTGGTACCTGAATTCTTTATGGTAGGAGGAATCCAAATCGCATCTATTCCCATGGACCGTAACCTGGGAGCCAATTCCGTTAAATAATTAGCCCAACCGTTCGGATAATTCGCATTCCAATAATCCCACCAAAACCCCTGTAAGAGTACTTGCCTATTCGTTGGGTTTACTTGCGCAATTGGACGTATTGAAGGAAGGAATATACCAAAAAAGAGCAGTAAGCTAAAAGATAATTTTTTCCATTGATGAGACTGCATATGCTTGATTTTTAAGTATTAATGATACCTCACTTGAACCTAAGTTCTCAATCGTCCCGCCGTTCTGATTTACTTCAATTCGTAACGGTTGATTCTTGTATAGAATCTGGAAGTGGTATTGTTTCCAAGCTGAAGGAATGCTTGGGTTTATTGTTAGTCCATCTTCCTCGATTCGAACACCAGCTAATCCTTCCACCAAACTCAACCAGGTACCAGCCATACTAGTAATGTGTAATCCTTCATCCGCTTCATGGTTGTAATCATCTAAATCTAACCTGGAAGTTCGTAAGTATAATTCATAGGCTTTATCCATTCGACCTATCGCTGCAGCAATAACAACATGCACACATGGACTTAACGAAGATTCATGCACTGTTTTTGGCTCATAAAAATCAAAATTCTCACGTAGCGTTTCTAGGTCAAAATGGTCTTCAAACAAATACAATCCTTGCAACACATCAGCTTGTTTAATGAAGATGGAACGTAAGATTCGATCCCAACTCCAATGCTGATTTATCGGACGTTCAGATACTGGAATATCCGCCACACTTAATTGCTCTTTGTCCATGAAGCCGTCCTGTTGTAAGAAAATACGCGTCCCCTCGAGTTTTGGGAAATATACATTTTCAGCAATATGTTTCCAATCTACACATTCCTTTTCACTTAATAGCGGGTTGGTTTCTGAAGCAAATTCAGACTCACATTTCAACGCATACTCGATGCACCATTTGGCGATATAGTTAGTGTACCAGTTATTATTAATGTTATTTTCATACTCATTCGGTCCGGTCACGCCGAGCATTACATACTGCTTCTTGTCTTGAGACCAATTGAAACGCTGTGCCCAAAACCTAGCGATACCATTCAAGACCTTTCTTCCTTTATCTTTGAGATAATCAGAATCTCCGGTATGTCTTACGTAGTTATAAATTCCGAAGGCAATAGCCCCATTCCTATGGATTTCCTCGAAGGTGATTTCCCATTCATTGTGACATTCTTCACCATTCATAGTAACCATGGGATATAAGGCAGCACCGTTTTTAAAACCAAGTTTCTCTGCGTTTTCGATGGCGCGGTCCAATTGATTGTAGCGATAAACCAACAACTGTTTAGCCACAGCCGGTTCAGCGGTTTTTAAATAAAAAGGCAAACAATAAGCCTCCGTATCCCAATAGGTTGCACCCCCATATTTCTCTCCTGTAAAGCCTTTTGGCCCAATGTTTAATTGGGCATGTTTTCCCGTGTAGGTTTGGTATAATTGAAAAATGTTAAATCGAATCCCTTGTTGAGAAGCCACATCTCCTTCGATAACGATATCGGCCTTACTCCAAATATTTTTCCAAGCAGTTTTATGTGCGTCTAACAAGGAATTAAACCCTGAAACATAAGCCTCTCTGACCTTATTAATTGATCTTGGGATAATCGAGAATTCGGAATGATGAACCGTTGATACAATACTTACATATTTCTTCAGTGTGTAGGAATTTCCTTGTTCCGCGAAATGTTCGAAATTATTCTCGACATAAAAATCACTTGACGAGATGTTTGGATGAATGTTAAGCAATTCCTCATTTCTCCAAAAAGAAAAGCGCATTGCCGTCGCTACGCTGAAATTCGTTTTCTTGGTTCTAGCACAGATGTATGCTTTTTTGATATCTACCTTATGGCTATCTTCTTCCCAGAAAAACTCATCGTAATTAGAATCATGGTTATGAACCTTCCCATCGAGATACGGAGTAAACTTAATATTCCCGCTAAAATTTAAAGGCGTTACGGTATATTGGATTGCCGCTAATTCATCATCATCCATGGAGCAAAAGCGAATTGACTCCACTTGAATTTCTTTTCCTTGAGCAAATTTGACCTTAAAACGACGTGTGAGTATACCGGTTTGCATGTCCAATTCACGATAAAATGTGCTGGGTTTTTGCACATTCAGATCTAATAATTCGCCATCAATTTCTATGTTAATACCAATCCAATTGCATGCATTGAGAACTTTAGCGAAATATTCTGGGTACCCATTTTTCCACCAACCTACTCGTGTCTTATCTGGGTAATACACACCTCCAACATAGCTTCCCTGAAGGGAATCTCCGCTATAGTTTTCCTCAAAATTGGCTCGTTGACCAAAGGCTCCGTTGCCAATACTGAAAATACTTTCCGCTTGTTTTTGTTTGCTTGGATCGAACTTTTGCTCTACAATTTTCCACGCATCGATCTCAAATAAATTACGCATACTCTTCTAACCTAAATTCTGTCAATTCATTAAAATATACATCAGCCACCCCCTTCAACATGGGATTACCAACTCCTATTGCCATAAAACCTCCGGCTTTTGCTGCTGCAACACCACTGGAGGCATCTTCAAAGACCAAGCATTCTGCTGGCGAAAGTTCCAAGGCTTTGGCCCCATTCAAAAACACCTCTGGATTAGGCTTGGGATGTGTAACTCCATTGCCATCTATGATTACGTCAAATAACTCAGTAATTCCTAAACGGTTCAAAATCATCGGTGCATTCTTGCTGGAGGATCCTAAGCCAATTTTTATTCCCATGGATCTAGCTTGAAGTAAAAGCTCATATACACCGGGCAACAAATCAGCCATAGATAATGTGGTTATGGAATCTAAATACATGTCATTTTTAAAAACAAGTAAGGATTCGAATTCTTCATCACTTACTGTTTTATTTCCATGGCTAAGTATTTGCTTCAAGGAATCTACCCGATTTACCCCTTTTAATGCTTCGTTGTCATGCTCAGAAAATGAAATACCTAGTTTACTAGCTGTTTCTCGCCATGCTTCAAAGTGATTTTTTTCGGTGGAAACAATGACGCCATCTAAATCAAACAGCAATGCTTTAACCCTAGCCACGCGCAACAGTTTTATCAGTGATTAACAAATTACATAAGCCGGCAATAACCAAAGAAACACCGGCCAACAACATCGGAGCAATAGCAGAATCGCCGAATACTTTAGACAATATATTTACACCACCTAGCGCAGCAACAATTTGTGGGATAACAATAAACATATTAAAAAGCCCCATCATTAACCCCATTTTGGTTTCATCCACAGAACTCGATAACATGGCATACGGCATAGAAAGAATACTGCCCCAAGAAAACCCAATCAACGCAAAGCAAATCCATAAATAGGAAGGGTCTGGAATAATACTCATGGAAATGAAGCCTATTCCGCCAAAAATCAATGAAGACAAATGAATCCATTTCCGATTAACGGTTCGTTTAGCTGAATAAAACGTTAACAACAAGGCGAAAACCATAGACGTTAATCCATAAACTCCCATGTTGGAACCAACTGAATCAGACGCATGTTGAAATGCCACATTCATAGCTTCAAACGTGGATTTATCCGAAGCCAAGTGCATATTAAACGATGATTTTTCCGGTGCTGGCGCATTATACACATGTGCAGTCAATGCAGGTGTTGCCATGCTCCACATGGTAAAAAAAGCAAACCAACTAAAGAATTGGACTACCCCTAATTTCAACATGGTAGACGACATGGTTCTAACCGAATCTATAAAGTCGGAAATGAAATTGCCTTTTTTCTTTTGTGACTTAAACTGTTCTTCATCCGCTGGTGGATATTCTTTTGTAGTTAAAACCGTATAAAGAATACTTAACAAGAACACCAATGCACCAATTCCAAAGGCTACTTTAACATTATCAGGAATTACTGTTTTGTCCTCGGATTCAGGAAAACCCAATTGCGTCACCATCCAGGGTAAGTTTGAAGCTACCCACGTCCCTATTCCTATGATCAAGGTTTGTAAAATAAATCCATACGAGCGTTGACTGTCTGGTAATTTATCAGCGACTAACGCACGAAAGGGCTCCATGCTGATGTTAATCGATGCATCTAGCACCCAAAGGAACCCGGCAGCAATCCATAATTCTGGTGAATATGGAACAAAAAACAAAGCAAAGGAACTGAGTATGGCCCCAATTAAAAAGTAAGGTTTACGTCGACCGAAACGCACGGACCAGGTACGATCAGACAAAAACCCAATAATCGGTTGAACAATCAATCCGGTTAATGGCGCAGCGATCCAAAGTCCAGGAATTTCATCTGGTGTTGCGCCGAGGGTTTGAAATATGCGGGACATATACCCTCCTTGTAATGCAAATCCAAACTGGATTCCCATGAATCCAAAACTCATGTTCCAAATTTGCCAAAAACTTAGCGCTGGTTTTTTAGATAGTTCCATGGATTCTATTTTACAATTACCAAGTATCCCCAAGGAGAAAGCTTAACTGACTTATTCGCTTTTTTAAAGCGTTTTCCGGTAAACACATTCATCCATTGGGATTTTGAATCAGCTGGACCTTTAACTACTTGTTTTTCTTTGGACAGGTTTAAATAAAAAACCACCTCGGAATCCGGAACCTGATTCGATAGTTTCTTGAAAACAAGGACCTTCCCATCGTTGATCGATTCAACGTTCATGTAGGTTTCATTCCTATCGGCACCAAGGCACTTATTATATTGCTTTAGGGTGTTTAGAGTGGTATAAAAACGTTCCAAGTCCATTTTATCCCAATTAATTTGATCTTTTTCAAAGAACAGCAAGCGACGATCTAATGACGTTTCTTGTCCGTTATATATCAATGGCATTCCATTCATGGCATAGGACAACACTGCCATCACGAAGCGGGCTTCTCCCATTCGTTCCATTTCGGTGCCGTTCCAAGAGTTCTCGTCATGATTTGATGTAAAATACATTCGAATGGCATTTGAAGGGTAACTCTTGTCCTTTTCCAAATAGCTTAAAATTTCAGAAGGCTCAGCTTTTCCTTGAGCAATTTTATTCATGATGTGGTGAAATTCCCACCCGTAAGTCATATCAAAGGCTTGATGTTGATCGGCACCTTCCGATTCAGCCAACATAAATAAGGGCTTAACTGTTTCTAACTCTTTTCTCGCCTGCATCCAAAAATCCATTGGTACCCAACCTGCTACATCGCAGCGAAACCCGTCAATATTACATTCTTGAACCCAATACTTCATCGAAGAAATCATCTCTTTTCTCATGTCTTGATTATCGTAATTCAAATCTGCCACATCCCACCAATCGGTACCGATGGTTGGTTGAACATTTCCTGTGGAATCTAAGGTATACCAATCCTTGTGACCTTGATCCAACCAAACATTGTCTGGAGAAGAGTGATTCGCTACCCAGTCGATAATTAGACGCATCCCTTGGTTGTGCGTACTATTAACCAAGGATTTGAAATCGGAAAGCGTACCAAACTCCGGGTTGATTCCTTTGTAATCGCGCACTGCATAATAACTTCCAAGGCTACCTTTTCTATTTTTTACTCCGATTGGATTAATCGGCATTAACCACAAAATATCAACTCCCATGGCTTTTAATCTTGGAAGGGCTTTCTGAACCTCAGCAAACGTACCTTCCTTAGAAAATTGTCGAACATTTACTTCATAGATGACGGAAGACGCGATGGGCGTTGGAGTGTCATTTAACGTTAAGTTAGTTGTTGACTGCGCAAGGCCACTGCAGGTAAGTGCAAGACCAAGAAAAAAAGTATAAAACTTCATATTAAGCTTGTGTAATTTTATCGTTTAAAATGTACTTAAGGTGATAATTCACTAATCCTTCTACTGGTTTACGAATTACGCTTGTTACCGAGATACCCAAAGACGCTGCTGCTCGATCTAAGGCCGACCTAAAAATTCCGGCTAAACTGCCAACAAAGTGAATATCCGCCTCTTTGTAATTCGGATAACAACACACATGGACCTCCATAAAATGCTTAAATCCAGCCTCAATCATGGCTTGAAAATAGGGTTCGTCGCTGTGTTTTGCGATGAAAGGCATAAATGAAGCGATAAACACATTAGCATTCGGCTCACGATATACTTTATCTACAATTGCATCTTTGTCAAGACCATAAGTTGCTTCAAAATCTGTAGCAAGGTGCGCGGGCAGCTGATGATATAAATACGAGGAAAGTAATTTCTTCCCAAAATAACTACCGCTTCCTTCATCTCCTAAAATGTATCCCAAGGCAGGAACCACTTCAGAAACTTCCTTACCATCAAAATAGCACGAGTTTGATCCTGTACCAATAATACAAGAAATCCCCGGCCGGCCAAGGTATGTTGAATACGCACAAGCAACTAAATCATGGTCCACATGAATTTTAGCATTACCGAACACTCGTTGCAATCCTTCGGTAACAATTGCGTTCATTTTATCGCTAGAGCACCCTGCGCCATAAAAGTATACTTCCGTAATTTCATAGGCTACCATCATCATCGGGGAATTCTTTTTTAACTCAGATTCGATTAAATCTGAAGAATGGAAATACGGATTAAAGCCCATGGTGGAATAAAAACTTTGGTTATTTTTGTCATCTAATAAAACCCAATCGCTTTTGGTTGAACCACTTTCTACTATAAAAATCATAAATTAATATTAGGTTAATTTGCTCTTTGTGTCATTTTAACACTTTCAAATATACAAATTCCGATAAACGTGAGAAAAGAAATCAAAAAAAACGCAGCACTTGAACTCAATCCCAATGTTTCGGTGGATTGCGTGATTTTTGGCTTTGACTTCGATAAATTAAATGTGTTGGTGATTAACCGCGAAAGTATAGATGGTGTTCAATGGGCCTTACCCGGTAACTTAATATATGACGATGAGCATCTGGATCAAGCGGCAAATCGGGTTTTAGCGGAATTGACAGGCCTTCAACACATTTACCTTGAACAAATTGGCGCTTTTGGTGACCCCAACCGTATTTCAAAAGAATCTGACCGTTCATGGCTTCAGTCGATACGTGCACAGCCGGAAGCCCGAGTTATAACCGTTGCCTATTTTTCATTAGTTAAAATGGAAGATTATCAACCTCAAGCGTCTTCGTTTGCTAAGTCAGCCGAATGGATACCCGTGAATGAAATCAGGGAACTTGCTTTTGACCATTACGACATTTTACAGACAGCCAAATCAAGGCTTAAACAAATGATTAAAATACGGCCAATTGGCTTTAATTTACTACCAGAAAAATTTACCTTAAGTCAGCTACACAAGCTCTACGAGGCCATTTTAGATAAACCTTTAGATAAGCGTAATTTCAGGCGAAAAATCCAAAAATTAAACATCGTTATGTCTCTGGAAGAAAAACAAAGCGGCGTACCTCACAAGCCTTCACAGCTCTTCATGTTTGACAAAGAACATTATTTACTACTGACGCAAAATGGCTTTGATAATTTTGGGTTTTAATACTCGCTGAACTCGGCAAAATATTCATTGACTACAGCGTGATATTCGACAGGATCCAAGTCATACTCATATTCCATTATATTTGTTTTAGCTAAGTTACCCAGCGTGTAACTTTTAGCGTTAGCGAATTGTTTTAACTGAAACCGAACGTTTGAAGAAAAGTGAATATACGAATGTGGTTCATGCACACCAGGTAGGTCTTTACCGGTTTGCATTGAATTTTCTTGGATCCGCGGAGGATGCAAGAGACATCGTACAGGATGTTTTTGAAAAACTTTGGTTAAATGTCGATCGGATTGATCAAGATAAAGTGAAAAGTTGGTTGTTTACCTGTACGCACCATGCCATGCTAAACTTCATTAAACGAAGGGCACGTGTAGACTATATGCAATCGATTCAACTTCAAGGGGCGTCACATATGGACTCCCATGAATTTGAAAGTAACGAAATCATTGAACGAACGGTTGGTATGTTACCTCCTTTGCAAAAAAGCATTTTATTAATGCGTGACTTGGAAGGTTACTCTTATGACGAAATTGGAGTAATGCTAAATCTGAGTCCCTCGCAGGTTAAAGTGTACTTATTTCGCGCAAGGGTTAAGGTAAAAAATCAGTTAAAAACAGTTCACTATTTCGCTTGAATTCTCCAACGCACGAAAATATTGACCAATGGCTTTTCGATCGTATCGAAGGAAATCTCTCAATTGAGCAAGAACAGGAATTAAGTTTATTTCTATTATTGAATCCTTCCTATGATATTGATCTAGATGCTTGGGAAAAATCTAAAGTTAAATTTCCTGAAATTGATCCTGCGCTTGTAGAATCTATGGGTTTTGGGGTTAAGGAAGTTGAAAAAAAACGTAAAAAACGTCCAATTGGCCTCTGGGTTTTTGCTTCAAGCATGACACTAATCCTATTCGGATTGTTTGTTTCCATCGGGGATGCTGCTTCAATCAGTGAACGGAAAGCGAATCAGAACGCACAAACAAAACAATCCTTGGTTGAATCTACCAAGAAAGGGATAGGATTGCAGCACGGAGGTAACCAAAATACTTCAACAGCGTATCCTTTTACTTACATGACAGAGAATATCTTAGCATTGGGAGGGACAATAAATAACATGAATTCAACGAACTCAAACAATCTTGTCAATAACAACACGTTCTCCACACCAGAAATCGCTCAAACATTGCAGCCATCATCAGTTTTTAAATCAAGACATCCTGAACTCATACGATTGCACATAGAAAAACCTGGCATTATATATCAAGAACTTCAACCTGAATCCTTATTGTCAACAAAAGCGGATGAGGTCAATGAACAGCGCAAAATAGCGTTGAATTTACCTTCTTTCAAACTCAGTCGATCTTCTACCTTAAGTAAATACCTGCGAAAAGATGTACTAAGTGCAACGCAAAAAGACCGTGTCTTCTTCGTGCAAGAGAAAAGTCATTTAGACATCGCTGATGCGTTTGCAGGAAACCGTTCACAAACGAGAATTCAGAGTACAACAATGGCTCGTTGGTTTGGCGATGCGAATCAGAAACTTACGCAACAAATTTCGATAGATGGGTATTCAAGAAATTTAAAGAGCGGTTTTGGGTTAGTTGCAAATTATGTGGATTTTGGTAATGGTGCTATATCCGATTGGAACGCACGATTAATATTCTCCCCTAAACTTGCCTTCGGAAAGTACATTTCTATCGAACCATCGGTATCCTATTTGGTTGGACAAAAATCGATTAACAGCAGTAAGATTACAAATCACTCCTTATTTGAATTCTCTTCGAATCAAGTACAACAGTTTAATTATAACGCTACGAATGCTATTGGTAATCAGTTATATTACCGTGATTTAAATGCTGGTGTTAATGTAAATGCTGGTCCTGTATATTTAGGGATTTCCACTCAAAACATCTTGAAACATCAAGACAACGTACATACCAATAATTACGACACCATTTACCGCGCTGCCCTAACCTCTACCCTATATATCGGGACAGATTTTTCCGCAAGAAAAGGAACGGTAATGTTTTCACCAATGTTAAGCCATACCATCGGATTAACATCGAATTTAACGCAAATTGGCGGCACCTTACAACTTAATGGTGTGCTAATTGGTGCCAATTATGGGTCAAATGCCTCATATGGAGCGTTATTGGGATATCAATCTAAAAACTTTTCAATCATCGCACAAAGCTTGAAAACAAAGCCTTTGACGAGTATTCAACCCCAATTTGTGCATCAATTAACCTTAAGAATTAACACTAATATTAGTCGAAAAACAAGACGTTATTTATATTTGTAACTATGAACATGAAAAAAATCATCTTTTTGGCCTTGCTTTCTGTTGTATCCGTTGATGTTTTAGCGCAAGATCCAACCTTTACTCAGTTCTATGCTAATCCAATTTATTTAAATCCTGCACTTGCTGGTTCTACTGGATGTCCTAGGGTAGCCATGAATTACAGGAACGAATGGCCTCAACTAACGGGGAATTATATCACATACAGCTTAGCCTATGATAGCTATGTAAAAAGTATTTCTGGAGGACTTGGGTTTATTGCAACGCATGACCAACAAGGACGTGGTACAATTTCAACAACTATGGTTGGTGCAATTTATTCATACAATTTGCGAGTGAATCGTAAATTTTCTATGATGTTTGGTGCTCGAGCGGCTTATTATCAGAAATACTTGGACTGGAGTAAATTGACCTTTGGAGATATGATTGATCCACGAAGAGGCTTTATTTATCAAACAGGTGATGTTCCACGAGGAAATGGAAAACGAGGTTACTTTGATGCTTCTGCTGGATTTGTAGGTTATACGGATATATTTTATTTCGGAGGGGCTATTCATCACTTAAATACACCGGACGAATCAATGATTCTAGGTACAAGCAAACTTCCGATGAGATTTACTGGTCATGCCGGTGCCAATATTAAACTGGGTAGGAATAAATTTTCTAACTCAACTTCCATTATGCCGAACGTTATTTATCAATATCAAAATGGATTCCAAGAGTTGAACGTGGGTACCTACATTAAATATGAAAATTTCACCGCAGGTGTTTGGTATAGAAATCGCGATGCATTTATTTTATGCTTAGGAATTTCAACACCTAAATTCAAAGTAGGTTATTCATACGATATCACCGTTTCTAAACTAGGCAACGGGGTTTCTGGAGGTTCTCATGAAGTATCTCTTGGGTTTAACTTCGCGTGCAAGAAAAAACCTAAAAACTTTAGAAAAATAAGCTGTCCTTCTTTCTAATAGACAGCCGCTTCATAAACCTTTCTTCCTCGTACATAGGTTACTATAGAACCATTCTTTACAGGAATAGATGTTTCATTAAACGATTTTGCACAAACGAAAAATGTTGCTTCCATGCCTTGAATTAACATGCCGCGTTCCGTTTCACTGAACGAAGCAAATTGAGGCCAAATCGTCATTCCTTTTAAGGCCGTATTCAAATCCAAGGATTCTTCCCTCAAAAACCCATTCTTAGGAAAATCATTTTTATCCATTCTAAGGACCGCTGCCCTCAAGGTTAAAAACGGATTAATTTCTTCCACAGGAAAATCTGTCCCTAAAGCTAACATACCAAATTGGTTATACAAAGAACGATATGCGTAAGCTCCTGTCATTCGATTCTTTCCGAGTCGATTTTCAGCCCAATCTTGATCTGATGTTGCATGCGTTGGCTGAACGGATGGAAATACGGCATAATCACCAAAGAAATGTAGATCCGATGGGTCAACTACTTGTGCATGTTCAATTCGCCACCTATGATCCGGATTTTGCTCAAAAGCTCGTTTATAGGCATTCAACACGAGTTGATTTCCCCTATCCCCAATGGCATGGGTATTTAATTGAAAGTCCAAAGCTAAACAACGCTCAATCCATAGGGATAATCCTTCATTACTAATTAACTGAAGCCCCGTATGTCCATGTTGATCGATATAAGGTGATTTTAGTAAGGCTCCTCTTGAACCTAAGGCGCCATCCATATACAGTTTAAAACTTCGAACGCTTAAATTCTTAAATGAAATTATTCCATTTCGTTTAGCGAATTGATAATTCTCTTCATTTGCACTAAGCATGGCATATATGTTAAGTGATAGCCGATCTTTTTGTACTAAACGTTTTAGCAATTTTACCTGCCAGTTTAATACCCCAGCTTCGTGAACCCCAGTGACCCCATATGCATAGAGTTTCTCTTGAATTCTCAACAACTCCTCTACGTATTCCTTTTCGGAAAAATCATTTAACACGGCCTCCGGAATGGACATGTCGTTATCAATGAATAATCCGGATACAAAGGGATCGTTTAATCTTAGGGACTTCGGATGATCTAAGGTAATCAGTAAAGCTTCATTGACCAACAAGGCATGTCCATCTATCCGATATAGCGCAACAGGAATTGAAGGAAAGGCCTTTGAAATCATTTCCTTGGTTGGCATACGGTCGTCTTTCCAACGTGTTTGGTCCCACCCTCTTCCAATGACAAAAGCTCTTTTCTTTTCTTTCAAGTAGGTTTTTATTCGATTAACCACCTCTTCCATGGACTTACAGTCGGTTAAATCAACGCCCAGGTTTTGTTTAGCCAATGAAAACATATGGGTGTGTGCGTCGGTAAACCCAGGAAACACATCCCTTTGCTTTGCATCTTGAATCTCGTCTGCTCTATATTTATTCAAGATTTGACGTTCAGGCCCGACTTCAACGATTTTACCATCCTTTATTGCCATCGCATCTTCAACGGTATTTTGATCGTCCATGCAATGAATTTTCGCATTATGTACGATTAAATCAACCTTCTTCCCTTTCATGCATGCGGAGCTAACTAGGAAAATCAAAATAAACCCGGAATATTTCATATTACACGTATTAGAATGGCAGGCCAATGCCAAAATTCAAAGAGGGCATAAAGGGTCTTGGTAACTTTTCTTTACCACCGATTAATTGCTCCTCTATGGTACCGGTAATGCCATAATACTCAGCGCCTTCGAGGTAGTATGAATTTCGACTTTGAAATACCCAACGCGCCTTATCTGGCAAGGCGGGGTTACACATTGGGAAGCCTACGTCAAAACGCACTAGAAAGAATCCCAAATCAATGCGTAAACCCGTACCAATGGAAAGTGCTAATTGTTTGTAAAAATCCGTTGAAAAAGTTGCACCCACACGGTTATTGTCAGCTCTTGTTGTCCAAATATTTCCAAAATCAGCAAAAAGCACTGATTTCAACATTTGACTCATAGAAAATCTAAACTCAACTGAACCTCCGATGCGGATATCCCCTATCTGAGTTGCCGTTCCGGTTGAATCCAAATAACTTTTATACCTTCCTGGTCCTAGCAACCTTGCTTTCCACCCTCGATTATCATTGGCACCTCCCGCAAAGAAACTGTAATCATAGGGCATAGAGGTGGTGGAGTTTCCATATGGCAAACCAAACCCCGCCATTAATTTACTAGCCAATTGAAGCTTGGAATTAAAGCGTTTCGTCAGGATTAATAAATTGTCATTTCGTAGAAATTCGGCAAAAACATTCCCATAAAATGTATGTTGTCCCCCCGTTAGGGTATCATCATTTCTAGTGAGGTAGGACAGCGTGTTTCCGGCAAGTGAAACGGAGCTTGTAAAATTAATATCAATAGAAGTCCTACGAGATGAATGACCTTCATCTGCAACAAAATCTTTAGCGATATTTGAAAACTCAAATTGAAACTTAAAGTCCTCCCAAATTAATTGATTGCTGTATGAATTTCTGAGGAACAAATCACTCATGTCATTAATTTGTGCCTGAAACGCGTCAGAATTATCAAACTGCACAAATTTGATTGTGGAAGCGAAAGGCAATCCAATGGTGAATACTTGGGTTTTATCTACTTTCCATCGCCAGGTATAGTTCATTTGAAATACACGCCGTGTGAAAATATCTCGCTTTTCAAAATTCAATCCTGAACCAATGATAGTTACCGGTTTTTGTCGTTTGGACAAGGACCATACAGGCGCGGGAAACAAGCCAGGAATTTCGATTTTCACATTTGGTCCAAATTCCAGTGTATTGAATGTTCTCCCTTTTGTTGTTCCGTCATCGAATACTATGGGTTGTGATTCAAAACCACCGCCAAGCGTGAGGGTAAACTTCTCACCTCCTCTAAAGACATTCTTATTGACATAATTCATAGATGCATTAACACCTAATAACCCAAAAGAAGAGGTAAATCTTGGTTCAAACGAATAGGACTGCTTTTTTCCTTGGACCAAATAGTAATGCACATCAACACGGTTTGTTCCAGGTATTTCGTAAAAAACGGGTTTAATGGTAGTGAATAAGTTTAATTGATTAAGGAACTGGTAACTGCGCTCTAGGTATTTGTCTTTAAAATAATTTGTAGGTTCTAAATAGTTTTGAAGTTCTAATAAATGAGGTTTCACACCCGGTTTATCCCCGTTGAAATAAACATCGACCATCCTGAATGGGTTTAGGTCATTCTTGGATAGCTTGAACCGCTTCATGGCATTTTTATCACATTTCAATTTTCGATATTCTAAGAGCTCAGTGGTGACTAAAAACGCAGATTCTAGGTCATCTTTCGATGAAAATATTTGCTTATTGGCTAAATACTCTTTAAAGGATGTGTCAATACGATTGGTGTCGCTTAAATGATAAATTACTTTGTTGACGTAGTAGTCTTTGAATGCAGTTACAATAAAACTATCTTCAATACTTGGATGTGGGATTCTTCTAGGCAAAAACTCAATTCCTAATATCACGGTCTTGTTACGTGCATTCGTATCCGCTAAGTAACGTATGTTAGAATTATAAAAGCCAAACAAGGCCATATCCCTCATCTCACGGGCAACTAATTCGCTATGTGCAGATAATAGATCCTCATCGAGCGGTTTATTTAATATCGGGTGTTCGCCTGTAGATTTCACCTGCCTTTTCACATAAGCCTTATATAAATTGACCACTTTATCCGGACCTTTAAAGTATAACGAATCAATGGTGTAGGGCTTACCTGCTGAAATCTTGTAGACTACCTTGGCCGTGCGTTTTTTATAATCTCTGATAACTTCGGACTCAACCACGCCTTCATAATACCCCTTCTTTCGCAACAAAATCCCCAATTGATCAACCGATTTCACATACAGGTTTGTATCAAAAACCACCGGCTTTTCACCGTATTTAAATTTCATCCACTCTCTCAAAAACTTTCGTGGATGCTCCACGTCTTTTAATGGAATAATTTTCTCTGTGTAATAATCCCTCCCTTTTTCTCGCGCTTTAGCAATACGATGTGCATTGATGCGATTCATTTTCGCGATGTTATTCGCATTTTCTGCGAGTAACTTATCGTTCTTGCGGTGTCTTTTTTCTGCAACCTTTGCTGAATCAACGGCATTAAAAACAGCTAGACGAAAGGGCATCCCTAGTAATTTTTGATTTGGCTGTTGTCGAATTACAGCCTCCAATTCTGAAGTCGTAAGTGTTCCCCCTCTTTTTTGTAATTTCACCTCGTTTTCGTGCAACAAAACAAATCCTTTAGGAACATTTTTTGCAATCTGACAACTGAAAAGGACAGCTAAACAGAAAAACGAAACGGCGATTTTTTTCATCATTATACAAAACAAAATTAAGAAATTCGAGCAATGGAAAAGCTTACTTCTGCAGATATTAAATGGATTCGTTCGATGCACGACAAATCTGGACGCAAGGAAACCGGGTGTTTTATCATCGAAGGAGATAAATTAGTTAAGGAAGCGATTCAACAGGAGCGCTTCGCACTCGTATTAATTGTGACTTGTTCCAATGTTACAGAAAGGCCCACATTGAATGCAACATGTTCGGTTAAACACTGTTCTCCGAATGAAATGCAACGCATCTCCACGCTAAAAAATTCCACGGAAATTCTCGCAGTACTTCGTATGCCTAATCAAGTAAGCCCGAAATTTAAACATCGTGTAATCTGTTTAGATAACATCCAAGACCCAGGAAACCTTGGAACAATCATTCGAATTGCAGATTGGTTCGGTATTACAAGTATCGTTGCTTCAGATCAAACGGCGGATTGTTATAATCCAAAAACGATTCAAGCAACAATGGGCAGTATTTTCAGGGTATCTGTTTCTTACGTCAACCTTAAGGAAGTACTCAAAAACCTTAACATCCCAATTTATGGAGCTGTTATGGATGGTTCATCCATTCAAGAAATAGCCATGGAGCCTGAAGGTGTTTTAGTCATTGGAAATGAAGGAAAAGGTATATCCGAAGAGGTTCTACCCTACCTTAGCCATTGTATTTCAATCCCACGCATAGGTGGTGCCGAATCGTTAAATGCAGGTGTTGCTTGTGGAATTTTAGTAGCAAAATGGAATAGATTATAAATAATTGATGGGAATTCCTAAAAAGGAACGTAAATTTGCGCTTTTACCCCCTGCATGATTGATACCGACCTTTACGAGGCCAAGCGACTATACCCTTTTCAAGAACAAACTGTTAAACAGGTACTTGACGAGTTTAGAACTAATGGACATCCATTTAATTTGCTTTATCAGCTGCCTACAGGTGGAGGAAAAACGGTGATTTTTTCGGCTATTGCTAAGCAATATTTACAAGAATGGGGCAAGCGTGTATTAATTCTAACGCACCGTATAGAGCTTTCTGTTCAAACCTCTCACCAATTAATGGCCATTGGTGTTAAGAATAAGATCATTAATTCAGAGGTCAAAACGATTGAGGATCAGTTAGACTGTGACTGTTATATTGCCATGGTTGAGACCCTGAATAATCGCTTACAAGACAACCAAGATTTTATTGAAAATGTAGGATTGGTGATCGTTGATGAAGCACATTACAATTCTTTCAGGAAGATCTTTCAGTACTATGGAAATAGCAGTATCCTTGGTGTAACCGCCACGCCACTAAGCAGCAATAAAACCTTGCCCTTAAAAGACCACTACCATAAATTGATTACAGGCGAAAGCATTGCTGGATTAATTAAAATGGGATATTTAGCCGATGCAGATACCTATAACTACGATGTAAACCTTCATGGCTTGAAAATCGGGAATAACGGTGATTTTACCATTTCAAGTTCGGATGTGGTTTACAGTAATTTTTTCATGCAAGAAAAGCTACTTTTTGCTTATGAAGAAGTTGCACTCGGAACGAAGACCTTAATATTCAATGCAGGTATAGAAACCTCAATTCATGTGTTTGAGCTATTTAAAAAACACAAGTATAAGGTAAAACACCTCGATTCTACCTTCAGTGATAAAGACCGTAAAGATACCCTTAAGTGGTTTAAAGAAACACCAGATGCCATCTTAACTTCCGTAGGTATTTTGACCACTGGTTTTGATGAACCTTCCGTTCAGACCATCATTTTGAATCGGGCGACGCGCTCACTCACCTTATATCATCAAATGATTGGTAGAGGATCTCGAAGTATTCCGGGAAAAACCAACTTTCAAGTAATCGACTTGGGGAATAATGTTAGACGATTTGGGTATTGGCAAGATCACATTAACTGGCAAGATGCCTTTCGTTTTCCGGACCGTTTTTTGGAATCTCGAATTTCAGAACTTGAAGATTTAGAATTTGAAATTGAATACGAATTCTCTAAGGGAATGGAAAAGTATTTTGACGTAGATATTCTCTCATCCTTCAATATAAAAGAGAATTATTACGAATGCCTGGATGCTGGAATCAAAGGAAAGCTCGCCATTGAGAATTCAATGAATAACCACTTCGAAGCAATCGTAAAGAAAGCCACAACCCTGACTGAAGGGTTTCGATGCTTGGAATTGTTGCAAGAGCACATTGAACATCGACTGAAGAATTATACCCGCTGTATTTCAAAGTCCACCGACAATTATTTAAAGTATTTAATGGAGACTTACAATCGGCAATTGAGTCAAAAGCTACGTATGCAGCTGGATGATTAAAATTGCTTAAATTTAGAAGATGAAAGCGTTTTATCTATTTCTGTTCCTAAGCCTTACCCAATTAAACAATGGTTGGTCTCAACGTTCGAAATTCAAGGTGTATTTCAATACCGTTCAGTTTTTTGAGCCATCCATTGGCAATTATCTAGAATTGCATTTTCAGTTTGACGCGAAACACACTAAATTCCTTGCAAAGGACAATGGTTTACAAGCAACCACGTATTTAAAAATCGAAATTAAGGATAGTTTAAACAAGGTGTTTTTCACAGATGAATACTTATTGAATTCTCCTATTTTCAAAGACAGTACGGTTGAAGATTTTTTTGAACTGCGTCGTATTCCATTATCAAAAGGTTTATATCAAATCAACTTAACTTTATCCGATTGGAATGTGAAAAATTCTGAAATCAGAGGAAGTCAATTACTGGAGGTGACAGACCTAGCAGATGCACCAAAAATTTCTCAAGTGGAGGCCATAGATTATGCGATCGCTGATACAAGCACCGGTGTTTTTCAAAAAAATGGATTTCTAATTATCCCAAAACTGAATGCCTATTATGGTACCATGTTAAATACCTTGCCATTATATTTTGAATTGTATAATGTGGACAAGGTTAAATCAAGATATTTCATTGAAGAATCTTTAATTGACACCGAAAATCAACGCGAACTTTTCTCCTATCACAAGGCTACCGAACTTACGGAACGTGACCAAGTGGTTCCACTGATTAAACGCATTGATATTTCAAATCTTGCGAGCGGCGCCTACGCCTATTCCGTTTCCCTTACCAATGAAAAAGATAGTATTTTGTATTCCTCTGAGTATTTTTTTGAACGCGGAAACATCACATTAGATGATACGATTAACTACGCAAACACGATTCTTGACCCAAATTTTCAGCAATCAATACCAGATGATAGTTTACATTTTTACTTGGGTAGCTTACTTCCTATAGTAAAGGCTTCGGAAAACAAGAACATTAGAAACTTATTAAAATCGAAAGACTTTGGAACCATTCGTAAATACTTTCAAGCGTTTTGGAATTCAACTTCTCCCGGCGATGCAAGCTATGCTTGGCTTAAGTATAAACAACAAGTGCAATACGTTCAGGGGCTTTACAAAACTAATTTTCAACCGGGATATGAAACCGACCGTGGTCGTGTATACTTACAATATGGCGCACCAAGTTCTGTAAATGCTCGAGAAGATTCTCCGTCCGAATACCCCTATGAAATTTGGTTTTATAACAAAATCGGTAAATTCAGCAATCGACGGTTTATCTTTTACAACCCTGATCTTACCAACAATGCTTATCGCTTATTACACAGTGATTTAGTTGGCGAAGTAAAGAATGCAGGATGGTCGCAGATACTGTCAAAACGCAACACGATTAACGGAACAGTTGACGACCCCAATCTTTTTAATGAACGCCACTGGGGACAAAACAGTAACGACCTTTTCCGACAGTATTAGGCATGAAAACGCTTGCAATTGTAATTCTCAATTATAACGGAAAAAAGCACCTTGAGGCCTATTTGCCCTCAGTAGTTGAATGCAGTGACGGTCACGATGTTCTTGTGATTGACAATGGATCCTTGGATGATTCGATTAATTACATTAGCCATAAATTCCCTACTGTACAGCTCATACAATTGAAGGAAAATGTAGGATTCGCACAAGGGTATAATGATGGATTAGAACGAATAAAAGGAAAGTACGAACATTACCTCTTATTAAATTCGGACGTAGAAGTTTCTCCAGGATACCTCTCCCCGCTCCTTTCCCGAATCGGGGCGCCAACCATTGCGGCAGTTCAACCCAAGATATTAAGCCACGTAAACAAAACACGATTTGAACATGCTGGTGCTAGCGGTGGTTTTATCGATAAAAGAGGCTTTCCTTTTTGTCGAGGACGAATTTTCGATGAATGCGAAACAGATAACGGACAATACAATGAGGCCATGCCTGTATTTTGGGCGAGTGGTGCTTGTTTGCTTATTAAGTCTTCCCTATTTCATGAAGTAAATGGATTTGATGGCAGGTTTTTCGCCCACATGGAAGAAATCGATTTGTGTTGGCGCTTACAACATCAAGGATATCAAATATGGGTTGAACCGAGCAGTACGGTTTATCATTTAGGTGGTGGAACCCTTTCCTATGAATCGAACACTAAAGTTTTCTTGAATTTTCGCAACAACTTATATATGTTGGCTAAAAATGAAACAGGCTTTTGGCCGGGTAAAATTTTTATTCGTATGCTTTGGGATGGGCTCGCAGCAGTTCAGTTTTTACTGAAAAGAAAACCTTCATTGCTATACCAAGTGTTAAAGGCACATTTAGCATTCTACATGTCTTTACCTCGATTAATTTCGCAACGTACAAACAAAAAAAATGCTACGTTGGGTCGTTATAAAGGAAACATTGTAATTGATTATTTCTTAAAGAAAAAAAATAAGTATTCAGACCTTATCCTATGAAAAACAAGTTATTAGGTTTTCTAATTTTTATTCCTATTCTACTTAGCGCTCAAGTTAATGAGTTAAAGAAAGCGAGTGATCGTGCACATTCCTTAATTAATCCACTTAGAAACGTTGATCCGAACATACTCAGCTATGTCAATCCCTTTATTGGAACTGGCGGACATGGGCATACCTTTCCAGGTGCCACGGTTCCGTTTGGGATGGTGCAATTGAGTCCAGACACACGCATGGAAGGTTGGGATGGTTGCGGTGGCTATCATTACTCAGACTCCATCATCCATGGGTTTAGTCATACCCATTTAAGCGGAACAGGCGTTCCTGATTATGCGGATTTATTGGTGACTCCGGTTTGTGGTAACTATCCGGCGGTTCCTTCCTATCTTCCTTCCTATCTATCCAAAGCAAGCTATGGCTCAAGATTCAATCATCAAAACGAAAGGGCTACTCCTGGACTATACGAGGTACACTTAATTGATGGGAATATAGATGTGAGTTTAACAGCAACTCAACGTACAGGGATTCATAAATACACCTTTAAGGGCAAAGGTAAGCGCTACATCGTATTGGATTTAGATTATCGCGACAAGGTACTTGATGCAGGCTTCACCATCAATGGAAATCAAGAGATTAGTGGTTATCGTAAATCCGAAGGCTGGGCCAAAATCCAGTACTTTTATTTTGCACTCAATACCTCTATTCCTTTTACCAAGGCAGAAAAAATTACATCAGAAGGAAAGCATCGACTGGTACTTCACTTTGACAAAAAAGTAACAGCGATAGAGCTACGCGTGGGTATCTCGGCAGTGGACGAAGAAGGTGCGAGAAAAAATCTCCTTCATGAAACCGATGGATTAGGCTTTGAAAAACTAACGGCGAATGCTAAAAATTCTTGGCAAATTGAATTGTCTAAGATTCAAGTGGAATCGAATAATCTCACTCAAAAAACGATATTTTATTCAGCCTTGTATCACACAATGATGGCGCCCAATATCTTTTCAGACGTAGATGGAAGATACCGCGGACGAGACTTTCAAATTCACACGATTGATCAGAAAGTGCCTCAATATACCGTGTTTTCTTTGTGGGACACCTATCGCGCAACGCACCCTTTGTTTACGATCATTGATCAGAAGCGAACGAATGCCTTCATAAAAACATTTTTACGACAATTTAACGAAGGAAAAGACCTTCCAGTTTGGGAATTAGCTGCGAACGAAACGGAGTGTATGATTGGATTCCATAGTGCCTCAGTGATTTCAGATGCCTATGTAAAAGGTATTAGAGATTATTCCGCAGAGGATGCGTTAAAGGCCATGGTCTACACGTCAAATTTGAACGAATTTGGAAAGACCTTATTCCGTGATTATGGACTAATCTCATCGGATTGGGAATCAGAATCCGTATCAAAATCGCTCGAATATGCCTACGACCATTGGTGTATTGCTCAAATGGCACGTGCAATGAATAAACAGGAACTTGCCGCAACACACGATCAACTCGGATTAAATTTCATCAATCATTATGATCCGAAAACAAAGTTTATGCGTTCAAGACGTGGTGCGCAATGGGTATCCCCCTTCGATCCAACTGAAGTAAATTTCAACTATACGGAAGCAAACAGCTGGCAATATTCGCTGTATGCGCCGCATCAGCCACTCATTCTCACGCATCTTTTGGGCGGAAAGAACGAACTTTCCAAATGGTTAGATAACTTATTCTCGACATCCAGTAGTTTATCAGGACGCGAACAGGCGGACATCACTGGATTAATTGGTCAGTACGCCCATGGCAATGAACCATCGCATCATATGGCCTATTTATATAATTATTCTTCCACCCCATGGAAGACTTCATTTTTTGTGGATTCAATTCAGCGATCGATGTATCATAACGCGCCAGATGGTCTAGCAGGTAATGAAGATTGTGGTCAGATGAGTGCATGGTATGTTCTTTCTGCCTTAGGGTTTTACCCAATAGCACCGGGAAGTACACGCTATGAAATTGGACACCCACTATTCGACAAGGCAAGTATCAGGTTAGAAAACGGCAAATCCATCGTAATTAAGCGCAGCGGAGGATCTGGAAGATACATCAGTGCGGTACGCTACAACGGGACAGAAATATCCTACATCGATCAGGCGCAGCTGATGCAAGGGGGAGAACTTGAATTTGAAATGCAAGATGAACCTAATTCTTCCTTAAAATTCATTGATATCCCGATGAACATACCTGGTCAATTTATCCCGGTTCCATTCATAAACACAGCAAATAGAATATTCAACGACTCTATTTCAATTGAAATGGGAATGGTAACAATACCTGGACAAAATCAAGGCATCGAATACGCGATTGAAGAGAACCAACTCATGGGTAAATGGCAAGTATACACACTCCCATTTACGCTGAAGAAATCGGCCAAAGTGCATGTGCGTGGATTCAATAAAAACGGAAAGGAACTGAGTTATTCAGCAACCCTTAGTTCGACGTTCACCAAAACAGATGCTAGCTCTCAACTCGAACTTCAAACCGCCTATGCCCCCTCTTATGCAGCAGCCGGACCAAATACCTTAATCGATAAAATCCGAGGCAGCAACGACTTTAGAACGGGTGATTGGCAAGGATTTCAAGGGAAGGACGTGGTTGCTATCGTATCGTTCACGGATGTCAGAACAATAAATTCACTCGGTGCGTCTTGGCTAAAAGACCTTAACTCTTGGATTTTTGAACCAAGTCAGATTGTTATTGAAACCTCTAATGACGGGATAACTTACCGACCTGCAGCGGAATTCGTTATACGAACAGCCACGAAAGAAACGGAAGAAAAAGGACTCGGAAGCGTGGTTAAATCCGTAGTAATTGAAAACGTAAAATATATTCGATACACCATTCGCAATCAAGGTGTTTGTCCGAATTGGCATTTAGGTGCTGGCAACCCAACTTGGATCTTTTTAGATGAGTTGATTTTTGATTAAATTTATGCAATGAAATCATTCTACCTACTACTATTTGCACTTTTCCTTGGATTTCAGGCGAGTGCACAATTGGATACCTTATTTTGGTTTGTAGCTCCTGAAATAGCTCAAAGCCACGGTGATCGCCCGATTGTATTCAGATTTGCAACCTTGGCAACTCCGGCTACGATTACGATTTCACAACCTGCAAATCCGGGATTCCCACCCCAAATAATCAATTTAGGGGCAAATGCAGCGCAAACCTTAGATCTAACTCCGTGGATTGATATCATTGAAAACAAACCCGCGAATTCGGTATTGAATTATGGGTTTAAAATCAAAGCTACTGCACCCATTATGGCGTATTATGAAGTAGTTACGTCATGTAATTGCAACCCCGATATCTTCACATTAAAGGGAAAAAATGCCCTCGGAACCAATTTTATCGTAAGCGCTCAAACCTTTTTGACCAATGCAAACTATGCTCGATCAGGCTTTGATATTGTCGCAACCCAAAACAATACGACTATAACCATCGTTCCTTCGAGCGATATCTTAGGACATACCGCTGGTGCGCCATTTATTATCGTTTTAAACATGGGTGAAACCTATAGTGCAGAGGCATCCAATATTGCAGGGAATCTACATCTTTCGGGATCAACCGTGATTTCTGATAAGCCAATAGCCATTACTATTAAAGATGATTCGATGTCGGGTGCACCTTATGGTGGCTGTGCCGATTTAATGGGGGATCAAACCATTCCTGTCCCTGTGACTGGAAAAGAATATGTAACACTTAAAGGATATTTGAACGGACCGGACAAGGTGTATGTTGTAGCCACGCAAAATAACACGCAACTTACCATAGATGGGGTGAGTGTAGGAACATTGAATACCACGAACCTATATGTGCATACCCAATCCAACCCAACAGCCTACATACAAGCAGATAAGCCCATATACGTGTTGCATACCACAGGATTTGGTTGTGAGGTAGGTGGCGCGATTGTTCCTCCCGTTGTTTGTACGGGTTCGAACACGGTGGCTTTTGTTCGTTCTACGAATGAGTTTTTTGCGATGAATATTCTGGTACCCGCTGGCGGAGAAAATTCGTTTACCTTAAATGGTTCAGCAGCCAATGTAGGTCCTGGTATTTTTCAACCGGTTCCTGGCACCAATAACAATTGGATGTTCGCGCAATTAGATGGAAGTGGATTCATTGGCGTTCAAGCCGCTAGTCGCTTAGAAAATCCAAGCGCCAAATTTCATCTTGGTGTTATTCATGGAGGAGCTAACTCAGGTTGTCGTTATGGGTATTTCTCTGATTTTGCAGCCTACAAATATGAAATTGAAACCGCCAACGACCTACTATGCAGTGGAGATACCTTAATGCTTACCACCGATTCTCTCCCCGGTGCGACGTACAATTGGACAGGACCACTTGGCATTAACAGTAATGGTGCCTCGTTAACCTTATATGGCGTAGTTCCTGCGCAATCAGGGAACTACATTATATCTGGATATAGCCCCGGCGCGTGTGAATTAATTCCAGATACGGTGGCAATTAGCATTATTGCAACGCCTAATCAACCTGCAATTAGCAGCAATGCACCACTCTGTTTCGGAGACCCCTTGGAGGCACAAGCCCCATTAAATGGAGCCCTAACATATAATTGGAGTTTTAACGGCGGAGCTCTGATTCAAAATGATTCAATTTCTGTCCCTGATTTAACGCCAGGGTCCTACCCCATTCAATTGTATTCAAATTTAGGAAACTGTATTTCCACGATGGCTTATGACACAATCCAGGTCTTTGCTACTCCACAAATTACCTACACAGGTGATATAACAACTTGCGATGTTCTGAACTTTAATACAAGCATTCAAACCGATCCCTTGGACCCGATGCATATTGTTTTATGGTATAATCAAACAGGTACTTGTGGTGTAGGAACTAGTATAACTAATGTAAGTGCCAACAATCCTGCATACAGCACAGAAACCTATTGGGTACAACTGACAACAGATAATGGGTGTACAGACGCAGATACATTTTCGTTAACCTTCAACCCATATCCTGCATTGGATTTGAGTGTTGCCCCTCAATGCGATGGGGTAAGCGCTCAATTCGCTAATCAACTCAATTGGGTCACGAATGCCCCGCCCAATACCAATTGCGTATATACGTTGCAATTCGGCGATGGTCAGTCCGGAGCAAACCCCAATACAAATCACGTATATCCGGGTCCCGGAAATTACCAAGCCATTTTACTAGCTACAAGTGAAGCAGGATGTACTTCGAGCGATACAGTTAATTTCACCATACAGGCAGTTCCTATTTTAGTTCCGTCGATGGTGGCCTCGTGTGGACAGGTAGGAACATTTGAAGTGGGTCTCACCTTGGGCAATTATACATTTAACCAATTGACATGGAACATACCCGGCGTTGGCGACTTCTCATTTCCTAGTTTTACCCATGCCTTTATAAACCCAGGAGCTTATGTGGCAAGCATCACATTGGAAGGAACCAATGGCTGCGATTTTAATGAGACATTGCCGTTTACTATTCTACCTTCGGTAACTATAGAGGATCTAAATATTCCTAACGTAATTACGCCAAATGAAGACCTGGTCAATGATCAATTAATCCTCGACAACTTATTTGTTGATTGCACGAGTTTTGATCTGATTATTCTCAATCGTTGGGGAAATGTGGTGTATGAAATGAACAATAGCAGCGCACCATTCAGCGGTAAGGACCAAGAGGGCAAAGACCTCGAAGCAGGCGTATATTTCTACAAGCTCACCACCAACGATAATAAGGTGGTTTCTGGTCACATCACAGTGATACGGTAAGGAACTTAGAACGGCAGCAGTTCATAGTTGGTGCTTCGACCGCCTCCTTGTTCTTGACGTAATATTACTTTATCCATTAAATCTTTGATATCTCGGAGTGCAGTATCTGCTGAGCAATGGAATTGTTTTAAACCCCTTACATCCACAAACCGCCATTCACGGAGAGCACCTGGCCAGTAATGGAATTGGACTCCTCGGAAAGAAGCAGTTCAACCAACTTAATAATCCCCTCGGTGTCACTGAGTTTCGCGATGGGCGTTCTGGCAATGATCTGTTCACGCATAGCCGCTGGTATTTCCCGAATCATGCCTTCGTCCATGTATCCTGGAGCAATGCAATTGACCGTAATGCCATTCGATGCTAATTCTGAAGCCATGGTCCGTGTTAATCCAAACAAGGCACTTTTCGATGCCGAATACGCCGCAGTTCCTGGAATACCAGTTTGTGCTACAATCGAAGAAAAGAAGACAATTCGACCCCACCCCTTGCTTCGCATCGCCGGAATGAGTTGTTGAGATATAAAAAATGGCGCTTCGTAATTAATTGCATTCACTTTCCGGAATTCCGCTGCGCTTATTTTCCATGAAATGCCGGCACTGGGGATTCCAGCACAATGTAATACCACATCACAATCCCCTGCAGCTTGCGTAAGTTGACTAATACCCGATTCCGTTGAAATATCAGCAGCTACTGCGGTAATCTGTTCAGGAAATAGTCCATCCAAATCAGAAATGGCCTCCATGTGTTGGTTACCTTGAAGGACCACACGATACCCCTTGGATATCACCGCTTTTGCAAGGCGCATTCCTATACCGCCACTTGCTCCTGTAATTAATACTGACTTTGTCATTAACCGAATTTACGTTTTGCCAACCAAGCCAAGGGCTTAACCAGCGAATTCTTAATCAAAAGTAGGTATTCTACATCCCTTGCACCAAATTTTCGATTAAATTCTCCAAGCCCTTTGGCATTGCTGCCACCAAAATCAAGTTGGGAACAGGTAGGTGCTAAGGCCATCATTGCCTCCACATGCAAATACACCATCCCTCCTACATTCATGGCTTCTGGAGTAATGGCTCCTTTTAAATACAATACCTGTCCGTTCACTTCCAAGTATGCAGCAGCTCCGACCAGCTCTCCTTTATTCCACAAAGAAAATTGCCGTAAATATCCACGACGGTTGGCTTCTTCCATCAAATGTGCTAATAGTAGATAATCAGCATTTTTCAAATGGGTAAACTCCGCCCCTTTCACCCGACGGAAGAGGGTAATTAAACCCGCTGGATTTACCGAAGTATCGATTTCAAACCCTTGTTGGGCTGCTTTTTTATACTGCCTCCGGTGGTTCTCAGAACATTGAGATCGATCGAAACTTGTTAAATCAAGCACTTGATATATTCGTATTTGCTGATGATAAGGCTCATTTAACGACACACCTGCCAACTGCAGATAGGAAAAACGATTCGAGAGGTATTGCTTAAGAGCCACTGATTGTGTATCATCAAACCCGATCGGAAAAAAGCTTCGTGTAAGAAACGGCATGTGCGTATAACTTACCCCAAACTTTTGCTGGGGCACGATGGGATAAATTCCCTCATAATCACCAAGCACGTAGCCTTCCCAACCGGGTGCTACCGAATCCAAATACCAACTCAACATGAAAAAGAAGCCTTCAGGTTGTTCCGCTAAGACTCTCTTGTCCCAACGCTGCTTATCGAGTTGTGTGTTGGCTACAATCATAGGACCGAGGAAAGTGTTACAAATTCATGATCGCCACTATGTTTAGCGATAAAGGATTCCAAGGTTTTCAAACCAAATGGTGTTAAGGCCTTGGGATGACCGATTACGACAAGAAATGTTTCGTTGGCTTGCTTTGCCTTACGCAACGCGCGATTCAGTTGTGTTGAAAAATATCCATCCGCACTGACACACAAGCGGTGCGAGCGTGTAAGCAACTCTTTTTTCGATCCTCCACCTTTTGCCGGAAGTCCATTCCCAATGGGTTTATGTTGCCCAGGATTAAGGCGTCCAAGCACAAAGAGTTTCCAGAAAAACAAGGGCGAGTAATTCATCGATGCTATGGGCAATTCCGTAAAGATACCATCTGTATGCAATACGGCAGGGTCTTCCGTGAATTTCCAATGCGATAGGTCCGGTGTCGCCGTAAAATCATAGTCATACGGTTTGGTGGTATTCTTCCCTCCCTTAAACACAGAAGAATCCAGGTGAATCCCGGCTTTTTTCATCGCATCTGCTACGGGAGCAAAAGGTTGCGCACACCATCCTCCCGCCCGATAACTTTGCATCGGTTGAGTAAGTAAAGAATTCATATAGGATGCGTAACGTTCAACTATACCCGAGGCTTCTTCAGCGGAAAAATCGGACAACTTATAGAAGGATAAATCATGTTCCCATTGCTGACCATTCCAACTGGACCTTTCCCAATGTGGATGAATGTGCAAGCCCGTTTCATGCCCCTTGGAATCCCACAACTGGATTTGATTTTTAATCGATTGAAGCGCATCATGACACGCTGCTTGCTCCTCAAACTTGATTAAACACCCCGCGTCGGGAAAAAAGGTAAATGGAATCTTGTATTTAGCTGCGAGCGATAACAAACGATCCGTTGGTTCGAGCATGCATTGCTCCACGGAACCGTTGCGTTCGCCAAAAAACAGCTCATAATCCCAAGTAATAGCAATCTTCATTTGTTTCCATTGGGATTATACATGGTTACTCCTCGATCAGTGAAGGAACTTACCATCACTTCAAACATTTTTTTGGCATCAAACACCAAGGTTTTAGCCTTTCCAATATATACTTCACGATAAACCCCTTCACGTAAAAACATGGGAAGTAATTCATCACAGCGGCGTTTTTTTGAGTATTCCGGATTATGAACTTTGGTAGTTACAATTAATTCTTTGCCTTCATAGTCACGCACAGGGAGCCTAAAATCTTGCGCATAATAAACTGGAATCCCCACATCTAAGTAATCTTCCAAGGTGTGCAAATGCGTACCAGCATTGTCGAGTGTCACGCCGATGTATAAAATTTTTCCTTTGTGTTGAATGAGTTTCCCATACGGTGAATCCCAATGGTACGGGGTGTTTTTATTGGTGTGATCTTTAATGTATTCGTATGCTTTCACTCCCCAAGCTGCAACCGGCTCCGTGGGATGATAGCTCCTAACGACGCCAGTCGAGGTTCTGAACACTTCAGAGATTTTACCCATAGCCGACGGGGTATTCAAGACATCGAACGAGGGATTGACAGACACATAATCTAATTGCAAGCGCGCAATGGGAGAAGTTGGCATTAGAATCAACCCTTCTGCACCAACCATTTCCTTAAGCACTTCTACTACCGTGTCGGCGCCCCCTTCAATAAATCCCATCTTGCTCAAACTGGCGTGGACCATGAGGTGATCACCCGGTTGAATGCCTGCACTTAAAAGCGATTGTTTTAGGTCTTCTTGCGTGAAACCCTGTCCTGAATGTTGTTGATTAAGCAAGGCCACCTGTCGTTTTTTTCGCTTAAGGGAACGGAATATCTCCTTTAAAAATGTGGGTACTAGGGATTTCCATTTCAAGGCCATAATGCGAAGATAAAGAAAGGTATAGGAATGAACGAATTCTTATTAAATTTTAAAAAAACTTTGGCGACACAATTAAGTGTAACTTTACAGAAACAAATTATTATGATTAAAAATTTACTTAAAAAACGAATTTATCTCTTCACGATGGTGATTGGGCTATTTTCATCGTTTGCCAACGCGCAAACTATTTCGTTCAATTACACCGGCACAGTTCAAAGCTACACGGTTCCGGCGGGTGTTACAACCCTTACAATTTCAGCATCGGGTGCGCAAGGAGGCGGAAATACCGGTGGAGGTTTAGGTGCCTTAATGTCTGGTGACTTTACGGTTACTCCAGGAGAAACTATTTATATTGTAGTTGGACAACAGGGTCAATTACAAATTGGTGGTCAATCCCAAAATAGTTCCGGTGGCGGTGGCGGTAGCTTTGTTTACCGCAATGCGAACAATTTACTATTAGCTGCCGGTGGTGGTGGTGGTCTCTGTAATTATGCGGGGTCAGGTGCCATTCATCAAGATGCGCACGGAAAAATTACCCCAGATGGCGGAAGTGACCAATCAGGCGTCTATCTTGGCGGTATTGCTGGCGCTGGAGGTTCTGCAGGTTTGTGGAGCAATACACCTTGTGCAGGTGGAGGAACTGGCTGGCTAAGTGCCGGAGGAGGTCCTTTCGGAGGTGGTGACCTTACCCTAAATTGGGTTGGTGGTTCTCCATTTTGTGGCGGCGGTGGCGGCGGTTGTGGTGGCTACGGCGGCTTTGGTGGCGGTGGCGGAAGCGGCAATCATTATGGCGGCGGCGGCGGCGGCGGCGGTTATTCCGGTGGCGGTGGCGGTACCGATCCTACCCATGGTGGTGGCGGCGGTTCATTCAATGCGGGAATCAATCAAGTAAATGTGCCAGGCATCAACCAAGGAAATGGTGTTGTAACCATTACTTTACCAAATTGTATCGCACCAATCACAAGCATCAATAATGCATCAATTTGTCAAGGCGAAACTGCAACAATAACGGCAAATGCTACGCCTGCAGGTAACTACACGTACAATTGGGTTGTTCCAAATGGAGCGGCTAACCCCGGTAATGTTTCAAGTTTTAGTTCTACGGTGGCAGGTACTTATACAGTAGTAGTCGTTGACCCTGCAACGCCGAATTGCCCGAGTATTCCAGCAAATGCAAGCATTATTGTAAACCCTCTTCCTGATGTTAGTGCGGGGCAAGACCTGACGATTTGTGAAGGAGATTCTGTTATTGTTTCAGGCAGTGGAGCCTTACAATATTCTTGGGACAATGGAGTGGTTGATAATGCACCATTTATTCCCCTTAATAACGGAACATACACGGTTACTGGAATAGATGCCAATGGATGCGAGAATTCAGATGCTATGCAGGTCACTGTTCTTCCTCACAGTGATTCAACATTAACAGAGACTGCCTTAGATTCGTACACGTTAAATGGTCAAACTTACACTCAAAGTGGAATTTATACGCAAATTGTGCCAAGTGCTAATGGTTGTGACAGTACAATTACCCTAAATTTAACACTCAACTTTACCGGTCTGAATGAAAACACATTGGAGAACAAAGCGCTTGTTCGAATAACAGACTTAAATGGAAAAGTTATTAATCGTAGAAAGAACACCTTAATGTTGTTTATTTATTCGGATGGAAGTGTTGAACGTGTAATGGAATTTGGTGAATAATCGTTTGGTTGTTTTACGAAATTTAACAGTTCAAGGCATCCTTAACTACATGTTATTCGTACTTTTATCAAAAATTAAATCGTCATGAAGAACATCTTTTTAATTACGTTGCTTTTTGTTTCATTTATGAGTTTTTCTCAAACGACAGCAGAAGAACGCGCAACAAATCAAACCAATCGGATGAAAACTGAGTTGAACTTAACCGATGATCAGTATACGAAAGTATATGACATCAATTTGGGAATCATCATGAAAAATGATGGAATCAAAACTTCTACGTTTTCTGAAGAGGTTAAGAACGAAGTATTAAAAAGTAATCAACAGGCGAGAAAAGCCATGCTTAAAGATGTATTAACAGCTGCTCAATACGAAAAACTAGAGCAAGAGGTTAAGGAAATCAAGAAAAAGAAACGCGAAAAAGCAGAACACAAAGAAGTTAAGAACTAGTTTAAATCCCGGGAAACCGGGATTTTTTTTTGATTAAAATACTACCTTTGAGTTGTGCAGTTTGAATTCCCTTTCTTAGGTAGCGTTTTTACGTTATCTAAACGTTTTATTTATTCCATACTCATTCTTTGGGTATTCTTGTTTTATGGCAACTCCATTAAAAACACCTTTGCCTTAGATGATGAATTAGTTACCTGTACGGATCGACAAGAACATCCACTGGTAAGTAAAGGAATAAGAGGAATACCCGCAATTTTTAGCACCTCCTACGCTACCAATGAGGAACAAAACTACGAATACCGTCCGGTCGTTCTGACCACTTTTGCCATTGAAAACAGCTTATTTGGAAGCTCCGATGCATGGGTACACATTTCCCACTTTATTCAACTGCTCTTATATGCCTTGCTTGGCATCATTTTATTCAGCACCTTGAATACCTTGTTTGGCCCTTCAAAGCATGGTATAGCGTTCGTAATTACCTTGCTATTTCTTAGCTTACCCATTCACAGTGAGGTCGTTAATAGTTTAAAAAATCGAGATGAATTGCTCAGCATGTTGTTCTCTTTACTAGCCTTGCGTTCCGCACTTCGGTTTGTCGATTCACGGAAATCATTACTCTTTACGTTGCTATATTTGCTTTTGGCTTTGTTGAGTAAAAAAACGGCCATGCCCATGTTGGTGATAATTCCCATTGCCCTTGTATTCTTTCGATCCTTTTCATGGAAATCTGTAGCTTATATATCGGCATCGGTACTCGGAGCTCGGATCGTTTTTGGATTATTAAAAAAGGGATTAATTGAAACTGATAACATACGCGAATTTTCCATCGTTGAAAATCCAGCGTTTGAATACAGCTTCACTCAGCGCATCCCCCTATTCTTTGAGTCCGTGATTTGGTATATTAAACAGAGCATCCTACCCTTGGATTTACAATGCTATTATGGCATGGGGGCACTTACCGTTTCCCCAGCATTCAACCTTGCAACACTCATTAGCGCTATAACACTATTAATCACCTTAGGTTTTATCCTATGGTCTGTTGTAAAAAAGACTCACACCGAAATGAGTTTTGGGCTGGTATTCTTCTTTCTGGCCATCGTTGGCGCTTGTAATTTAATCTTTCCCATGGTTGGAATTGTTGGTGAACGCTTAGCATTTACTGCGAGCCTGGGGCTATGTATCACTATTGTCTTTCTATTGAACCAATTCTCCACAATCAAAGGAAAAATTGCCACCCTGCTTTTCATCGCATTCAGCATATACAGTTTAAGTATGGTATTTATTCGGAACGGCGCATGGAGCAATCGCTTGAGTCTTTATGAATCCGATAGCTCAACCACAAAATCCGCTAAAGTTCAAGCTTTGCTTGGACAAGAATTACAGTATCAAATCAATCAATCTTGGAACGATGTCCAGTCAGAAAACCAAGAAGCAATCTACAGCCAAGTAACTAGGGCCAAACAAGCTTATGAGAACGCGATCCACACGTTTCCGAATTATTACAAAATCAAAAGCAATTTAGCCGCCATTGAATCTTCTTTCTTGTGTGATGAGCAGGCGTCATCCGCCTTACTTAACGAACTTACCAAGAAACAACCTGATTATCAGGAAGCATGGGAAAACCTCTTAGTTTCACGGTTAAAGACCTACATTGTTTGGAAACGAAACGAAAGGTTCTTAACTGATAAATCACTGAAAAATTCAGCAATTCACACGATTGATTCCCTTTCAAGTTTATGCGTTTTAGGCTTACTTAGTCAATTCGAAGAACGTGGAAAATTGTTTTTAGCCGATGGATTAAATCCAACTTCGATTGCTCAACTTAGTGCTTATGCTGCGGGACAGGCAACATGGAACAAGACCTTAGCCGAATTAAATCCTTCATACACCAAGCAAGTTAATCAGCGATTAATGGAATTATATACAGGAAAAAAAGCGAGTTATAACATCGTGGATGATTTCCGTAAAAACGCCGTGGGTCACTTTGTCGCGCCTGACCGTTTTGTGACTATTTCTGACTCCTTAATCGATGAAATTATTGCGACAAAAGCAGTTATCGAAAAGAAATTCCCAAACTCCAAGGTGGAGGAACTCACGGATACCTACCTCATAAATGCGCTCCGCTACGAAGCAATTATAGCAATCCACAAACATCAAATCAAAACAGGAAAAGGTAAGGCTAAAGACTTTGTACAAATTGGAAATTCATATGTGAACCTGGGTGAAAAAGAAAAGGCCATACGGGCATTCAATCGGGCGATTAGCTCCTTACGTAAGATGAATAGCCAAGGGGCAAATGAAGAAATAGCACGAATAGAATCTTACATTCAAAAAATTAATAATCAATAGTTTACATTAAATAACTTGAATCGATTATTCATTATAGGAATCGGACGTTCCGGGTCGACTTTACTTTCCAAAACACTTGGAAGCCATCCCGATTGCTTAGATAATCCTGAAATTCCCTTGTTCTCTTTTTTTTATAAGGCACTTCGAAATAATCGGTTCAATTCAGAAAGAAATCACTTGATTGTACGCTTTATGAACGCCATGAAGCGAAGGCATCCAGGTCATCCATGGCATATTCAACCTGAAGAAATATCAAAGATTCCAGGCGAATTGGACTATTTCAGTTACATGAACCAACTTTCGACCTTATTCACAAGCGATTCTACGTCCGAGAAGATCACTCAAGGTGCGCAGTGGATCATCGATAAGAATCCTGTAAACACCTTACATGCACATCATTTTCTTAAGGAATACCCACAAACTAAAGCCATTTTTCTGGTACGTGATCCGCGAGCGAATGTAGCTTCACGCATCCAAAGCGTTAATTCGGTTCATGGCAGGAATAACCATTGGATCTTAAATGCTATCCGATGGAAACGATATAACCGCCATTATTACCACCTCAAGCGTGATTATTCGTCGCAAATTTATTTATTACGGTATGAACAGTTTGTCATGCATCCGCAGCAGACAATCGATGAACTCTGTGCGTTTCTCGGATTGAGCCCGATGAAAATTGACGAAGTCGCAACGCTGAACTCAAACGGCTACAATAAAGCCAATGCCCGCTTAAACAAAAAATACGTTGATTTAAATCAACCAATAAGCTCAAGAGCTGTGGAACAATGGCGTGAGGTACTCGATCTTCGACAACAGGAATCCATAGAATCGATCTGCCGAAATGAAATGCCTAATTTTGGCTATGAATTCGAAACGGATGCTACAGTATACGTTCCTTTAACCTTGCAAATCATAGCATTTTGGTATGACCTCAAAGAAAAATTGCTTTTTCACCTACCCTTGTCCTTAAAATTGAAACGACTTGAATAAGCATCACCATATCATTGGCATTGGTCGTTCAGGTACCACCTTATTGCAAAGCATGTTGAATGCACAGCCTGAGGTGTGGGCAGGACCGGAGAATTATTTTATTCCATTTTTCTATCATGCATGGAAAAATAAAACCGAATTCAATAGCGAGGAGTTAGCATTGGCCGCGCGTTTCCATAAGGCCTTTGGAATACTGCAACCCTATGTTGGGTTTACGTTTGATGAGGACTCCTTTGTATCGAATAAGGAAATCAGGTCGTATGAAGAACTAATTATTCACACATACGGTTCGTTTGTGGATCAGCTTACCCCCACCAAAGATGCAGTTCATTTCATTAACAAGAATCCGCTTCACTCCTACTACCTCGACGCCCTGACTGCCATCAACTCAAACTCAAAGTACATATGGATGATGCGCGACTACCGGGCCAATGTGAATTCTAGGAAAAATAGTGTCCATTTAAAATCCACCAGCGCATACTATAATTCGTTACGCTGGATTCAATTTGAACAACGCATTGCGTCCTTTCAAAAACAGCATCCAAATCACGTACTAATTGTACGTTATGAAGACCTCGTTCAAGCCCCAGACCACTGGTTAATCAAGGTGTGTGAGTTTCTTGAAATATCAGTAAAATTGGAAACGCAAGAGGCCTTGGCGCCATATCAAGCCTTATTTCAACGCGAAGTAAAAACCCAATACGAACAAGCCGAGCGCATGAAAAAACGCTTTGGTGATTTATCCAAACCTATACATACAGCCGCAGTTGAATCGTGGAAAGCAGGATTAAGCACTCAGGAAATTGAGGTGTGCGAAGTGATTGCTGGGAAACGGGGAAGCACCTATGGCTATCACACCACATTGACAATTCCTATTGCCAAACGGTGTTGGATACTAGCCTTAACCATACCCTATGCTGTTAAAATAAGCCTGGAACGAGCAAAAGATGCGCTGTTTAATCGCTTACCTATTCGTCTAAAAGTTATTTATTTTGAGCGTTGGGTGCTACGAATCGACAAAAAACGTAAGAAGCATGTGGCGTAGCGAAGAATTAGATTCCATACCCATTCATTTTATACTTTGTACGGAACGAACGGGGTCCTCTTTGCTTGCGACCATGTTGAATATGAATACTTCATTGATTGTTGCATCGGAAGAACCGTTTGCCTTATATTTTTCAGGTAAGTACGGAAAAATAAGCGATTGGAATGAAAGCCAAATTAAGGCCTATGTGGTTGACTTCTTTAGCCTTTTTGAAAAGAATGCCGCCTTGTATTTTGAGCACAAAGAGCGTTTTGCTCAATGCCTGTTGGACCATATATCTATCTTGAACTATGATCGCTTAATCAAGTTAACTTATTTGAATTTCTATGATAGAGACATCAAAAACAAGGATTCCATCAAGGTTATTCTTGACAAGCAGATGAAGTATGTGTTTCATAAGGAGGAAATTACGCGATTATTTCCCAGTGCTTCATTTTTGATTTTAACACGAAACGTCTTAGCGAATATTGAAGCGAAAAGTCGAAGAGGCATTGATTTTTTTAGTCACCCCTATTATTTGAGTAATGTTTGGAAACTTACCTACGATGAGGCTTTAGGTTTTCCTGAAACTCAAATCTTACCCTTTGAAACTTTCATTACCAATCCTGAATCCGCGCTGAGGACCTTGAATACCATTTGGGGTGTTTCATTTGAATCTTCACAATTGAATTATCAAATAGGATTTAGCGCATTAATAGCACATCGTAAGCATTTACTGTCTCCTCAATACATCGAAAAAATTAGCGATTTTCACCGAGGAATATTAGATACATCTCCACGCTCAAAACAACGAACTGCTAACCCCTTGTCTGAAAAACATCAAGCAGTCATTCTAAAACAAACGAGCGAAACAAGTAAAAAGCTTGGATATACTATCCCATCAGCCACAATAACACTTAATCTTTGGGATCGATTAAGCTGGACCTTCTACCGATTACTCGCACTGTTATTCCGTCCGTATTTATGGAGAGCATATCGACTCGTGCCACTCAAGTTAAAATGCATCATTAGACGAAGGAAAAAGGAATACGCTCCGTAAGTTTTAGAACTTTTATTACATTCGTTTTGTTAATGTACTTATGAATCGCATCCTTATATTTCTCTTATTAATCTTGGCTTCAGGTCCGTCACCGAGCTTCGCGGAAGAGCCAATACGCATATTATTCATAGGTAATTCCTACACCTACCGAAATCACATGCCGCGCATGTTCATGAAAATCGCCAAGGCAAATGGAAAGCAAGTGGAAGTAAATTGGTGTGTTAAAGGAAAAACTTCGTTCTACCGACACTCCTTGCGAAAGAAAGTGTATCAGGCCATTCAATGGAAGAAATGGGATTACGTGGTACTGCAAGGTTCGAGTAGAGATATGTTAAAAGATAGCATAACTTACTACGAGAAAACCTTGCCAGGATTGAATAAAATTGTTTCGACAATAAAACGAAATAACAACAAAACTAAACTTGTTTTTTTTATGACTTGGGCCTATAAAAAAGGGTATCCGAAATTTGCTTACTCCAATACGCATTACAAAATGATTCGAAGAATCTCGGCAAAATATAAAGCACTTTCCATTGATTTCGATGCCTTACTATCACCGGTGGGCTTAGTATTTGAAAAACTTTATTTCAAGCATCACATTAAAACATTATATAAACCTGACAATGGGCATCCAAGTCCACTAGGTTCCTATACTGCCGCCTGCAGTTTTTATTCGGTAATTTTTAAGGAACGGGTTAGCCACACGCCTCAAGCGTATTTAAAGATTAAAAAGCATAACGAGGTAGAATCCTTAGTATGGAAATACACTCAAAGCCTGAAATAATTACATTATTTTTCGGTACTTGATTCGTTTCGGGCCACTATCACCCAAACGTTTCTTTTTATTTTCCTCGTATTCAGAGTAGGAACCTTCGAACCAATAAACCTGAGAATCTCCTTCAAATGCCAAGATGTGCGTACAAATACGATCCAAGAACCAACGGTCGTGAGAAATAACCACGGCACATCCCGCAAAGCGCTCAATACCTTCTTCTAAAGCGCGCAACGTATTCACATCGATATCATTTGTTGGCTCATCCAGTAACAAGACGTTGGCTTCAATCATTAAGGTCATCGCTAAATGCAGTCGATTTCGTTCCCCACCGGAAAGCACACCAACTTTTTTATTTTGATCCGAACCGTTAAAGTTAAACTTTGAAAGGTACGCTCTGGCATTGATTTTTTGATTGCCAATTTCAATAAACTCCAGACCATTCGAAACGACGTCATACACCGATTTATTTGGATCTAAGGATTTATGGTTCTGATCAACATACCCCAATTTCACAGTTTCGCCGACTTTAAATTCTCCGCTATCCGGCATCAATTCTTCCATAATCATTTTGAATATGGTCGTTTTTCCTGCACCGTTTGGCCCAATGATTCCAACAATTCCGGCTGGCGGCAGGGAGAAATTTAAATCATCGTATAGCAATTTATCTCCAAAGCTCTTACCAACATGGAACGCTTCAATCACGTTGTTTCCAAGTCGTGGACCATTCGGGATTGGAATCTCGAGTGTCGCTTCTTTTTCTTTGCCGTCTTCTGAGAGCATTTTTTCATAATTCTGAAGCCTAGCTTTCGATTTTGCCTGACGTGCCTTTGGATTCATTCGGACCCATTCTAATTCTTGCGCAAGCATGCGTTGACGTTTAGACTCGGTTTTTTCCTCCTCTTTTAAACGTTTTCCTTTCTGTTCAAGCCATGAGCTATAGTTTCCTTTCCATGGAATCCCCTCTCCCCGATCCAATTCCAGAATCCAACCCGCTACGTTATCCAAGAAATAACGGTCGTGGGTTACCGCAATGACCGTACCTTGATATTGTTGTAAATGTTGTTCTAACCAATCAATTGATTCTGCATCCAAGTGGTTAGTTGGCTCATCTAACAAGAGTACATCCGGATTTTGAAGCAAGAGGCGACAAAGGGCTACGCGACGTTTTTCTCCACCTGAAAGTGAAGCGATTGCTTGGTCATCGGGCGGACAACGCAAAGCATCCATCGCGCGTTCTATTTTATTATCTAATTCCCATGCATCAAGCGCATCAATCTTATCTTGAACTTCACCTTGACGAGCGATTAACTTATCCATTTTATCTGGATCATTCATCACTTCCTCATCCATGAACGCGTTGTTAATGTCTTCATACTCCTTGAGCACATCAACAATTTCTTTTGCACCCTCAAGTACAATTTCTTTGACCGTTTTATTTGGATCCAACTCAGGTTCCTGCGGAAGATACCCGACACTATACCCCGGAGAGAAAACAACGTCTCCTTGGTATGATTGATCGAGTCCAGCAATAATTTTCATTACGGTAGATTTTCCCGCCCCGTTCAATCCAATGATACCGATTTTGGCACCATAGAAAAAACTGAGGTAAATGTTTTTAATGATTTGTTTTCCTTGTGGGGTCGACTTAGACACGCCCACCATGGAGAAAATAATTTTCTTATCGTCTGACATAAAGCTATGAATTAATTCTTATAAATTTTTGGGGTAAAAAGCCCCCATTTTGCTAAGCGATATCCGATACTCACACCAATCACACCGAAACCATATTTCATTGAGCGTGAAAAATTGATGGATGAGGCCTCTTCAAAATACTTGGTCGGACACGTTACTTCGCCTATTTCGTATCCTGCATAAAACAACTGCGCTAACATTTGATTATCAAAGATAAAGTCATCCGAATTCAATTCGATATCGATTTTCGAGAAAACCTCTTTAGCGAATGCACGATATCCAGAATGATATTCAGAGAGCTTCTGACTCATAAGGATGTTTTGACCGAGTGTTAAAAATCGATTTGCAATGTATTTGTACATGGGCATACCTCCCTTGAGCGCTCCCTTTCCTAAAATCCGTGAACCAAGTACAACGGGATATACATCAAAGGCAATAATTGCAGCGATCGAATGAATCAATTTTGGCGTATACTGATAATCTGGATGAAGCATGATGACAATATCGGCATCGAGTTCAAGCGCCTTTCGATAACAGGATTTTTGGTTACCACCATAGCCTCGATTGTTTTCATGACGAATCACATGCTGAATCCCTAATTTCTTAGCTAATTCAGAGGTGTGGTCTCTACTGGCATCATCCACTAAAACCACTTCATCTACAATGTCAAATGGAATCTCGTTGTAGGTCATTTCTAGGGTTTCTGCGGCATTATACGCCGGAAGAACAATGCAAATGCGTTTTTGATTTAACATGCCGCAAAGGTACGTAGAAATCCAAATAAAAAGCGTTGAAAAAGTGTTCAAAACCTCTAAAAAATCAACGATTTTGCGAATCGATTAGAATTAAATAAAAAGTAAATTTGCTACTTGAATTTATCTACCTTGGAATTACCAGAGAAAGTAAAAGGAATTTTCGCCGCGTATTTAGAGCAGAATGGTCACAGAAAGACCCCTGAACGATTCGCGATACTCAACGAAATTTATACCTATGAAGGGCATTTTGACATTGAGACCTTGTACTTTAAAATGAAAGCTGATAATTACCGTGTATCAAGAGCGACACTTTACAATACGATTGAATTGCTGTTGGCCTGTAACCTAGTACGTAAACACCAATTCGGAAAGGCGATGGCGCAATATGAAAAGGCGCATGGGTCAAAACAGCACGACCATATTATCTTGACTGATTCGGGCGAAGTTATTGAGTTTTGTGACCCTAGGATACAGCAAATCAAGGCAACCATTGAAGATATTTTTGGGGTAGAAATCCAACACCATTCGCTCTATTTTTACGGAATTAAAAACAAAGAAAATGATTGATTATTTCATTTCGAACGGTGAAAACACCACCTGCATTACCCTAGAAGGGAAATTACTTTCTGATGCAGATTTAAAAGCGGTATCTACGGAAATCGAAAAATTACAGAACTGGAATATTATTCTAGACTTAAAAGACCTGACCCATGTAAATTCCAGTGGAATTGCGTTTATGGTGAGAATCTTAACCAGGTCGCGTGTTAACGGTGGCGATGCAGTGATTGCCCAAGTTAATTCTAATCTTAAAAAACTATTTGACATAACTAAAATGCATGAGGTGTTCACAATTTATGAGACCACTGAAGATGCAACTAATCATTTTAATCAATAATTATGAAAGTGGATGTGCTGTTAGGCCTTCAATGGGGCGATGAAGGAAAAGGTAAAGTAGTTGACGTCTTAACCCCAACATACGATATCATCGCTCGATTTCAAGGAGGTCCAAACGCTGGTCACACCCTAGAATTCGAAGGGATTAAGCATGTACTCCACACAGTTCCTTCAGGGATTTTTAGACCTGAGGCTCTTAACGTTATTGGAAATGGCGTAGTAATAGACCCAATCGTATTTGCCGGGGAACTTGATAAATTAACTCCATTCAATATCGACCTAAAGAGTCGCTTGTTAATTTCTAAAAAAGCCCATTTAATTTTGCCTTCGCACCGTTTACTTGACGCTGCGTCTGAGCAAGCTAAAGGCTTAAATAAAATTGGTTCAACCCTTAAAGGTATCGGTCCGACCTACATGGACAAAACAGGTCGCAACGGTTTGCGAGTTGGCGATTTGTTTTCCCCTAATTTCAAAGCGAAATACGAGGATTTAAAGCAAAAACACCTCAATTTACTTGACCATTATGAAGGATTCACCTACGATCTTACAGACATGGAGGCCGCGTGGTTTAAGCAAATAGAACGCCTAAAAGAATTAACATGCATTGAAAGTGACCATTACCTAAATCGCGCATTAAAAAACAATCAACGCATTTTAGCTGAAGGAGCACAAGGAACCATGCTTGATATTGATTTCGGCACCTATCCATTTGTAACTTCATCGAATACTGTGACCGCAGGAACTTGCACGGGCTTAGGTGTTCCTCCATCAGCGATTGGAAAGGTAATTGGAATTTTCAAAGCGTATTGCACCCGTGTGGGGAGCGGACCATTTCCGAGTGAATTGGATAATGAGACCGGGGAGTTGATGCGTAAAGAAGGACACGAATTTGGCGCAACCACGGGTAGACCACGTCGCTGCGGTTGGTTAGATTTAGTACAATTGAAATATGCCATCATGATTAATGGAGTAACGGAATTGTGCATGATGAAAGCTGATGTATTAGGAATTTTTGATCACATTATGATTTGTGAAGGATATGAAATCAATGGAGAAACGGTAACAGAGTTCCCTTATGATGTAAGTGATTTAGAAATCAAACCCATCTTAACACAAATGGAAGGATGGAAAACAGACCTGACTCAATTAACATCCTATGATGATGCACCTGAAGCACTAAAAACCTATGTGAATTATTTAGAAAAACAACTGGAAGTGCCAATTCGGATGGTTTCGGTAGGTCCAGACCGAGCTCAAACGCTCTTAAAATAATCTCATAGAATCTCGTGCGTTTCACCCTGTTAATCGGCTTTGTTTTCGCATTTAATGTGTTGTTTTCACAGGGTAAGCTTGAACTTCTGCCTGGTTCAGAAAAGATTTATTTTAACAAGGCCACTCAAACGCATCGACTGGTAGGAACGGTTAGCTTTATCTACCAAGGCAATACCATGTATTGTGATTCTGCACATTATCGAGAAAAGGATAAAATTGTTCGAGCTTACGGCAGGGTTCATATTACGAAGGATGATGTAAATCTTTACTGCGACTCCTTAGTCTATTCAGGAAGCACAAAAATCGCAAGACTTTGGGGTCATGTCAATGTACGTGATGCTGAATACAAATTAACCTCAGATTCACTCGAGTATAATGCAAAAACTGGTCGCGCCATCTATAGAAACAATGGTAAAATTGAGAACAGCACGAATAAAGAAGTAATAACAAGTAAACTGGGCTACTTCTACCCTAGCACCGGCACCTGTTTCTTCAGTGGAAAGGTAAAGTATAAGAAACAGCGCCTGAGCATGACTACGGATACCCTACAATTCATCTATGAAAAACAAACCACATACTTTCACGGACCTACTACAATAAAAAACGACAGCATTGAAATCCAGTGTGAGAAAGGTCAATACCGGGTTGATATTCAAGAAGGGCTCTTAAGAAAAAACGTTTTTATCAAGCAAAAAGACCGAACGATTTATTGTGACACCGCATTCTACAAAGAAACCAATCAACTATTCAAAGGGAATGGCCATGTTCGGATATATGAAAACAACCAACATTTAATCTTGTTGGGCGACTATTTCCACACGCAAAACAATGTTTCTCAAAGCACCTTAGCCGGCCATGCACTCGTAATAGAAACCAGACAAAAAGATTCCTTGTTCCTACACGCCGACACCATTCGCATGCAAAAAGACAGCCTTGACGAGCGGAACATCTATGGATCCAAAGGGGTTAAAATCTACACGAATAAAGCACAAGCTATTTGCGATTCAGCCCACTACAGTAGTAAATCCGGAAGAATTGATTTATTTCAACATCCGATACTGTGGTCTCAAAACAGTGAATTAAAAGGAGATTCCATTCATGTGTTTCTAGCAGACAGCGTGCTTGAAAAAGCACAAATATTAGGAAATGCAAGTTCGATTATGAAGGTTGATACGGGCTCATGTTATAACCAGCTCTCTGGAAAACGAATCGATGCATGGTTTAATGAAAGCGTACTTACCAAAGCAAAAGTTAGTGGTCAGGCTTGGACCATTTTCTATCCCATTGAAGAACAGAAGATTGACACAGTTTTAACTCGAAAACGAAAGGGATTAAATCGATTATTTGCTTCTGAACTAATCGTTTATTTAGATAGCGGCGAAGTTACACGAATAACCTTTTTCGATAAACCAGATGGCGTGTTTTTTCCGATGGAGCAAATAGAAGACAAGGAGCGTTTCATAAAAAACTTCGCTTGGAATCCATTGCTACGGCCGAGAAATCCCTATGAGATGGTGCATTCAACCCTAGATTAGCGCCTCATCCTCAGAATCCCAGCGAGTAACACGCTGAACCCCTTCGATTTCTTGAAACTTGCGTGTTAATTGATCTAAATGCTCGGTATCGTAAACCATTACATGAATCTTTCCTTCGAAGGTACCGTCATTGGTTTCAAAATGAATGCTCTTCATGTTTACTTTATTCTCTTTAGAAATAATTTCGGTAAGTCGATTCACCAAACCGATCTGGTCGATTCCAATAATTCGTATAGCAGCTAAACGCTCTACCAACACTTCCGATTTCCAAATAGCTTTTACGCAGCGATAGGCATACTTGGACATTAAATGCACCGCATTCGGACAATCTGAACGATGGATTTTTATCCCTTGATTAATTGTTATGAAGCCAAATACCTTATCCCCAGGAATTGGGTTACAGCAGTTAGACATTTGATATTCAATGCCTTTGAAATCCTCGCCAATGTAGATGACATCCTTTTTAGCATCCACCGCCCGCTGCGCCTCTAAGCCTTTACGTCCTTTCTTAACAACAACGGTATCCTTCTTGGAGCTTTGCAAGAATCCATGTTTATCTTCAATCTCGCGAATCTTATTGATATCAATTTTTCCTTTCGCGATTCGATAATATAAATCTGTGGCACTCCCTACTCCATAAAATTTCTCTAAAAACGTAATATTTTCAGAATTCATCAATACGTTAAATTGCTTCAACTTTCGTTCAAGGGTTTCCTTACCGTCTTGAGCAATTAGCTTTCGTTCTTCATTTAAGGAAGACTTGATTTTTTGACGAGCGCGGGCAGAAACAACAAACTTGAGCCATTCCTCATTTGGTTTTTGTTTACTCGAAGTTATGATTTCTAATTGATCACCATTCTGCAATTGATAGCTCAAGGGCATTAAGCGATTATTGACTTTCGCTCCGATGCACTTATCCCCGATATCCGTGTGAATGTCATAAGCAAAATCCAGAATCGTGGAACGCGTTGGCAAAACCCGCAACTCTCCTTTTGGGGTAAACACATAGATTTCATCGTTGAATAAATTCAACTTAAACTCATTGATAAAATCAAGGGCATTCGAATCGGGATTAACTAATAAATCACGCACTTCAGCAATCCAACGATCAAATTTACTCTCATCGTTTTTTGATTCTTTGTATTTGTAATGTGCTGCAAGTCCTTTTTCCGCAATTTCATCCATGCGTTTCGAGCGGATTTGAACTTCAACCCATTTTCCCTGGGGTGACATCACCGTAGTATGCAACGATTCATATCCGTTCGCTCGAGGTGTAGAAATCCAGTCCCTTAAGCGTTCAGGACTTGGTTGATAGAAATCAGTAACGATGCTGTAAATTCTCCAACAATCCGACTTCTCTTGCTCTTGTGAAGTTTCAACAATAACCCGAATGGCAAATACGTCAAACACCTCCTCAAATGGAATTTCCTTGGTTTGCATTTTCCGCCAAATCGAAGAAATCGACTTGGTACGCGCTTTAATATCGAAATGATACCCTTGCTTTAGAAGTTCATCCTTTATCGGAGACATAAACCGGCGAATGAAACGCGCTCGAACATCTTGCGTGGATTTCAACTTCGTTTCAATCTCATTAAAAACTTCTGGCTCACAATATTTCATGGACAAATCTTCAAGCTCTGTCTTTACTGTGTAAAAACCAAAACGATGTGCTAAGGGAGCATATAAAAACCGAGTCTCTGATGCAATTTTAAGTTGCTTATCCGGTTTCATACTGGATAAGGTCCGCATGTTGTGCAAACGGTCCGCCAATTTAATCAACACCACCCTGAAATCATCCGAAATGGTTAAAATCATCTTACGGAAATTCTCCGCTTGAACCGAAGCGTTTTCATCAAACACATCCGGAATTTTTGTTAAGCCATCAATAATTCGACGAACCTTAATACCAAACGCATCCTCAATGTCATCAAGTGAAATATAGGTATCTTCTACTGTATCATGTAATAAGGCACAGGTAATTGCGATGCTATCGAGCCCCATTTCCTCCGCACAAATTCTAGCTACTGAAATGGGATGAAAAATATACAACTCTCCCGATTTACGTCGATCGTCCTTGTGCGCTTCGAGGGCCGTATCAAAAGCCTTTCGGATCAACTTTGTATCCTCGCGGGAGCGATCTTTTACCGAACGGAGTAAGCCTTTAAACGCTGCTAAAATCGCAATGCGCTCTTCTTCGACGTTATATGCTCCAGGTAACTGACTCATAACTAATCTATTGCAGGAAGCAATTGTGTTCTTACCTCACCAAAGCCAATGCGCACATTCCCATTCGTGCAATGTCCTTTCATGATTACGGTGTCATAATCTTGAATAAATCGACGTTGCGATCCATCGCTCAAGGTAAGTGGCTTTGTTCCTTTCCATGCTAACTCAAGCATAGATCCGTAAGAATCCGGTGTAGGTCCTGAAATCGTACCCGATCCCATTAAATCCCCGCAGCGAATATTACAGCCATTTACCGTATGATGCGCCAATTGCTGGGCCATATTCCAATACATGTATTTGAAATTAGATAAGCACACGCGATCTTCTGCCCCATCCTTTGGTTGAATAAATACTTCTAAATTAATGTCATAGGATTTCTTTCCTTCAAATTTCAAATACGACAACACTTCGGGTTCTTGAACCGGCGTATCAACCGCAAAGGGCTGAAGTGCATCCAAGGTAATAATCCAAGGCGAAATTGAAGACGCGAAATTCTTTGCTAAAAAAGGTCCTAACGGAACATACTCCCACTGTTGAATATCTCTGGCGGACCAATCATTGAACAGGCTTAATCCAAAAATGAAATCTTCGGCTTCAGCGGTAGAAATTCGTTCCCCAAGCGGTTTTCCATCAAAGGTGTAGAATCCCATTTCTAATTCAAAATCAATGCGGGCAGACGCCTCGAATTTAGGGTTTTCACCTTCCACTTTAGTTTGTCCTTTAGGTCGTACCACGGGAACTTCTGAAGTAATAATAGAACTTGATCTTCCATGATATCCAACCGGTAACCATAACCAATTCGGAAGTAAGGCATTTGCTGGGTCTCTAAACATCATCCCAACATTGGTTGCGTGTTCTTTACTTGAATAAAAGTCCGTATAATCTCCAATGGCTACAGGAAGCAAGAGTTGCACGCGGTCTGCAGAATAAAGTACGTCCATACAGTCTTCGTCATGTCCTTGCAATTCCATATTTCCTTGAGCAAACAGCGATGAAATTCGATTTCGTAAATTCCGTAGGGGTAATTTACCGTATTTCATGAGCGCATTTAATGATGAACAGTTAAAGTCTGCCGATTGAAATCCAAGTTCTTTAAAGTACCCTTTGTCGTTCAATGCCGCGAGGTTAATGATCTTATCGCCTATTCGGGTGGCTACAAAGGGTTCATCTTGTACGAGAAAGCCAACACCAAAGGGAATGTTTTGAATTGGAAAATCGGAATCTTCGTTTACGTGTATCCAAGAAACTAAGTCGGGATTATTTGCAGAAATCATAGCAATTGAAATAAGATATTGATACTAGAAACTAAGGAATTATACATTAAATCTAAAGTGCATGATGTCACCGTCGGCAACCACATACTCTTTCCCTTCTACTTTAAATTTTCCTGCTTCTTTAACAGCAGATTCGGAACCAAACGTTACGTAGTCATCATATTTCATTACTTCTGCACGAATAAAGCCTTTTTCAAAGTCAGAGTGAATTACACCGGCTGCTTGTGGTGCAGTAGATCCTTTATGAATGGTCCATGCGCGCACTTCTTTTACACCCGCGGTGAAATACGTTTGTAAATTAAGTAAGGCATAGGCTGAACGAATCAAGCGATTAACACCTGGCTCATCAAGTCCAAGCTCATCCAAAAACATCTTACGTTCCTCATACGTTTCAAGTTCGGTAATGTCCGCTTCGATTTTTGCTCCGATAATAAGTACTTCAGCATTTTCGTTTGCTACCGCCGCTCGAACCTGATCAACATAGGCATTACCTGAAAGCACAGAGGCCTCGTCTACGTTGCACACATACATGACCGGTTTCGCAGTAATCAAATTAAACCCTTTAATCACTTCCATATCACTTGCATCAAAACCTAAGCCTCGAACAGAAATACTTTGTTCAAGACCTCCTTTAATTTTGAGCGCTAATTCGTTTTCTTTCACTGCATCTTTATCACCGGACTTAATAACCCGGGCTAAACTTTGAATTTTCTTCTCAATCGTTTCTAAGTCTTTCAGCTGTAGTTCAATATCAATTATTTCCTTGTCACGAATTGGGTTCACATTGCCATCCACGTGCACAATATTTCCATCATCAAAACAACGAAGCACATGAAGGATTGCATCCGTTTCTCTAATATTCGCTAAGAATTGATTTCCAAGTCCTTCACCTTTGGATGCGCCCTTTACTAAACCAGCAATATCCACAATCTCCATGGTTGCAGGCACTACGCGTTCTGGATTGACCATGGTTTCTAGTTTCTCCAACCGTGGATCCGGAACCGAGGTGGTACCGATGTTTGGTTCGATCGTACAAAAAGGAAAATTCGCAGATTGTGCTTTCGCATTCGATAAACAGTTAAACAAGGTTGATTTCACAACATTGGGAAGCCCTACAATTCCACACTTCAATGACATAAAGAAACTATTTTGACAACTCGCATTGTCATGGTTGATAAAATATATATAATATTACGCAAAATTAAGAAATTATCGTGGGACAA
>Ga0315907_10000361_pt1 | contig 66175 bp, 51 predicted proteins | sample LakEriMetagenome_3_FD_203525 | JGI IMG/M metagenome (GOLD analysis project Ga0315907, IMG submission 203525) | Freshwater fungal communities from buoy surface, Lake Erie, Ohio, United States - Buoy 12 MA123 | ecosystem: Environmental > Aquatic > Freshwater > Lake > Lake biofilm | place: USA... | reverse complement strand
AGCGATCACCTACTTTTTTAACATGCTCGAGTAAATTTGGCAATTGAAAGCGAGGAACTACGGTATCCTCTTCTTTATATACAGATTGCGTTTTAACAGCCTCTCCAACTTTACGTCGTAAATTCCAAAGTGCCGCTTTCTGAGCTGCCGAATCAGCAAACAAGATTTCATCCGTTTCAAACGCTTCCAATACCGCAAACAGTTGTTCTGCTTCACGCATCAATTGATCTTCATCAAAGCCATCTAATTCAATGAGTAAATGCGCTTGATGAGTTACAGCCACCGGAATGGTCTCGTCACCCGTAAATGCTTTTGCCCATAATAAAGCATCTCGCTCCATGAATTCCATGCCGCTCGGTATAATTCCTGCTTTGAAGATTGCCGGAACAGCAGCACAAGCTGTATTCGCATCGAAAAATGGAACCAAAAATAACACGTCGTGTGTGGGGTGAGGTAATAGCCTTAGGACAATTTTTGTAATAATTCCTAATGTACCTTCTGAACCAACCAGTAACTGAGTTAGGTTGTATCCAGTGGCATTCTTTAACACATTGGCGCCTGTCCAAATGATTTCACCTGTTGGAAGCACCACTTCAAGATTGAGCACGTAATCTTTTGTTACCCCGTATTTTACAGCTTTAGGTCCGCCCGAATTTTCTGATACATTTCCACCAATAAAACAAGAACCCTTACTCGCTGGATCGGGTGGATAAAACAAGCCATGCTCTTTTACGGCCTGCTGCAACACTTCGGTAATAACACCAGGTTGCGTGATAACTTGTAAATTGTCCGTATCGATGTGAAGGATTTGATTGAATTTTTCCATTGAAATTAGTACACCTCCATGCAAGGGCAAGGCCCCACCGCTTAATCCAGTTCTAGCACCAGCAGGTGTAACGGGTATGGAATGTTCATGGCAGTAGCTCATGATTTTTGATATCTCTTCGGCAGAACTCGGTATCAGTACCAATTCCGGTGGAAAAACAAAGTCCTCGGTTTCATCATGACCATAAGCCAATAACTGCGCTTGATCTTCATGGAATTTAATGCCTAAGGAACTTAGGTATTTAAACTGTGGTTCGGTTAACTGTGCCATATGGTTACAAAAATGGGAATAAATCAGGTATCCGAGTCCATCCAAGTACAACATTATACCGCTTGTTGATGAAAAACACAAATCGGATCCAGCAGTGTAGCACCGCGATAAATTGGTATAAATTCCTTATTTTTACAACAAATTATTACCTTGAAAGATACCTTTATCATAGACGGAATTCGTACACCAATCGGGAGTTTCGGTGGCGGACTATCTGCGGTGCGTGCGGATGATTTATTAGCACTTACCATGAAATCGCTTGTTGAACGTCACCCCGCACTGGACCCATCGTTGATCGAAGATGCCATTATGGGTTGTGCTAATCAAGCGGGTGAAGATAATCGGAATGTTGCTCGAATGGCAACCTTGCTGGCCGGTTTACCAACTTCCATTGGCGGTGAAACAGTAAATCGCTTGTGCGCCTCAGGCATGGCTGCGGCGGTAAATGCATCTCGTGCCATAAAAGACGGGGCAGGGGATTTATACCTCGCTGGAGGTGTGGAGCAAATGACGCGCGCCCCCTTTGTACTTTCTAAAGCTGGTGCAGCCTATGGACGGGATCAGCAATTATATGACTCGTCGTTTGGTTGGAGATTTATTAATCCCCAAATGGAAAAATTATACGGTGTAGATAGCATGGGGATGACGGCTGAAAATTTAGCCGAGCAATTCGCTATTTCTCGAGAGGATCAGGATGCCTTTGCCTATTGGTCTCAGCAAAAGGTAGCCCAAGCTACAGAACGCGGATTTTTCGCGGATGAACTGGTGCCGGTTGTGATTCCTTCAAAGAGAGGAGAGTCCGTAGTTTTTTCAACAGACGAATTTCCGAAAGCTTCTACCAGCATCGAAAAGTTAGCCTCTCTTAGGCCTGCGTTCAAATCAAACGGTACAGTTACAGCTGGAAATGCATCTGGATTGAATGATGGGGCCATTAGTGTATTGATTGGTTCAGAAGCTGGTGTGAAACATGTTGGGAACAAACCCCTAGCGCGTATGGTTAGTGCGGCAATCAGTGGGGTAGAGCCACGCATCATGGGCATTGGTCCGGTTGAAGCATCACGGAAAGCCTTGCAGCGGGCAGGTTTAACCATGGATCAGATGGATGTGATCGAATTGAACGAAGCCTTTGCAGCACAGGTGTTAGCGTGTACACGTCAGTTAGGTCTGGCGGATAATGACCCGCGAATTAATCCAAATGGCGGTGCAATCGCTTTAGGACATCCCCTGGGAATGACCGGCGCACGTATTTTATTAACGGCGGCAAGACAGTTGAACGCAACGGGAAAACGTTACGCATTGGTTTCCATGTGTATCGGTGTGGGGCAGGGCTATGCCACCATAATTGAACGCGTGTAATGAAGCAGTATATTTTCTTAGTTGGATTGGTTGTTGCCCTCGCAAGTTGTAAAAAGCAAGCCACGTCTTGGGATACCGAATTAGGTGCACCGCTCATCAATGACACCTTAGATTTATCTAAATTAACGGACAACAACACCTTAGTTGCGAACGCAGGAGGGACTTTAGATCTTGATTTAACAAAAACCATTTTAGATCTTGGGTTGTCTGATATCGTTTCTATCCCAGATACCCAAGTGGTTCAGATTTTTAATCCGACCATTGCGCTGAATGTGCCGGCTGGATTCAATGTATTTAATGAAACCGAAGAACATACCATCGATATTCCTGGTGTTCAGCTCAAGAAAATTCGGGTATTTAGTGGAAAAATTGACCTTAAGGTATATAATCCACTGCCAACCAGTGTTACATTTAATGTGACGCTGCCTGGAGTATACAACAATGGCCTCTTGTTTCAGCAATCCTTGACGGTGGGGGCAGGCGATAACGCTAATCCAACCGTTGGTTATGGCTCCTTGGATCTTTCAGGTTACGAAATGGATTTAAGAGGAATAAATGGGATTTCCTTTAATATCTTACAAGCCTCTGTGGTGGTAATTACTGATCCTGCAGGACCTGCGGTGAGCGTCACCCCATCGCAGCAATTTAAGGTGGAAGCTACCTTGAAAGATATCGCGTTGGATTATGCGCGTGGATATTTTGGGAATCAAGTATTTACCGATACTACGGCATTACCCGTGGACTATTTGAATAACATTGTTTCTGGATTAATTGATGTAAATAACATCCAATTGAATTTATCCCTTTCAAACGGAATGAAGGTTCCAGTTAAGAGTGAATTAAGCCTCATTGAAAACGTAAATAACATGGGGAATACCGTTTCGCTCTCTGCACCATGCATCGGGCAAGACGTTTATTTAGCGCCAGCGACGGGGTCATGGAATAATCTTACCCCTTCCGTTCAGCAGCTTCAGATCAACTCACAGAACAGTAACGTGGAGCAGGTATTCGAGAATTTAGGCGCTATCTTAAATTTGGGATACAACATAAGCATCAATCCCAACGGGAATGTGAATGGGGGCTGGGATGAGATTTTTTCTACCAGTAGATTGAAAGTGGAGTTGCATGCACAAATGCCGCTGCAATTGCAAGCAGATCAACTAACCTTAGCGGATACCTTTGCTGTTAGCTTGAATCAGAACAGTGCAAAAACACATGTAAGCGGTGGGTATTTTCAACTCGATGCGTCGAATGCCTTCCCGATGCAATGCCAAATGAAATTATCCTTTCTAGATGCAAACTCTCAAGTCATTGAAGAGACCATAGGGGATGCCTTGGTCTTAAGCGCCGTGGCTGGTACACCGAATGCATCAGGAATGTTTGTAAAGAATTCAAGCGTTAAATTCTACTTGTCAAAGACGCTGATGGAACAAATTAATCAGGTGAAGTATATTCGCGTAGAAGGAATTTTGGATACTCCGAATCCTTCGGGTTCGGCAAATCAACAAGTATCCATTCCAATGGGAGCATTCTTGCATGTACGTCTCAAAGCCAAATTACAAACTCAAATCGTCTACTAATGAAGAAGCTTCATGTAATTTGGTGTGTATTGTTCGTATATGTGGGATTTGCACAGCCCTTAAGGTCTTACGATGTAGATTCAAGCTATGCGGGAAGACAATTGATCCTACTACATGGAACGGTAGATTATAGCGCATCCACCATGCGTAACGAGGTATTGAGTCCCTTGATTTTCGGAGGGTACATTGATTCCACAGCTAAAGGTCGTTCGATGGATGCTGACAAACCCTATAATACCGTCGGTTTTGAAGCAACGGCAAGCTATACGCACTATGTTTCGTTAAAAAACAAGGAAGGATCACCTTCGCGCTGGATGATTGGACCCACGATCGGAACCACTTTTATGGGTTCGTTTAAATATACCTCAGACCTTTATACCTTAGCCTTTTATGGGAACGAACCCTTCTTGGGGAAATATGCAGATTTTTCCTATTCTGAGGCCAATTATTACCAGTTTCAAACCCTTGGTGTTTCTCTCTTTGATCGCACGAGTCAATCTTCTGCAAGCTTAAATTTGGTGGGCTTGAACTCCTATTACAAAGGCACCCTGGGCGGACTAGACCCGATGAAGTTTTATTATTCAAGCGAAGGGGATAGCATTTACGGGATTTGTAATGGTTCTTTTAGTCAGCTTACGTCGCCAGCCTATTTCAAAGGGGTAGGATTAGCATTAAGCGGTGATTATCGTTTTAAGATTGCGAATGAAGAAACAGGGAAATCGATGAGCATGCAATTGAGCGTAAGCAATTTAGGGTTCGCGGCAAGCAATCAATTCCAAACACAAACGATTGATACCTCCTTCGCCTTTGGTGGATATACCTTATCGCAACTCATTAATCGCGATGGATTGCTGGCACCGGGATTTTCATATGCAGATAGTTTACTTCATACTGAAACTCGCAGTAAGGTTATTTTCTTACCGGCAAGCATTCAAATATTCAATGTGATTAATACGCAAAGTACGGTACGATTTCAACCGTCATATGGGTTTCGAGTGATTTTGATTCCTGGATATATACCCTATGTATATGCGGGCATGGTGACAAAAATTATCCCTGGTTTACACCTCGGCTTGTGCGCGAGTTACGGGGGATTTTCTGGGTTTAAACTGAATTCCGCGATTCACTACAACCACAAACGCCTCAGCTTGGGTATTGGTTCCGACAATGTGATCGGATTGGTGTCTAAACGTGCCTTTGGTAAATCACTTTCAATCCGCTTGCGATGCGATATTTAATCTTAACGACATTCGGTTTCCTTTCCTGGTTGATGCATGCACAGGGAAGTTTTTATACTCAATATTCAGGTTCAGAATACGACATGGGTCACGGCGTAGTTCAATTGCCCGATTCGAGCTATGTGATCACTGGGCGAAGTGGAAGCTGGGGAGATAATGCGGAAGCATATCTGTTGAAAATTGCAAAAAATGGCGCATATCAATGGAGTCAGCACTACGGTTCGTATGAATTTGATGAAGGTCGACGGGTGATGTCGCATGCAGTGAATGGGCTTTATGTGGCCGGTAGTTCCATGGTAAATCAAACCACAGCGTATGATCTTTATCTCTTGAATACGGATCCGAACGGAAACTTAATTTGGGAGAAACGAATTGATTTGGGAGGATGGGAATTCACCAACGATGCCATAATGGCGTTTGACGATGGGATTGTTATGGTTGGAACTTCGCAAGACCCAAATTCCAGCAATTCCCGTGGATTTATCGTGAAGACCAATGCGGCAGGAGACACCTTATGGTCTCGCTATATAGGGGGAACGGAAACCAATGCGATTCATACCGTTTTGGAATTACAAGACAGCATTTATGTGGTCGCAGGTACCTATTACAATGTAGATTCTACCTTAAACAAAGGGTTTTTAGCAGCATATCACGAAAATGGTACGTCGTTGTGGTTTACTTCGATTGGTGATCAAGGTACGTTTGGCATAACGGACATGACGATCAACCTAAATCGATTTAACTTGACCGGGTATAAGTATGACCCTATGTTGAATGAGCACGACAACTACACCGGGCGCTATGAGTTTAATGGGAGTTTATTTTATGAATCCGTTTATGTGAATCCAGGAGATGTGATTCTAGATGAAGTAACCTTGAATGGATCACAAACAAAGTTGTATGTGGGGTATAGAAACGAGAATTTAAGCAATCCGAATTTCGGTATGGATATAACCCTTGGACGGTTTAACACGAATTTCGATTGGGATAATGGTCCGATTTATATAAATCACGGGGGAGAGGAAAAGGTGGAACAATTTATTCCAACCTTGGATGGCGGTGCCTTAGCGGTGGGTTCTATTACGTACCCAATGAATGGTGGTTCATCTGTCTTTGCGATGAAGATCGGTCCGAACGACGAATTCCAAACGGTTATCGGAAATGAACCGATGCTCCCACTGGTTGCCACAGAACCAATGGATGGGTTAGGCGTTTCCTTATTCCCAAATCCAATGCATGACCTTTTAAGCATTACACTTGCACAAGGAAATGGCCTGGTATCATTTCATGACGTGAACGGAATACTAGTTTTTAACCAAGAGATCGAGGCAGGAAAAACAGTGCTCAATGTATCTGAGTTAGCGGCTGGAGTTTATTTTATTCGATACGCAGGAACTACGTGGAAATTCATCAAACTATGATTCGATTGTTATTTGTTTTCCTGGTTGGACTCAGCTGTTATGGTCAGGTGTTGCCTGTAAATCGCAGCGTAGACTGGTCAGTAGCTGGATTAACAGATACGAGTACGGCAGGGTTTACCTATTTCAATGCCGTGCAAGAAGGGGCTATTCCGGATGGGATTTCTCCGGCGAATGCCGTGATAGATAGCTTATTGCAAGTGATTCAACCTCAAGGAATTCACATACATTTCCCCGCAGGAACCTACTTTTTTAATGCACCCATTAGCTTGCCGAGTAATTGCTTAATCTCGGGCGATGGCGCCACGGCAACACATTTTGTTTTCAACCAGGGAGGAACTGGACATGCCATACAAACCAATGGGGTGTTGCAAAATGCAGATACCGCGTCGGTAGTGGTTCAGGGTGTTAAAGGAACAGCGTTCTTGGTGCTTTCTAATGTATCCCCGTTTCAGGCGGGAGATTGGATTAAGATCATTCAGCAAGATGCGGATTTGGTCTTTTCTAGTTGGGCGCAGGGTAGTGTGGGACAACTCGTTAAAATTGCTGATGTTTCCGGAGACACCTTATGGTTGAATTCTGAGTTACGCATGGATTATGTGTTGAACCGTCAACCCAAGGTGAAGCGGATTCTTATGAAACGAAACATTGGATTGCAGTGTTTTTCGATTGAACGGATGGATAATACCGCACCGGAGCAGGCGAGTAGCATTCACTTCACGTATGCAGAAAACTGTTGGGTCAGTGGCATCGAGTCCAATAAAACCACCTTTGCCCATGTAGAGTTTGAGGGCGTATCGAACAGCAAGGTGGAGAAATCGTATTTCTATGATGCCTTTGATTACGGCGGCGGCGGCAGGGGATATGGGGTGGTAATGCACTTCACAACCAATGAATGTTTGATTGAGAATAATATATTTAAACACTTAAGGCACAGTGCATTGCTTCAGGCAGGATCTAACGGAAACGTAACGGCGTTTAATCATTCCTTGGATCCCTTTTGGACCAATGGAAATCCCTTGTTGGGCGCTAATTCAGCGGGAGAATTGGTGCTGCATGGAAATTACGTGTATGCCAATTTATTTGAGCAAAATGATGTGCAGAACATCGTGATTGATAACTCCCACGGGGCGAATGGTCCGTATAATACCTTTTTAAGAAATAGAGCGTCGCTGTTTGGAATATTCTTCTCAGACAATACAAGTCCCTCACAGAACATCATAGGGAATGAGATTCCAAATACGGGATTCCCATACAGTGCGGTAAATTACAGCATTCAAGGAATTGATCAGTTCACCTATGGCAACAACAACAAAGGAACGGTAGCACCTGCAGGTACGTCGGCCTTAGCGGACATCAGCTATCATTACCTGACGAAACCTGCCTTTGTTCAGGATTACCAATGGGGGATGATTGGCTTGCCAAGTGCCATGAATACCGCAAACGTACCGGCTACAGATCGGTATGAAGGAAATGATATGTTTGCAGGCGCCTGCGGCAGCGAGGACTTTTACGCGGGGGTAGCAGAAGTGCCTGGTGTGTTGGTTTATCCAAATCCAGTGCGCGAAGTGCTGCATGTGACCGGTGTAGCTATAAACACGCCCTACCAAATCTTCGATGTTCAGGGTAGGTTATGGGACGAGGGGATTATTAAAAATCAGATAATTCCTATGCAGCATATTCCGGCAGGTTTTTACTTGTTGAAGGTTAATGAATCCATTTTTCGAGTGTTAAAGGAGTAAGAAATCCTTTGTTAAGTCCTACCTTATCTTTGATTACTCACGGAGCCTATTTTATGTTGCAATAATAAGAACTACCGTGGAAAAAGGACTGCTTTCGCCAAGGTTCACTATTATTTTATTAATTTCGCGTCGCTTTAACTAACAAGGCAGAGCCTAAACGAGCAGCGTATACAATGACTGAACTGATTTTAATTACTGGAGCAGATGGCATGCTCGGTGCGAGCATTTGTAGAGTTGCCCTTCAACAGGGATACGCGGTTCGGGCTTTTATCATGCCGGGAAGGAACACCAACACCCTGCAGGACTTACCTATTGAAGTGTTCTATGGAGATCTTTTAGACGTAGATTCCCTAGCGCGTGCCATGGAGGGTTGTCAGTATGTTATTAATGTTGCCGCCAATACTACGCTGTGGCCAAGAAGATTGCCGATTATTCAACGCGTAAACTTTGAGGGGGTTAAAAACATCGCTTCGCTTGTTAAACAATTTCAATTAAAACGCTTCATTCAAATAGGCACCGCTAATTCCTTCCACCATGGACCCATGTCTAATCCAGGAACGGAGGAAAGTCCCTTTCAAGGCGATGAATTTAAGTTGGATTACATAGATAGCAAATACGCAGCGCAGCAATACCTGTTACAACAATTCAAAACGGAAGGGTTGCCCACCATCATCGTTAACCCCACCTATATGATCGGACCTTTCGATTCCGGTCCTACCTCAGGAAAAATGATTCTTGAGTTGTACCGAGATAATTTACCCGGCTATCCCTCTGGGGGGAAAAACTTTGTGTTTTCGGTGGATGTAGCTCATGCCGTGGTAAATGCAATTTCTCGTGGACGGCTCGGTGAGTGTTACATTGCAGGAAATGAGAACCTAACTTTTGAATCGTTTTTAAAGATTGCATGCGAGGCTAGAAATAAACCTTTTAAGGTACGAAGCGTTTCTCCGGCTATTATGCTGAGCATTGGTTTTTTAGCATCGGTTGCCGCTCGAATAACCAGACGGCCTCCTAAATTAAGTTATTCGATGGCGAAATTAGCCTTGGAGGATCAATACTATTCACCAGAAAAGGCACGCCAGGATTTAGGTATGCCAGCTACCCCAATTAAAGAAGCAGTCAATCAATGCTTAACCTGGTGGGAAGAAAATGCTTATTTAGAACGACAATGAACGCAATCCCCATAGATTTTAGTCTTTCCAATCAAGCTTGGTTATTCAGTGTTCCTATCTTGCTTACGCTTGTTGGCTTTAGTGTTTTTTGGTTTATTTCAAAGGATTCGGGCATTAAACGGCGTTTCTATGAGGAAAGCGATACCAACATGGATAACACCAATCACATTTTCTTCACCAAAGTGGTTGGCTTCCTTTCCATGGGTTTAATCCCCTTGGTAATTATGTTAATACTTTTTCCAAATACCGATCTGGCTTACTACGGATTTACCATTATTCCTGAAACCAGCATGCTAAGCCTTTTATGGATTGTTCTGCTTTCTGTTGCTGTGATTCCTTTGGCATATTTTTCTGCTAAGAAACCAAAGAATTTATTGAACTATCCCCAAATTCGTACCCGGGAGTGGAGTAGAAGAACCTTTTATTTGAATTTATTCGGATGGTTTATTTATTTGGTGGGGTATGAGGTGTTATTCCGCGGAACCTTATTGTTTCCAATTTATCAGTCAGTTGGATTGTGGCCTGCGATTGCCATTAATGTGGCCTTGTACGCTGCTACCCACATCCCAAAAGGAATAGAAGAAACCATTGGAGCAGTGCCCCTCGGCATTGTACTTTGTATTCTTACCTTACAAACAGGTACCCTTTGGATTGCCATTTTTGTACATGTTGCTTTGGCATGGACCAACAGCCTAACGGCGTTAAAATTTCATCCTGACATCCACTATAATTCTCGTAAAAAGGATGTTTAACGGATCCGTTGTTGTGGTCACTGGCTCAAGTCGGGGCATTGGAAAAGCCATTGCCTTGGCCTTTGCGAAAGAGGGAGCCTTTATCGTACTGAATGGAAGAAATTCCGAACGACTTTCTGAAACCCTGGAGGAACTTAAGCATGTGAGTGCAAATGTAGTAGCCGTTAATGCCGATGTTTCTACCGAAGAAGGAGCGAAAGCCTTAATTGAGGTTGCCTTGGAGTCTTTTGGAAAAATCACCTATTTAATCAACAACGTAGGAATTTCAAGCCGCGGAAACCTTGGTGAACTAGACCCTAAAGTAATTAAAGCGATTTTTGAGAGCAATGTTTATGGTACGATTTTTCCAACCATGATGGCCTTACCCGCGTTGCGCGCAGAAAAAGGTGGCGTATTGTTTATTTCTAGCCTTGCTGGCATTCGTGGATTACCGGGTTTAGGACCTTATTCGGCGTCTAAAATGACGCTCCGTGCCTTGGTAGAGTCCATTCGATTAGAAGAGAAAAATAACGGGGTTTATGCAGGCTTGCTTTTAGTTGGAATTACAGAAGTGGCCCATGATAAAGAAGTAATTGGACCGGATGGAAAGCCAAGGTTATTAAGTCCTCGATCTGGAAAGGGAGTAAGTTCTATGACCACAGTTTCTGAGGCTGCGCTGCATATGATTCGCAAGCGTAAATTCATAAAAACACTTACATTTATTGGGAAAATCAATCAATTTCTAAACAAACTATCTCCAGGATTAGTAGAGTGGATTATTCAGAAAAATATGGCCAAATTTGATGAGCGATCAAAGTAATACAGGCACGAAATTCAATTAATACAAGAGTTTTGGATAAATTACACACGAGCCTTCGTTTACAAATAGATACTCATCCTTTCTAGCGCTCTATTTACTTCCTCGCCGCTTAAGCTCCGCACTAATCAGTCCCAATTCACGTCCGGTTTGACCAGCAACCGAGGTGTTTTCATCGGCACGGCGCAACAGGTAGGGTAGGACCTCTTTCACCGGTCCAAACGGAACATATTTCGCTACATTATAGCCCGCATTCGCCAAGTTGTATGAGATGTGATCGCTCATGCCCAAAAGCTGTGCAAAAAAGAACTTCTCATTGGTGTTTTCTAGGTTTTTCTCTGCCATTAATTGCGTTAACAGCATGGAACTTGCTTCGTTGTGCGAACCTGCACACAGCGCGAAATGCGCGTGATGATTTACCATGAAACGCAAGGCCTCGTTGTAGTCGCGGTCAGATGATGCTTTATCCGGTTGAATCGGAGAGGGGTAGCCCATTTTCTGAGCACGCTCGCGCTCTTTTTCCATGTAAGCCCCACGCACTAATTTTACCCCATAAACAATACCCTTGGATTGAGCCGCTTCAGCCTGTTCCTTTAAAAATGCCAGTCGGTCGTGGCGGTACATCTGTACGGTATTGTATATAATTGCACGTTGCGTATTATACTTACACATCATTTCGAAGGTCCATGCATCCAATACCGGTTGAATCCAAGTTTCTTCCGCATCGATAAATAAACGTACCTGATCGGATGCTGCAGCCTCACAGATTCGTTGAAATCGGGATTTTAGCGCTGCAATATCTGAGGTGATTTGAGCGGTATGTGATTTAGTAGGGTCTGATGCGATTTCAAGCAACTCAAAGCGGCCAATTCCCGATAACTTAAAAACTGCAAAGGGAATGGATTTCGAGCCTTTGGCCATGCGTATCGTAGAAATAATGAGTTCCGTAGTATGCTCAAAATCTTCGTCAGAAGTTTTACCTTCAACCGAATAATCTAAAATAGTCCCAACCCCAAAAGCGGCGAGCTCCTTGATTCGTTCCTCACAATCCTGAATGGTTTCTCCGCCGCAAAATTGCTTAAATATAGTAGCTTTAATCAGACCTGTTATTGGCAAATGAAGTCTTAAGGCAAGGGTTGTTGCCCATTTTCCAAAACGCACAATACTCGGAGAAGCAATGACTTTAAAGAGTAAATAGGCTCGTTTTAAGTCACGGTCCGATTTGGATTTAAAGGCGACTTCGGTATTGGAGAAATCTAACATATACAAAATTAACGCTTTTTTGTCACTCTACGCGGCATAAAGTTAATACCTTTGATTCATGTTAACCATCCAATTTAATGGGACTCCAATTCACGTGGGATCGCTCGATGCTGCTCCGTTTAAGGACTTGCTAGCGGATTATATCACGTGTAAAAAAGTTATAATGGTGGATGAAAATACCCACGATTGTTGCCTCGAGTATTTACTTACAGCCTTTCCTTCTTTGGAAGACGCAGAAGTGATGTTACTGCCCGCAGGAGAGGAGAATAAAGCCTTGGAGGTTTGTTACCAAGTGTGGTCAGCCATGCTGGAATATCAAATAAATCGAAACGATCTGGTTATTAACTTAGGAGGGGGTGTGGTAACTGACCTCGGTGGGTTCATCGCCTCGGTGTATAAGCGGGGCATTGATTTTATTCATATTCCAACGTCGCTTATGGGAATGGTAGATGCCGCCATTGGTGGAAAAAATGGGGTAGACCTGAACGGACTTAAGAACATCATCGGAACCATAACCCAACCAAAAGCTATTTTTGTAGATCCGGGATTTTTGGAAACGCTTCCGCCGGAAGAGGTCTTTAATGGCTACGCTGAAATGCTGAAACATGCGCTAATTCTGGATGAGAACTATTGGAATCAGTTGAAATCGTTGAATTCTGAAGAAGAATTAATTCAAATCCAACACATCATTCGATCCATTGAACTTAAAAAACAGGTAGTAGAGGCCGATCCAACGGAAAAAGGCCAGCGAAAATTGTTGAATTTTGGGCATACCCTAGGACACGCCTTAGAATCCTATTTCCTGTCTAAAAAATCCATCGCTCATGGTCATGCCGTTGCCTTGGGAATGATCGGTGAAAGTTATATCTCGTACAAACGCGGAGTACTTTCGCAAGAGGCATATCGAGAGATTGAGCAATGCATCATTCGGATATTTCCGATGCTCGAGATTCCTGAAGAAGATATTGAAACACTCATAGAACTCATGCGAAACGACAAGAAAAATGAGCGGAACGCCTTGAATTTTGTCTTGTTAAACGCACTTGGTTCGGCGCAGGTCAATGCCGAAATTTCACCTTCAGAAGTAGGGGAGGCCCTGCTTCATTTATCCCTGCTTGCACAACACGGCAACTAACAAAAAAGGCCCCCAATGGGAGCCTTTAATCGCTTGAGTATGCGAGTCATCAACGAATGATGGTCATTTCATCTACAATGTGCTTCGCTCCCGAAAATTTATCGATAATAAACAACACGTAGCGGATGTCCACATTGATAGTTTTCTGAAGGTTCGAATCAAAAATCACGTCACCAGCCATGGCTTCAATGTTGCCGTCAAAAGCCAAACCGATTAATTCTCCTTTACCGTTTAATACAGGCGATCCAGAGTTTCCTCCGGTGATGTCATTATTCGTTAGGAAGTTTACTGGCATATAGCCTGCTTTATCTCCGTATTCCCCAAAATCTTTTGTATTATTCAACTCAATCAATCCCTGCGGTAAGTCAAATTCTTCATCCTTTGGTTTATATTTCTTAATGGTCCCTTCCAATGTAGTGTAGTAATTAACTTTTGCATCATTACGACCATCTGGAGGTAAAGCACTTACCGTTCCATAAGTTAAACGCATGGTGCTGTTAGCGTCGGGGTATTTTACTGGACTCAATCCAGACTCACGCATTCCTTTTACCAATTTACGATACGCTTGCATGTAATCGGCCTGCAACTGGATTAGCTCTGGTGTAGTTGCATTCATGTGTGCAATCAGTTCTTGCGAAAATTTAATCATTGGATCGTTGGAAATTTCATTTTTAGTTTCGCCATTAATCCAGGAAAGTACTTTTTCTTTAAAACTGAAAATCGAAGTGCTCAACATGGTTGTTGCACGCATGGCTACAGCATCTGGGCTTTCGAAACCTGCCGGTTGTTTGTATCCTGCTTTGGTCATGTACAACATTAGACCATTCATTAGAATGTCCTTTTCTGTAGGAAGTGAGACGGTGCTATAAAACTCTTCTACCGCATTGAGCAATCCTGCTTTAAGTTCTTTTTTCTTAGCCGCATCTGCCTTTTCATACTCCATCATTTTAGCTCCAAGATTTCTTGAAATCATCGCGAATTCAGAAGAGCGGAGTAAAATCATTAAATAATTGTCATGTCGTGATTTCTCGTTGGTGGCAGCGTAATATTTATTGATAGTACTTACAACGGTACCATATTCTTTTTTGTTTTTGCGCTTGTTTGCCCACGCATCGAAGGCCGCTTCATTTTCTGCTTTCGTTTGTGCTGTACGGAACTTACTCAAGGCATCAATCATTCCTTGACGGTTTTTCCAGTAATTCGCTAGCCGTGCATACTTAGATGCATAATTGAGTCGAACGTTATCGTCTTTATCCATTTCATTTTTCATGGCATCCATGGCGGTTTTTGAGGCCTCCACCCATGCCGGATAAGCATACTTCACGTTTTGATCAATTCCTGAGGCTGGCAACCAACGGTTGGTTCGTCCTGGAAAACCAAGAATCATCGCAAAATCACCTTCTTTAACCCCTTGGATGTTCACTTTTAAGTGAACTTTTGGAGTTAATGGAACATTGCTTGTAGAATATTCAGCCGGATTACCGTTCGCATCTGCATAAATTCTGAACATAGAAAAATCTCCAGTATGACGTGGCCACTCCCAGTTGTCGGTGTCGCCACCAAACTTACCAATTGAATTTGGAGGAGTACCCACCAAACGAACGTCTTTGTAGTCTTGAAATACAAAGTAATAGTATTCATTTCCCTGAAAAAATGAACGAACATTTACTACGTATTTTCCGCCTTCACTGTTTTCTTTTTCAATTAGGGCAATTTCCTCTTTAATGATTTTCTCACGTTCTGCCTCCGTCATTTTATCATTTACCTTTCCTAAGATGCGTGTAGACACATCATCCATTCGAACAAAGAAGCGAACGAATAGCGATTTTGGCTTAAGTTCATCAGCTTTTGTTGCCGCCCAATACCCATTTGTTAAGTGGTCTTGTTCCGGGGTAGACAACTCCGCAATGGCATCGTATCCACAGTGGTGGTTGGTTAATACTAATCCTTGAGAGGAAATCAATTCGGCGGTACATCCTCCGTTGAATTGAACAACAGCATCCTTTAAACTAGAATGGTTAATGCTGTAGATTTCTTCTGCGGTCAATTGCAATCCGAGTTTTTCCATATCGCGTTGATTCAAACGTTCAATGAACATTAAAAACCACATTCCTTCGTCGGCTCGAACAAAGAACCCAACAAAAAGGACAATGGCTAAGAGTGTGTGTTTCATGTTTTTCATAGTTTTTCTGAATTAAGGTGGGCTAATATAGTAAAATTAGTAGACTTTATTTCCCAAGTTGTGCACGGGTTTTTTGAATGCGTTGTTTCTTCATCCGACTCAAGGATTCAGGTAAGATCCCTAAATAGGAGGCAATTTGATGCTGAGGCACGAGTTGTTCGATGCTCGGATGACGTTCAATAAGGGCCATATAACGTTCCTCGGCACTGGAAGAAACCGTCAGAAATAACCGTTTTTGAAGCACTGCAAGCGTTCGCTGCGCCATCATTCGAAACAATCGTTCCATCTGAGGGATATGTTCAAAAATCTCATCAATTCCATCATGCGTAAAGGCAAGAACCCAGGTGTCTTCTAAGGCCTGCACGTTAAGTTGGGAAGGTGAACGCAATTCAAAACTCGCCAAATCTCCAATCCACCAATCTTTAAATCCAAAATACAATACATGTTCCTGGGCTTTCCCATCGATGTAAAACACGCGCATCGTTCCCGAGATAATGAATGCCTGTTCAAAACCAATGTCTCCTTCACGTAAAAAATAGGACTTGCGCTTTAAGTGGCGTAAGGTAAACCTCTGTCGAATAAATACCTTATCCGTTTCAGTTAACGTAACGCGCTGTTGAATATAAGTAAAGAGGTCGTTAAAAGCAGTTTCCTCCGTCACGAGAGTTGCATTCGAATTCTCCATTCTTTAGGATATAGGTTATTAAAGCGGTTGCCGAGATGTTTAACAAACCCTAAACCCATTTGGTTGTAGGTCACCATGTAAAAACCTGAATTTTGCGCCTGAACAGGAAAGGTTTCGCCCCGCAAATACTGCAGTGCCTCTCGTTCACTGAGCTCAATAGTTTGAATATTAGTGCTAACGGTTGGAATTAAGGCCAACTCGTGAAAAGGAATCCATCCTTTCGGACTTTGTTCCGCGATTTTAACTCCTTTTTTAATGAAGCGAAGTGGACAATCGATGGATTTCAGCATCGAAATCGCCTCTTTACTTAGCAAGTGCATTCCCGTTCGCTCTTCGATCAGGATTTGGTTTTCTGTTAGCGTAATGCCAAAGATTGGATCTTTCGACGCATAAACCGACTCGTTACCAAGCGATCGAATTACCGTTCCTTTTTTGCGCAACACGGCAACATACAGTCCTTCTGATTCCGTTGTACCTGGTAGGAAATAATGCCCGAGCTGGTTTCGTCCAGAAACACAAGCATGCGGTACATTCCATGAAACTAATTCAAAGGTGCCATCGGACAACAAATGCGTGATTTGGTCTTCATTTTCTAATTGGTTGAAAGTACACGTAGAATACACCAAATACCCACCTGGCTTTACGGATTGAATTACGTGACTTAATAACTCGGTTTGGCGTGCCGCACAAAATGCGGGGGAATCGGGTTTCCATTCAGCACGTGCGTTTTTATCTTTACGAAACATTCCTTCCCCCGAGCAGGGAGCATCCACCAACACTACATCAAAGCAATCTTCAAGACCGCTAAAGGCCTCAGGCGAATCATTGGAAACTAGGATGTTTTCTGCACCCCATTTCCCCAAATTTTCCGCAAGAATATTACTGCGGTGGCGGTTAATTTCATTGGCAAGCACCACGGAATTCGGTGGTAAAGCATCCAGCATAGCACTCGTTTTTCCTCCGGGTGCTGCACAGAGATCTAAAACGCGTGTTCCTTCCGGTAAATTGAGGTGTTTTATGAGGGTATAAAGCACCATAGAGGCTGCTTCTTGCGCATAATATACACCGGCGTGATAACTCGGATCTAAGGTGAACGAAGGTCGTTCCTCTAAATAATAGCCCATTGCACACCATGAAACGGGACGCAACCCAGAGCTATCCTTAGCCGATCCTTTACGCGGGTTAATGCGTATTGAAATCGGAGAGGATTCATCCAGGGCTTGGATGAGTTGTTCGCCAAAGGGAGAATTCTCTCGTATGGAATCAATAAACTCAGCAGGAAGCGGGGTACTTAGCATGCCTCAAAGGTAACTTTTAAATAAGAGGGGAGGGAGGGACTTGGCGTAAACGCTTGATTCATACTCACCCCGGGAATTCCAATCAACTGATCATCAACATATAACAAGGGCCAGACGGACCGTTGAAATGCCGGTATTCCATGGTCTTTTAGGATGGCACCTACGGTCTTTGCACTTTTCATTCCTACGGGAACCATCGTTTCTTTTAGTTTCCCACGAACCAACTTCAATTCGCCTTTAGCTTGAATGGGATTTAAATAAAATACGAAGGTGGTAAATTGAGCAGGTAGAGAATCCACCGGAGTCACCGTGAACGTAAAATCAATACACGGTATATCATTAATTAAGTAAAGCTTATCCTTGAATTTTATTAACGCTTGATATCCCAAGGAATGGTGCGCTAAACGAACGCGTTTATTGTTCTCTGCACTCGTAAGTTGCATGATTGATTGAATAAATCGAGGCTCAATTTCGAGCAATTTAAAGGCTTCCACCAGTACGGTTTGGTCTTCTGCTAATGCTTTGATAGGAATAACCCGTTGATTTTTCCATTGGATAGCGAGTGCTTGTGCCTGTTCAAAAACTTCAAGATAGCTGTGATAACAGGCATTTTGTAACATGAGCACCTGTTCTCTAATGGATGGATTTAGCTTCTCCAGCGCTGGAATCACATCCAAACGGATCGCATTTCGTTGATATTTGGAATCTGCGTTGCTTTTATCTTCCCGCCATTGAATGCCATGAGTTTCCGCATAAGTGACTATTTCCGACTTGGAAATATGTAAAAACGGACGTAAAATTCCACCGCGCAGTTCATGCATTCCTGCCAAACCAGCCAAGCCGCTGTTTCTGAAAAGATGTAAGAAAAAAGTCTCGATTTGATCATCCTGATGGTGAGCCGTTGCGATTAAAACATCCTTAGCAGTACCTACTATTTCTTGAAAAAACTGGTAGCGTATTGTTCTTGCCTCCTGTTGTAAATTTCCTCCTTCCTCCCTTAAACGCGCCCCTAAATCAACGATTCGCTCATGAAATGAGATCTGGTGTTGCACACATAAATCCCGAATCATTCGAGCATCGGCTTCACTGTCTTCCCCACGCAATTGATAGTTTACATGAGCCACCCAAAAAGGCAGTTGATGCGAAAGAAAGAAATGAAACAGTACCATGGAATCTACGCCTGCACTGCATGCAAGTAGGTATCGTGAAGCAGGGTACTTCGATATAATTTCTTTGGCCTTATTCATCAGATTTAACATCAATCAAACGACCGATTTTCAGGAGGCATTCTTCATACTCTTGTTGCGGATCAGCACCTATGGTAATGGCTCCTCCAACCCCACAACTCAAATAGTTTTCAGTAGGGTAGTAGGCCAAGGAACGAATTACTACATTGAAGTCAAAATCTCCGCCCGGTTTAAAATAACCAAGACTTCCAGAATATATTTCGCGAGGAGCATCCTCCATTTGGTCCATAAATTTCAAGGCATTGCGCTTCGGCGCTCCTGTCATAGAACCCATGGGAAAGGTAGCGCGGAGAATATCCGAAAAGTTAGTGCTTGGTTTCAGCCTACAAGAAACGGTAGAAATCATTTGATGCACAGTTTTAAAAGAATACAAGCCAAACAGTTCATCAACTTTTACGCTTCCAGGTTCAGCAATTTTTGAAAGATCATTACGTACCAAATCAACAATCATGACATTTTCCGCGCGTTCTTTCTTGGAATGGATTAACCCTTGCTTTGCCGCTTCATCAGCAACTTCCTCGTTGATTCTGGGAGCTGTGCCTTTAATGGGTTGCGATGTTAGAAGGTTTCCTACTTTTTGCAAATATCGCTCCGGACTGCCACACGCAAGCCAAAGATTTTCAGCGATAAATAACCCGGAAAACGGAGCCTCTGTCCGCTGATTTACTCGGTTATATAAGCTGTGAGGAGAGGTCAGTGTTATATGCTCTAAGTAATATTCTTGACAATAATTGGTTTCATAAAGATCGCCTCGCTGAATAAGACGCTTGATTTCATGGACTTGATGAAGGTATTTCTCCTTCGGTGTGCGCGCATGAAAGGGTGCTAAATCGGGTATTGAACTATGTGTTAATGTTTCGATAAATTCATGCACCAAGGCAATGTCCTTTCCTTGCACCAAGGTGATTTCATGCTGGTTCAGTTCCGCTACAACGGATGGAACCCAAAAATAGGCGAGGGGTAAGCGCAGATTATCCTTACTAGGCGAATGATCTACGTGATGCTTAAGTTCGTACGAAAGGTATCCAAAAATATAGGTGTCTTTGTGCTCCGCAAGAAACACATCCAAGTCGGGCAGTTGTGAAGGGCTCGATAGGGTAAAGGATGGTCCTGCACCGATACCAAGAATCGCCGTTCCGTCGTTAGAATTTAAATAGCATGTTGGAATTTGTTTACTCATGGGCTAAAAGGGCAGGAGCTTGTCGAGTGGAACTGAAATTTTCATGTTATTCACGAGTAGTTGAGCCTTAGATTTTTCAATGGCTTCAATGATGGCTACTTGCTTGGACCCGGCCATGCGTACCTTTTCTCCAACCTTAAACACAAGAGGGGCAGGACTATGCTCGGGTTTTTTCTTTACCGGGTTTGGTTTTTTCACGGTAGGTTTAACCGTAGATTTTAAAAAGAAGGCTCGGATTTCTTCCATCAATGCTTCATTTTCCTTTCGCTTACGTGCACTTGGATTAAAGCGGCTAAGGTATTTCTCCATACGCTGTCCGAGTTGTATCCATTTTGCCTGTTCATCGGATTGAGTTCCGAGTACTTTAGTTTTACGCGTATAGAAATCCGCTTGTTCACGAACTTTGAGCAGCTCCTCCGCCATGGCCTCTTGGGCATTTTTATGCTCTTGAATCATTTTTTGCAGGTAGCGCTTTTCTTGTTGTAGGGTAGATAACAATTCATTAAATCGTTTGGTTTCCGAAGAGAGCCGTTGTTTAGCCGCTTTCAGAAGATCAGCAGGGATTCCGTTAATGCTGGCCACTTCAAAGGTGAAAGAGCTGCCAGGCATTCCTAATTCCAGTTGATATAAAGGTTTCAAGGATTTTAAATCGAATTTCATGGCACCATTAACCGCCTGCGCCAATTCACTAGCCTTAAATTTTATTGCTGCATAATGGGTAGTAATAATTGCAAAACACCCTTTATCGTAAAGTCGCTCAAAGAAAATTTCTGCCAAAGCGCCCCCTAATTCCGGATCAGAACCCGTTCCAAACTCGTCCAAAAGCAGAAAGGTATTCGGATTGCTTTGTTCCAAAAAGAACTTCATGCGTTGAAGTCGGTAGGAATAGGTACTTAATTCATTTTCAATGGATTGATTATCTCCGATGTCTGAATATAATTGCTCGAAAAAGCAAGCCTTTGAGTCTGAATGAACAGGGATGAGTAAGCCCGCTTGTAACATGCATTGCAACAAACCAAAGGTCTTCATGGTAAGGCTTTTCCCACCCGCATTTGGACCCGAAATTACGAGCATGCGGTGTGTTTGATCTAAGGAAAATTCTTGCGGTATGGTTGGCTTTCCTTGCGCTTGATTATTTTGTCGTAAAAGTGGGTGATAGGCACAAGACCAATGCATGGATTTTTCCTTGGAGAGAGCAGGAAGTGTCGCTTCCATATGAAAGGCCAATCTCGCTTTAGCGTTAATCACGTCAAAATTTACCAATGCTGTTTGATATGCTTGAATCAATGGTAAGTGAATCCTGAATTGAGCGGTGAGTGCTTTTAAAATCCGGTAAACCTCCCTTTTTTCATCGTCGAACAGGCAAGATAATTCATGATTAAGGGCTTCATTTACTTTTGGTTCGATGTACGTAAGGCTTCCTGTTTTACTTGCACCTAAAATGGTGCCTGGAACCCTCCGCTTGAAGCCGGATTGCACCGTTAATACCCGTCGGTCGTCAATAAAAGACTCGTAGGTTTCTCCAAGCAGACCATCTTTAACCAGTTTACGCATTTCTCGCTCGAAATTGCGATTGATTTTTTGTCGAATAACCTTGATTTCTTGACGAATTTTTGCTAATTCCGGGGTAGCGTCATCTTTAATATTCTTGGTTTGCTTAACGTCGATGATTTTAGTGATGCGCTCCACTAATTCGTCCGTGTGGTAACAGTCTTGAAACACCTGTGCTAAGGTTGAAAACGAGGCGGCATGCTCGAAGAATTTTAGGTAGGCATTCACCAGGTTACTGGCATCATGGATTCGAATGAATCCCTCCAAGCTCAGCACCGCATCTTCAATGCCTAAAAATTTCAATTCCGCGAGGAGCTCATCAAATTCGAGCGCTGGGAACGTTCTTTTTTGTAAAATAATATCGAGACGTTCTTTTGTTTGTGTTAACTGATGTATGAGTGATTTATATCGATTGCTTGGGGTTAACTGATGCAATTTATCAATACCGGATTTAGATATGGCAAATCCACTGAGATGAGCGAGTACATCGTTGAACTGCAGTTCTTGCAAGGTTTGAATGTCCGTAAACGACGGTGCTTTTTGCATGCCACAAAATTAGGGTTTATTTAAACGCCACATTGTACTATAATTAATATTATGTTAAATAGAATTATAGGAAACGATCTGCTCTACTACTACTATCCAAGTTGTTGATTACAATGATTACTCCTTAATGACCTTTACTTTAACTTCTCCTACATGCAAGACATAAATACTTGGTGCAAGTGAGATCACATCAATGGACGTTTCGCCGTGTGATGTTGTTCCTGAACGCACCAAGGTTCCTGAGGATGAAAAAAGTTGATATGGAGTTGCCGTCAGATTCGTTGTTATGGTTAATTGTTGGGTGCATGGATTCGGACTAACGATTAATGTTGGTGTGTATACTTCATCCGAAATACTTGCCCCGTTACATCCGATTAATCCTGTTAGCGTATAATTTCTCACGAAGTTCCAAATTTCTTTGGTTGCCTTGAAATCTAGGTTTGTTCCTGCGAGCACAATCGAACTTCCTGGCCACGTATGTCCTCCATCAATCACTTTATAGTGAACCACCTCGCTACAGTTATCACCATTTTCGTAGGTATATTTCTCAACGGTACTTCCGTCGTTTAAATTGCTGTTGGGTACGTTCTCAACGACAGGCGAAGGATTGCAAGTGTTCAAAGAAACCCAATAATCCAACACATTATCCACGGAGGATGAAAATCCAGCAATTCCGTTGTATGGCACTGTTGCATCGGATGTTCCGTGTATTTGAATAACGGGCATGCTGTGTGTCGGGTTACAGGAATTAATCATGGTTGGGGTCATTGACCCTGTAACCGAACCTACTGCAGCGATTCTTTCGCTCAAGGTGCATGCCAGTAAAAGACTCATGAAACCACCATTAGACATACCGACAGCATATATTCGCGATTGATCAATGGAATAGGTGGAAGAAATCGAATCGATCAGTGCTTCCGTAAACCCTACATCATCTGCTGCGCTCCCACCCCATCCAACGTTAAAGTGCGTATTTCCATTGACATCTAAGGTGCCTTCCGGATGAACAATAATCATATTCGCGGTATCTGCTATTGGTCGAAAATCACCGTAAACAAGCTGTTGGCTTGCATTACTGGTATATCCATGGAAATTAAATAGCAACGGAACGGCTGTGCTTGATGAATAGATTGCGGGAACATACAAAATGTATGACCGTTGGATGCCATTGTGCACAATGGTGCCATTAATGGTTTGTTGAGCATGCGTGTATGTATTGAACGAAACCAATATAAGCAGTCCGTATAGTATGTTTTTCATGGAACAGGAAATTAGATGAACCCTATTTGTTACAATCTTCGTGATTCTGTGTGCTTTATTGTCAAAGATAAGTAAGTTTTAATTCGCAGAATTGTAATTTTGTGAAACATTCAATGTTGAAGTAAAAAATTTCACAAACAATCGCATGGCTACTTATTCTTTTGAAGGGTTCATACCCGTGGTTGATCCCTCCAGTTACATTCATGAGACTGCGTCAATCATCGGTGATGTCATTATAGGTAAGGAATGTTACGTTGGTCCTGGCGCGGTAATTCGTGGAGATTGGGGTCGAATTACCCTTGAAGACGGCTGTAACGTACAAGAAAACTGCGTGGTTCACATGTTTCCAGGAAAGCACATCACCTTTGAATCGGGAGCACACGTGGGTCATGGCGCTGTGGTACATGGCGCGACCTTAAAAGCGAATTGCCTCATCGGAATGAATGCGGTAGTCATGGATGGTGCCGTCGTCGGTAAAAACTCCATCGTTGGCGCCTTGAGTTTTGTTAAAGCCGAAGAGATTATTCCCGACAATCATTTATTCGCAGGAAATCCGGGCAGAATCATCAAAGAAATCTCTGCTGACATGATCGCATGGAAGACTGAAGGAACGGCCTTGTATCAATCTTTACCTGCGCTATGCCATGCCTCCCTCCTACCGGTTACCCCGTTATCCGCGATAGAGGACAATCGTCCTTCCCATGAAATGGTGTATAAGACGTGGAAAACCCGTCAATAGTTTTTCCTTTTTTATAGTATACATTCGGTCAGTTCTTTTAATTTTGTACCCCGTAGTTACTATTTTATGTCAAAATCAACAAAGTATATTTTTGTAACCGGGGGGGTAACATCTTCTTTAGGTAAAGGAATTATTTCCGCTTCTTTAGCTAAATTATTGCAAGCCAGGGGTTATGCAGTAACGATCCAAAAACTAGACCCTTACATCAACATCGATCCAGGAACCTTAAACCCATACGAACACGGCGAATGTTACGTAACCGACGACGGCGCTGAAACCGATTTGGACCTGGGGCATTACGAGCGTTTCTTAAACGTTCCTACCTCTCAAGCAAACAACATCACCACTGGTCGTATTTACAAGAACGTGATTGAAAAAGAACGTCGCGGAGATTATTTAGGAAAAACTGTTCAGGTCATTCCGCACATTACGGATGAAATCAAAGACCGAATACAAGAGTTGGCCACGAACGGACAGTATGATATTGTAATTACTGAAATCGGTGGAACCGTCGGTGATATTGAGTCTCTCCCGTACGTAGAAGCGGTACGTCAGATGATGTGGGAATTTGAAGACGATTGTATTGTTATTCACCTCACCTTGATTCCTTATTTATCCGCGGCGGGTGAGTTAAAAACAAAACCAACTCAACACAGTGTTAAAGCATTATTGGAATTGGGGGTTCAACCCGATATTTTGTGCTGTCGTACCGAGCATCCACTAGACATGGCACTTCGAAAAAAGATTGCTCGATTTACCAATGTATCGATCAATGCGGTGATTGAAGCCAAGGATGCCTCCACGATATATGATGTCCCTTTACTTATGCAAGCCGAAGAATTAGACATCGTGGTGTTGGATAAACTTGGACTTTCAAAGAAGCAAGCTCCTGATTTGACACATTGGAAAGATTTCTTGGATAAATTAAAAAATCCAAAACATCACATTGATGTTGCATTGGTTGGGAAATACGTAGAATTAAAGGATTCTTACAAATCTATTTCAGAGGCGCTCATTCACGCGGGAGTTGCAAACAACACTAAAGTGAATGTACATTGGATACAATCCGAAACCATTACCTCGAATAACAGTTCAAAAATCTTGGGGGAAATGGATGGAATCTTAGTAGCCCCGGGATTTGGATCACGCGGAATTGCAGGAAAAATTGAAGCGGTACGCTATGCAAGAACGAGCAATACCCCATTTTTTGGAATTTGTCTCGGTATGCAATGTGCCGTGATTGAGTTTGCAAGGAACGTGTTAGGTCATACAGACGCGCACACCATGGAAATCAATCCAGAAACTGCCCATCCAGTAATCTCCATGATGGAGGAGCAAAAAACACTTAAAAATTTAGGTGGTACGATGCGATTGGGTGCTTATGATTGTCATTTAAAGCCGAGCTCGAATATCGCGAATGCCTACCATGCCGATAAAATAAGCGAGCGACATCGGCACCGTTTTGAATTAAACAATGCCTATTTAGACGCGCTAGAAGCAGAAGGAATGATTGCAACTGGTAAAAATCCTGAAACAGGATTAGTTGAAGTGGTCGAAGTACAAAGTCACCCGTGGTTTGTTGGTGTACAATTCCATCCGGAATACAAAAGCACCGTAGACAATCCACACCCTCTCTTTACTGCATTTATCTTTGCAGCGTTAAAAAACAAATAATATGATGGATAGAAATACAACAATTGGGTTAATTCTCATCGGCTTACTCTTAACCTTATTTACGGTGATAAATCAACCGAGTAACGAAGAGATCGCCAAAGCTAAAAAGGAACAAGCCCTTAAAGAAAAAAGTCAAGAAAAATCCAAGGCGGCGAAAAAAAACAGTGAGAAGAAACCAAACAATTCAGGGGTTAAGCAGCAAGATCAAGTCAAGCAAATTCTTCCCAAAAAAGAGCTTGCTAAAGCCAAGCAAGTAACCTTAGAAAATGAACATTTAACCGTCGTGTTAAATTCTGAGGGAGCTAATGTCGAAGCTGTTTATCTCAAGAAATTCAGATCGTATGATCATTTTACTCAGAAGAAATCAGAGGCACTTTGTTTGTTTAAATCGGAAGATGCCCAGAATTTCATTGTGATCCCTGGAGTGTTGAGTACGAAATCTCTCGTGTTTGAGCTTACTGATAATTCAACGGATGATGACGTAGCGTTTTCATACACCCTCGGTAAAAAACGCATAGAGGTGCGTTACTCCATTAAAGATGACTATCGCCTCTCCTATGACTTAACCCTAAACGGATTCACCCCTTTGGAAATGGACAAAGTGCGCTTGAAATGGGCCATGAATTTTCGGAGAACGGAACGAAAACTAAAAGAACAGCGCAGAATCACAACGATTTGCTTTGAACAGAAAAATGATGGCCTGGATTACCTGAGCGAAACATCGGATGATTTTTCAGAAACCACAGATGACATCGAATGGGTGGCCTTTAAACAAAGTTACTTTTCGGCCATTCTTCACCCAGATAAAGGGTTTAGAAAAGAAGACGGACGATTTAATATCAAGAATTTTGATGAAGGACATAAGCGTGAATTCACTAACATCAAAGCGATGACTACGGTACTTGCACCAAATTTTGAGCAAAACAATGCCTCATTTACCTGGTATTTTGGTCCTAACGATTACAACCTCATGAACAGTTACGGGGAAGGATATGACGATATTTTAAATTACGGATGGGGGCTCTTTAGATGGATTAATCTTTATGCTGTTCAACCCATTTTTAACCTCCTCGTAGGGAATGGGATTGGGGCGGGTATCTCAATTTTACTTCTCACCTTGATTCTCAAGTTGATTTTAATGCCGATCCAATGGAAGATGTTCGTCTCTTCGGTGAAAATGCGGATACTTAAACCACAGGTGGATGAGTTAACAAAGAAATACCCGGATCAGTCGGATGCCATGAAAAAGCAATCCGAAATGATGGCACTCTACAAAGAATCTGGTGCGAGCCCACTAGCAGGGTGTGTGCCCATGCTCATTCAGATGCCTATACTACTCGCCGTTTTCCGCTTCTTTCCTGCCGCTTTCGAATTGCGTCAGCAAGGATTTTTGTGGGCGGAAGACCTCTCCTCTTATGATTCCATTTGGGACTTTGGTTTCAATTTATGGCCTTATGGAGACCACATGAGCTTATTCACCCTGTTGATGTCGGCTACTACTTTGGTTTACACCTACCTGAACAGTGGAAATATGCAACAGCCAAGCCAACCGGGAATGCCCGACATGAAGGTTATGATGTATATTTTTCCGGTGCTAATGATATTCTTTTTCAACGATTATTCAGCGGGACTTAGTTATTATTACTTTATTTCCACCTTGTTTTCTATTTTACTAATGATCGCCATCAAGCGCTTTTTCGTAGATGAGGAGAAACTTAAGGTTAAAATGATGGCGAAGCAAGCGAAATCAGAAGGATCGCCTAAGAAGAAATCTAAATTCCAAGAACGCTTAGAAGAAATGCAACGCAAATCCATTGAAATGCAAAAAAATAACAAGAAAAAGTAATATGAAGTTTTTTATCGACACAGCAAATCTCGCAGAAATACGCGAAGCCAACGACATGGGGATTTTGGATGGGGTAACCACTAATCCCTCTTTAATGGCCAAAGAAGGCATCACAGGAGCTAATAATATTTTGAATCATTATGTTCAAATCTGCAATATTGTAGACGGCCCGGTAAGTGCTGAAGTAATAGCAACAGACTTTGAAGGCATGGTGCGCGAAGGGGAAGCCTTGGCTGAATTACACCCCAATATTGTCGTTAAAATCCCGATGATTACCGAAGGGATTAAAGCAATTAAATACTTTTCACAAAAAGGAATACCAACCAATTGTACCCTGATTTTCTCTGCCGGACAAGCATTGCTCGCCGCCAAGGCAGGCGCTACCTTTATTTCTCCGTTTTTAGGTCGTTTAGACGATGTCTCAACCGACGGATTAAGCTTAATTCAACAAATTCGAACGATTTACGATAATTACGATTTTGGCACCGAAATCTTAGCTGCCTCCATTCGTCACCCTATGCACATCATTCATTGCGCGAGCATTGGTGCAGATGTTATGACAGGGCCCTTAAGTGCGATCAAAGCGCTTGCAAAACATCCCTTGACCGACATTGGCTTACAGCAGTTTTTGGCTGACCACGCCAAAGGAAATAAATAATGCTTTCCAAGGAAGAACGCCGGGAATATAATCAGCTTTTTTGGGATGGGTTCAAAAAAGAAATGCGCAGACACAACACCCAACATCGAAGAGCGATCAATTGGCTGAAATACCCCACGGATATAAAGCATACGTACCTAAGGCTGCATTGCGACAATACTGGGGCTTATCTTAATTTTGATGTGCAGTTCAAAGACGAAGGCATTCGTGATATTTTCTGGGAACAATTAACCGAGCTTAAGCAAGTGATGGAAAACGCTACAGGAGATCAAGGACGTTGGTTGAGAAATCAAACCGCAACCGAAGGCTTCGTGTTCGATCGCATTCAATGGGTAAACCATGACGTCAACTATTACACGCAAGAAGATTGGCCAGTAATTTATCAATTCTTAAAGGAACGGCTCCTTGCATTTGACCGCTTTTATCAAGAATTTAAAGACGTGCTGATTCTTTTGTTAGATTAAACTTACCTTTGCCACATGCGTACAAGTTTTTTTTCAATTCTTTTCTTGAGTTTTGTTTCTTTCGGACAAGGCACTATAATTTTTAATGAAGACTTCCAACTCGGAATCCCTGTGAATTTCACCATGCTAAACCTGGATCAAAACGCACCTAATGCACAAGTTTCAGAATTTAATGCGGCCTGGATATCAACGATAGATCCCGAAAATGCATTAGATACCGTAGCAGCAGCTACCTCATTTTTTGAAAATGCAGATACAGCGAATCGGTGGTTAATAACCCCAGGGATTCAACTCGGTTCCTTTGGGAATTACCTGAAATGGAATGCGAAATCCCAAGATGCCTCCTATCCTGATACCTATTTAGTGTTACTTTCAACAACCGATAATCAAGCCAGTAGTTTTACCGATACAATCGCGTTTGTGACGGGTGAGAATTTTGAATGGACTTCACGGGAGGTAAATTTAACGGGACAAGGCTATGACAATTCGATGATTCATCTGGCCTTTGTGCTTCGCACAGTTGATGGGTTCAAATTGTATATTGATGACATTGAAGTGCGCTCCATGGACAACACTAGCATCGAAGAGCCCGGGGTGCCATTTTTTACTTTTTATCCTAACCCGGCTTCAAGTGTAATTCATTTGAGCCAAGCGGGAAGTGTCCGCATATGGAGTACAACAGGAGCGTTAATGTACGTTGGGACCGAATCAGAGATTTCAGTTGAATCTTTTGCTCCAGGAATTTATATCCTCACATCAGAAGGATACTCCCCTACTCGCTTTATTAAGTACTGATTACCAGCAGATTTTATGTAAATCACTTAAACGCATCTTGCGTTCTTCGCATTGGATACGATGCTGTTCTATGGCTAAGGCGTCTGTGGTTTGAGTAAAACGATGTTGTTCCATTTGTCGAATTTGAGCTACCTCAGTTAGTACCCGCTGTAGGCCCTCCGAGAATAACGCCGATTTTAACTTATCAAACACTAAATCGATCGCAAATTCTGTTGGATGCACCCCGTCTTTTTCAAAAAATCGATAATCTCTAAATTCATCAATTAACAACTCATACGATGGGAAATATGCTGCGCTCATGGTTGAACTCACTACTTGGTGACAAGCCTCTATCAAAATGGCCTTACTTCGACTGTTCTCAACCAATCCCTCCCGAATATGCCGAACCGGGCTTACCGTAAATACAACATTCAAAAACGGATTATACTGATTTAATCGCGGAAGCAAGGCATGCAGCGCATCTGTTATTTCAGTAATACTCAACAAGCGCTTTCGAAATTCGGTAGCAGGAATTTTATGACAATTCGCAACCAATAATCCGGTATCCTTTAATTCATAAACCCAGGCCGTGCCTAGGGTTATAAATAAGGTGTCCATGCGCTGTAATGCATGGTGGGCATTTACCCGCACATCATCCACGAACTGCTTTAATTCGGTCGGATTTTGGTGCACTAGTTTATGCGAAGTTTCCCAATAGAAACAGGAATTCTCAGCAGCACGCAAGGTAAAGTCTAATGTTAAATCTATACATCCAAGTAATTGATTAGCAATAGATATTGGATTATATGTGGTACCGAAAGGACTCATCCAAGCAGCCAATCCATAATGACGAAAACGTTGCTGCATATGATCGGAAAAACAGCTTCCAACAAAACCAAACTCGGGTTCGAATGAATCTATTTGGCGTAATTCTTCAATACGTACCTGAGTGAAGAATTGATCATACTTCATGGGTGTTCATTAAATTTCTGGCATTGAGTAACGCCGCATCATTAATCACTTCACCGCTCATTAATCGCGCAATTTCAGTTACTCGCTCCTCACCGAGTAATTCGACCACAGAAGTTTCTATTCGTTCGTTTTTTTCTGTTTTTCTAACGACGAGGTGATGTTGCGCCTGCGCTGCTACTTGAGGCAAATGCGTAATGGCAAAAAGCTGTCGCCCCTGCCCCATTTCCTTCAATAGCTTTCCGATTTTCTCGGCCACATCGCCAGAAACCCCAGTATCGATTTCATCAAATAAAATACTCGGCATTTCCAACCTTGCTGAAATCAGTTGCTGCAGTAGCAACATTACGCGTGATAATTCTCCCCCACTCGCTGCTTTTTGAATGGGCACAGGTAGCATACCTTTATTTGCAGAAAACAACATCTCTAAATCAATCATGCCTCGGGCATTAAGCGTAGTCGTGTCCGTCAGGCGAAACATCAATTGCGAACCGCTTAATTTCAAAGAATTTAACCCCGATTGAATGCGTTCCTCAATGCTCGGTAAAGCCTGTTTGCGAAGCTCATTTAAGGCCTTTGCGCTCCTTCGAAGTGATAATTCTTGTTGCACAAGCTCTTGCTGCTCCTTATTTATCAATGCTTTCAAATCTTCCAATTCACTCACCCTACCCTCCAACTTATGTTGTAAATCTAAAAGTGCTTCTTGTGACGTCAAGCGATGCTTATTCAGTATGCGATTAAATTCATCTACTTGCGTGAGAATTTCCTCCTCATCAACTTCGGCGGATTCTAATTGTTGTAGTGCCTTCGCTGAAAGATAGCTCAACTCGGAAAAACGCGCGGATATTTCTTCAACGATCGTTTTAATCTCTTGAAGGGAATGAATGTTGGACTCGTGACGTTCCAGCGCCTTGGCCACCCGGGTTAAGTCCTGAAGCAACGAACTTTCACTAATTGCGGTCAAGGAACCGAGGTCTGAAATTAAGGATTGGTTCTCTTCTTTAAGTTCTAATTGCCGAGTTAAGGCTTCATAATCTATGGAATCGAGATTTAGCGCATGAATTTCTGTGAGCATGAATTGTTCGTAATCCATTTTTGATTCGAGTACGCTCAATTCTTCTACTTTTAGAGAGAGTGCATGATTACGCTTTATATATTCTTGATAACCAATTAAATACAAATTGAATTCGGATTGCGTACCACAAAGTGCATCTACAATATAGAGTTGATACTCTTGGTTTTTAAGTTCCAAGGTATTGTATTGCGAGTGAATGATAAACAGCCGCTCCCCCAAGGATTTCATGTCTTGTAAGGTAACCGGTGTGTCGTTTATAAATGCGCGCGATTTCCCGTCTTTGTGGATTTCTCGCCGCAAGATGACTTCGTTCCAGGGTTCAAGCGATCGCTCATTAAGCCAGAGAATGATTTCAGGACTTACATTAAAATGCGCTTCCACAATACTTCGGGAATCACTTGGACCAATCACGCCAAAATCCGCTCGTTCACCTTTGATTAATCCAAGGGCATTTAATAAAATAGATTTCCCTGATCCTGTTTCTCCAGTTATTGCGGTATAACTTGAATTGAAGTCTAGGGTAAGTTCATTAATCAGTACAAAATTCCGAATGATTAAACGCGTAAGCATTACTCTAGTATTTCTTGGTATATCGAAGAATTAGATGGATCAATTCGCTTGAGCAGCGTAACAAAATCAGTTTTTTCTTTCAATTCGGAATCGGAAAGTATTTTCTTTAACTCGTCTCGTTTACACAGCAGGTAATTCACTACGTTTGGTGAATTGGGTCGCACTTGAACCACGGGAGTAAGTTTGGAAAGTGCGTCATACAGTGCTTTTTTACCTTTAACTTTGTCCTCATACATTTGATCCATGCCATTTCTGTGATAGGAAAAATTGCATTCACGTAGTGGCTCAAAAGCTGCCTGCAGGATATTATCGACCAACCAAAAACGGTTTCGTTTTCCTTGCTCACTTGATTTCCAACCGGGAGCGCCTGAATTCTGAGCATTAGAAACAATTTGTTGACATTCATTGAAGTACTTAGTTCCTCCCTTGGATGAAAACGAATCGTAGTCCATTCCCAAAATAAAATACGCGTAAAAAGCCATGATGGAAGAAAGATTATCTCGGTATTGATTTGGCGTATAATTGATTAAGGTATTTCGTGCATATGAAAAACCCAAGTCCTCATCTCGGAAATTAAGCAATAAGGTGTTGTAATTGGAATTAAACACAGGACGAGACGCTTGTATTTGAATAGCACCCGTATAGGATCCCGGGGAAGGTATTTTATTGATTTGAAGTTGAATGTTACAATTAATGCGCTCTTCAGTTTTAAATTGATCCTTGGTCCATTGGGTGTTATTCATTAATTCTGTCAAGACCAATTCCAACTCCTTAAAAATTTCTAATTCTGTACTATTTACCTCTAAACTCGCTTCTTTGATAATGGAAACCTTACAATTAAGCTCTTGAGCAAAAAACTGAGTGAAGGTAAATGCCAGTAAACAGGTTATCAATTGCTTCATAAACGAATTCTTGTTATATAATCTACAATGCCTTGCGCAATCCTTGCTTTCGATGCAGTTGCTAATTCAAGGGATAGTCCGTTAACGTCGAAGATACGAACTTTATTGGTATCCGAATTAAAGCATTTTTCATTTTCTTCAATCACGTTCAACACGATAGCATCCGCATGTTTTCGAGCTAATTTATCCTTGGCATTCTCCACAGCGTTGTTGGTTTCCAACGCAAATCCGATGGTTCGTTGCGTTGAGGCTTTATGTTCGCCCGCCCAAGCTAATATATCGGGATTTTTAATCAGTTCAATGCTAAGCGCATCCTCGGTTTTTTTTATCTTTTCTTCAGCTTTGTGTATGGGACGATAATCCGCGACTGCAGCGGAAAAAACACCCAGATCCATGCCTTCCCAATGCATCTGTACAGCTTCAAACATTTCCATGGCTGAAGTCACATGAAGCGTTTGTATGCCCTTGTGTTCGGTGCGAAGCGCTGTGGGTCCGGTAATCAGTATAACTAAAGCCCCGCGATTGGCAAAGTTCTCAGCCAAAGCAAACCCCATTTTTCCCGAGGCGTGATTTCCGATAAAGCGCACAGGATCGATGGCCTCATAGGTTGGGCCAGCTGTTACTAAAACTCGCGTATTTAAATAATCTTGACTTGGAGAAATGTATTTAACTACCTCTTCAAAGATGATTTCTGGTTCTGGTAATCGTCCTTCCCCACTAAGCCCGCTTGCCAATGCTCCATGGTCTGGAGGGATTACATGGACGCCATCTGCAGCGATCAATGCAAGGTTGCGTTTCACTGTTGGATGTTGATACATTTCTAGATCCATTGCAGGGGAGACAATCGTTTTATTTCGCATGGATAAATACACGGCAAGCAAAAGATTGTCACAGCTCCCGGTAGCCATTTTTGAAAGGGTGTTTGCAGTACATGGGGCGATTAAAAAAACATCAGCCCATTCCCCATATTCCACATGATTATTCCATTCGCCCGTGTCTTTATTCCAAAAGGCTAAACCGACGGGATGCTTTGATAGGGTTGAAATCACCAAGGGACTCACAAAATCCTTGGCATCTGGAGTCATGATGCAACGAACTTCTGCACCAGTTTTAATAAACAAACGGATTAACAAAGGAATTTTATAGGCAGCAATGCCCGCAGTAATTCCTATTAAGATACGCATTTTATTCCGCGTCTTCCTCTGGGTTTCTTAGATACATTTTATCTTCGAGTAATTCCTGCATTGCGATTGCCGTAGATTTTGGCATTTTCTCATAATGCTTTGAAATTTCAATTTGCTCACGGTTTTCGAAAACCTCTTCTAAACTGTCAGACGATGTGGCAAACTCTTGAAGTTTTTGCGTTAACTCTTCTTTAATTTGAGTGCTGATTTGGTTCGATCGCTTGGAAACAGCAACGATAGATTGGTATAAATTCCCAGTCTTATCCTCCAAATTCACAACATCTCTTGTAATCGTTGATTTCTCTGCGTTAACGTTTTTATATTGCATGGGTATTAGTTAAAATTCATAATCTGTTTGCCAAGGCTTTAACAAGGCCTTCAACGTATTTAAATACCCCGAGTTGGGATATTCAGATGCAAAGTTACGATATCTTGTTATAGTTTCCTCAACTCGTTCCTTTTTTTTACTTTCAATGCTATTTATCGCCAAATAATACCCGTTGTAAATGGCTAAATATTGAACCTCTTCATCGTGAATCGATAAGGGATATTTACCGGTGAAAATATCTGCAAAGGACACTGCGGCTTTAAAATTCTCAGTTTTGGAATATTGGAGCACTTTATTGTAGTCTTTAAATTCTAGTTTATATGAGAGTGCATCCACGATTGAGTTACAGGAATCAACCAAGGGGGAATTTGGATATTTATCAATAAATGCTTGAACCGCATTGATGGCTGCATAGGTTTCAGTTTGATCCAAGGACCATTTCGGGGAGTTGTTAACGCTGCACATGGCCGTTAAAAAAAAAGACTCTTCGCTTCGTAAGCTATACGGATAACGTTGAACAAACGAACCAAAAAAATAACCTGCCATGTAATAGTCCTTATCTAAATAATAGCTTTTTGCCATATGAAAATAAGAGAATTCTCCCTCCTCAGATTTTGGGGCATGTTGGTAAACTTGTTCATACAATACGATGCATTTATCATAATCTCCATGCTCATGCAAATCGTTGGCTAATCCGAATTTTGCGGTGTAATCATCTCCTTTAAGCACGTCATTATATGCAGAACAACCCATGAGCACAAAAAGTAAGCAAGTAACCCAAAGAACTCTCATTTTATTTAACCCTCAAATTTTTACCAATAGTTAAGGTGCTACTGGGACTTAAACCGTTTAATTTGCACAATGCAGAAACTGTTGTACCGTATTTTGCTGCAATTCGCGTTAGGGTATCTCCAGATTTTATTTGGTAGTATTTTTTTTGACTTGCATTAATCACGGGTTTTACCACAGGCGCAGCAACGATGGCCACTTGATCGATGGCTGTAGTACTTGTACCCGTGTTTTGCAGGGCATATTGATCTGCGGAAAGCACTTCGAATTCACCCGAAGGTTTCGCACCCGGACGAAACAATGCGCGATGTAGAAAAAAATTCTCTTTCCTTAAAAGCTGATGATCAAAATCTATAATTTCTTCTGGGTTAATAGCGGCATCATAAAAACGAACCTCCATGTGTAAATGTGGGCCGGTAGATCTTCCCGTATTTCCACCCAACGCGATAGGGTCTCCCACCTTCACCTCCTGATTTGGAGCGACCAAAAACTTACTTAAATGGGCATAGAACGTTTCAAGTCCATTATAATGCCTTAGAATTACTAAATTCCCAAACCCTCCATCGTTGTATTTTGCATAGCGCACTTTTCCTGAAAACATTGCGAAAATCGTATCCCCTACCGACAAGGCCAAATCGATACCGTTGTGATAGCGTCCACTTCGTGGTCCATACCTGGAATTCACTTTGATTTTTCGCATAGGAAAACAAAAGTCCATCGTTCCATCAATCGCTGCCTCATTTAAACATAACCAAATTGTATCGGTCATGCCCGTTAAATCATTTCCCTTTCCTGTGTAAACCACATCGTTTCTCCACGCTTGTTTGAAGGGGACAGTATACGAATTTACAATGGCATGTATGCGTGGATTGAGTATGCCATTGAAGCTTGGATCTGTCGCTATGCTCCATGTTTGATCTTCGTGAAGTATCAATTTACCTTTGGGGGTATCCAACGTATCAACCGAGGGTTGTGCGAGCGTCACTGCAGAAATTAGCAATGAAAAGAGAAGAAATATGCGATTAATGAAATGCTGCATTCCTTACAAATATAAGGAAAATTGACTAGTTCTCCTTAATATCGGTAATGTTAAGGTTATAAAACAGCGATTCGTTCGGTCCCACTAACTTCCCGTATCCCCTTGCCCCGTAGGCTTGCGTTGCATCCAGCAACACAAAAACTTTTTGTCCTTTTTTAGCATTTTTTAAGACCTTTCTTAAGCCTGGAACTACATTTTTTTGACCCAAGGTATAACGGAGGGGAAGATTTCGTTTATAGGAATTTTGTACTTCCGCTTGATTTTTAGAGCTCACAATCGCATGGTAGTAAATTTCTTTCGATTCAGAGGCGTCAACTGAGGTTGCAACTCCTTTATCAAAGGTCCACGTTTTAATTCCATCCTGATTAAATTCAGGAGAAACCTTGGCAACCACCTTCACATAAATCCAAACCGGACTATTACTGGGCACAATGGAGTTAAACCCTTTGGCGCCGTAAGCAAGTTCCGATGGAATCTCTATTTTTGCGAAATCGCCCACTTTTAAATGCTTTAATGCGAGATCCCAACCTTCAAATTGCATATTGTAACCCACCATATACGGAATAAATGGAAGCTCCAAGCGATTGTTGCCGTCAAATATTTTTCCATCAGGTAAAGCAACTCGATAATTTAATAAACATACATCTCCATCTTTCAGTCTTGGATTCTTTTTAAAAGTCTCAAAAAACCATTTAATCGTAAGCCCATCATCAAAATGGCGCGTGTTTTCAATGTTTTTTTCATCAAAATCTTTTAATGCATTATCGTCTATTGGCTTTTCCTGGCGCTTCTTTACTTGCAAAATACGCTCTTTTTTAGCTTCATTTGGTTTCAATGGCTTCTTTGTTTGCGAGCTACACGCCCCCAAAACTAAGGCTAACCCTATGATTATTAATTTATTCATCGTACCTCAATTAATGTGACATCCACCACCAAAATAGCTAAAGGGGGGATATTTGATAAGTCGCCAACTAAGCCGTGTGCTAAATGATTAGGCAAGATTAATCTGGCCCGTTCACCGGTCCTCATTAGTTTTAACGCTTCATTCAACCCGGATTCTTTATCGTTTCGATCAATGGGGATTTCATCATATACATCGGATTCTGTTGCATAACATGAAGTACCGTCCAATAGCCCCACGTTAAGAATTAATGACGCAGTTTGCCCCGCACGACCTATAGCTCCTTTTGGGTTAGATTGAACAATGGCATATCTCAATCCAGATTCCGTGGTTTGAGTTGTTTTTTTTAGTGCGGGATGCTGTTCCAGATACAGGGAAATAGACAATTGCTCCCGTTCATTAACCTCTTTGTGGTACGAAACAGAATGATCTTCCGACCAATCCTGAGTCTTTTCAGGATCCTTTTTTTCCGGTTGTGCGCATCCAACCAAAAACAGTATGAGGAAAATAAAGAAAAAACGAACTGAGCTCATTCTTGGTTAAATTGTGCTTGTATTAAACTAGTAAACTTAGAAATGGTTACTTCCATGGAATCAAAACTTATTCCACCGGCGGCATATTTGTGCCCGCCACCGTGAAAGTGTTGCTTAGCAAGTTCGTTGATAAAAATCCCATCTTTTGAACGAAAAGACATTTTAATGCCGTCTGATTTTTCTTGAATTAATACCCCCACTTTGATGCCTTCCAGCGACAAAATCACGTTTACTAAACCTTCGGTATCACCGGCTTTATAATTAAATCGGTCAAGTTCAGCGCGCGTAAGTGCAATATAACCTGCGGGACATGGCTTGTCTTGGTTGTTTAGCAATACCAGTTTCTCGCTAATAGCAAAGCCCCGCAATTGCAATTGATCGATTCGATTGTTATCAAAAACATCCTGATGAATCTGCCAATGTGTAATTCCGGTTTGCATCAACTCAGACAGAATCTGGTGAGTTTTCGAATTCACCGAAGGAAATCTAAATGATCCTGTATCTGTCATGATACCTAAATACAAGGCCCGAGCAACCTCTTGATTTACCGCATGGGTAAGGTGCATTTCCTGAATACATTCATAAATCAACTGACATGTTGAGGAATTGGTAACATCTGAAATCATGATGTCAGCAAAGGGTTCTGGTTCTGGGTGGTGATCTATCATCACCTTTATGCCTGAAAACTCTTCGATTAACGTATGCATTTCACCCACCCTACTCGGCGCATTAAAGTCCAAGCAAATCAAAACCGACGCTTCTTCAAAACGGGCCTTTACCGCTTCTGGATGCTCGCTGAAATACAGGCAATCTGTATGTGCCATAAATGGCAGAAGGGTATCCGAAGGAGGATCAGGCAGCACCACTTTTACGCTGCACGATAGGTTAGAAAGGAAATGAAAGAATGCAGCGACGCTTCCTACGGCATCTCCGTCTGGAGTCTTATGGGCAAGAACGATGAATCTATTCGAGAACTCTAAAAGGGATTTTAACTGAATCAGTTCATTTGTCATGCGTTAAAATTACTCCTTTTTCTGCATTTGAGCGTCCTCTTTTGCATCCTGCTCCATGATTTTCGGAGCGTCTTTCTTGTTTTGAAGATTATCCAACAGGTCTTCAATTTGAGACATAGAAAGTGACTTGGCAATGATCTTTTTATCCTTGTCTAAAATAAATACTTTCGGTGTGGAATAAATATCATAGGTAGCCTGATAATTAAGTGATTCGAGGGTAGTTGGCTTTCCTTGTTCCCCGGGATAAACCGGGACTAACGATTCTGGTTTCTCTTTGGCGATCTGGTATAACTTATCGGTAACTGCAACATTCAGAAAGTCCAATTTATTTTCTCGAATAAATTTTTTCCATGCTTCAAAATCTTTCCCAATGGCCTTACCTACCGAATATACTTCAACGTTTCGAGCTTTTAATTTTTCGGTGTACAGCTTCGCAAGTTTCGGAGTGATGGTCTTACAATGACCACACTCAGGGTCCCAAAAGTAAAGAATGGTGTATTCGGCTTTTAATTCGTGTAGATTTACCCATTTTGTATCGGATGTATCTTTCAAAATTAATTTTGGAGCCACTTCACCGATGCAAATTCCCATTTTAACATTCAAATCCTTGCACAATTCTTCGTATTTGGATTCATCCACCCAGAATGAAGGATGCTTGCCTTCTGCATTTTTTGAGCAATAATAACGGTCAAGCATGTGGTAATATACCTTATCCATTCCCATTTGTTGACTCTTTCCAAAGGTTTGTGTAATCCATCCCACGCAGTATTCGAAAGTTCTTGATTTGGGATTTAAGCGATCACAAAATTTAAACGCGTGATAAATAACGGTATCCCAATGTTGAATCATCATATTCTTACTGAAGTAATATTCCAGTTTGTTATGAAAAATTGGGTTATTTGCTAAGCGCTCGTCTAACAAATCTACGTTGTCCCAGTAGTGCGCTCTAAAATAATTGAACTGGAAGTTTGAGTCCGTAATTCTACCCTTGTCATCTTTCGGGGCATCCGGAATCTCAACATCAATAGACATTTTTACAATCTTAGAAACAAGTAAGTTTGGATTGGCAGACATTAAATTCTGCTGATAGGTTAAGACGTCTTTGTTGATTAGATCAATCTTCCCTCCGAGTTCTTTGTATTCTTTGTCTCCAGATTTAAAGGCCGCTCGCTCCTCTCCCATTTTCCCTGCAGCCGTTTTCTTTTCCGTTATAAAATTTACATAAGGAATAAACACTTTGTTCTCTTCGGACTTTTTTACCACTAAATTTTTAGTGTACTCTGAACCATTTGAGCCCGTTGTCTCTAACCAAATTTCTTCGTTGTTGTAAATAAATTCAAAATACTGTTGGCCAGGTAAAAGCAATCCTAAAATACCAGGTTTTTGTTTGGCCCCATTAAAAACCACCTCGCCATTCTTCATTTGAGCCGTATCGGCATAGTAGAGCCCTTTTCCGAAATACTTAATAAGATGAACAGTTGTGTCTTTTTGGCCGGTTACTTTGATTCTAATCTTTTGTGAAAATGATACTTGTGACGAAAGTACAAGTGCAATCGTTAAGGTTAAAAGTCGCGTAATATTCATGGGTCTATAGTTTTGTATCCGTAAAAGTCGATTAAAAATGTAAAAGTCCGCAGTTCATTAACATTTTTTTAACCAAGCAAAGATAAGCAGTTCCCGCTTATTCTGAGATTTCTTGTTTAGATATAAATTCGAGGGCTTGGTTGATTACAGGAATATTCGAGTATGGATTTAAGGCATGAATGTGTTCATACTGATTTAACCAAGTAATTTGACGTTTTGCGTAATTCCTTGTGTTTTGCTTAATTTTTTCGACAATATGTGAGGCACTTACCCCTTGATTTCTTAAATCCCACTCCTTATAACCAACCGTATTCAACATCGAAGTTGCGCATGACTTATACAATGAATCTACTTCAAGTTCTAGGCCCATTTCAATCATTTGATCTACCCGTTCATTGATTCGGAGATAGAGGTCATTCCTGTTCCATTGGACGTAGAACCTACATATTGGAAACAAGGCCGATTTATTTTTTTGTTGAAAATCAAGGATCGATTTCCCGGAACCTAACATCACTTCAATAGCTCGAATAACTCTACGGGGATTATGAATATCAAGCTGCTCGAAGGCTCGTTGATCGATCATCTTCAGTTCTTTCTGAAGATCATCAATTCCGTTTAACGTATAAATTCGGGACCAATAATCTTGAATTTCAGGATAAATAGGCACCTCGTCGATACCATAGATAAGCGCATCTGTAAATTGGGATGATCCTCCTGTAACAACTACGGAACCTTTTGACTGATAAAGATGCGCTAGCACTGGTTTGGCTTCATTCACAAAATCAGACACATTCATGGGCTCATTTACCGATCTATTATTGATAAAATGATGCGCCACTAGGGAAAGTTCTTCAGCACTCGGTTTGGCAGTCCCAATGTTCATTTCTTTATAGAACTGACGTGAATCTGTGGAGATAATCTCAGTATTAAAGAATTGCGCCAACTGAATGGCCAGCGTTGTTTTTCCTGATGCGGTAGGACCTTGTATGAGATAGATCATAGGAATTATCGAACGCTCCAACTGAGGTAAATCTGATACACTAAATTGGCATATCGATGCGCATGTCCATGATAGGCACCAAATCGGACCACTTCATCGGTATGGTATTTTGCCATCGAAAGGTTGTTAACCATGAGCTGAACGTTGCCATCCCATACTAAGGGATTGAGTCCATATTTCTCTGCGAGACGTTGGGCATCGTCGATGTGCGCTTTCCCTGCGTTGTATGAGGCCAAGGTAAATTTGATGCGCTGTTCTTTGCTGGGAATTTGGCTCCAAGATGCATAGGCGTTGTAAAGTAATTTCATTCCAGCGTTGATTTGTTGCTGAGGCGTTGAATGAACGGTTACGCCATATTTACGACCAATGGAAGGCATAAATTGCATCATGCCAAAAGCTCCGCCGCCTCCTACAGCAGTAGGATTAAATCTAGACTCTTTAAACGATACAGCCGCCAATAATTTCCAATCCCAATTGTATTTTTCAGCGGCGGCCTTAAACAAATTATCGTAGGGAGACAGGGCACCGTTTCGAAATCTTGGAATTAAGTATCTTTTCATATTAATCGGTAAACTCACTCCGAAGTAATAATTTTTTAGAAATGCAATGTCAGCGCGAAATTCTACATTCCTGATGTATGCATTTAACTGATTTAAAAATAAACTATCCGAGGCTAACATTCGAAACTTAGATTGGACCAAAAGGTGAGTTTCTTTAATCCCAGACAAGGAGGTTTCCATGCGTTTCCATGGTGTTCTTGGCATGGTTTGCAATTCCGGATAGCTGCCAAACATGACATCGGCCAATGCCTTTGAGTTCGCTTTAAGCGTTCTAGACACGATGGGATATGAGGTGAGTCGATTATCAACAATAACCAAGGAATCATGCATGGATGGGTCTAGGAACAAATTCCCTTCCCTGGCTATAAATTTTTGATAAACCGCTGATTGATTCTCACAAACAATTAATCGATATGGAACTCCCGATTCCTCTGAAAACCTATTCAAAAAGTCAATGGCGAATCCAGTGGTATCTTTTTTTGTGATGCGAAGAAAGCATGAATCCTCTGAGGCCAAAAACAACACGGTGTCTATTTTAGCAATCGAACGGTCTTGTTTTTGAACCGCTGGTTTAGATGCTTGCTGGCAACTTAGGGTGGAAGCTAACACCAAAATGAACGAATATAAAATGTTGTTCATGGCTAACAAATATCGAATAATCCCTTGAGTTAAAAAAATTTAGTCGGTTAATCTTTGAGATTCAAAAAAAATATGTAAAATTTAACCCATACAATTTTATACAGATGAGTGATCAAAATGAAATTTATTCGAAAGTGGTTAGAGCAGGAAAACGCACCTACTTTTTTGACATCAAGGCCACCAAGGGAAATGATTTGTACATTACGCTAACGGAAAGTAAAAAATCATTTGGTGAAGATGGATCCGACAATTATCAGAAACATAAAATCTTTTTATATAAAGAGGATTTTGAAAAATTTAAGGAAGGGCTGGATGATGTGTTAGCAAAAATTGAAGAGTTAAAAAATTAATTTAACTTGTCTAATTAAATATTATTTCTATCTTTGCACTCCAATTATGGGAGTTTAGCTCAGTTGGTTTAGAGCATCTGCCTTACAAGCAGAGGGTCGGGGGTTCGAATCCCTCAACTCCCACTCTGATGAAAGCACAATCGCAAGATGGTGCTTTTTTCGTTTAGGGACGATTTGAGTTTACTCAAAGGAGGACTAAAACGAAAAAAGTATACCTGAGCGCAGTGAAAGCGTGCTTTTATCCATTGCACGTCGGTTTGATAGGTTCTTCAATCCTTAACTTTCTCTTATAAATTAGCTTAATGTGCGATGTTAAATCGTACACAGATTTTAGATCTTGTGTTAAGCATCTTTATTAATTAACAATTATCTAAATTTTTGTTAATAACTCTTTAGTGTTTTTTTTGCTTTAAGAAAGGGTATCGAATACATTTACCTCACCTATAAACCTACTTTATGAAAAATTTACACAAGAACCTCGGAGTTTTTTCGGCTATTTTGGTGGCTGCAGTGCAACAACTTTCTATGAGTTTTGCACAATGTGTCGCCCCCACCCCAACAGCAAATAATGCATCGATTACCTGTGGCCAGACGGCCCTGCTAACCGCTAGTGGTGGAACTAACTATACCTGGTATTCCAATGCCTTGGGAACCAATCAAGTTGCTACCGGAGCAACATTTACCACTCCGGCCTTAAGCACCACAACGACATACTATTTGCAAAACATGACAGGGTCTGCTGCGAATGTTTTTAATATTACGTCCCTATCAACCGTAAGCGCTACATTTTATGAGCACAATACCTACACAGGGGATGATCGTGGAGGAATTGCCCTTACACAGCAGTATTTGTATGTTACAGGTGATCAGAATACCGCAAGATACGACATGCCAAACCTTACCAATCCAGTTTCCTACATCAGAAGAGATGGGATTGTAAGTAACATGGCGGGTTCAGGAACTTTATACACGCTTTGGAATACGGTTTCTAATACTGATCCTGTGGGCACCTGTACGAGTTTTTCATTAAATTCATTAAGGGAATTAAATTCGGATTGCTCATTGGGCAACACGATAATTTCACTTTCTCAGGCGATTTCAATGGGTTCTTGCAACGACATGGCCATTTTTAATGGAGTTGGGTTTATTGTTGTATACACAGGTAGTGGTGGAAGTCCCGCCAATACATTTTACAGAATTGACCTACCGTCAGGAAATGTGACTCAATTAGGAACATACACACTCACAGCTACATTTACAGAAAATTGGGCGCGTTGGGGAGTTGCTGAATATGATGGTATCAACTATTCGGTGGTCTATGTTCAGAATAGTCAAACCATTAGTAGAATGGCTATGAATACAGGGACAGTAACTGCGGTTCAGTCGTTCTCAAGTTTAAGTGACATGGCAAACATCACCTATTCTCCGTGGGATAGCCGTTGGTATTATCATCACGAAGGAGGAAGTCAATGGGGTGGTTCTGATGAGAGCGTCGGGTATTTAAGTGGTACCCACAATAGTGTTGCCGCGAATGCGTGCTACTCACCGCTTGTTCCAGTTACAGTAACTGTTAATACAAACATAACTTCACCTACCTCGTCCCCGGCAGTCATCAATTGTGGTCAAACCGCAACATTAACTGCTACCGGAGGCAGTGGTGCCACCTATACATGGTTTTCAAATGCAGCGGGTTCAAGTGTTGTGGGTAATGGTGCAAATTTCACAACCCCGTCATTGGGTGCGACGACTACCTATTATGTAGCATCAACCAATGGAATGGCGCAAGGGAATGCATACACCTTCACCAATGCAAATGCAACAGGTCGTTTTGGACCCACACAAGCGCAGGTAACATCTGCATACAACAATACGAATTTAGCGAATCAGGTTACCATTAATACCCAAGGCATCCAAGAATGGATAGTGCCTTCAAGTGGAACCTATCAAATCAGAGCCAACGGTGCTCAAGGTGGCGGTAACGGTGGAAATGGTGCTCGCGCCCAAGGAGAATTTAACCTAACAGCAGGACAAAAGCTTTTTCTAGTAGTAGGTCAACAAGGGAATGGTCCAGCAGACCTTAATGCCTGTGGTGGTGGCGGAGGAACGTTCGTAACTACAGGTAATGCGACTTATTCCACATCTACCCCTCTTGTAATTGCTGGAGGTGGTGGCGGACAAAGTCCACAAGTTGGTAATCCAGGATTAACAACGAATAACGGCGGTCAAGGAGAGAATTGTCAACCTGGGGGTACCGGCGGAAACGGTGGTGCAGATGCCTCTGGTTGTGGAGATGGTGCCGGTGGCGCTGGAGGCTTTTTATCCGATGGTGCTTCCGGAGGCTCATGGGGGTCTCAACGCGGTTTTGGTTTTATTTCTGGAGCTGCGGTAGGTGGTAGTTCTAGTTCAGGTTCTCGTGAAGGTGGATTTGGCGGAGGTGCAGGTACACACTCAAATAATACAGGGGGTGGCGCCGGTGGAGGCTATTCTGGAGGTTCGGCTCCTTATCACGGTTCTAATTTTGAAGGCGGTGGAGGCGGATCCTATAATACAGGAACAAATCAAATTAATTTACAAGGAGTAAATGCAGGTCATGGTTCAATCATCATTACTCCGATGATGCCGTCTTGTTCAAGTGCTCTAGTGCCTGTTACAGTTACTGTAAATGCCACTCCACTTCCCACGGTTAACGCAGCAACAATAACTTGTGGCCAAACAGCAAATTTAACAGCCAGTGGAAATGGAACGATTTATTGGTATAGTGATGCTTTGGGCACCACGCAAGTTGGAACAGGTGCTACTTTTACAACGCCTCAACTAGCAACAACCACGACCTATTACGCCAGTTTGGCAACAGGTGTTTGTGCAGCACAAAATGTACCTGTAACAGTAACCGTAAACCTACCGGCAGCCCCAACGGCCAATGGCGCCACAGTAACATGTGGTCAAACTGCGTTACTTACCGCTACAGGTGGAGGATTAAACAATTATGTATGGTATTCTAACGCGGCAGGTTCGAATCAAGTTGGAACTGGAGCATCTTACACTACGCCATCCATGAGTTTAAGCACGACGTATTATGTAGCGGCTGGAATTGTGTCTAATGCACAACCGGTAACGTTCGCTTATACGGGAAGCGTGCAATCTTATACTGTTCCAGCGGGGGTAACATCTCTCACTGTTGATGCCTCAGGTGCTGGTGGTGGAATTTATCCCGGAGGAGTTGGTCAGGCCGGTGCAGGAGGAAGAATGTTAGCAACAATTCCAGTTACTCCAGGTCAAGTATTAAACATTGTAGTTGGTGGAGCTGGCGGTAACAGTCAATATAATCGAAGCGGTAGCGGCGGTGGTGGTTTTTCAGGTGTCCTGGATGCAGCCAACAACCACTTAGTTTCTGCTGGTGGCGGTGGCGGTGCAGCCGGGAATGAAAGTTGTCCACAAGTAGGGAATGGTGGCGCTGGTGGTGCATCCGCAGGAACATCTGGTTCATGTGGACTCGGTGGCGCAGCGGGAACCAATGCAGCAGCTCCTGCCGGAGGAATTGGTGGAACGGGCAGTATCCCAGGTACTGCTGGGACAGCTGCAGGCGGTGGAATTGGAGGTGCTACGCCGAACGATTTTGGAACCGGTGGTGGCGGTGGCGGTTACGGTGTACTCGCAGCGGCATCACAATATGGATCGTGCGGTGGTAATTCTGGTGCAGGTGGATTCGGCGGCGGTGGTTCAGGAGGTACTGGTGGTTGTGGTGGAACACAAGAAAGATTGTCTGGCGGCGGCGGCGGCGGCGGCGGATACACCGGTGGTGGTGGTGGTACTTCCACCCCTGGTTGTGCGAGCTGTGGCGGCGGTGGCGGCGGTGGCGGAAGCAATTATGCCATGGCAACCGCATCCAACATTACAAGCACAGTTGGTGGAGGTGCAGCCTCTCAAGCAAATGGTACAGTGATTATTACTCCAGTCAACGCGAGTTGTCAATCAGCACTTGTCCCTGTTCTGGTCACGGTGAACAGCAACATTACGCAACCTACAGCGCTAGGAACTTCTATTGCATGTGGTCAAACTGCCACATTAACTGCTACTGGTGGTTCAGGAACTGGATATACTTGGTATACTGATTCCACGGGGTCTACCGCACTTGGTACAGGAGCTAACTATACCACACCTTCATTGGGAATAACTACAACTTATTATGTAGCATCGACTACGGGTGCCGCACCAGGCTCAGTCTATACGTTTACAAACGTTGGTGCTACAGGCCCGAACGGTCCTACTCAAGCACAGGTTAATGCCGCGTATGCAGGAACCAACTTAGCGAATAATGTAACCATTAATACCCAAGGTATACAAGAATGGGTTGCTCCTCAAGCAGGAACTTACCAGATTCAAGTGAATGGTGCACAAGGCGGCGGAAATGGTGGACTTGGGGCACGAATGCAAGGTGAATTTAACTTAACAGCTGGTCAGAAATTATTTATTGCAATCGGTCAGCAAGGAAATGGACCTGTAGGTGCAGGAGCTTGCGGCGGCGGCGGTGGTTCATTTGTTACAACCGGCAATGCTACATATACTACATCCACGCCACTCATTATAGCTGGCGGAGGTGGTGGACAAAGTCCTGAGGTTGGTTACCCAGGATTGATAACAACTAACGGTGGTCAAGGCGAAGGATGTCAACCTGGTGGAACCGGAGGAAACGGAGGTGCTGATGCGTCAGGTTGTGGAAGTGGTGCAGGTGGAGCTGGTGGTTTCTTAACCGATGGAGCCTCAGCTGGATCATGGGGATACCAAAGAGGCTTTGGATTTTTATCTGGAGCTGCAGTTGGTGGGCAGTCGGGATCTGGCGCACGAGAAGGAGGATTTGGTGGCGGCGCAGGAACGCACGAAAATAATACTGGTGGTGGCGCCGGCGGAGGATATTCTGGTGGTTCCGCGGCAAACCATGGAGCAAATTATGAAGGCGGAGGCGGTGGTTCCTACAACAATGGAACTAACCAAGTAAATACGCAAGGAATCAATGTTGGGCACGGATCAGTGGTAATAACCCCTATGAATCCATCTTGTGCTTCTAACCTAGTGCCTGTAACTGTAACAGTGAATCCAATTGTTCTTCCAATTGCAACAGGAGCTACGATTGGATGCGGTCAAACCGCCACGTTAACTGCAGTAGGTAATGGAACCATTTATTGGTACTCTAACGCGGCAGGAACTACTCAAATAGCAACGGGTAATTCGTTTACGACTCCTGCCCTATCTGCTACTACTACATATTATGTAAGCACAGCCACTGGAGTTTGTGCGGCACAAAATACACCAGTAACAGTAACTGTGAATGGTTTAGCTGCCCCAACAGTCTCAGGCAATTTAAATTTCTGTGGCAACAACAATGCTACGACAACGCTTACTGCTTCAGGGAGCCCAAGTGGATACTCCTGGTGGTCAAACGCAAACGGAACGGGCTACTTAGGAAACAATGCTTCCTTTACTACGCCGGCCCTAAATACGACCACAACTTATTATGTGCAGTCGTCAACACCTCAGGGAGGTTCTCAAACCTTCAACTATACGGGTGCAATTCAAACATTCACAGCACCGGTATCCGGAGTGTATACCCTAGAGACTTGGGGAGCTAGAGGTGGCGAAGGTGGAAACTGTTATGGTCAAGCCGGTAAAGGAGGATATTCTAAAGGTGATGTTGTATTAACGGCCGGACAGACCTTGTATGTCGGAGTTGGACAACAAGGGTATCAATCATCGAGCTTAACTGCTTTCAATGGTGGAGGTGCCGGAAATCCTGCACCGGGTGATAATGGCTATACCGGTGGTGGAGCAACACACATTGCAAGTGCGTCAGGAGATCTAGCTTCATTATCAGGGAATCAAGGTGCCGTTTACCTCGTCGCTGGCGGTGGTGGTGGCGCTGCCGGAGGAACCTGTGTTTGTCAATATCAAGGAAATGGAGGAGCCGGTGGTGGACTTGTAGGTGCGGCAGGAACATGCAGTGCTAATGACTGTAACTACCGACCTGCGGGTACTGGAGGCACTCAAGCTGCCGCTGGAACAGGGCTAGCACAATCAATTTCGGCGGCATTTGGTTTAGGGGCATCTTCTACAACAAATCAAGGCGATTGTATTCAAGGCGGCGGCGGCGGCGGTGGCTGGTACGGTGGTGGTGCAGGAAGTACTGCTGGCGGCGGCGGTGGCGGTGGCTCAGGGTACCTCAACCCTACCCTTGCGGCAACTCAAATCCTTGATGGTAACTCCATAATGCCAGACACCTTAGGAAACAACATGACGGGTAATAGCGGGAATGGTATTGCTAAAATTTCATGGCAAGGAACGGGTTGTACTTCTGCTGTGGTACCTGTGGTAGTAACTGTTGGACAATCACCTACCGTTTCAGGAGGAAGTAACCAGTCTGTTTGTGCGGGTGACAATGTTACCTTAAGTGGATCTGGTGCTTCGACTTACACATGGAACAATAACATACAAGACGGTATTGCATTCACTCCAATTACTACTCAGACCTATTCAGTGATTGGAACTGCAGCAAATGGTTGTAGTGATACCGCTACAGTTACCGTTACCGTTAATGCCGCTCCGGATGTCAATGCAGGACAAGATCAAAGTGTATGTGAAGGAAGCTCAGTGACCTTAACCGGTTCAGGTGCAACCACGCTTACATGGAATAATAATGTTCAAAATGGTGTTGCATTTACCCCAACAGTGACTCAAACCTATACTTTAACAGGAACCAATGCGGTAGGATGCTCTGCAAACGATCAGGTTACGGTTACTGTTAACCAAACACCAACGGTTTCACTCGGTCCTGATACCCTCTTATGCGAGAATAATTTCCCATATCAAATAACAGCTACTGGTACACCAGGATCAACATATTCTTGGGATAATGGCGCGACGGGCAATCCAATTTCTGTGTCCTCTGCGGGTTCGTATACGGTAACGATAACAGATAATAATGGATGTACTTCAACCGATGTTATCATCATTGAATCCGATCCTTGTGCCGGAATTATTGAGCAAGGAATGAGCATTGTACTTTATCCGAATCCGTTCAATGAAAACGTTCAAATCACTTCCACGGAATCAATCGATGCACAACTTGAGGTGTATGGTTCTGATGGACGTATCGTTTATTCAGCGCGAATGAACGGTCAACACGCAACCCTTAGCCTAGCTAACTTGGCGCGTGGAAACTACATGGTGAAAATCGTACATAACGGTACAACCCATGTAACTAAACTTGTTAAGCAGTAAACCTTACCTACTACTGCAACAAAAAAAGGGGCTTCGGCCCCTTTTTTATGTTTAATAAATCAACATTTAATGCTTGATGATAACTTCACTGTTATCTACTCGAAACCTTGGCCCCCAAATTCCCGGTTCTGTCCCTTTACCAACAGATATAATCATATTGATTTCTGCGCCGAGTGGCAATCCTAATTTTCTTCGTACGCGCCATTTATCAAATCCTTCCATGGGACAAGTGTGAAAACCTTCTGCCGCTATGGAAAGCATAAACGTTTGGGCGGCCAATGCACAAGATTTGTGAACCATAATGCGCTGATCCGTTCTCCCACCAAAGCGCATAAATGGCTTAAATAATCCACCAATAAAACAAACGGAACGTCGAATTAAGGTATGAATCCCGAATATATCTCTGCCATATAACAAGGGCATTACTTTGCCATAGTAGTTTAATCCGTTCTTTTCAATTTTATTGGGTTCTCGATCCCCCAGATGGGTTAGAATCTGTTCTTTATTCCAACGTGCTCGTCGTTTATACAAATCTCTTCGCGTAACAAAAACCACCAGTTCTTTTGCAGTACTTGCCGCATTTTGACCTAAACAAAGGGGAACGAACTCCTGTATCAGTTTTTCATCATGAATCCAGTGAAATTCCCACAATTGCATGTTACTACTATTTGGCGAAAGCACGGTGCGCTCAAGGCTTCTTATCATAACCTCTTCTGGAACTTCTATTTCTGGGTCAAACTTTCTATTAGACCTTCTAAATTCTACAATGGACTGAAATGCTTCGCTGTGCATGGTATAGATTTTTGACAAAAATAGGCCTTATCTCGCATTTCCTTGGTTTTTCCTACCTTTGTTTTAATGAATGACATAAGAAAACGCGTAGAAGTTTGTTTTACACCCGGCGAGTACACCTACTTTAAAGGTGAATTTGAAATCGTAGTAGTGATTGATGTATTGCGCGCTACCTCTGCCATATGTGCTGCTTTCGAAAACGGTGTTGCCTCCATTATACCGGTACCAACCATCGAAGAAGCACAGGCCTACAAGGATCAGGGATACTTAGCCGGCGCCGAACGGAAAGGTCAGATTGTAGAGGGATTTGATTTTGGCAATTCTCCGTTTTCGTACATGAAAGAAGAATTTAAAGGAAAAGATATTGTTCTTACCACAACCAATGGCACAAAATCTCTAGACGTAGCAAAGGACGCAGACATCGTGGTGGTGGGCTCTTTTCTCAATTTACATGCATTGGTTCACTGGCTTGAAGAGAAAGACATGAATATTCTTTGCCTTTGTTCTGGCTGGCAGGATAAATTCAATTTAGAAGACACGATTTGCGCAGGAGCGATATGTGACTACTTGGTTTCGACAGGGAAGTTTACGTCTGTAGAGGATTCATCAATTGCAGCTAAATACCTTTATTTATCTGCGAAAGATAATTACATGGGATATTTAAAATCAAGTTCACATAGAAGACGATTAAAAAACTTAAATTTGAATGAAGATATAAAGTATTGTCTTACCCCGAATCAAACTGATGTTATTCCAATCTTGAAAAATGGCAAACTCGTTATCGCGTAAACTGCTTATTGCCGGGGTGGCCCTTCTCCCCTTCTTAATGTCTTATATCCCTAAAGAACTTTCCAAACCACAATGGGGATTTTTTGGACATAAACGAATCAATCGCGTAGCGGTCTTTACCTTGCCTCCTGAATTATTTGGTTTTTATAAAGAAAACATTGAGTTCTTGACAGACCACTCCGTTGATCCTGATAAACGCAGGTATGCAGTTGAAGGCGAAGCTGAATGTCATTACATTGATTTAGATCACTACTACAAACCGGGTGAAGACCCCTACAAGATCCTTCCGAAATATTGGAAAGAAGCAGTTGAGAAATTCAGTGAAGATACCCTGCGCAGTTATGGCATAGTCCCATGGCATGTGTTGCACATGAAATATAAATTACAGAAGGCTTTTGAGAGTAAGAACATTGATCTCATCCTGAAGTACTCTGCTGAAATTGGACATTACATCGGGGATGCACATGTACCCCTGCACACCACGGAAAACTACAACGGGCAATTAACCGGTCAAAAAGGAATTCATGGCCTTTGGGAAAGCCGCTTGGTAGAAATCAATGCCGAAGATTACGATTATTTCGTAGGGAAGGCGGGGTATAAAAAATATGTGCAAGATTACATCTGGGATGCCGTTAAAGGATCACATAATGCCTTGGATTCTGTATTGCGCATTGAAAAAGAGTTGACTAAGACTTTTCCCTTAGATCGAAAGTACAGCTATGAGCAACGCGGAAATACGACGATTTCTACCTACTCTAGAGAGTTTTGTGAGCTATATCACAATCAAATGAATGGCATGGTGGAGCGCAGGCTTAAAGCTGCCGTGTTGGCTGTTGGTTCAATTTGGTATACCGCATGGGTAGATGCGGGACAACCGGATTTAAGAGCGCTTCAAAATCAAAAACCAACTCCGGAAATGCTAAAAGAGTTAGAGGCCCTCGATGCCCATTTCCACAACGACAAACATTTTGGAAGAATTTGTGATTAGGCTACTGCTTGATTATTTTTTCGGTAAATCCACCATATTCTGTTCGAACTTCCAAATAATAAATTCCTTTTGCCAATATCGAAGCATCCACTTCTTGCATCATGGTTTGATTTCCTTCGAAGTGCATGATTAAGGCACCGTGTGTATTGTAAATCAACACCTGCTGAATAGCTACCTCAGAATTCAACCCTTCGATAACAATGCGCTCGTTGAACGGATTCGGAAATACAGCAACATATTGTAAAGAACTCTCTGTCAATCCAACTCCAGTTTGGGAACACGCACATTTTTGTTTCGTACCCGTAGTATTCACCACTTGAGGTGCCGTATAGGTTGCTTTTACCCAACATTTTTGACCTGCCTGGATATTCGAAGTATTTCTGATCCGCAAGGTATGCCATCCTGAATAGCCAGCACTCGATGTATACGTTACGGTTCCACTGGCGGATATCGTATCTATAATTTCACATTGAGCATTCAATACTTCCAAGGTAATAGGATCATCTGGATTTTCAGGATAAATGTTTATGGTGAAGGCATTCGCAGAATCCGGAAAAATCCGACCAACTACGCGACAATCTCTGCTGTTGCTTGGTAAACTCCCGCCCTGCTGTAACGAAGCCGGACTGCTATCCCCTAAATCATCGGCCATTTCCCATTCTTGAGTAATGCTTTCAGAAGGACGCACATAATTTGTATTAATTCCGATGGGTGCCCAAACCGCATATCCCCTTCTTCCCGCAGCGGCAGATCCATCGCACGGAGGAATAGCAATATTCACTTGACCAGAACCATTCACGGTAACGGTCGCATTACCATTTGCACCGGAATAATCCTTCAACACGGTACCTGCCGGAAAAGTAGTTTGTACGCCCGTTAAATTCTGCCATGCCGTATAGTGATCATTTACCGCAATAAGCGCTTTTGCTCCTCGCTCAATCACTAAGGCGTCTTGCGCTTGCCAACGCACGAAATACGCACCATCCTTGAAATGTAAGTTTTGATGACACCAGATTAAATTTTCGATGTCTGAATGTGTCTCTAACTCAGTGCTATCTTTTGGGTCATGACTGAATCTATTTCCCAAATATCCAATGTTAAATAAATCCTCAAAAAACACTTCCGGGGCGCCATCAACCGCCATTGCAATTGCATAAGCGACAGAAGCGCGCGGATCGGTAACCTCAATTTGTTGTCCGATTTGAGAACCTGTATTCCACCCTGTAATATTACCATTGGCTGATAGTGTTGGTCTATATGTATCGTGATTATTGACAAACGGAACTGTTCTTCCTCGATTTTGCTGTTGCGCATTCGGAATATTCCCGAGGTTATATGCCCCATTTTGCGTAATCACATCCTGTAAGGCAAAACGCAAGGAAAAATCAAAGGTCCCTGCCCTATTTTGGACAGCGTCACACCAGTTATCAAGCTCACCCATGTTGCCTACATATTCCCCTACCGCATACATTTCATTTCCTCCACTAGCCCAAACCGCATTATTTTGAAGGTTCCATAGAAAATCTTCTGTTGCGTATGCTGGAAAGTGCTTTACTGCATCGATTCGAACGCCATCCCACCCCATTTGTTTCTTGTACCAAATTAACCAATTACGCATTCCATTCCGCATGTAATCTGAACCTTGCGCAGGATTGTAAATTGCATTGCTACTAAGTCCAAAGGCATTAGACTCATAGGAAACATCAGGACCCCAAAACGGCGAATTGATGTCGTTGGAGCAACACGCGTTGTTGTTGTTTGGATAGAAATTCTGCCAATTCTTCGGAAAACGTCCTTCTCTGGATAGGTAATTTGTAGCCGCTTCGTTTATGGAGGGTGTTTTGTAGCACGTGTACCTGAAATTCTTGTATTTATCGGTCTGACCATCATCCATGGCTGCAGGGTCCTGACCTCCCTGCCCCAAACTTGAACCCGCATTGGTGACATGGTTTAATACGATATCTTGAATTACATCTATGCCATTCGCTTTCATCACAGCCATCATACGAAGCAATTCATCCTTATCTCCCATTCGGGTTTTAATGGAGTTCTTTTGGTACTTTTCACCCAAATCATAGTGGTCAAACGGAGAATACCCCACGCTGTTGGTACCTGAATTCTTGATGGTCGGGGGAATCCAAATCGCATCAATCCCCATAGATCGTAACCTAGGGGCTAACTCTGTTAAATAATTCGCCCAACCGTTTGGATAATTAGCATTCCAATAATCCCACCAAAACCCTTGTAATAAAACCTGTCTATTCGTTGGATTTAACTGCGCAACAGCACGTGTTGATGGAAGCAATATTCCAACAAAAAGCAATAAACTAAAAGCTAATTTTCTCCATTGATAAAACTGCATGTGCTTGATTTTTAAGTTTTAATGAAACCTCACTTGAACCTAAGTTCTCAATCGTGCCGCCGTGTTGATTTACCTCAATTCGCAAGGGTTGGTTTTTGTATAAAATCTGGAAATGATATTGTTTCCAGGCTTCTGGAATGCTTGGATTAATTGTTAATCCGTCTTCGCCTATGCGAACACCTGCCATTCCTTCCACTAAACTTAACCACGTTCCAGCCATGCTTGTGATATGCAAGCCTTCATCCGCCTCGTGGTTGTAATCATCTAAATCTAAGCGTGATGTTCGAAGATACAATTCATAGGCTTTATCCATCCGTCCAATTGCCGCTGCGATAACTACGTGAACGCATGGACTTAAGGAAGATTCATGAACGGTTTTTGGTTCATAAAAATCAAAATTTTCACGCAAGGTCTCCAGGTCGAAATGATCCTCAAACAAATACAAACCTTGCAACACATCGGCTTGCTTTATAAAGATGGAACGTAAGATTCGGTCCCAACTCCAATGCTGATTTATTGGACGTTCTGATACCGGAATATCAGACACGCTTAATTGCTCCTTGTCCATGAAGCCGTCTTGCTGTAGGAAAATACGGGTTCCTTCAAGGTTAGGGAAATACACATTTTCAGCAATTTGTTTCCAATTCGCACATTCTTTTTCACTCAATAAGGCGGTTGTTTCTGAAGCAAAATCGGACTCACATTTCAACGCGTACTCAATGCACCATTTGGCGATATAGTTGGTGTACCAGTTATTGTTGATGTTATTTTCATACTCGTTTGGTCCGGTTACGCCAAGCATGACATATTGTTTCTTATCTTCCGACCAATTGAAACGCTGTGCCCAAAATCTAGCGATTCCATTCAACACCTTTCGCCCCTTATCTTTTAGGTAATCTGCATCTCCGGTATGTCTTACGTAATTGTAAATACCAAAGGCAATTGCCCCATTTCTATGAATTTCTTCGAAAGTGATTTCCCATTCGTTGTGACATTCTTCGCCGTTCATTGTAACCATGGGATACAAGGCAGCACCGTTTTTAAAACCAAGTTTCTCTGCGTTTTCGATGGCCCGATCCAATTGATTGTATCGATATACTAAGAGCTGTTTCGCTACAGCTGGTTCTGCGGTTTTCAAATAAAAAGGCAAGCAATACGCCTCCGTATCCCAATAGGTTGCGCCTCCATATTTCTCCCCCGTAAAGCCTTTTGGACCAATATTCAATTGGGCATGCTTTCCAGTGTAGGTTTGGTATAATTGAAAAATATTGAAGCGAATGCCTTGTTGAGAAGCTACATCTCCTTCAATAACGATATCGGCTTTACTCCAAATGTTATTCCATGCCATTTTATGTGAGGCCAACAAGGAATTAAACCCTGAAACATAAGCATCCCTAACCTTATTGATTGCTCTTGGAATAACTGAAAACTCGGAATGGTGCACCGTTGATACAATACTCACATATTTCTTAAGCGTATAGGCGTTTCCTTGCTCTACAAAGTGCTCAAAGTTATTTTCTACATAAAACTCGCTTGATGCGATGTTCGGATGGATGGTTAGTAATTCCTCATTTTTCCAGAAGGAGAATCGCATGGCGGTTGCTACGCTGAAATTCGTTTTCTTGGTTTTAGCACAGATGTAAGCCTTTTTAACATCCACCTTGTGGCTATCTTCTTCCCAGAAAAATTCATCGTAGTTAGAATCGTGATTATGTACCTTTCCATCCAGATATGGGATAAACTTAATGTTCCCACTAAAATTCAAGGGGGTTACGGTATATTGAATTGCCGCCAATTCATCGTCGTCCATGGAACAAAAGCGAACCGATTCAACCTGAAGCTCTTTACCCTGGGCAAATTTCACCTTGAAACGCCGTGTTAGCACACCGGTTTGCATGTCTAACTCACGATAAAAGGTGCTAGGTTTTTGCACATTAAGATCCAAGAGCTCCCCATCGATTTCAATGTTAATGCCAATCCAATTGCAGGCGTTGAGTACTTTAGCGAAATATTCTGGGTACCCATTTTTCCACCAGCCCACTCTTGTTTTATCTGGGTAATACACCCCCCCTACATAGCTTCCCTGCAGGGAATCTCCGGAGTAATGTTCCTCAAAATTAGCCCGTTGTCCGAAGGCACCATTACCAATACTAAAAATACTCTCCGCTTGTTTTTGCTTGCTTGGATCGAACTTTTGCTCAATAATCTTCCACGCATCGATCTCAAATAAATTACGCATATTCTTCTAACCTAAATTCTGTCAAATCATTAAAATAAATATCAGCCACCCCTTTCAATAGGGGATTACCAACTCCTATTGCGATAAATCCACCTGCTTTTGCCGCGGCAATACCGCTATTTGCATCTTCGAACACTAAGCAATCAGAGGGAGAAAGCGCTAAGGTTTTTGCCCCATTTAAAAATACCTCGGGATCAGGTTTGGGCTGTTTAACTCCGTTGCCATCTATTACTACATCAAATAGATCAGTAATTCCCAAACGGTTTAAAATCATCGGTGCATTCTTGCTGGATGACCCTAAACCAATTTTTACCCCCATGGATTTAGCCTGCTGTAAAAGCGAATGCACACCGGGCAACAAATCAGCCTTAGATAAGGTAGTAATGGAATCTAAATACATGTCATTTTTAAAAACAAGCAAGGATTCGAATTCTTCGGCACTCACAGTTTTATTCCCAAGCTTGAGTATTTGCTTGAGGGAATCTACCCTATTCACCCCTTTTAACGCTTCATTGTCATGTTCAGAAAAGGGAATCCCTAATTTACTTGCTGTTTCTCGCCATGCTTCAAAGTGATTTTTCTCGGTGGAAACAATGACGCCATCTAAATCAAATAGCAATGCTTTTATCCTAGCCACGCGCGACAGTTTTATCGGTGATCAACAAATTACAAAACCCGGCGATAACCAGCGATACACCAGCTAACAGCATGGGTGCAATGGGAGAATCGCCAAAAGCTTTCGATAAAAAATTTACCCCGCCAAGAGCTGCTACTATCTGTGGGATAACGATAAACATATTGAAAAGGCCCATCATTAAGCCCATCTTGGTTTCATCAACAGAACTTGACAACATGGCATAGGGCATGGAAAGAATGCTACCCCATGAAAAACCAATCAAGGCAAAGCAAATCCATAAATAAGATGCATCAGGAATTAAACTCATCGAAATAAACCCAATACCCCCAAGAACGAGCGACCCTAAATGAATCCATTTGCGATTAACGGTTCGTTTCGCTGAATAGAACGTTAACAACAAGGCGAAAACCATAGAAGTTAAGCCATATACACCCATGTTGGACCCCACCGAATCCGAGGCGTGTTGATAGGCCACATTCATGGCTTCAAACGTGGATTTGTCTGTTGCTACGTTCAGATTAAACTCGGACTTATTGGGTGCTGGCGCGTTGTATACATGGGCGGTAAGCGCGGGCGTTGCCATACTCCACATGGTGAAAAACGCAAACCAACTGAAGAATTGGACAACACCTAACTTCAGCATGGTAGACGACATGGTTCGAACCGAATCCAAAAAGTCTTTTATGAAATTACCTTGTTTCTTTTGTGCCTTAAATTGATCTTCATCTGCCGGCGGATATTCTTTTGTGGTTAACACCGTATACAGAATACTCAGCAAAAAGACCAATGCACCAATTCCAAAGGCAACTTTAACGTTATCAGGAATTACTGTTTTGTCATCGGATTCAGGGAACCCTAACTGCGTTACCATCCAAGGTAAGTTTGAAGCTACCCAGGTCCCTATTCCTATAATCAAGGTTTGTAAAATAAACCCATATGAGCGTTGACTGTCTGGTAATTTATCGGCCACTAAGGCACGAAAGGGCTCCATACTGATGTTTATCGATGCATCAAGGACCCATAGAAAACCAGCTGCAATCCATAATTCAGGAGAATACGGAACAAAAAACAACGCAAAGGAACTTAGAATTGCCCCAATTAAAAAGTAGGGTTTACGTCGACCGAAACGCACGGACCACGTGCGATCCGATAAAAATCCGATAATTGGCTGAACAATTAATCCCGTTAAGGGTGCTGCAATCCAAAGTCCAGGAATCTCATCGGGTGTTGCGCCGAGGGTTTGAAATATGCGTGACATATAGCCTCCTTGTAAAGCAAACCCAAACTGGATTCCCATAAATCCGAAACTCATGTTCCAGATTTGCCAAAAACTTAGCGCCGGTTTCTTAGATGGTTCCATGAATTCTATTTTTCAATTACCAAGTATCCCCACGGAGAAAGCTTAAGCGACTTATTCACTTTTTTATAACGTTTTCCTGTAAACACATTCGTCCATTGGGCTTTGGTATCTGCAAGACCTTTTACGCTTTGCTTTTTGCTGGACAGGTTCAAAAAGAAAACCACCTCGGAATCCGGCTCCTCGTTTGTTTGCCTCTTGAAAACCAAGACTTTTCCATCGTTGAGTAATTCGACATTCGTGTAGGCCTCATACCTATCTGCGGCAAGGCACTTATTATTTTGTTTTAAGGCATTTAAAGTGCTGTAAAAACGAACCATGTCCATTTTATCCCAATTAATTTGGTCTTTTTCAAAGAAAAGCAAGCGGCGATCTAATGACGTTTCTTGTCCGTTGTAAATCAATGGCATCCCGTTCATGGCATATGACAACACCGCCATTACGAAACGAGCATGTCCCATGCGTTCCATTTCGGTACCATTCCACGAGTTCTCGTCGTGATTTGAAGTAAAGTACATTCGAATGGCATTTTTCGGATATTCCTTATCCTTTGCTAAATAGGTTTGAATCTCTGAAGGCTCGGCTTTACCTTGAGCAATTTTATTCATGATGTGGTGGAATTCCCACCCGTAGGTCATGTCAAAGGCTTGATGTTGATCTGCTCCTTCAGATTCAGCTAACATAAACAATGGTTTAACCGTTTCTAAGTCCTTTCTGGCTTGAATCCAAAAATCCATAGGAACCCAGCCTGCTACATCACAGCGAAAGCCATCGATATCACATTCTTTTACCCAATATTTCATCGAGGAGATCATTTCTTTACGCATCTCTTGGTTGTCGTAATTCAAGTCCGCTACATCCCACCAGTCTGTTCCGATTGTTGGCTGCACATTTCCTGTTGAATCTAAGGTATACCAATCTTTATGACCTTGATCGAGCCATACATTATCGGGAGAGGAATGATTTGCAACCCAATCAATAATCAAACGCATGCCTTGATTGTGGGCTTCCTTCACTAAGGATTTGAAATCAGAAAGTGTACCAAATTCCGGATTAACCCCTTTGTAATCTCTAACAGCATAATAACTCCCAAGACTTCCTTTGCGGTTTTTAACCCCAATTGGGTTAATCGGCATTAACCATAGAACGTCCACTCCCATTTGCTTTAATCTCGGAAGTGCTTTTTGAACTTCAGCAAAGGTTCCTTCTTTTGAGAATTGACGCACGTTTACTTCATAAATCACTGAAGCATTAATCGGTGTTTGGGCTGTTTGTGCGACAGAAGAAAATTTAATTCCGAGCGCAATGACTAGATTAAAATACTTCATATTAACCTTGTGTGATTTTATCATTTAAGATGTACTTCAGGTGGTAATTCACCAATCCTTCTACCGGTTTTCGGATAACGCTTGTTACTGAAACACCAAGCGATGCAGCTGCGCGATCTAAGGCAGCTCGAAAAATACCCGCCAAGCTTCCCACAAAATGAATGTCAGCCTCTTTGTAATTCGGATAACAACATACATGAACTTCCATAAAATGTTTAAATCCCGACTCTATCATGGCTTGGAAATACGGTTCGTCGCTATGCTTGGCAATAAAAGGCATAAAAGACGCGATGAACACGTTAGCGTTCGGTTCCCGATAAACCTTATCTACAATGGTATCTTTATCAAATCCGTAGGTAGCTTCAAAATCCGAGGCAAGGTGCGCTGGCAATTGATGATAAAGATATGCCGCGAGTAATTTTTTACCGAAGTAACTTCCGCTTCCTTCGTCGCCTAAAATATAACCCAAGGCTGGAACAACCTCGGAAACTTCTTTTCCGTCAAAAAAACAAGAATTAGATCCCGTGCCGATAATACAAGAAATACCTGGACGACCAAGATACGTTGAATACGCGCAGGCAACTAAATCATGATCTACGTGAATTTTAGCATTTAAAAACACCTTTTTAAGACCGTTTTCTACAATAGCATTCATTTTATCGCTTGAACACCCGGCGCCGTAAAAATATACTTCGGAGATTTCATAGGCAACCATCATCATGGGGGAATTCTTTTTTAACTCAGATTCGATTAAATCCGAAGAATGGAAATAGGGATTGAAGCCCATGGTGGAATAAAAACTTTGGTTATTTTTGTCATCTATTAAAACCCAATCGCTTTTGGTTGAACCGCTTTCTACTATAAAAATCATAAATTAATATAAGGTTAATTTGCACTTTGTGTCATTTTAACACTTTCAAATATACAAATTCCGATAAAAGTGAGAAAAGAAATCAAAAAAAACGCAGGACTTGAACTGAACCCAAATGTTTCGGTGGATTGCGTAATTTTTGGATTTGACTTTGATAAATTAAATGTATTGGTTATTAATAGAGATGGTGCAAGTGGCGTGCAATGGGCTTTGCCCGGTAACTTAATTTATGACGATGAGCACCTAGATCAAGCGGCCAATCGTGTTTTGGCTGAATTGACGGGCCTGCAACATATTTATCTTGAACAAATTGGTGCCTTTGGTGATCCCCAGCGGATTTCAAAAGAATCTGACCGTTCCTGGCTCCAGTCTATCCGTGCGCAACCGGATGCGCGGGTGATTACGGTGGCTTATTTCTCCTTGGTTAAAATGGAAGATTATCAACCACAAGCCTCGTCTTTTGCGAAATCCGCGGAGTGGATTCCTATTAATGAAATCAAAGAATTAGCCTTCGACCACTATGAGATTTTACAAGCTGCCAAATCACGGTTGAAGCAAATGATTAAAATCCGCCCCATTGGCTTTAACTTATTGCCTGAAAAATTCACCTTAAGCCAACTCCACAAACTGTATGAGTCAATTCTAGACAAACCCTTAGACAAGAGAAATTTCAGACGAAAAATTCAAAAACTCAACATTGTAATGTCTCTCAAAGAAAAGCAAAGCGGTGTACCACACAAGCCCTCCCAATTGTTCATGTTCGATAAAGATCACTATTTGCGATTAACACAAAACGGCTTTGATAATTTTGGATTTTAATACTCGTTGAAGTACTGAAAATATTCATTCAAAGCGGCATTATATTCGACGAGAACCACGACATACTCATATTCTTTTATATTTGTTTTAGGTAAAGTACCACTCGTGTAACTTTTACCTGAAGCGAATTGTTTTAACTGAAACTGCAAGTTTGAAGAAAAGTGATTATACGAAGGTGGTTCATGCGCATCAAGTAAGCCTCTACCGGTTTGCGCTGAATTTTCTGGGATCCTCCGAGGATGCCAGAGACATCGTACAGGATGTTTTCGAAAAACTTTGGTTGAATGTCGATCGAATTGATCATGATAAAGTTAAAAGTTGGATGTTTACATGTACTCACAACGCGATGCTCAACTTCATCAAACGAAGAGCGCGCATTGACTACATGCAATCCATTCATCTTCAAGGGAACACCCGAGTGGATTCTTTTGAATTTGAAAGTAACGAAATCATTGAACAAACGGTTGGCATGCTCCCTCCCTTGCAAAAAAGCATTTTGTTGATGCGAGATTTAGAGGGCTACTCCTATGAAGAAATTGGAGATATGCTAAATCTAAATCCTTCTCAAGTCAAAGTGTACTTGTTTCGCGCAAGAGGAAAGGTGAAAAATCAGTTAAAAACCGTTCACTATTTCGCTTGAATTCTCCAACCCACGAAAATATTGATCAATGGCTGTTCGATTTAATCGAAGGCAACCTTTCTGAGTCGCAAGAACAGGAATTGCGTATCTTTCTCTTACTCAATCCGGAATACGAAGCGGACCTAGAGGCCTGGGAAAAATCACGAGTTAGGTTTCCAATCGTCGATGCGGAAATGGTCTCCTCCTTCAATTTTGGCGTGCAAGAAGATACCGAAAAACGCAAAAAACGTCCCCTCGGTCTATGGTTATTATCCGCCACCTATGCGCTTATGTTGATTTTTAGCTTGGTGTATTTGGGTAATTCATCCAATGCAACAACTAATAAACAAGCAAATAAAAAATCCTTTGTAAGTGCGAGCTTCACCAAGAAGGCTCAAACCATACAGCCGCGTAACCAAAGTTCGCATGCATCGTATGCTCAAGCCGAGGCTTTTAATCATCAATACCAGTCAAATTCGAATCCCTTGACGAAAAACTTATACCGTTCAAACAATTATAATTCAACCCCAGCGTTTTCCGATTCGTATCAAGCTCTTGACTTGTTAGTAAAGGAATCCTCAACATTGAATCGCATCGACCGTATTGAATTGAACGCCCCGAAATCGAGTTTAATCATAGAAACCACTGCCCAATTACTTGGGGAACAGGAAACCAAGACAAATCAAGGAGTTAAACGAAAAGTTAACATCACACTTCCTTCTTTGCATATCAGTAAAAACTCCATGTTGGCGAAGTATTTCAGAAAAGAAACAAGCAGCGCTACGATCAAAGATCGTGTTTTTGTAATCCAAGAAAAAAGTCACCTAGACATTGCAGAGGCTTTTGTAGGAAATCGTTCGCAAACCCGGTTTCAAACCATGAGTACTGCACGTTGGATCGGTACGGAAAACCAGAAATTAAGTCAACAAATTTCGGTGGATGGATATTCCAGAAATTTACGAAGCGGATTCGGAGTGCTAGCAAACTACTCTGACTTCGGAAACGGCACCATTCAAGATTGGAATGTACGGTTGATTTATTCCCCGAAAGTAGCCCTTGGTAAGTTCATATTGTTTGAGCCTTCGATTGCGTATGTGGTCGGACAAAAATCTATTAACTCAACCAAAGCTATCAATCATTCTACCTTTGAATACCAGAGCCATCAAGTGCAGCAATTCAATTACGACCTAACTAAACCAATTGGTAATTCGTTGTATTATCGAGATCTAAACGCCGGTATAAATATGAATTTGGGACCGGTATTTGTCGGAATGAACACACAAAACATTCTTAGGCATCAGGACAACATCCACACGAATAAATTTGATACCATCGACAGGGCGCATCAACAAACCAACCTGTATGTTGGAACCGATTTCTCTGCGAAAAAAGGTAAAATCATGTTTTCCCCAACGCTTTCTCATTCCATCGTTCAAGGTACCCATTTCACCCAATTGGGAGCAAGTCTTCAACTCGGTAATGTGGTACTTGGTGGAAATTATGGCTCAAATTCATCCGCTGGAGCATTAATAGGATACCAATCGAAAAACTTTTCCATAATGGCGCAAAGCTTTAAAATAAAGCCATTAACGAGCATTGAACCGCAATTTATGCATCAATTAACTGTAAGATTTAATACTAATATTAGTCGAAAAACAAGACGTTATTTATATTTGTAACTATGAACATGAAAAAAATAATCTTTTTGGCATTGCTTTCTGTTGTTTCTGTGGACGTTGTTGCGCAAGATCCAACCTTTACTCAGTTCTATGCGAACCCGATTTATTTGAATCCTGCCCTAGCAGGTTCAACCGGCTGTCCGCGTGTTTCCATGAACTACAGAAATGAATGGCCGCAACTCACTGGAAACTACATTACCTACAGCTTAGCTTACGATAGCTATGTTAAAAGTATCTCTGGAGGCTTAGGATTTATTGCAACGCATGACCAACAAGGACGTGGGACAATCTCCACCACCATGGTAGGTGCCATCTATTCGTACAACCTGCGTATAAACCGAAAGTTTTCGATGATGTTTGGTGCAAGAGCTGCCTATTATCAAAAATATTTAGACTGGAGTAAATTAACCTTTGGGGATATGATTGACCCACGTCGCGGATTTATTTATCAGACGGGTGATGTTCCCCGTGGAAATGGAAGAAGAGGTTATTTCGATGCTTCTGCTGGTTTTATAGGATACACTGATGACTTTTACTTTGGCGGTGCAATACACCATTTGAATACGCCAGACGAATCCATGATTTTAGGAACGAGTAAACTTCCTATGCGTTTTACAGGACATGCCGGTGCAAACATAAAATTGGGAAGAAATAAATTTTCTAACTCAACCTCCATCATGCCAAATGTTATCTATCAATACCAAAACGGTTTTCAAGAATTAAACATCGGTACATACATCAAATATGAAAATTTCACTGCCGGTGTTTGGTACAGAAATCGGGATGCCTTTATTTTATGCTTAGGCATTTCAACCCCTAAATTCAAGGTTGGTTATTCTTACGATATTACCGTTTCAAAACTTGGAAACGGAGTCTCTGGAGGTTCGCATGAAGTATCCTTAGGGTTCAACTTTGCATGTAAAAAGAAACCGAAGAATTTTAGAAAAATCAGCTGTCCTTCGTTCTAATATTCCGTAGCATCAAAGCGGAGTATTCCCCGAACATAGGTAGCCACTGAACGGTTATCTGCAGGAATGTTTTTCTCTGATATTGGTTTCTCACAGAGGAAAAACGTAGCCTCCATTCCCTGAATAAGCATTCCGCGCGTAGATTCACTAAAAGAAGCAAATTGAGGCCAAATGGTCATCCCTTTTAAGGCTGTATTTAAATCCAATCCTTCTTCCACAAAAAAACCGTTTTTAGGATATTCATTTTTATCCGTTCTGAGGACCGCTGCCCTCAAGGTTAAAAACGGATTAATGTCTTCCACTGGAAAATCTGTCCCCAAGGCTAACATGCCAAACTGGTTATACAAAGAGCGATATGCATAAGCAC
>Ga0315907_10000358_pt1 | contig 66452 bp, 62 predicted proteins | sample LakEriMetagenome_3_FD_203525 | JGI IMG/M metagenome (GOLD analysis project Ga0315907, IMG submission 203525) | Freshwater fungal communities from buoy surface, Lake Erie, Ohio, United States - Buoy 12 MA123 | ecosystem: Environmental > Aquatic > Freshwater > Lake > Lake biofilm | place: USA... | reverse complement strand
GCCGAATCACCACCACCCACCACGGTGAACGCCTTCGTGTCCGCCATCGCCTGCGCGACGGTGCGCGTGCCCTTGGCGAATCGCTCGTCCTCGAACATTCCCATGGGACCGTTCCAGAACACGGTACGCGCTTCCATGATGATGTCGCTGAACGCCGCCGCCGATCCGGGACCGATGTCGAAACCCTTGGCACCGGGCGGCAGGCGTCGCCCGTACGTGGCGTAGTTGCCGTCGGCATCGAGTCCGACGATGTCTTCGGGAATGTGGATCTCCTTGCCCAGTGCGAGGAGCCGTCGGCACGTGTCCACCTGATCGGGCTCGAACAAGGAATCTCCGATGGGAAAACCCCGGGCCGCGAGGAACGTGAAGCACATCGCCCCACCGATCACGAGTGCATCCACGGTCTCGAGAAGTGCCTCCACGACACCCAACTTGTCGGAGATCTTGGATCCGCCCAACACCGCGACGAAGGGGTGTCGCGGGTTCTTGCGCAGGTTCGAGAGCACGTCGACCTCGCGCTCGAGGAGCCGTCCCATGGCCGAGGGCAGCGTGCGCGGGGGGCCGACGATCGAGGCATGGGCACGGTGCGCGGCGCCGAAGGCGTCGTCCACGTAGAGATCGATCCCCTCGATCAGTCGCGCCACGAACGAGGGGTCATTGCCCTCTTCGCCGGCGTCGAATCGCAGGTTTTCCAGAAGTTCCACGCCGGGGGCGAGGGACGCCAGCAGTTCACGAACCGGAGCCATGGAGTACTTCTCCTCCGGCTTGCCCTTGGGGCGGCCCAGGTGGCTGGCGCACACGACGGTGGCTCCCCGGTCGGTCAGCCATTGGATGGTGGGCAAAGCGGCCCGCACACGGAACTCGTCGGTGATTCGCCGGGTTCCATCGGGCGCCGTCTCCATCGGAACGTTGAAGTCCGTACGGACGAGCACCTTCTTGCCCGCGACGTCGCCCAGATCCTCGAGCGTGGGGATTCCGTCGATCATCGAATCAGCGACGCTTGGCGGGAACCTTGGACCCGGCGTACAACGTCGTGTCCACGAGACGGTTGCTGTAACCCCACTCGTTGTCGTACCACGCCAGCACCTTGACCATCTTGCCCATGCTCGCGGTGAGGCCCGCGTCGAAGATGCTGCTGTGCGGATCACCGACGATGTCGCTGGACACGATGGGGTCCTCGGTGTAGGCGAGGATTCCCTTCAAGGGGCCGGCGGCGGCTTTCTTGAACGCGGCGTTGATCTGCTCGACGCTGGCGGCCTTCTTCAGGTTCGCGGTGAAGTCGACGATGGAGCCGGTCGGAATCGGAACGCGTAGCGACGTGCCGTCGAGCTTGCCCTTCATGCTGGCCAGAACGAGGCTCGTGGCGCGTGCCGCGCCGGTGCTGGTGGGGACGATGTTGATGGCGGCTCCACGCGCGCGACGCAGGTCCTTGTGCGGACCGTCCACCAGCATCTGGTCGCCGGTGTAGGCATGGACCGTCTGCATCAGGCCCTGCTCCACACCGAAGGCGTCGTCAAGCACCTTCACCAACGGCACGAAGCAGTTGGTGGTGCAACTGGCGTTCGAGATCACCTTGTGCTTCTTGAAATCGAAATCCTTGTGGTTCACGCCGTAGACGAAGGTGGCGTCGGCGTTGTCGCACGGTGCCGACACGATGACCAACGGTGCGCCTCCCTCGAGGTGGTACGCCGCGGTGTCGCGCTTGGTGAAGATGCCGGTGCTCTCGATCACGACATCCACCCCGAGATCGCCCCAGGGCAGGGCCTTGGGATCACGCTCACTCAACACGCGGAGAGTCTGACCGTCGACGCTGATGCCGTTCTTGACGGCCTTCACCGTTCCGGACATCTTGCCCATCACCGAGTCGTACTTCAGCAAATGCGCCATCGTGTCGAGAGAGCCCAGGTCGTTCACCGCCACGATCTCGATGTTCGCGCCACGCTCGCGAACCGCACGAAAGAAGTTTCGGCCGATACGTCCGAATCCGTTGATTCCGACGCGGACGGTCTTGGAGGGGCTCATGGTCATCCTTTCCTTGGTCGCCACCGGCGGGCGAACACGGTCAAAACTAGTCGGCGCGAACGCTACGAACCGTCTTTCCGAGCGTGGTCACGACGCTTCAGCATCGTGTTCGGGACTTAACGACCGATGTCCCGATGCCCCACCCGAACCGGCTGGCCCGAGGCCCGCATCCGCTCGGCGATCTCGTTGGCGATGGCCACGGACCGATGTCGTCCACCGGTGCACCCGACGGCGATCGTCAGATAGCTCTTGCCCTCGGCCGCGTACAGCGGGACGATCGTCCCGAGCAGCTCGACCAGCTTGGTCACGAAGGTCTCGGCCTCGGGTTGTCCGAGAACGAAGTCACGCACCGGTCCGTCGAGGCCCGACTGCGGACGAAGGTTCTCGTCCCAGTGCGGATTGGGAAGAAAACGCGCGTCGAGAACGATGTCGGCATCCAACGGAAGTCCGTGCTTGAACCCGAAGGACTCGACGGTGATCTGAAGGTGTTCGCGCGCGTCATCGAACAGACCGAGCAACTTCGTCTTGAGTTGATTCGTGTTCAGTTCGGTCGTGTCGATCACCAGATCGCAATCACCCTTCATGGGCTCCAACAGGGCGCGTTCCATCTCGATCGACTCCACGAGGCCGTCGGCTTCGGTTGACAAGGGATGACGTCGACGGGACGCTTCGTAACGCTTCACCAACTCCCGCGTCGACGCATCCAGGTACACCACGCGCACCCGGTGCCCCTCCGCGCGCAAACGAGCGACCTTGGGCATCAGTTCGAGATGTTGCCGACCCGCGACGAGGGCGAGCCGATCGATGCCCGAGCCGGGGGCACTGGCCAATTCGACGATGGTGTCGACCAAGGACGTCGGCAGATTGTCGACCACGTACCAGTCGAGATCCTCCAATACGGCGGCGGTGGCCGAGCGCCCCGCCCCGGAAAGCCCGGTGATCACGAGAATGTCGGCCATGAACAGAAACTAGCGAGCAACGGCGATGAGATGCCGTATGGGATCGAGATCGAAGTCACCGCGCCCGTCGGGACGCAGACTCCGGATCAGCCAATCCGCTCCCGACGTGCGCCACATCTCGTCGTCCACCGGAGCATCATTCGGAGTCAACAGGACACTGGTCTCCGTACCGGGTCTCGTTCCCGCGGATTCCAACAACTCCTTCCGAGTCCGCCAACGCTCGTACGGAGCGAAACCACTCCAACCGTCGGCCAAGCGGGACGCCAAGGGAATCGTGACCTTCGGTCCGTCTCCCCCGACCCAGATCCTGATGTCGACACCATGACGACGGTTCTGATCGTCCACGACCTCGCGAAGCGTTTCGAGACGACGGCCGAACTCGGCCATGCGTTGGCCGCGCGTACGGTGATCGTCGAAGAGTCGGTCGTCGTGAACGAAACCTCCCGCGCCGACTCCCAGCACGAATCGACCACCTCCGAGGCGCGCCACCGTGGCGGCGCTACGGGCCAGGATCTGCGGATGTCGAAACGAGAGCGGCGACACCAGGACCCCCAGGTCCACGCCGAGGGCCGGTGACGCACCGACCATGGTCCCCAACAAGGTCCAGGTTTCCCACGCCGAATCCCCGGCCGAACCGACGAACGGGATCATGTGATCCCACAAGAAGACGCCATCGACGCCGAGATCGACTGCCGCGCGGGCGACCGACACAAAGCGTGACGGCTCCACGCCGTGCGTCTGGAACTGGACTCCGACCTTGGGCAACGAGTCGACCTCTCAGGCCTTGACCGTGCGCAGATACAACAGTCGTGGAATGGTCGACGCCGCCTCGTATTCGGCGGCCCGGGCCAGGAATCCGGCCGGCGGTGCGGGCTCACTGATGCGATGGAGGAGCAATCCGTTGGAGATCAGTGCGTTCAGATAACGACTGATCGGCCGATGGATGAACGGAATGAAGACGTCCTTCTCGACCTCCTCGATGGATTCCTCCTCCACGAGGTAGGGACCGATTCTCCAGTACTGCTCCGGCGGATCGAGAATCTGATCGTCGATCCAGCCACTCCCGGGCGTTTGGAGCAAGGGATGGTTGAGAAAGAAACAGAACCGACCACCGCGACGCAGCACCCGGGACACCTCGGCGATGGCCGCGTCGACCTCGCGGATGTGCTCGAAGACCAGACACGCGACCACCACGTCGAACGTCTCGTCGCCGAAAGGCAGGCCGTCGGCCCCGGCCCGGGCCACGTGTATCCCGCCCGCGCGATCCGACGCGATTCGGATCTGATTCCACGTCGGATCGATTCCGACGACCAAGTCGGCCCCGATCCGCTTGGCGAGGCGCGCCACTTGTCCTTCGCCACAACCGATGTCCAACACCCGCGTCGCACCGGCCAACTCCTCGGCGGCCAGCGGGAGGATCTGCTCCTCGTACTCCGCGTCGACTCCGTCGGTGAAACCGTCGATCCACCATCTTGCATTGGCTTCCCAAAGATCCTCGGGTGCATCGGAATCATCGGCCACGAGCCGAGGCTAGGTGCTCGGTAACCTTCCCACGTGAGCAGCGTTCGATTCTCGGTGTGGCCGACACCCCAACGCGACTGGTCAGAGGTGCGCGACCTGGCCGTCGAGGCCGACCGCGGTCCGTGGCACGGCATCTGGTACGCGGATCATTTCATGCCCAACACCGAGGACGGCTCCACCGCCTCGGGGCCGGTGAACGAGTGTTGGTCCATGATCGCGGCCATCGCCGCGGTCACCGAGCGACTCCGAATCGGCTCGCTCGTCTCTCCGACGACGTTTCGGCATCCGGCGGTGCTCGCCAACACCGCGGCGTCGATCGATCAGATCTCCGCCGGACGACTGATCCTCGGAATCGGCGCCGGATGGCAGGAGAACGAGCACCGTGCCTACGGCGTCGACATGCTCGAGCCGGCCGCGCGTGTCGACCGGTTCGAAGAAGCCATCGGAATCATCTCCGGCCTGCTGTCGGCGGAGCGCACGACGATGCACGGCCGTCACTTCCGTGTCGACGACGCCCCGTGCGAACCCAAACCTGTCCAGGACCCGCTTCCGATCCTGGTCGGAACGGGCGGTCCGCGCATGACCGCCATCACCGCGCGACACGCCCACGAATGGAACACGTGGGGCACACCCGAAACCGCGTCCGAGCGAATCACGGTGTTGCATCGCGCGTGCGAGAAGATCGGCCGTGATCCCGGAACGATCCGCTGCTCGGTCCAGGCGATGTTCTTCGTCGTCGATGATGCGGCCAAGGCCGAACGACTGACCCGTAACGCGCCGGCCGATCGTGCGCTGATCGGCAGCCTCGACCAGATCGGTGAGCGGATCGCGGGATACGTCGAAGCGGGATTCGACGAGGTGATCATTCCCGACTTCACGCTCGGCCCGACGCCGCCCGCCCGCCGGGAGATGTATCAGCGATTCGCCGAGGAAGTGCTGCCCCGCTTCTCGTGACCCGGCTTCTCGGGGATCGTCACGTACCGGGATTGAATTTCTCGTGAATCGCGCGGGCGACCGCCTCGGGCAACCAAGAGAGCGCCGTGAGATCCTCGATCGTCGCGCGTTTGACGGCGTTGACGCCGCCGAATGCCTGTATCAGCCGTTTCTTGCGGGCCTCACCGAGACCGTCGATGCCGTCGAGGGCGCTGGCAACCATCCGTTTCGCCCGCACCTCTCGGTGGAAGGTGTTGGCGAATCGGTGCGCCTCGTCCCGAATTCGCTGCAACATGAAAAGTGCTTCGCTTCCCCGAGGCACGTCGACCGGATCCGGTCGACCCGGCACGTACACCTCCTCGAATCTCTTGGCTAACGAGGCGATCGGGATCTCGGTTTCGAGACCGAGTGACCGCACCACCCGCTCGGCCACCGCCAACTGACCCTTGCCGCCGTCGACCAGGAGCAGCTGCGGTGGGTACGCGAACTTGCGAGGCCGGCGACGAGAGTCGGCGGAGTCGTCGACCATCGCTTCGTCCCGCTCTTCCAGATACGCCTTCAGACGACGGGTGAGCACCTCTTCCATCGCCGCGAAGTCGTCGTTGCCCGGCACCTCCTTCACCCGGAATCGCCGGTACTCGCGCTTCGCCGGAAGTCCGTCTTCGAGCACCACCATCGAACCGACGTAATCGGTTCCCTGCAGATGGGCCATGTCGTAGCACTCGATGCGCAAAGGCGCCTCGGGCAGGCCCAGCAGATCTTGCAACTCGCTCAGAGCGCGACTGCGACTGTTGTGATCGCTCGATCTCCGCAGACGATGCCGGTGGAAATCCTCCTTGGCGTTGCGGTCGACCATCTCCAGTAGGTCCCGCTTGTCACCGCGGGCGGGCACGCGAATCTCGACGCGACTGCCACGTTCGGTCGACAACCATTCCTCGAGGGTTCCCACCGACGACGGCCGCACCGACGCCAGGACCATCTTCGGGACCCCCAAGGGTGGATCTTCTCCGTACAAACCTTCCACGATGCGGTCCATCAGATCCTCACTCACGAGCTGCTCGACCTTGTCCATGATGAAACCCTTGCGCCCCACCACTCTTCCCTTGCGAACGAAGAAAACCTGAACCGCGGCCTCCAATTCGTCCTGTGCGACGCCGATCACGTCGATGTCCTCGGAACGCTCGCCCACGATCTGCTGTTTCTCGATCGCTTTGGACACCGCCGACAATCGGTCTCGCAATCGAGCCGCACGCTCGAATTCCAGAGCTTTCGATGCCTCGTCCATGTCCTGCTGCAGGCGCCGAACGATCTCGTCGGTGTCGCCGTCGAGGAACGCGCACAGTTCCTCGACCATCGCGGCGTAACGCTCGGTGCTCACCTCTCCGACGCACGGCCCGCTGCATTTCTCGATGTGGTACAGCAGGCACGGTCGACCCAACCGCTGATGCTGCCCGAACTTTCCCGCACTGCACGTTCGAACCGGAAACGTGCGCAACAGCAGGTCCAGGGTCTCACGGATCGCGTAGGCGTGCGGATACGGCCCGAAGTACCGAGCACCTTTCTTCTTCGTCCCTCTCATGACGACCGCGCGGGGCCACTCCTCGTCCGTGGTGACCGCCAGGAAGGGGTAGCTCTTGTCGTCGCGCAGACGCACGTTGAAGCGCGGCCGGTGCTGCTTGATGAGCGCATACTCGAGGATGAGCGCCTCCACCTCGTTGCGCACCGACACCCATTCCACGTTGATCGCGGTGGTCACCATCTGCGCGGTGCGCGGATGCAGGTTCGCCGGATCCTGGAAGTAGTTGCTCAGACGCTGACGAAGATTCGTCGCCTTGCCCACGTAGATCACCCGACCCAGTTCGTCCTTGAACTGATACGAGCCCGGTTGCTCCGGGATCGATCCGGGATCGGGACGCGCGACCACCTGTGGTCAACCCCGGGCCAGGAGCGGGGCGAGGAATCGCCCCGTGTGACTGACCGCGGACCGCGCGACCTCCTCGGGAGGACCCTCGGCGATGATCGAGCCGCCACCACTGCCGCCCTCGGGCCCGAGATCGAGAAGCCAATCGGCGGTCTTGATCACATCCAGGTTGTGTTCGATGACGAGCACCGTGTTCCCCTGATCGACCAGTCGCGACAAAACCGTGAGCAATCGCCGCACGTCCTCGAAGTGCAGACCGGTGGTGGGTTCGTCCAACAGATAGATCGTGTGTCCGGTGCTCCGCTTGGCCAGCTCGGTCGCCAACTTCACGCGCTGCGCCTCACCACCGGACAACGTCGGGGCCGACTGACCGAGGCGCACGTAACCGAGACCAACGTCGACGAGTGTCTGCATGTGTCGAGCGATCGCCGGCTGGTTCGCGAAGAAATCGACCGCCTCGGCGATGGGCATGTCCAGGACCTCGGAGATGTTCTTGCCCTTGAATTGAATCTCGAGGGTGTCCCGGTTGTACCGGGCGCCCTTGCACACTTCGCACGGGACGTATACGTCGGGAAGGAAATGCATCTCGATCTTGATGGTGCCGTCTCCCGAGCAGGCCTCGCATCGGCCCCCTTGAACGTTGAACGAGAACCGACCGGGCATGTATCCGCGCACCTTGGCCTCGGCCGTGGTGGCGAACAACTTTCGGATGCTGTCGAACACACCCGTGTACGTCGCCGGGTTCGAGCGTGGAGTCCGCCCGATCGGCGATTGATCCATGTCGATCACCTTGTCGAGGAATTGAATACCGTTGATCCGCTTGTGACGGCCGGCCGGATCCTTTGACTTGTAGATCTGTTGCATCAGAACCGGAAGCAGGATGTCGCGGACCAACGTGCTCTTTCCGCTACCGGAGACTCCGGTGACCGCGACGAAGCAACCCATGGGAATCCGAGCGGTGACGTCGCGAAGGTTGTGTTCTCGGGCCCCCACGATCTCCAGCCACTCCTTGCCCGGAGCACGACGCTTCTCGGGCACCGGTATCGACCTCTTGCCGGAGAGATATTGGCCCGTGACCGACTCCTTGACCTTTCCGATCCCCTTGACCGGGCCGCTGTACACGACTTCGCCACCGTGTTCGCCCGCTCCCGGACCGATGTCGACGATCCAGTCGCTCTCCTTGATGGTTTCCTCGTCGTGTTCGACGATCAACACCGTGTTCCCCAGGTCACGCAGACGGATCAACGTGTCGATCAGTCGGCGGTTGTCACGTTGGTGCAATCCGATCGAGGGCTCATCGAGCACGTACAGCGTGCCCACCAAGCCCGATCCGATCTGACTGGCCAGTCGAATTCGCTGTGCCTCACCACCGGCCAAGGTTCCGGCCGACCGGGCCAGCGTCAGATAGTCGAGACCCACGTCGAGCAGGAATCCCAACCGCGCGTTGATCTCCTTCACGACCCGCTCGGCGATGATGCGGTCACGGTCCGAGAGCTCGAGTCCGACGAGGAAGTTCGCCGACTCGGCGATCGACATCTCGCACACTTCCGAGATGTTCTTGTCGTTGATGGTGACCGCGAGGGTGCTGGGCTTCAGTCGCATTCCACCGCAGGCGAGACACGGCACGAGCCGCATGTAGCCCTCGTACTGCTCACGGCTCCAGTCGCTCTCGGCACCCTCGTGGCGACGCTTGATCCAGGGAATCACCCCTTCGAACGTGGTGTTGAACTGCCGCGCCCGCCCGTAGCGATTCTTGAACTTCACGGTGATGTTGCCCGGCAAACCGTTCAACACGATCTTCTGCGACTTGGCCGGAAGCTTTCCCCACGGCTTGTTCATGTCGATGCCGTGGTCCGTCGCGACCGACTCCAGGATGCGTTGGAAGAACCCGGTCGTGGCACTGCGCCACGGCGCGATGGCCCCCTGACTCAACGCGAGGTCCGGGTCGGGGATGACCAACTCGGGATCGACCTCGAACGTGGTACCCAGGCCGTCACAGGTTTCGCACGCGCCGAACGGCGAGTTGAAGGAGAAGTTACGGGGCGCCGGTTCCTCGAAGGAGAGACCGCACGACGGACATGCCAGGTGCTGACTGAAGGTCAGGCTCTCGTCGTCGGCCCCCTTGTCGCCGATGATCTCCACGGTCGCCACGCCGTCGGCGAGACGCAGGGCCGTCTCGAGGCTGTCGGTCAAGCGTCGCTCGATACCGTCCTTGCGCACCAGGCGATCGACCACCACGTCGATGGTGTGTTGTTCGTAACGTGCCAGCTTCGTGTCTCGTTTCAGGAACTCGACGATGTCGACGACCTCTCCGTCGACTCGGGCGCGCACGAAACCCTGACCGGCCAGGTCGTTGAGCAGGGTCTCGTATTCACCCTTGCGAGCGCGCACCACCGGCGCCAGCACCTGGAACCTGGTTCCCTCCGTCAAGGTCAGTACGCGGTCCACGATCTGCTGAGGTGTTTGACGCGCCAAGCGCGTTCCGTCCGTGGGACAGTGCTGTTGCCCGATGCGCGCGTAGAGCAAGCGCAGATAGTCGTACACCTCGGTGATGGTCCCCACCGTCGAGCGGGGGTTGCGGCTTCCGGATTTCTGATCGATGGAAATCGCCGGAGACAGGCCCTCGATGACGTCGACATCGGGCTTGTCCATTTGCCCGAGGAATTGCCGGGCGTACGCGCTGAGTGATTCGACGTATCGCCTTTGACCCTCGGCGTAGATGGTGTCGAAGGCCAACGACGACTTGCCGCTGCCGGAGAGCCCGGTGAACACGATCATCTTGTCGCGCGGAAGATCGACACTGATGTTCTTCAGGTTGTGCTCGCGGGCACCACGAACAACGAGACGATCGGACATGTTCGGAGACTATCCAGCACGCTTCACCGGCTCTCAACCGGCATCGCGCATCTCCCGTCGCAGTTCGTTGATTTCGTCACGCAGTCGAGCCGCGTACTCGAACTTCAACTCCGCCGCCGCTTCGTGCATTTCTTCCTCCAGAGTCTGCACCAGGCGAGCCAACTCTTGTTGCGGCAAGGTGCGCAATTCGCGTTGAACCTTGTCCCGTTCCCTTTGCCGCCGTCGGTCCTTTCCGGGCACCGGCGCGGTGTGATCACCGTCGGGCCGGAGCATCGACAGGATGTCGCCGACCGCCTTGCGAATCGTCTGCGGATTGATTCCGTGCTCGGCGTTGTACGCCAATTGCAGGCCTCGACGGCGATTGGTCTCGCTGATCGCACGCTGCATGGACGGCGTCACCTGATCGGCGTACATGATCACTTGTCCGTCGACGTTGCGGGCCGCGCGACCGATCATCTGGATCAGAGACGTCTCACTTCGGAGGAAACCCTCCTTGTCGGCGTCCAGGATCGCGACCAAGCTGACCTCGGGCAGGTCGAGGCCCTCACGGAGCAGATTGATCCCGACCAAAACGTCGAACTCACCGAGACGCAACGAGCGGATGATCTCGATGCGCTGGATCGTGTCGATGTTGCTGTGCAGATACCGAACCCGCATTCCCTGTTCGAGCAGGTATTCGGTGAGGTCCTCGGCCATCTTCTTGGTCAGTGTGGTGACCAATATCCGGTCCCCCATCGTCACCCGATTCGTCACCTGTTCCATGAGATCGTCGATCTGACCCTTCGTGGGCTTGATGACGACCTCCGGGTCGACCAGGCCCGTCGGCCTCACGATCTGCTCGACCACCCGTTGGGATTCGCGCAGTTCGTAAGGGCTCGGCGTCGCCGACAGGAACACGCATTGGTTGACCCTCTCGATGACCTCTTCGAAACGCAACGGCCGATTGTCCCGGGCACTCGGAAGCCGGAATCCGTGTTCCACCAGGATGTCCTTGCGACTGCGGTCACCGGCGAACTGTCCGTGCAATTGAGGCACCGCGACGTGGCTCTCGTCGATGACCAACAAGTAATCCTTCGGGAAGTAGTCCAGCAGGGTGAAGGGTGGTTCGCCCGGAGAGCGGCCGTCGATGTGCATCGAATAGTTCTCGATGCCGTTGCAGTATCCGACCTCTTGCATCATCTCCAGATCGTGCTGGGTGCGCATCTGCAGACGTTGGGCCTCGAGCAACTTGCCCTCGGCCTTGAAGAAAGCGAGGCGCTCCTGAAGTTCGGCCTCGATACCGATCACCGCGCGCCGCATTCGCTCCTCGCCGGTGACGTAATGGGTGGCCGGGAACACGACGGTCGCCGGCAACTCCCGCAGGGTCTCCCCCGTGAGAGGGTCGATCATCGTCAGGCGATCGACCGTGTCACCGAACATCTCCACCCGGAGAACAGACTCCTCGTACGCGGGATGGATCTCGATCGTGTCGCCCCGAACACGAAAATTTCCACGGCCGAGGCTCATGTCGTTGCGGTCGTACTGAAGGTCCACCAGGCGACGCAAGACGCTGCGCATGTCGTAGTCCACCCCGACGTGGAGTTCCAACAATTGCCCCCGGTACTCGTCGGGATCGCCCATTCCGTAAATGCACGACACGGACGCCACGACGATGGTGTCCCGACGGGTCAGGAGCGCCGCCGTCGCCGAGTGGCGCAGACGATCGATGTCGTCATTGATCGAGGAGTCCTTCTCGATGAAAGTGTCGCTCGAGGCGATGTAGGCCTCGGGCTGGTAGTAGTCGTAGTAGCTGACGAAATATTCGACCCGATTGTCGGGGAAGAATTCCTTCATCTCCTGAGCCAATTGAGCCGCGAGGCTCTTGTTGGGCGCCAGGATCAGCGTCGGTCGTTGTGTTCGCTCGATCGTCCAGGCGATGGTGGCACTCTTTCCGGATCCGGTGATGCCGAGAAGGGTCTGATACCGGAGACCGGACTCGATCCCTTCGGAGAGTTCCTCGATCGCTTTGGGTTGATCACCGGCCGGCGAATAATCCGCGACGACGCGAAACGGGATTCCGTCCCGGGATTCGACGACGCTGGCCACCGAACGATCCTAGATCGTGTCGCGTCACCTCACGAACATGTGTTCCCGAGAATCATGTCTTCGGCTTGGGTGTGACGGGTTCGTAGTCCGCGGGCAGTTGGGGCAAGGACGTCAACCAGTTCCACAGACGGTCGATTTGTGGCTCGAGGTCCTCGGGAGCTCCGCTGTTGTCCACGACGAAGTCGGCAGTGGCCAGTCGTTCGTCCCGCGAGGCCTGACGGGCGATGCGGGCGCGCGCATCGGCCTCGTCGAAGCCCCGATGTTTCACCAGGCGCTCGACCTGCGTCTCCACGGGCACGTCGACCACGATTCGCCCCTGCAAACCCTCCCGGGGGTTCTCGGTGAGCAACGGGATGTCGAGGATCACGACGTTCGTGGTCGTGCGTTGTTCGATCATGCGTCGGTTCATCTCACGACCGACGGCCGGATGAACGATCGCGTTCAAGGCCTTCAACGCCTCGGGATCCGTGAAGACGATGTCGGCCAGGGCCTGACGCTGGAGCGAACCATCGGCCGCGAGAACCTCGGGGCCGAATCGTTCGGCGAGTTCGATCAGCACCGGCGAACCCGGCATCTGAACGTCGCGCGTGATGGCATCGGCATCCAGGATCACCGCACCCCGCGCGGCGAGTCGAGCCGACACCGTGGACTTACCCGAACCGATGCCACCGGTGAGGCCGACCAAGATCATGGCGACACGCTAGGCGGAAGTGCGACCGGTACCCTGCCCCTGTGCCCGATCGTCGTCGTCGCCGGTCCCCGAACCATCCCGCGTTGCGCCCCATTCCCGTGCAGGACGCGACCGGCGAGATGTCGTGGCCTCTCGTCGAACGACGACGTGCGGTCCGCACCGACGACCCCGTGGGCCAGATCGACCAACTGGCTCGGGCCAACGAACTTCTTCTGGCGCTCCAGAAGATGGCCGTCACCCTGTCCTCCAGTCTCGACGTCGACGAGGTCATCCAACGTGGGGTCGAGCAGGCTCGACGAGTCGTCAAGGCCGACACCATCATCGTGGCTTTGTACGACCGCTCCGACGATCGATGGAGCCTTGTGGCCGGACCGGACTCCGTGGTCGACGTCGCCGTGCTGCCGGCCGACTCGCCCGTCGCACGTTGTGTCGACAGTGACCGCCCCCTCGTCCTGACCGGTGGGCAGTTGTGGTCCGAGGCCGACCACGGGGTGTACCAGGTTCTGCGCGCCCGTGGCGACGTTCTGGGCTTCCTCGCCGGCGAGTGGTCGGGGGGTCACGAACCCGCGATCGCCGAGCGGGAAGCGATCGTCGGGGTGGCCGACGCCCTGGCTCTGGCCCTCGACAACGCTCGGATCTTCTCCCGTCTCGCCGACCGTGTGGCCCACGACGAACGGTCGCGCGTGGCTCGCGAATTGCACGACCGGGTTTCGGGTTCGCTCGCGGCCATCGGGTACGAATTGGATGACGTCGCGAGGGGGCTCGGCGAGGTCGAGCGTGCCGCCATCACCCGGGTGCGCGCGCATCTCGGCGAGACCGTCACCGATTTGCGGGATTTGTTGGACGACCTGCGCACCGACCGCGACGGTCACTCCATCGATCGTGGATCCATCGCGACCTTGATCGAACGCACGACGCGCCGTTCGGGCATCGCCGTGACCCTCCGACACGATCTCGATCCGTCGTCGGCGACATTCGACGTCCTGCGCACCGATGGCTCCGCCACCGAACTTCATCTGATGATCCGCGAGGCCCTTCTGAACGCCGAACGACACTCCGGAGCCGGGAACATCCTCGTCGAGCTGGAGGAGAAAGAGGGATCCGTCGTCATCCGGGTGTCCGACGACGGTCGGGGATTCGACCACACGAAGGTCGGCCATGGATTGTCCGGAATGCGCGAGCGCGCCGACTGGATCGGAGCCTCGCTCGACGTCGCACCGGATACCCGTGGCACCGTGGTCACGATCACGTTGCCGGTCGAACTTCAGAGCGCACCATGAGCGAACGCGTCCTCCTGGTCGACGACCATCAATTGCTTCGCGATGCGCTCCGACGGAACCTCGAGGCCTCCGGATTCGAGATCGTCGCCGAGGCCGGTGATGGTCCTTCCGCCGTGGCCTTGGCACTCCAGCATCGACCCGATCTCATCCTGATGGACGTCTCGATGCCCGGGGGCGACGGAATCTCGGCCACTCGATCGATCATGCGCGCCGATGCTCGGCGCCGCATCCTGGTGTTGTCGATGCACACCGACGGTCGCACCATTCGGGAGGCCATCAACGCCGGTGCGGTCGGCTACATCGACAAGTCCTCTTCCATCGATCAGGTCGTGACGTTGATGCGACAGATCCTCAGCGGTGACATCACGTTGTCCGCACCGGTCGCCGACGCGATGCTGAAGGTGGTCGAGAGCACCCCCGACCACGAGTTGTCCGAACGCGAGTTGGAAGTACTGCGCGTCGTGGCCACGGGATGTTCGACCCCCGAGGTGGCCGAGCGCTTGTTCATCAGCCAAAAGACGGTGAAGAATCACCTCGCGTCGATCTACGCCAAGCTGGACGCGCGCGACCGGACCGAAGCCGTCGTCAAAGCGATCCGTATGGGCATCGTGCGCATCGGCGACGACGAGTGAACGTGTGAACTGGGTTCAGGCTTCCGGTGCGGCTTCGGCGGCACCTTCGCCACCCTCGCCGTAGTACTCGGCCCACGTGGCTTCGCGCGATGCGTCATCGGCGCCCGCGGTCCAGTTGCCGTGCTCGTCCACTTCGAAGTGCTTGCGGTACTCCTCGGCCAACTCTCCACCCTCGGCGGCCTGCTTGATCGACAGGCTGATGCGACGACGGGCGAGGTCCAGGTCGATGATCTTGACCCACAACTCTTCCCCGGGCGCCACGACCTGCTCGGGTGCCTCGACGTGCTGGGTGCTCATCTCGCTGATGTGCACGAGTCCTTCGATGCCCTCGCCCACCTGGACGAAACCACCGAAGGGCACCAACTTGGTGACGCGACCGTAGACCAACTGACCGACCTCGTGACCGGACGCGAAGACCTCCCAGGGATCCTTCTGGGTCTGCTTGCGCGACAGGCTGATGCGCTCGCGCTCGTAGTCGATGTCGAGCACCTTGACCGTGACGGGGTCACCGATCTTGACCTCCGAACCCGGATGATCGACGTGGTTCCAGGAGAGTTCGCTGACGTGAATGAGTCCGTCCATGCCGCCGAGGTCCACGAAGGCGCCGAAGGCCACCACGCTCGACACCACACCGTCGCGGACGTCGCCCACCTTGAGATTCGTGAGGAAGCCGTCGCGGGCCTCCTTCTGGGTCTCCTCGAGGTACGAACGGCGCGAGAGGACGACGTTGTTGCGGTTCTTGTCGAGCTCGATGATCTTGGCCTGAAGGACCTTGCCCACGTAGGGCTGCAGATCGCGAACGCGGCGCAGCTCGACCAACGAGGCCGGAAGGAATCCGCGCAAGCCGATGTCGACGATGAGTCCACCCTTGACGACCTCGATGACGAGACCTTCCACCATCTCCTCGGCTTCCTTCTTCTTCTCGATGTTGCCCCACGCGCGCTCGTACTGCGCGCGCTTCTTGGAGAGGATCAGACGGCCTTCCTTGTCCTCCATCGTGAGAACCAGCGCCTCGACCTCTTCTCCCAACTTGACGATCTCGCTCGGATCGACGTCGTTGCGGATGCTCAACTCGCGACCGGGGATGACTCCCTCGCTCTTGTATCCGATGTCGACGAGAACCTCGTCCTTGTCGATCTTGACAACCGTTCCGCGCACGACCTCGCCGTCGGCGAGTTTGGTCATCGTGCCCTCGATGGCATCGGCGAATGTGCCCGCCAGGTCGTTCTCGGTGATCTTGCGGGGGGTGTAGTTGCCGTCTGCGTCGACCGTTCCCATGGGAGCGAATTCGGACGAGGCGGGGGTCAAGGTGTCGGACAAGGGACTGATCGCTTTCGGATATGGACTAGAGGGACAGGGACGTGCCGGCGGGCGGAACCCGACGAGCCCCGCAAAGTTACCAGCCCCCGCCGGCGATTCCCCCGGGCCGAAACGGCCGAGACCCTGCTCAGACCCGCCGCGCCACGACCAAGAACTCCGGGCTGTCGACCGAGGGTGCGGAGTCGCCGTAGGCCCCCGGCTCGACCGAGGAGATCCGGTCCACCGTCAGGCCCTGGGCGGCCAACAACAGTCGCAGCTCGCGGGGGGTGTAACAACCCGTCCAGAGCCGCACGTCCTTGCCCTCACCGGAGGAATTTCGCACCACGGTGTTCTCCACCGAGACCCCGGTCGCCGGGTCGAAAGTGGCCTCCACGTGGTGTTTCACCACGAAGAACGCATTGAAGGCGGTCAGGGCGAGTCGACCCCCCGAACGAAGACACGCCGCGATCCCCGCGATCACGTCGTGGTCCTGTCGATCGTCGAGGTGCATACCGAAGGCGCCTTGGCACAAGCAGATCGCCGCGTCGAAGGAGCCGTGCAGATGGGTCGCCGACGTCAGCTCGCGGGCATCCCCACGTTCGAAGGTCGCCCCGTCGGGGGCGTCCGTGCGGGCCACGTCGATGAAGTCGGCGCTGATGTCGATGCCGTGACACCGGATGCCGCGACGCGCCAGTTCTCGCGAATGACGCCCGGGGCCACACCCCACGTCGAGAACACGCATTCCGGGTACGAGCCCGAGCACGTCCGCCAAGTGTTCACACTCCTGCGTCGTGCCCATGGTGAACGAGTAGCGCAGATACGCCGCGCCCATGTGACGCGCCAGTGCCTCGAACCAATGCGCGTCGCCGTTCTCGGGCGACGACGGCGCACTCATCCCTTTGCGTCGGCCCAGGACCGACCCCAGGCCGAATTGACCGCCAACGGGACCTTCAACGCGACCGCGTTCTGCATGATGTCGAGCACCAACGCCTCGACGCGATCGATCTCGCCAACGGGAGCCTCGACGATGACCTCGTCGTGAACCTGCAGGACCAGACGCGAGGCGAGACCCTCCCCCTCGAGCGCACGATCGATTCCGATGAGGGCGATCTTGAAGATGTCGGCCGCCAAACCCTGGATTCCCGCGTTCATCGCCTGCCGTTCGCCCATCTGACGAACCCGGAAGTTGGAACTCTCCAACTCGGGAATGCGGCGACGGCGTCCGAACATGGTGAGCGTGTATCCCCGCGTCTTGGCCTCGGCCACGGTTCGTTCCATGTACGCGTGCACGTTGGGAAAGGCGGCGAAATACGCGTCGAGAATGTCGGCGGCCTCACCGGTCGGAATGCCCAGACGTTGTCCGAGCCCGTAGGCCTCCATGCCGTACGCGAGTCCGTACGAGACCATCTTCGCCCGCGAGCGCTGTTCGTGCGTGACGGCGCCGACGTCGACGCCGAACACCCGCGCCGCGGTGGCGTTGTGAACGTCGCGACCCTCGCGGAACGCCCCGATCAATCCCGGATCGTCAGCCAAGTGCGCGATGCAACGCAGCTCGATCTGGTTGTAGTCGGCGACCATCAGGCGCGCGCCCGGGTTCGGAATGAAAGCCGTGCGAAACACCCGACCCTCCTCGGTTCGCACCGGAATGTTGTGCAGGTTGGGACGATCACTCGACAAACGTCCGGTGCGGGCCACGGTCTGGTTGAAAGTCGCGTGGATACGCCCGTCGGGGGCCACCTCGGCCAGCAAGCCCTCCCCGTAGGTGCCGCGCAGTTTGTCGACCTCGCGAAACCGAAGAAGGGGATCGATGAACGCGGGCCACTCGTCACGCAACTTTTCCAACGTGGCCGCATCGGTGGAGTATCCGGTCTTGGTCTTCTTCGGTGGCGTCAGTCCTTTCTCGTCGAAGAGGATTCGCCCGAGTTGGGACGGCGAGTTCGGATTGAACGCGCTCCCGGCGACGCGTTGCAGGGTTTCACCGAGTTCACGGGTCTCGAGTGACAGTCGCTCGGCGATGTCCGAAAGGGCCGTTCGGTCGACGGCGATGCCGACGTGTTCCATACGAGCCAGGATTCGCACCAAGGGGTTCTCGATGTCGTCGTGCAGCGAGGTCATCGACTGCGACTCCAACGATCGACGCAACGGATCGACCATGTGCGCGATCGCCAGCGCGTCTCGGCCCGCCTCGGCCGCATCCGTCAATGCGGTTCCGTCGAGATCCAACTCTCCGCGGTCGGTGGCGTCGGCCCCGAACTCGAAGTCCGTGTAACGCGTCAGCAGATCGGACACCGTGTAGTCACTCTTGGCCGGATCGATCAGATACGCGGCGATCGCCGTGTCGAGTCGGAGACCCTTCATGTCGACACCCCGGTCGAGCAGGGATCGCATCAGGTTCTTCGCGTCATGCCCCACGAAGGGCGCCGACGACAACCACTCGCGGACGCCGTCCTCGTCGAGTTCGCCCGCGTCGAACCACGTGGTCTCACAGGCGTCGACGTCGAGGCTCACCGCCAGTCCGATCAATTCCGACCGCCCGGGTTGACCGGTCCATCGTCCGGCGATCGCCACCTCGGACGCGACTCGCAGGCGCTCGAGTCGCTCTCTGATCGGGAGACTCACGACCTCGGCCGACAGGATCTGCCGCTCGGCACTCACGGAGGCGGGGCTCTCGTGGGGGGAATCGGTCGCGGTCGCTCCGCTTTTTCCGAGCAGCCCGAGCACCTCCCGGAGGCGTTGACCCATCGTTCGGAACTCCAGTGCCCGGAACAGTTCGCCCACCTTGTCCAGGTCGGGCGTGATGTCCACGTGCGCGAGGTCGACGTCGATGGGCGCGTCATGGCGCAACACCATGAGCTCGAGGTTCTTGCGCGCCCGCGTTTCGTTCTCCCGCAACGCCGCCTGGAGCTTGGGTGTTTGCTCGCCGACATTGGCGAAGATGCCGTCTAGATTCTCGTACTGAGCGATCAATTTGGCTGCGGTCTTCTCCCCCACACCGGGCACCCCGGGCAGATTGTCGCTCGGATCTCCGCGCAGGGCCGCGTACGCCGGATACTGATCGGGACGCACACCGGTCTTGTCGAGGATGCCCGCCTCGTCGTAGAGGGCGTAATCGGTGACGCCGCGCTTGTTGTACAGAACCCGCACCCCGGGATCACGAACCAACTGGTAGCTGTCCCGGTCGCCGGTGACGATGATGACCCGAAAGCCACCTTCGACCGCACGGTCCGCCACCGTGGCGATGATGTCGTCGGCCTCGAACCCGACGCATTCGATGGACGTGATCCCCAGCGCCGACAGCACCTCTTTGACAATGCCCATTTGTTGACGAAGGATGTCGGGGGTCTCGTCGCGCTGGGCCTTGTACGACGGTTCGGCCAGGTGTCGGAACGTGGGCTCGGGTCGATCGAACGCCACGACCACACCGTCGGGTCGACGATCCTTGAGCACTGTCAGCAACATCGACGTGAAGCCGAACACCGCGTTGGTCACCTGCCCCGACGCGGTGACCATGTCGGACGGTATGCCGAAGAACGCACGGTACGTGAGAGAGTTCCCGTCGAGGACGAGCAAGGTCCGATCGGCTTCGGTCATGACCCGATCATCGCACGAGCACGCGACCCTCGGAGTGCTCGCGCACGCTCGATCACGTGGGGCGGAGTTCGCCGGAGAGGATCCGCTCGGCGACCTCGCGCATCTTGGATCGCTCCTTCATGGCGGTGCGCTGAATGAACGAGAAGGCGTCCTGCTCCTTCATCGCGAACTCGTCGATGAGTCGGCCCTTGGCTCGGTCGATCATCTTGCGGGCCTCCAACTGCTCACCGAGGGCGTCGACGTGTCCGGACAGAGCCTGCAACTCTCGGAAACGGCCGATGGCCACCTCGATGGCCGGAATCAGGTCACTCTTCTGGTACGGCTTCACCAGATACGCGAGAGCGCCGGCGTCGCGGGCCTGTTCGATGATCTCACGCTGACTGAAAGCCGTCAGGACGAGCACACCACAAATGCGTTCGTCTCCGATCACCTTGGCCACCTCGAGGCCGTCCATCCCCGGCATCTTGACGTCGAGAATGGCCAGGTCGGGACGCAGATCGCGCACGAGTTCGAGGGCCTGATCACCGCGACCGGTCTCACCGATCACCGTGTAACCCTCCTCTTCGAGGGTCTCTTTCAGGTCGAGGCGGATGATGGCCTCGTCCTCGGCGATGACGACGCGAACGCTCACGACGTCATTCAACCACCAAACCCCACGTCCGACGAAGGTGGGATCCACACCTCGTGTCGATGCGAGACCTGCTCAGTGCCGGATCTGCTCGAGCAATTGGTCCTGGCGCGCCTCGAGTTCGGCGATCGCCTCGCGGACGGAGTTCCGGTGTTTCAGCATCGCGTCGGCGTGGCGACGCGCCTCGCGATACTCCAGATCGGCTCCCGGTGTCTCGGAGACCAAGGCGCGCAAGCCCATCTCCTCGGCCTCGTCGCTCAAGTGGGCCAGCTGCTCCTCGACGACGGCCAGAGACGCCCGCAAGGAGCGCAGTTTGCCTCCGACGTCGCGCAGACGACGCTCCACGAGGCGACGACCCATGCCCGCAGTGTACGGAACGGGGAACTCGCCGGACGCCGGAACCGGAGACGACGCGATCGACTGCGCGTCGACGGCAGAAATTGTGCCCCGGGTGGGATTCGAACCCACACCGTACGGAGTTTGAAGCCGCTGCCTCTGCCGTTGGGCTACCGGGGCGTAGCCGCCACGCTACCCGACCGCTCCGTGAGTCCACACGGCCGACCTCGGCCGGTTCCGTCCGGCGTCGCATTGATCACGGTCGGCGGTCGGCAAGGGTCTAAGTTCTCCTTCGTGCTCGCGTTCACGTTTCCCGGTCAGGGTTCCCAGCGTCCCGGCATGGGTCGCCCGTGGGCCGACCATGAATCGTGGGAGTTGGTGGCCGAGGCGAGCGACGTGGCCGGTCGCGACGTGGCCCGTTTGCTGCTCGACGCCGACGCGGACGAGTTGAAAGACACCCGCAACGCCCAGCTGACCACCTTCGTGTCGAGCCTCATGGTCCTCGACGCGGTCGAGCGCCTCGGTGTCGAACCGAGCTTCTGCGCCGGTCACAGTCTCGGGGAGTACACCGCTCTCACCGCCACCGGCGCTTTGGGCTTCGACGACGGTGTGCGTCTCGTCTGCGAGCGCGCCGACGCCATGCACGAGGCGGGTCGATCGAATCCGGGAACCATGTCGGCCATCCTCGGACTCGACGACGAGCTCGTCGAGGTGGCCTGTCGTCGCGCCGACTCCGACGTGTGGGTCGCCAACTTCAACGCGCCCGGGCAGATCGTCATCGCCGGGTCTCCCGACGGAGTCGCCAAGGCCATCGAGATCGCCAAGGAACTGGGCGCCAAGAAGGCGATGTCGTTGCCGGTCAGCGGCGCCTTCCACACGCCGTTCATGACGCCCGCGCGCGATCGACTGCGTCAGGCCATCGCCGCCGCCAACCCGCGCGACACCGATGTTCCGGTGATCTCGAATGTGGACGCCGCCGCCCACGACCACGGCGACGAGTGGGCGAGTTTGTTGTCGGCCCAACTGTCCAGCCCCGTTAGATGGCGGCAATGTTTGGTCAGCCTGTCGGAGTTGGGCGTCACCAGCTTCGCCGAGTTCGGCCCCGGCGGAGTCCTCACCGGCATGGCCAAGCGAACCATCGACGGGGCGCGCACGATCTCCATCGCCACGCCCGACGATCTCGACAAGTTCATCGAATGGGTCAACGCCTCCTCGCCCACCACGGCTCAACTCGAGGGTGAGCATCTCTTCGCCGTCGAACGGCTGGTCGTGAGCCCGGCCGCGGGCATCTTCGTACCGCGCGCCGATCTGGCGCCCGGGGCACACATCGAGATCGGCACCGTGATCGGCAACGTGGGTGACGCCGAGGTGCGCTCGGCGTTCGCCGGCATTCTCCAGGCCTTCATCGCCGTCGACGGTGAGCGCATCACGCCGCGACAGCCGATCGCCTGGTTGAGGACGGCCTGAGATGCCGGCCACGCTTCCCGGCGCCCGCGGGGCGGTGATCACCGGCTGGGGAAGCGCGTTGCCGGAACGCGTCGTGACCAACGCCGACCTCACCGCGACGCTCGACACCTCCGACGAATGGATCAAGGAACGCAGCGGGATCTCCGAGCGGCACATCGGCGGCACGACCGCCGGACTCAGTGTCGCGAGCGGTCGGGCCGCGCTCCTCATGGCCGGCCTCGATCCATCGGAGATCGACGCCCTGGTGCTGTCCACCACCACTCCCGATCGCACGGTTCCGGCCACCTCGGCCCATGTGCAGAACGCCCTCGGTCTGTCCTGCGGAGCGTTCGACGTCAACGCCGCCTGCAGCGGATTCGTCTACGCCCTCACGGTGGCCCACGGTCTGATCGCCGTGGGAGCGCGCAAGGTTCTCGTGATCGGAACCGACACCCTGTCGCGCATCACCGACTGGTCCGACCGAAACACCGCAGTGTTGTTCGCTGACGGATCCGGAGCCGTGGTCCTGGAGGCGGTCGACGGACCCGGACAATTGCTCGCCTGGGACATCGACTCCGACGGTTCGGCCGAGGATCTTCTCTATTCCGACATCGGTGGATTCATCCACATGGAAGGCAAGGAAGTCTTCCGGCGTGCCGTGCGCATCATGGTGGACTCCGGTCTGAAATCGTTGACGGCCGCGAACGTTTCCGCCGATGACATCGCTCTCGTCGTACCCCACCAAGCGAACATACGAATCATCCAGGCGGCGTGCGAGCGCCTCGGGATTCCCGTCGAAAAGGCCGCCACCGTCCTTCACTACACGGGCAACACCTCCTCGGCGTCCATTCCCCTGGCTTTGGTCGACGCCCTGAACGCCGGTCGACTACGCGATGGCGACCTCGTGCTCCTGGTCGGGTTCGGAGCCGGGATGACAGCGGCCAGTTGCGTCCTGCGTTGGGGAGCACGACCGTGAGTCGCGTGGTTCTGATCACCGGTGGCTCCAAGGGCATCGGCTTGGCCACCGCTCGGCGATTCGCCGCCGGTGGCGACCGCGTCGCGGTCACTTACAACTCCTCCCCGCCGCCCGCAGGATTCTTGGCGGTGCCGTGCGACGTTCGTTCGTCCGAATCGGTCGATGCCGCGTTCACCACCGTCGAGGAGTCCCTCGGACCGGTCGACATCGTGGTGTCGAACGCCGGCGTCACCCGCGACGGGTTGCTGCTCAAGATGTCCGAGGACTCCTTCACCGACGTGCTCGATGCCAATCTCACCGCGGCATTCCGGGTCGCCAAGCGAGCGTCCAAGGGGATGATCCGCGCTCGACACGGGCGCATCATCTTCGTGGGTTCGGTGGTCGGATTGTCGGGTTCGGCCGGACAGGCCAACTACGCGGCGTCCAAAGCCGGCCTCGTCGGTCTCGCTCGATCGTTGGCCCGCGAATTCGCCAGTCGCTCGATCACCGTCAACGTGGTCGCCCCGGGTCCGGTCGAGACCGAGATGACCGCCGCCCTCGGTCCGGACCGCTTGGCCGAGTTGTCGGCCGCTGTTCCCTTGGCCCGCATCGCCACCGCCGACGAGATCGCCGGCGCCATCGCCTTCCTGGCATCCGAGGATGCCGCCTACATCACCGGAGCGGTGCTGCCGGTCGATGGCGGTCTCGGTATGGGACACTGATCGGCGAGCGAGATACCTCTCGCGCCATCCCCGCACCGTTTACAGTTGGGTCGCGCCCCGCGGCGCAGTCAGGAGACTCAGTCATGGATCAGGATCTGTTCGCTCGCTTCGTGAAGTGCGCCGTCGACGTTCTCAGCGTCGACGCCGACAAGGTGGTTCCCGGGGCCTCCTTCGGCGATGACCTCGAGGCCGACAGCCTCGACCTCGTCGAGTTGGTCATGGCCCTCGAAGAGGAATTCGGCGTCGAGGTTCCCGAGAAGGAGGTCGAGGACATCAAGACCGTCGGTCAAGCCTTCGACCTCATCGTCGGAAAGCTGGGCTGATGCTCGGACGCCGTGTCGCCGTCACCGGGCTCGGCGTCGTCTCGACCTGCGGCCTCGGCAAGGACGCCTTCTGGGCCGGCCTCCATGGCCCCGGCCTGACGGACCGCCAATGGGTCACCATCGATGATTGGGACCCGAGCCCGTACTTCGACAATCCCAAAGAAGCCCGACGAGCCGATCGCGTCGAACAGTTCGCCCTGGCCGCCGCCGCCGAGGCCCTGACTCAAGCCGGCGACGTCCGTGTCGATCCGGCTCGTTTCGGAGTGATCCTCGGCACCGGCATCGGTGGTCTCGGCACCCTCGAAGAGCAGGTGCAGATCCGCTTGGAGAAGGGCGAACGGCGGGTGTCGCCGTTCCTCGTGCCGATGATGATGGCCAACGCGTCGGGCGCCGCCATCTCGATGAGATACGGACTGCAAGGCCCGAACGAAACCATCTGCACCGCCTGTGCCGCCGCCACGCATGCTCTCGGGTACGCCGCCCGATTGATCGCCATGGGTCGTTGTGACGCCATCGTCAGCGGTGGCAGCGAAGCAGCCGCGACGCCCTCGTCACTGGCCGGTTTCAGCAACATGACCGCGTTGTCAACGGTTGGTCGTAGTCGTCCCTTCGATCGAGAGCGCGACGGATTCGTCATGGGCGAAGGAGCCGCGATCTTCGTGCTCGAAGAGTGGGATCACGCGGTGGAGCGAGGCGCCACGATCCTGGGTGAGATTCTCGGAGCCGCGAGCAACGCCGACGCCCACCACATCACGGCCCCGTCTCCGGGTGGCGTCGGCGCCATCGCCTGCATGAAGATGGCCCTCGACGACGCCGGACTGTCTCCCCATGACGTCACGTACGTGAACGCGCACGGCACGTCGACGCCCCGCAACGACGAAGCCGAGGCCGCCGCGGTGCGCGCGGTCTTCGGCGATCATCGACCCGCCGTCACCAGCATCAAAGGCGTCACCGGACACGCACTCGGTGCCGCCGGCGCACTGGAAGCCGCGTCGGTGCTGTTGTCGATGCAACACCGATCCATCCCTCCCACCGCGGGGACCGTCGAACTCGACGACGACATGGACATCGACGTCGTCATCGGAGCCGCACGCCCGTGGATTCCCGCACCCGCCATGTCGAACAACTTCGGCTTCGGCGGGCACAACGGCTCGATCATCGTCGGACCGGCCTGACGTTCGTACCCTCAGGCGTCGACCAACACGAACATCAAGTCGCACTCGCACGCCACCGCGTCCCCGATGAGCGCGCGCCCCGAACCCTTGCCGGCTCGCGCCGACATGCGTCCGAGGGTCACTTCCAGCGTCAGATCGTCTCCCGGACCGACCTGACGACGAAAACGGGCGGCATCCAAACCACCGAAAAGCGGCAACCGCCCCGCGGCGGCTCCGCCGGCGATGACCGCGATGGCCCCCATCTGCGCGATCGCTTCGCACATCAGGACACCCGGCAACGTCGGGCGACCCGGGAAGTGACCCGGAAAGAACCATTCGTCGCCCGTCACGCTCCAGCGACCCCGTGCCGAGACGCCGGGCACCAGGTCGAGAATCTCGTCCACGAAAAGGAACGGTGGTCGATGCGGGAGCAGATCCTCGGGACGCGGAAAGTTCACGACGCGAGCGCCTCCACGAGACGGACCGGTGTGTCCTTCGGACTGATCTTGTACCACGCCTGCTCGATGCGCCCGGTGGGACCGATCAGGAAGGCGGAGCGCACGACCCCCATGAACGTGCGTCCGTAGAGACTCTTCTGCTGCCACACGCCGTACTTCTCGCTCACCACGTGATCGGTGTCGCACAACAACGGAAATCTCACCTTGTACTTGTCGGCGAACTTCTTCTGCTTGTCGACACCGTCCGGGCTGATTCCGATGATCGCGGTGTCGCCGATCTTGCGACTGAGGTCGCGGAGAAGGCACGTCTGCTCCGTGCAGCCGGGCGTGTCGGCCTTGGGATAGAAGTAGACGAGCACTCGCCGACCCGCGAACGACGACAGGCGTACCGTACGTCCGTCCTGATCCACCAAGCCGATTGCCGGCGCGCGATCTCCGGTCACGAGCATGGCTCCACCCTAGGAGCCCGACAACGCGGTGGAGACGATGGACGCTGGGTCACGTTCCGACCACTTTGCGTGGTATTCGGGCCCAAATGGTCCGAACGACCCAGAGAACCCGGCCACTCATGGTGGTTTGATCGGAGTCGAGCACCGCACCCGCGGGGCCACCCGAGGAGAGATCATGAACGGTCGTCCGATCCGCCGCCCTTGCTGATCAACAGCTGAGTTTCCGGTTCACCGGGCCTTCCGAGGAACCGGTCGACCGAACCAACCCGAGCGTGAACGCGCATGAGCGTGGTAATGCTCGGGAATCTGACGCATGTTGTCGTCCACGTAGTGCTCGTACTCGAAGAATTCCGCCACCACCGCGGCCAGGCGATCGTGAAGGTACGCCTTGACGTCGTCGCTCGGATCCGGGTCGTGGGACCGCCACACCACCATCGGCACGCAACACACCTCGCATTCGGCGATCCAACAGATGTCGTCCTCGTAGAACCACTCCGTCAGCCGCGCCTCTTCACACAGTTCGCAGTCCACGTCCCTCATTCTCCCCGACGGACAGACGACTCCACGTATCGCGCCCACTCGCCCGCCAACGCAAAGAGGCGGGCCCGAAGGCCCGCCTCTCGACTGGGATGAGGTCGACTCAGAGAGCGGACACGTCCACGCCCGGGGGCAGGATCACGGCGTCGATCACGTGGATCACGCCGTTGCTCGCCACGATGTCGGCGGTGGTCACCGCGGCACCGTTCACCTGAACGCCACCGTCGTTGGTGGTGACGGCGATGTTGCTGCCCTCGACCGACGCGACGTCACCGGCCATGACGTCAGCGGCCATGACGGCACCCGACACCACGTGGTAGGTCAGGATCTGCACGAGAAGATCCTTGTTCTCCGGCAACAGCAACTTGTCCACCAAGCCGGCGGGCAGAGCCGCGAAGGCGTCGTTCGTCGGGGCGAAGACCGTGAAGGGGCCCTCGCCTTGCAGGGTCTCGACCAGACCAGCGGCCGACACGGCGGCCACCAAGGTCGAGAAGTCTTCGTTGCCCGAGGCAATGGCGACGATGTCGCCCGCCTCTTCGGCCGGTGCCTCGGTGCTCATGGGAGCCTCGGTCGTGGGGGCCTCGGTGGTGGCGGCGTCGTTGTCGTCGCTTCCACAAGCCACCAACAGAGCGGCCGCGGCCACGGCGATTCCAATGGTCTTGCGCATGATGTGTTCTCCTTAGGGGGTGATCGACCCGAGCGGGTCACCGACAGTCTCCCCGATTCGTGGGACTCCCGCTCGATTTAGCACTAAAGATCTCGTCAAAGAGGACGAATGTCACACGCTGGTCAAATACCCCGATCGAGGGCCTGGCGCACCTCGGCCACGTACTCCCCGACCCCGTCGGCCCCGTCCGCCATGAAACGCCGAACCACCGACGCCCCTTGCACGACACCGTCCGCCACGCGACAGGCCTCGACGGCTTGTTCGGCGTTGGACACCCCCACGCCGACGATCACCGGAACGTCGGTGACGGCTTTCAAGCGTCGGGCCAGCGCGGTGGCCGTGGCCGCCAAGCTGGTGCGCTCGCCGGTGACGCCCAACAGTCCGACCGAATACACGAAGCCACGAGCACGCGCGCACACGAGCGGGAGCCGGTCGTCGGGGGCGGTGGGCGCAGCGAGCATGATCGTCGACAGACCGGCATCATCGGCAGCGGCGCACCACGGACCGGACTCTTCGAGCGGAAGATCCGGGACGATCGCCCCCCAGATTCCGGCCGAGGCCAACATCGCGGCGAAACGCTGATGTCCGGGGTGATGGATCGTGTTGTAGTAGCACATCACCACCAACGGCACATCCACGTCCAATGAACGCACCTCCTCCAGAATCGTCACCGGTGTCGCGCCCGCGTCGAGCGCCCGTTGTGACGCCTCCTGAATGACCGGTCCGTCCATCACCGGATCCGAGAAGGGCAACCCGATCTCGATGACGTCGGCGCCGTTGGCCGCCGCGGCCCGCACGCCATCGGTCCAGCCCGGCAACCCTCCGGTCAGATACGGAACGAGCAACTTCCGCCCGGCGTCACGGGACGCCCGCAGACGAGTCTCCAATCGATCGAGACCCGGCATCAGCCCAGGATCTCCATCATTTGTCCGACGTCCTTGTCGCCCCGTCCGGACAGATTCATCAGGATCGTCTGACCCTGCATCTTCGGCGCCTCTCGCGAGATCCAGGCGACCGCATGCGCGCATTCCAACGCCGGAATGATGCCCTCGGTGCGGGCCATCAACTGAAAAGCCTCGATCACCTCGGCATCGGTCACGGTCGGATACTCGGCACGACCGATCGACGCCAGATACGAATGCTCCGGTCCGACGCCGGGATAGTCGAGGCCGGCCGACACCGAATGCGCCTCCAACACCTGTCCGTACTCGTCCTGCATCAGATAACTGCGCATGCCGTGAACGACACCGGGTTGGCCGCGCCCGACGGCGGCACCACCGGCGGGCTCGACCCCGATCAAGCGCGCTCGGGTGTCCACGAAACCGGAGAAGATCCCGATGGCATTGGATCCGCCGCCGACGCACGCGACCACGACGTCGGGAACGTCCCCGATTCGTTCCTGGCATTGGGCGTACGCCTCGTTTCCGATGACACGATGGAACTCACGAACCATCCACGGATACGGATGGGGGCCCATCACCGAACCGAGGCAGTAATGGGTGCTCTCGACCGACGCCACCCAGTCGCGCATCGCCTCGTTCACGGCGTCCTTGAGGGTGCGACTTCCCGAGTGGACCGCCTCGACGTCGGCGCCCAACAACTTCATGCGAAACACGTTCAGGGCCTGACGCTCCACGTCGACGGCCCCCATGTAGACCTTGCATTCCAAACCCATCAGTGCCGCCGCGGTCGCCGATGCCACCCCGTGCTGGCCGGCACCCGTCTCGGCGACGATGCGCTTCTTGCCCATGCGCTTGGCCAGCAGGGTCTGACCGAGAACGTTGTTGATCTTGTGTGAACCGGTGTGGTTCAGGTCCTCGCGTTTCAACAGGAGACGAATTCCGAGTCGTGCACCGAGCTGATGGCACTCGGTCAGGATCGACGGACGTCCGGCGTACTCCTTGAGGATGGAGTCCAATTCCGTTCGGAAGATCGGATCGGCCCACGCCTCCGTGAAGGCCGCTTCGAGTTCCTGACAGGCCGGGACGAGCGTTTCGGGAACGAATCGCCCACCGAATTCACCGAAGCGACCCGACGACGAGGGCTGCGACATGATGGAGGGTGTGGGGTTCATGGGATCTCCGCGGACCAGCAGTGCGCCCGGTGCGCACGATCCCATGTTCGCACTCCCGCGCCAGAACGACACAGTCGTTATCGGCGTCGGGGTGTGTTATTCGTCCGCCCAGTCGTACGGGAAGTCGTCGCCCCCCTCGAACTCGGCGGGGGCCGCGGCCCGGGCGTTCTCGATGAATCGCTTCACCTTCAACGGGTCCTTGCGTCCCGGAGCCGACTCGACGCCGGACGACACGTCCACCCCCCAGGGGTTCACGTACTCCACCGCCGACGCCACGTTCTCCGGGGTCAGACCACCGGCCAGGATCAATCGGATGCCGGACGGCACCTGATCCACCAACGACCAGTCGAAGACCCGACCCGAGCCCGGCTCTGGTGCGTCCACCAAGACCAGATCGGTTCCGAACTGGTTCGCGATTCGCGCTTCACGGCTACCGGCCACCACCGACTTGATCACCCAGCGCACGGTCTCCGAGACGGCCGCCACGGTGCTGGCCGGTTCCTGACCGTGCAACTGAACCGCCTTCACTCCCGAACGACTGACGACGTCGAAGATGCGGTCCGACAGCTCGTCCTTGAACACGCCGACGGTCAGGATCTCGGGCGGCAACCGACGGGTGATGTCGTAGACGACCTGCGGCGACACCTGGCGCGGTGACGGTGCGAAGATGAACCCGACGGCGTCGGCTCCCATGGCCACGGCGAGCAGTGCATCGTCCTCGGACGTGATGCCGCAGATCTTCACGAACATGTCCCGAGGGTATACCGCTCCTCGACGACGTCAGTGGATGTCGTGACCGCCCGTCAGACCGTGCGCAACTCGCGAACGGCGGCCCGGGGGTCGGACGCGGTGACGATGCTCTCACCCACCAGAACCGCCTGGTAGCCGGCGTCACGCAACGAACGAGCGTCGGCGGCGTCCCGTACTCCGCTCTCGGCCACCCGCACGACCGAATCGGGCATGACCGATCCCATCCGCAGGGCCCGCTCGTGATCGACACGAAACGTGACCAGGTCGCGTTGGTTCACCCCGATCAGATCGGCTCCGACGCCCACGGCGCGTTCCAACTCGGCCTCGTCGTGGATCTCGACCAACGCGTCCAAACCCACGGCGCGCGCCAACCCGTGGAACTCGGCCAACTCACGGTCGGACAACGCCGCCGCGATCAACAGAACGCAGTCGGCGCCCATCAAACGAGCGTCGAGCACGTCCAATGCACTCACCGTGAAATCCTTGCGCAGGACCGGCAACCCGCTGGCGGCCGACGCGATCTGCAGGTCCTGTATCGAACCCCCGAAGAATTCCTCGTCCGTCAGGACCGACAGGCAACTCGCTCCCCCCTGTCGATAGTTCTCGGCCATCTCGGCCGGGTCGAGGTCGGCATTGAGATCACCTTTGGACGGAGAGCGTCGTTTGATCTCGGTGATGACGCTCAAACCGTCGCGCGAATCCGAGGCCAGGCGCGAACGAAATCCCCGAGGGGGCGACATGGTCAGACATCGCGCCTCGAGGTCGTCGCGACGACGCTGATCGTCGGAGGCCCGACGACGATGCCAATCGAGAATGCGATCGAGGTACGTCGCCGGCGGGGACAAGATCAGGCGCCCTTGCCACCAATGGGGGTCACGAAGATCAGTTCGGGGCGACCGGCCAGGAACGGCATGATCGCCGGTCCGAGCGCCTTGAATGCGTCGGAACCCATGTGAACCGTCAACGCGTCCTGGTTCGTGTACATCTCGTACATCCACAACAGGTTCGCGTCCGACGCGTCCTCGAGAAGGATGTAGGCCTCGGTGCCCGGCTCACCCTGCGCGGTGTCGAGCGCCGCTTGCAGGGCGCGGGCGAGGTCCGCGCGCTTTCCTTCCTGGGCGGAGATTTTGGCGATGACGGCGACCTTGGACATGTTCCCTCCTGAGTGACGACTCGACGACGAGCCCTACCTCACAGAGTAGACCTCGGACCCCGAGGGTCAGAAGCCCAGGCGCGACCGGATTTCGCTTTCGAGATCGGCGATCGGGATGCGGACCTGCTCCATCGAGTCGCGCTCGCGAATCGTGACGGCTCCGTCCTCGAGCGAGTCGAAGTCCACGGTCACGCACAGCGGCGTCCCGATCTCGTCCTGCCGGCGATAGCGCTTGCCGATCGACTGAGTGTCGTCGTAATCCACCATGTAACGCTCGCCAAGCGACTCGAAGATCGAACGCGCCAGCGGGGTGAGCGTGTCTTTCTTGCTGAGGGGAAGCACGGCGACCTTGTACGGAGCCAGGCGGGGATGCAGATGCAGGACGGTTCGCACCTCGTCGCCCACCTGCTGCTCCTCGTACGCGGCCAGCAGGAACGCGGCCATCGCACGATTCACGCCCGCGGCCGGTTCGATCACGAAGGGCACGTAGCGTTCGTTGGTCGACTGATCGAAGTAATCGAGCTTCTGACCCGAGTGCGTCGCGTGCTGGTTCAGGTCGAAATTCGTGCGTTGCGCGATGCCTTCCAGCTCTCCCCATCCCCACGGATAGGCGAACTCGACGTCGGCGGTACCGGCCGAATAGTGGGACAACTCGTCGGCGTCGTGTGCGCGCAAGCGGAGCATGTCCGCCGGGATGCCGAGATCCACGTACCACTGCATGCGCGCGTTGCACCAATATTCGTACCACTTCGGACCCTCGGCCGGCGGGACGAAGAACTCCAGCTCCATCTGTTCGAATTCGCGGGTACGGAAGATGAAGTTGCCCGGAGTGATCTCGTTTCGGAAGCTCTTGCCGACCTGGGCGATTCCGAACGGCGGCTTCTTGCGGCTGGTCTGCAAGACGTTCGTGAAGTTGACGAACATGCCCTGGGCCGTTTCCGGCCGCAAGTAGACCTCGGCGCCGGACCCTTCCACCGGGCCGGCGAACGTCTTGAACATCAGGTTGAACGCTCGGGCCTCGGTGAGGGTTCCCTCCGAACCGCAACCCGGGCAGACCGCGGGGTTCTCGAGGTGATCCTCACGAAAACGCTGCTTGCACTTCTTGCAGTCGACCAAGGGGTCGCTGAAGTTCGCCAGGTGACCACTGGCCTCGAACACTTGCGGCGGGCCGAGAATGGCCGCGTCGATCAACACCACGTCGTCACGCTTCTGAACCATCGTGCGAACCCACGACTCACGCACGTTGCGCAACATCAAGGACCCGAGCGGACCGTAGTCGTAGGAGCTGCGGAAGCCGCCGTAGATCTCGGCCGACGGGTAGACGAACCCCCGCCGCTTGCACAAGTTGACGATCTGTTCGAGGTCCGCGGCCGGCATGACGGTGAAGGCTAAGGGCACGAACGCCCGTTCACGAACCCGAATCGTGCCGCTCGAATATGGAGACGGACTTCAGGCGCCGTTCCACGTGATGCTCGAAGGCACGAGTCGCCAGATTCGACACCTCGTTGATCACCGGATCGTCGAGGGTTTGGCCCTCGGGATGAAACGCTTTGTCCAGGGCGTCACCGAGGCGCCCTCCGAGAATCTCCCGCATCAATTCGAGGGCGGGTCCACTGACCGGGATACCCGCTCGACAGGCCGAACACGTCACTCCCCCGTGACGAACGTCGAAGGAGCCGAACTCGTTGTCGCCTTCGGGAACCTCGCCGCACTGGGAACAACGATCGAGAACCGGGTGCACACCCTCGGACGCCAGCAACTTCCACAAGAAGGCCGGCACCACCAGCGGCGACGGACGCGTGAGCAACGTCCGGCGAACTCCCACCAGCATTCGGTACATGTGGGGAACCGGTTCTCGATCGGGCACCAATTGATCCACCGCCTCGAGGACGGCGATGCCCTCGGTCATGGAGTCGAGGTCACCGAACACGTTGTTGGTGCTGTCGACCGTCTCGACCTGGTTCACGATGTCCAGATCGCGCCCCCGATGCAACTGGACGTCCAACAACGACAACGGCTCGAGTCGACCACCGAACTTGGACCGGGTCTTGCGAACGCCCTTGGCGATGGCTCGCACCTTCCCGTTGTTCTCGGTGAGAAACACGATGATGCGATCGGCCTCACCGGATTTGTAGGTGCGCAGAACGATTCCTCGGTCCCGATACAGGCGCGAGGTCATTCATCGACTCCACCGAAACGACGCTCGCGACCGAAATACACCCCGAGCGCGTCGTCCAGTCGCTCACCGTCGAGGACGGACCAATCGACCGGCAGGAAGACCAATTCGCTGTACGCGAGTTCCCACACCAACGACGGGGGAAGGCGGTCGTCACTCCCGAGCACGACGACCAGATCGGGTTCGCCGGCGTCGCCGTGCAGGAGTTGCTCGACCGAATCCTCGTCGAATTCGACGTCGGTGGCGCCCCGCAGCGTTTCGGCGATGCGCCGGCGCCCGTCGGCATGCGGTGACACGAGCACGTGCACCCCGTCGACCTCGTACGACGTCGACGTCATCTGGCAACCGAGCACGGGCCGTGAGCCGAACGGGAAAACCGTCACCCAGCGCGCACCATGGGTCGCGGCCACGGCGGCCAACAACCCGACCCGAGCCGTCCATTGCGCGGCGGTCATCGCCTCCCAGTCGTCGAGTTCCCCGCCGGCGACGACCACGTGGAGCAATCGGGGACCCGAACTCGAGACCTTGGCCTCGCGCTGACGTCGGATGCGGCTGAACACGCTCCCATTGTTGCCGACGGGCGATGGCGCGCGGTGGCTCCGACGATCGACTGCTCCGACGATGTACCGTTCTGGCGTGCACGTCGCCTGCATCATGGATGGGAACGGCCGATGGGCCCGACAACGAGGTCTCCCGCGAACCGCTGGCCACACGGCGGGCGAGGAGAACCTGGCCGCCGTGGTTCGTGCGGCGGTGCGTCTGGGCGTCGATCATCTGACGGTGTTCGGCTTCTCCACCGAGAACTGGGTGCGGCCCCGCCAGGAGGTGCGCCACATCCTCGGTCTGCACGAGAAGTTGTTCGGGCGCGTCGCGGAGCTGAACGAATTGAACGTGCGCGTGCGTTGGATCGGCCGCCCCTTCGACGATCGAGCGGCGAGAACCCCGCGATACGTTCAGCGCGCGATCGCCAAAGCCATCCGCGACACCGAGGCGAACACGGGAATGACGCTGACGGTGGCCTTCGATTACGGAAGTCGGACCGAGATCGCCCATGCCGCCGAAACCCTCCGGCGTACCGGCCAAGACATCACCGTGGAATCCATCGGCTCGTGCCTGTACGAGCCCGAACTTCCTCCGGTCGACGTTCTCGTTCGCACGTCGGGCGAGACCCGCGTCTCGAACTTTCTCCTGTGGCAGTCGCACGGTGCTCCCATCTCGTTCGCCGAGGCGGCCTGGCCCGACTACTCGTCGACCGATCTCGCGGACGCCGTCGCCCTGGCACGACGTGCGTCGCCGTCACCACACTGAGCGACCCTCACACCGAATCGATTCATCCGTTCGGTGATCAATGGGCCCGCCCGGACCTGCTGTACCGTGGCGACGTGCCCACATCGTCCTCCCGTCGTACCCTGAGCGACGCGCTGGAGATCGCCACCGCGGCGCTTCCCGCCGCCGAGACCCGCCCGGGGCAGCGCCAAATGGCCACCGCGGTCGAAGAAGCCATCGCCGAGGGACGTCACCTGGTGGTGCAGGCGGGCACCGGCACGGGCAAGACCATCGCCTATCTCGTTCCGGCCATGCTGGCGGGCAAGCGCACCGTGGTGGCCACCGCCACCAAGGCTCTGCAGGACCAACTGGCCAAGAAGGACCTCCCCTTTCTGGTCGAGACGCTGAGCGACTATCTCGGACACGAAGTGTCGTGGGCCGTGTTGAAGGGTCGACGCAACTACGTGTGCCGTCAACGCATCGCCGAGGTGACGGGACAAGTGGTCGGCAAGAGCAAGCGCGACGACTCTCCCACGCTGCTCGATCTCGACGACTTCTCGGCGACCAACAGGCGCGAGATCGATCGCATCGTCACCTGGGCCGCCACGACACCCACGGGGGATTTCGCCGACCTGGATTTCAATCCGTCCGAACGAGCAACCCTCGCCGTTTCGGTGGGCAGCGAAGAATGCCCCGGCGCCAACCGATGCCCCTTCGGCGGCAGTTGCTTCGCCGAGATGGCCCGCGCTCGTGCGGCCGAGGCCGAGATCATCGTGGTGAACACGCACCTGTACGGAAATCACATCGCATCCGACGGGGCGTTGTTGCCCGAACACGACATCGTCATCGTCGACGAGGCTCACGGTCTCGAGGACATCATGAGCGACACCGTCGGCATCTCCATCGGAGAGGGCAGCTTCACGTACTTCGCGGGCGCGGTTCGGCGGATCCTCGACGACCCCAAACTGAATCAAGAGATCACCGACGTCGGACTGATGCTCGACGAGGTTCTGGCTCCGCATCTCGGCAACCGCCTGAATGCTCCGCTACCCGCGAACGTCGCCGAGGTTCTGGCCACCGGACGTCGGGTGGTGGGGAACACCCTCGACGGGCTGAGACGCATCGAGACCAAGGACGACGACTCGAACCAACGCAAGTTGCGCGCGCAGATGCTGGCCACTCGTCTCGCCGACACCCTCGACGCGGCGCTCACCATCGACTCCACGTTCGTCCCCTTCGTGACCGGTCGCGCCGACCGACCCAAACTGGACATCGCACCCCTCGACGTGGCCCCGATCCTGAGAGAGGGCGTCTGGACGAAACATCCGGCGATCCTCACCAGCGCCACGATTCCCTCCAACATGCCCGCGCGCATCGGGCTTCCCGTCGACGACACGGTGATGCTCGACGTCGAGAGTCCCTTCGACTACCCCGAGAACTCGATTCTGTACTGCTCCACCTCGTTACCCGAACCCAACTCGCTGCAGTTCACCCCGCGCATGCACGACGAGTTGTTCCATCTCATCACGGCGGCTGGTGGGCGCACGTTGGCCCTCTTCACCAGCTACAAAGCCATGGATGCCGCGGTCACCGAGATGCGCAAACGTCTGACCGTCACGATCTTCGCGCAGAACGAATACCAGCGCGGTCAGCTGGTCAGGATGTTCACCGACGACGAAACGTCGTGTCTGTTCGCCACGGCCAGTTTCTTCCAGGGCATCGACATCCCGGGGCGCACGCTCTCCCTCGTCACCTTGGATCGCATACCTTTCCCCCGACCCGACGATCCGTTGCTCAGTGCTCGTCGGGAAGCCCTGGGCGATCGCGCGTTCCGCGACATCGATCTTCCGAGAGCGGCCACATTGTTGGCCCAAGCCACCGGCCGACTCATCCGAAACGCTTCGGACCGGGGCGTGGTGGCGGTCTTCGACCCGCGTCTCGGCACGAAGGGCTACCGCCGCGAGATCCTGGCCACCATGCCCCCCATGCGAAGATCCACGACTCGATCAGAGGTCGAGGAATTCCTGCGCCACATCACCCGCTGACGTTCGCCGGTCCGCCTCAACCGGGGATCAACCGGTAACCGAGTCCGCGCACGGTGAGGATGATGCGTGGCTCGTCGGGTTGATCCTCGATCTTCACGCGCAAGCGACGCACGTGGGCGTCCACCAAACGACTGTCCCCCAGATAGTCGTAGCCCCACACACGCTCGAGCAATTGGTCGCGCGACAACACCACGTTCGGGTGGTCGGCGAATTCGCACAGCAGGTTGAATTCGGTCTTGGTCAGCGCCAATTCCCGACCGGCCTTGAAGACCAAGCCTTGCTCACGCCGGAGATCGACGTCGCCGAACGTCTCCGATGTCGGAGCGACCACCGTTCCTTGCAACTGCACGCGCCTCAGATGGGCCCGCACCCGCGCCGCCAACTCCTTGGGCACCACCGGCTTCGTCACGTAGTCGTCCGCCCCGGCTTCCAAGCCCGACACCATGTCCGATGTGTCCGTCTCGGCGGTCACCATGACGATGGGGACGATGCTCATGGCCCGTATCGCACGACACACCTCGAAGCCCGAGATGTCGGGCAGGCGCAAATCGAGCAGCACCAGATCGGGTTCGCTCTGATGGAAGGCGGCCAGGCCCGAGGCGCCGTCGGCGGCCTCGCGCACCTCGTATCCCTCGTCCTCCAGGGCCAGACGCAGCGCCAAGCGGATCTGGTCGTCGTCCTCGATGAAGAGCAGCGAATTCACGGCCCGATTCTCGCCGATGGGTCGCGGCGACGGGTATTTGTTACACAAAACGCACACAAGCCACACGGTCCTTTCACAGACCCTCGGGAAACTGACCCCCGTTCACGCTGGTGCGGTGGGGGCCGTCCTCCCCCTGGTCCTCACCGCCCGGCGCGATCGAAACCGGATCTCGCCCGGCTCGCTGGCCCCGCCCGAGCCGGGCGATTCGCTGTCCGGATCGGTCTCCCGTGGGGCAGGATTGGCGAGTGACCCTGCGCGAACGACTCCGTTCCATCAGCCTGCGCCAGCGGGTCACCTTGCTCTTCGTGGCGACCGGCCTCTTGGCCTCCATCACCTTGTCCACGGCCAGTTACCTGACGGCACGCTCCTACATCCTCCAGCGTCGTGACGAGGTGGTCGAACGTCAGGCCTTCAACAACGCCCAACTCATCCGATCGCAGATTCGCAGTCGTCGCAGTGAGGCCTTCGAACTGATCAGCAACGTGCGCACCGAACAGGGCGGGTTCGCCGTGCTTCATCTTCGACCCGAGAACCTCTTCTTCAGCCAGGAGATTCGCTACACCCAGAACGCCTTTCCACCCGAACTGGTCGATGTGGCACTGGCCGGCACGACCGCTCGGCAACGATTCAACATCGACGGACAGCCCTACGTCGGCGTGGCGGTGCACATCGCCGACATAGATGCGCAGTACTTCGAGGCCTTCCCCCTCGACGACGAACAACGAACGCTGACCGCGATCGGATCCGCGCTCATCGTGGGCGTCGTCATCGTGGCCGTGTTGGCGGGCTTGGTCGGCGTGGCCGTCGGTCGTCGCATCATGCGCCCGCTCGAACGCGTCAGCGAGGCCGCCGGCGACATCGCCGAGGGTGGTCTCGACACCCGCTTGGATTCCGAGGTGGACCCCGACCTGGCTCGCCTCGTCACCTCGTTCAACGGCATGGCCGATGCCGTGCAGACCCGCATCGAACGGGAAGCGCGATTCGCCAGCGACGTCAGCCACGAGTTGCGTTCGCCCATCACCGCGCTGGCCGCCGCCGTGGAGGTACTCGATGCTCGACGCGCCGATCTCAACGACCGGACGCAGCAGGCCCTCGACGTCGTCATCAGTCAAGTCAGGCGTTTCGACCAGATGGTCATCGACCTGCTCGAGTTGTCCCGACTCGACGTGGGGGTCACCGATCTGCACCGGGAGCCAACCGAACTGGCTCCGCTCGTGCGTCGCATCGCCCAGCGCTACGGTGCCGACGGACTGCTCGTCGAGGTCGAGTCGGGCTCTGACGGAATGGCATCGATCGACAAGCGCCGTTTCGAGCGCATCATGGCGAACCTGGTCGACAATGCCCGTATCCACGGCGGAGGGGCCACCCGCGTCGTCATCGGGGACACGCGCGACGACGCCCCCGACGGCGATCGTCCCGTGGTCTTCGTGGCCGTCGAGGATTCCGGCCCCGGAGTCACCGCCAGTGAACGGGCCCGCATCTTCGAGCGTTTCACCCGCGGGTCGGCGGGTCGCAGTCGATCCGGTGGAACCGGACTGGGTCTCGCTCTGGTCGCCGAACACGTGCGCGCTCATGGTGGGCGCACGTGGGTCGAGGACTCCCGCACCGGCGGGGCCCGTTTCGTGGTGACGTTCCCGAAGGAGGACTCGTGAGACGGCGCATGTGTTCCATCCTGCTCGTGGTGATGACGGCGGTTTCCTGTTCGATCCCAGGTTCGGGCAACGTGCGCACCATCGACCCCGGGGACATTCCCTACGAGTTGAACGCCACGACCACGGCCGCCCCCACGACCACCATCGCGGAGACGACGACCACCCCGGCGTCGGCGAGCACCACGTCCACCAGCACGACCGTCCCGGTGGAAGTCGTGTCCCTGTTCTACGTCGCCGGAGCCCAGTTGGTCCCGATCAACCGACTCTTGCTGACGCCCGCCGTCGCACCCCAGGTGCTGGCCGCACTCGCCGAGGGTCCCCCCGATGGCGATCCTTCGGCCGGGCTTCGCACGGCCTTGCCGACGGATTTCGTGGCCACGGTCGAGGTGCTGCGCGGCATCGCCACGGTCGATCTTCCCCCCACGTTCGTCACCGAACTGCCAGGCGCCGAACAACGCCTCGCGATCGCCCAGATCGTCTTGACCCTGACCCGACGCGCCGGAATCGGACAGGTGACCTTCACGACCCAGTCACGACCACAGAGCGTCCCGCGTGGTCGAGGCGATCTGGCCGGCCCGGGCGAAGCGGTGGCCTGCGACGACTACGCCAACCTGTTGCCCACGGGCTACTCGTGCTGACTCAATAACCCAATCGTTCGACGCGATCGGGTCGGTGTTGCCAGTCCTTGTCGACGACGACGTGAAGCTCGATGAAGACGCCCTCGGGAAGTTGCTTGCGCACGAGGATGCCGACGTTCTTCAGGACCGAGCCGCCCTTGCCGATGACCATGCCCTTCTGGCTCTCCCGTTCGACGACGATCTCGCATCGCACGCGGGGCCACTCCCATTCGGTCACGCGGGTGGCGATGGAATATGGCAGCTCGTCGCGGAACACCGCCAGCAGTTGCTCTCGCACGAGTTCGGCCACCCATTCGGCCTCGGGCAGATCGCTCACGACGTCGTCGGGGTAGTACTGCGGTCCTTCGGGCAGTCGCGACGAGAGGTAGTCGACCAACTCGGCGATCCCCTCGCCCGTTTTGGCCGACACGGCGAAGTACGCGAGAGCGTCCAACTCGGCCGAGGCCGACAATTGCTGAAGAGTGCGATCACGACCGGCGCGGTCCGTCTTGTTGACGACCACCACCGTCTTGGAAAGATCCAGACGCGACGCGACCCAACGATCGCCGGAGCCGAACGGCATCGACCCGTCGAGGACCAGGCACGCGACGTCGACATCGGCGAGCGAGTCGATGGCCGCGGCATTCACCCGCTCCCCGAGGGCGGTGACCGGCTTGTGCAGTCCGGGCGTGTCCACGAACACGATCTGTGCGTCCGGACGGGTGAGAACTCCTCGCACCTGTCGACGGGTCGTCTGCGGCCTGTTCGACACGATGGAGACCTTCTGCCCGCAGATGGCGTTGAGCAGTGTGGACTTGCCCACGTTGGGACGACCGACCAACGTGACGAATCCGGAGCGCATCCAGATCGACGCTATCGGGAGTCACACGGTCGCCTGTTCGCTCCGCCACGAAGACCGTCGTCTGCTGTGCCAATCTTGGACATGGCCCGAGGATCGATCGACTTCCGCCGCTGGTTCGACCGCATGGCTCCGCAGACCCTGCAGATCGCCACCATGCTCCTGTACCTCAACGGGTTCTTCGCCGTGATCGGCTTCATGGACAAGTCCGACTGGGTCGGATACGCCCGCGCGGACAAGGGCACGATCGGGACGGTCGTGGGACTGGTGGTGGTCGTGTCCTTCATCGCCAGTGGGTTGCTGATGGCGAACGATCGCCGAGCGGGCTACCGCCTCGGGATCTTCGCGGCCTTCTCCCCGTTCCTGTTGCGCTTCTGGATTTATAGCGACACTCCGGCGACGCTCTGGGACCGCATCAGCGGTGGAAACACCGTCAGCTTGCTCTTCGACGTGGCCCTGTGCGCGTTGCTCTTGCACCCCACGAGCCGCGAGCACCAGCGCGTCTGGTATCGCTGAGTTCGGAGCCGACCCTCGCATCTGGCAGGATGAGGCCATGAGCGCACGAATCATCAACGGAGTCGAAGGTCTGAAGTCCGCGGTCGGAGAGCACCTGGGCTACAGCGAATACATGGAGATCACCCAGGAGCGGGTGAACCAGTTCGCCGATGCCACGGGCGATCAGCAGTGGATCCACGTCGACGTCGAACGCGCCAAGACCGGACCGTTCGGTGGACCGATCGCCCACGGGTACCTCACCTTGTCGCTCGGACCGGCGCTCTACCCCACGGTGGTGCGCATCGACGGCTTCTCGATGGGCGTCAACTACGGCGCCAACAAGGTTCGTTTCCCCTCCCCCGTGCCGGTGGGAGCCCGCCTGCGCCTCGGCGTGAAGCTGCTGCAGGTGGAAGAGATCGCCGGCGGCGTCCAGACCACCATGGAGTTCACCTTCGAGTGCGAGGGTGCACCCAAGCCGTCCTGCGTGGCCGAGATCATCTTCCGTTCGTACGTCTGAACTCACCGGGCGGTGCGGTGATCACCGGAAGTTGGGCATCACCTTGGTGGCGAAGAGTTCCAGGGTCTCCAGATTCGGATAGTCGGGGCACCACGGGACCAGACCACGACAACCGAGGGCCAGATAGCGCTCGATCTTCTCGCTCACTTGCTCGGGTGTTCCGACCAGGTTGCCCTCGCGCCACGACGTGACGTCCTCGCCCCACAAACTGCGACTACCGGCAGCCTCGATCTCGGCCTCCGTTTCGCGAATGAAGACCTCGGGCGACCATGTCATACGAATGGAGGACGGGTCACGACCCACTTCCCGACAGTGATTCCACAGGGTGTTCCGCTTGCGCTCCCACTCCTCGGGATTTCCCCCGAAGTTGGAACAATCGGCGTACATGGCCACCACCCGAAGTGTCAGCTGCTCGCCTCCGCCGCCGATCCAGATGGGAGGCATGGGTTTCTGCAGCGGCTTGGGGTCGCAGTTCGCCCGGTTCAACTCGTAATAGCGACCTTTGTAGGTGGTCTCCGATTCGGTCCACATCGAGCGGACGATCTCGACGCTCTCGCGCAACATCCCGATGCGGTCCTTGGGCTTGGGAAAGTCGTAGCCGTAGGCGCGGTACTCGTTCTCGTACCACCCGGCTCCGATTCCCCACTCCAATCGACCCCCCGACATGACGTCGACGGTCGAGGTCACCTTGGCCAACAATCCCGGATTTCGATAGCTGTTGCAGCCGACCATCTGACCGAGACGGATGCGCGTCGTTCGCTGACTGATCGCGGCGATGGTCGACCAGCACTCGAAGACGGTTTCGTGCGCGGGACGGGGCACGTTGTGGAAGTGGTCGTACACCCAGATCGAGTCGTAGCCGAGACGCTCGGCCGCTTCGGCCACCTCGACCGTCTTGGCCCACTTGGCCGCGGGATCCTCGATGGACGCCAGTTCCATCTTCCAACCCTGAGGGACGAACATCCCGAAAACGATGCCCTCGGGAGATGTTCCACGAAGCGTCTCACGGGTCTCGACCATGGGCGCACCATAACCAATCGAGGGTCCATGACCGGATTCGTGAGACGATCGGAACACGCCCTAACTTCGAACTCATGAACGAATTCACGGTCGGAGAGGTTCACGAAGCCATCGCCACGACCCGCCCGGACCAGGAATGTCTGGTCTTTCGCGACCGTCGGCTCACGTGGAACGACGTCACCGAACGCACCCGCCAGTTGGCGGACTACCTCCGCGGGGCCGGACTCGGCTGTCGCACCGAGCGCGCGAACCTGCCGACACACGAGAGTGGCCAGGATCACCTGGCCATCTACCTGCACAACGGGAACGAGTACCTGGAGTGCATGCTGGCATCGTTCAAAGGTCGCGTCACCCCGTTCAACGTGAACTACCGATACGTGGCCGAGGAGTTGACGTACCTGTTGCGCGACTCCGGCGCCACCGCCATCGCCTTCCACTCGACCTTCGCGCCGGTACTGCAGTCCGTTCTCGACGACGTGCCCGATCTGCGGGTTCTGCTGCAGGTCCCCGACGAATCCGAGAACGATCTGCTTCCCGGAGCAGTGTGGTACGAGGACGCCATCGCGGCCGGAGATCCGTCCACTGATCTCGACGCCTCACCCGACGATCTCTACATCCTGTACACCGGCGGAACCACCGGCATGCCCAAAGGCGTGATGTGGCGACAGGGAGACGCGTTGGTGGAGTGTTTCGGTGCCCCACGAACGGCAGAGTCGATCGAGGAGATCGTGGCCGCGGCCACCGGACGGCGGGCCCTCATCGCTCCACCCTTCATGCACGGCGCGGGCCACTGGGTGGCCATGGGAACATGGAACACCGGTGGAACGGTCTTCGTGCCGAGCATCCCGGAACGACTGGATCCGCGCGACATTTGGAGCATCGTCGAACGCGAACGAATCGATTTCCTCCTCATCGTGGGCGACGCCTTCGCACGACCACTCATCGACGAACTGAACACGAACCGGTACGACCTGTCCTCGCTGAACGTCCTGCTCTCCGGCGGTGCCGCGTTGTCGGCGCACCTGAAGGAAGAACTGCTGGGAATCGCCCCGCATCTGATGATCATCGACGGGCTGGGCTCCTCGGAGGCCGGCGGACAGTTGACCCACGTGTCGGCCGCTGGCGGCGCCAGCACGGGCACCTTCCCCCTCGCCCCCAACAACCACGTCCTGTCGGAGGACCTCACGCGGGTTCTCGAAGCCGACGACCCCGAGGTGGGCTGGCTCGCCAAGAGCGGACGCCTGGCGCTCGGCTATCTCGGCGACCCAGCCAAGACCGCGCGCACCTACCCCGTCATCGACGGCGTTCGATACGTCGTGCCCGGCGACCGCGCGGTGCTACTCGAGGGGAACATCGTCGAACTACGGGGCCGTGACTCGGTCACCATCAATTCCGGCGGCGAGAAGATCTTCGCCGAAGAGGTCGAAATGGCGATCAAGCCGCACCCCGACGTCTTCGATTGTGTCGTGACCGGACGACCGAGCGAACGCTGGGGCAACGAGGTGGTCGCGGTGGTCCAACTACGACCCGGCACCGATCCGAGCGATCAGGACCTTCTCGACGAGGCCGCCAAACACGTGGCCCGCTACAAGTTGCCCAAGGCCATCGTGCGCGTGGAGTCCATCGTGCGCTCGCCCTCGGGCAAGGCCGACTACCGCTGGGCCAAGGAGATCGCGTCGAAGTCCTGAACGCAGTCGTCCACCGACGGGTCAGATCGGCAGGTCGCCGGTGGCCTTGCTGGTGGTGCCGGTGTCGGTGAACGCCTTGATGGTGTTCTCGGCGATGCGCATCTGGTGGATCTCGTCGGCACCATCGGCGAATCGGGCCCAGCGGGCGTGTTGCATCATGTTCGCCAACGGCGTGTCGGTGGAATAGCCGAGGGCGCCGTGCACCTGGATGGCGCGGTCGATGATGCGGTTGAGGCTGTTGGCCACGAAGTGCTTGGCCATCGAGACCTCGGTGCGGAAGTCGTCGCCACGGTCGATCTTGTAGGCGGCATGAAGGATCATCAGCTTGCACTGATAAATCTCCATGGCCGAATCGGCGATCATCCACTGCACGCCCTGCTTCTCGGCGAGGTACGAACCGTGCGAGTAACGCTTCAGGGAACGATCGACCATCATGTTCAGAGCGGTCTCGGCTTGGGCGATCCAACGCATGCAATGGGCCAGTCGCGCCGGACCCAGTCGGTATTGACCCAAGCGATGTCCGTTGCCACGTCCCCCGAGAATCTGCGAGTCGTGCACCCGTAGGTCGCTGATCACGATCTCGCTGTGACCGCCGGGACCGTGCATAGTCTCGACCTCGCGAACGTTGTTCCAACCCTCGGTCGGCAGGTCGACGATGAACGCCGTGTTCGCACCGCGGGATCCGTCGGGCACGTCCAACTCGGTGCGGGCGATGAGAATGGCGAACTTGGCGCGGTTCGCCCCCGAAATGAACCACTTGTGGCCGTTGATGATCCACTCGTCACCATCCTTGATGGCGAAGGTCTTGATCAGGGTCGGATCGGACCCCGCCACCTCGGGTTCGGTCATGGCGAAGCACGACGACGACACCCCGTTGCACAGCGGCTTCAGGTATTTCTCCTTCTGCTCCGGCGTGGCCCAGTGCAGCAACGTGTGCATGTTGCCCTCGTCGGGCGCCTGGCAGTTGAACACCCACGGACCGACACGGGTCTTGGCCGCCTCGGCCTGAACCATGGCCAACGCCACGTGGCCCAGTCCCATGCCGCCCCACTCTTTGGGCATGTGGGGCAGCCACAGTCCGACTTCGACCGCCTTCTTGCGCAGACGGATCAACTCACCCACGTACTTCTTGTGCGCCTCGCCATCCATCTCCTCGCGATGCCCGAAGGGCTCGATCGCCGGACGAATTTCGCCGTCCACGAAGTCGCGCACTTTCGCGCGGATGGCCTCGTGTTCGGGCGCGAGAGTGAAGTCGATCATGAGAATGCCTCCCCTAGGCAGTCGACGGACGCGGGGCCCGATGAACAATTATGTCCCTCGGTGACCGATGCCCACGACCCCGAATCACACCGATCACCGAAGTCACACCTAACCTGACGGCGTGGAACCCACCTCGGACACCCCCTCGTGGGACACCGACCGTCTGCCCGAGGGCCAGGCCAAGGTCACCGCGGTGCGCGAGATGTTCGACGCCATCGCCCCTCGTTACGACCTCGTCAACCGCATCATGACGTTTCGCCTCGACACCCGTTGGCGACGCAAGGCGGTCCGCCTGCTCGGACTTCCGTCCGGCAGCCTGGTCCTGGATCTCGCCAGCGGCACCGGGGACCTGTGCGTCGATCTGGCTCGTGCCGGCATCCGCCCGCTGTCGATGGACCTGAGCTTCGGCATGCTGGCCGCGGATCGTTCGGGGGCGCCCCGCAGTCAGGCCGACATCTTGAACCTGCCCATCGCCGATGCCTCGGTCGACGGCGCCACCTGTGGCTTCGCCTTGCGCAACCTGCTCGACCTGCCCAGCTTCTTCCAGGAATTGGGGCGGGTGGTTCGCCCGGGCGGCCGTATCGCGTTGCTCGATGTGGGTGTTCCCCGCAACCGCCTCATTCGTTTCGGCAACGGCATCTATTTCGGGCGCATCGTTCCGCGCATCGGCGGATGGCTCTCGGACCCCGCGGCGTATCGCTACCTGCCCAAGAGTGTCGCGTATCTTCCCGAGCCCGACGTGATGTTGCGTCATCTGCGCGAAGCCGGGTTCTCCGATGCCACGCATCGCCAACTGTCCGGCGGCATCACGCAGCTTCTCGTCGCCACCCGGGACTGATCCGACGATCATGCGCGCGGTCACTCGGGTTCTCGATCCGGCTCCCGACCTGAACGACGTCGCCGGCGACGACGGGTTTCTCTTCGTGCGCGACGGCATCGGCTTCGCCGGGCGCGGTGTGGCCGTTCGAACCACCTGGGACGAGATTCCCGCGATCCTGAGCGACGTCGTTCACATTGACGAATCCGGTTCGAACGCGCCGGGCCCCGTCGCCATCGGAACGATGCCCTTCGCTCTCGACCGCCCCGGCGTCGCGGTCGTCCCCCGCACTCTGGTGGGCAAGGACGCAAGCGGGAACTGCTGGGTCACCTCGATCGACGACGCACCGATCCCCGACTTCGCTCCCGCGCCTGCGCCGATGGCCGCCTCGTTCGACGTGGCACCGCTCACCCCGATCGATTCGTATCTGTCCGCGGTGACGGCGGCGCGCGACGCGGTCCGCGACGGTCGGTTGATCAAGGCCGTCATCGCCCGTCAGATCGCGGTGCGTTCGTCCGAGCCGATTCGCGTGCATTCCGTCCTGGCGCGACTGCGCAATTCGTTCGGTTCCAGCCATCGGTATTCGTTCGAGGGATTCATCGGCGCCTCTCCCGAGCTCCTGCTGTCCGTCGACGGTGACGTCGTCCGCTCCCATCCCCTGGCCGGCACCACGCCCCGCACCGGTGACCCCGTCGTCGACGACGAATTGGCGCGCACACTCTTGGCCAGCATCAAGGACCAGATCGAGCACCGCGTCGTCATCGACGTGATCCACGAGATGTTGCTGCCCCACTGCAGTTATCTCGACTGGGAGCCGGAGCCCTCGGTGGTGAAAGTGGCCAACGTCCAACATCTGGGCACTCTCATCGAGGGACGACTCCGCGACGGCCATCCCCCGGTCCTGGAACTCGTTCGCGCACTGTGCCCGACTCCCGCCCTCGGTGGGCATCCGCGTGCCGACGCGCTCGAGCTCATCGACCGAGTGGAAGGATTCGACCGCGCCGACTACGGCGGCGCCATCGGTTGGGTCGACGCCCACGGCAACGGCACCTTCGCGGTGGCCATCCGATGTGCGTCGTTCTCACCCGACCGTCGTTCCGCCGTCCTCACCGCCGGTGGAGGGATCGTGGCCGACAGCGATCCCTTGTCGGAGCTGGCCGAGACCCAGGCCAAGTTCCAAGCCATGTTGTCGGCCATCGTTCGGGCCTGATCTCAGAACGAGGCGTGCAATCGCTGGTGCTCGGCGACGTCGCGCTCGCGGTCGGTGGGCGCGACGGTGATCGTCGGTCCCCGACGTCCCACGCGCTCGCGCAGTTCGACGATGCTCGCGATCGTTTCGGTGTCCACGCCGAACGCCCGGCCCACCAGTTCCAGGTCGGTGCCGTGCGGGGTGCCGAACAACGTTTCGAACAGGTCCGGATCGAGGTTCGTCCTCTGCGGCAGGTGATGGAAGATTCCTCCGCCGTCGTTGTCGGTCACCACGATCCTCAGGTCGAGTTCCCGTCGCGACAGACCGGCCAGGCTCGACGCATCGTGAACGAACGCCACGTCGCCGATCAGCAGTCCGGTGGGGCGACCCGTGGCCACGGCCGCTCCGATCGCGGTCGCGATGACCCCGTCGATTCCGTTGGCACCGCGACTGGCGAGGACCCGCAGGTGCGAACAATCACCGGCGAACCACTCGACGTCACGAATGGGCATGGAGGACGAGACCACCAGGTTCGAGCCCGCGGGCAAACCGGACACCACGTGTCGGGCCACACGTGGTCCCGTCAATGACCCGTTCGGGTCATCGAGGACGGTGAACGCGGCGCGGGCCGCATCGTCGCGGCGAATCCATTCCTGCGACCACGATGTGACGGCCGGTCGCAAACGTTGGATCACCGACTCGATGAGGGCGTCGGCATCGGAACGCACGAACCGGGCCACGCGGTGATCCGGGTCGTACGGTCTCCCGACGCTCGACACGTGCCACTGTTCGGCTCCGGACTCCAGCAAAAAGCGGCCGAGTACCTTCGACGAGGGCGCCTCACCGAACCGCACCACCACCTCGGGATTCAACGACGGGTCGGCCCCACGCACGATCGAGTCGTAATGCAGGATCGAACGAGCCTGAGCACCCGAACGAGGTTCGGCCAACACGGGCCATTCCAATGCGTCCGCGAGACGACGCAACGCGTCGGGCGACGCTCCACCTCGTCCGGCCACCAGCACACCGCGACGACCGGACCAACGTTCGACGACGTCGCCGACGAGTGACTCGTCCGGCACGAGCCGACCATGACGGGCGTGGCGATCCACACCGTCGTGTTCGACGGTGGCGACTCCCAACAACGGCTCACGGAACGAGAGATTGAGATGCACCGGTCCGGGCCATGGCCCGACACTGAGAGCCAGCGAACGCACGGCCAAGGATCGCCACGACCGACTCGCGGCCTCGTCGGCCACGCCCGGTTCGTGGAACCAGCGAACCTTCGCCCCGAAGAGATTCGTCTGATCGATCGTCTGGGCGGCACCGACGTCGCGCAATTCGGGCGGTCGATCGGTGGTGACGACCAACAACGGCACCGAGGACGAATCGGCCTCGGTCACCGCGGCATGGAAGTGCGTGGCCGCCGTGCCCGACGTGCACAACGCCAACGCCGGTTCACCCGTCGACATCCCCCAACCGAGCGCCGCGAACGCCGCCGAGCGCTCGTCGAGAAACACCGACACCGTCACCGCCGGGTTCGCCGTCAAAGCCACGGCCATCGGGGTCGAGCGCGAACCGGGTGCGATCATGGCCGCACGAAGCCCGCTGCGGACCCACTCGTCCACGAGCGTGGCGCAGAACGACGCCTGGACGTCCTCGGGCTTTCTCACGAACGAGACGCTACCCGCGTCCCCGCGCCCGATGACCCGCTGGGTAGGTTGTGTTCGTGGTCATAGAGATCTGGTCGGACGTGGTGTGCCCGTGGTGTTACATCGGGAAGGTTCGTTTCGATCGCGCCATCGAGGCCCTGACCAACGGACCCGATGCCGTGTCCGAACCGATCGAGGTGGTGTACCGCGCGTACCAACTGGACCCCACCGCTCCCGTGGGTACGTCGAACCCGGTCCGCGACACCTACGCCAAGAAGTTCGGTGGCTACGACCGGGCCGATCGCATCATCGAGAACCTCACCGCCACCGCCCGTGAGGATGGCCTCGACTTTCGCATGGACATCGCCCAACGAGCCAACACGTTGCTCGCGCATCGCATCTTGTGGTGGTCCGCGGTCACCCACGGAAACGCTGCCCAGTCCCGAGTGAAGTCGGCTTTTCTCGACGCGTATTTCACCCGCGGCCGCGACGTCTCCGATGCCGCGGTTCTCACCGAACTCGCCGCCTCCGCCATTGGTTGCCCCGCCGACGACGTCGCCACGATGTTGGCCGGCGACACCGGCCGCGGAGAAGTGAGCGAGGAGTTGGCTCAGGCCATCGGACATGGCATCACCGGAGTCCCCACGTACGTGATCGACGGAGCGTGGGCGATTCCCGGTGCGCAGGACAGCGACACCTTCGAGCGAGTCATCCGGCGCGCCATCGAACGTCGTGCGTCCCCCTCGGAGTGACCGACGTGACGCGCACGTGGACGCCGCGCCGCGCGATCCTCCACGCCGAGGATTCGGCCGGCACGAGCGGACTTTCTCGGCTCGTTCTGCTACACGGATTCACGCAGACCTGTCGGTCGTGGGACGGACTCATCCGAGCTCTCGGCGACGAACCCTCCATCTGCCGAGTCGATGCTCCGGGGCATGGTCGGTCACCGTTGCTCGACGATGACTTGTCCGGCGTCGCGCATGCGGTGGTCGAATCGGCCGGCGAGGGTGTCTACGTCGGCTATTCCATGGGAGCCCGGATTTTGCTTCACGCCGCTCTCGGATCGACCACGATGCACGGATTGGTTCTCATCGGCGGGACACCCGGCATCGAGGACGAGCGCGAACGAGCGGATCGTCGCGAATCGGATCGACTCCTCGCCGAGCGCATCGTCGAATCGGGAGTCGAGGTCTTCCTCGAGTGGTGGCTGCGACAACCGCTCTTCGCCGGACTGACTCCGACCGTCGACGATCTCGCCGAACGTCGCCTCAACACCGTCGAGGGTTTGACCTCCAGCCTGCGCCGTTGCGGCGTCGGAGAGCAGACGCCCCTGTGGGATCGTCTGTCGAACATCGACGTCCCCGTGTTGGTGATGGCCGGTTCGCGCGACACGAAGTTCGATGCCATCGGGCGGCGCATGGCGGAAGCGATCGGAACCAACGCCCGCTTCGAGTCGGTTCCCAATGCCGGTCACGCCGCTCACCTCGAGCGACCCGACGCGGTCGCGAGCATCCTGCGCGAGTGGCTGGACTGAACGACCGAGACCGAACGCGGGCGCTCAGGCGCCCAGAGCGAGCGTCGCCGTGGCCACCACGCCGAAGGCCAATTGCACTCTCGTGGTGCCGCCCAACACGGCGATCAGGTCACGACCCACGGCACCGCCACGCACGCGTCGCACCGGGCCCACGGCGACGACCAACACCCCGAGGATGACGGCCGCCAGCGGACGTTCCCATACGGCCGCCGCTCCGACGAACACACCCCCGACCACCAACGCCACGAACAACGCTCGGGTGCGAGAATCACCGAGACGCACCGCCAACGTTTTCTTGCCGACCTCGCGATCGGTGGGAATGTCGCGCAGGTTGTTGGTCACCAGCAACGCGCACGCCAAGGCTCCCACGGCCACTCCCATCTGCCACGCCAGCGCGGTGATTCGTTCGGCGAGCACGTACGTGGTGCCGACCGTGGCCACCAAACCGAAGAACACGAACACGAACACTTCCCCGAAACCGAGATATCCGTAGGGGTGCTTGCCTCCGGTGTAGAACCAACCGGCCAGGATCGACGCCGCACCCACCGCGAGGAGCCACGGGCTGGTGACGATCGACAACGCCAAACCGACCACAGCCGCCACGAGGAACGACGACAACGCGGCGATCTTCACCGAACGCGCCGAGGCCAATCCCCCGCCGACCAACCGTGCCGGGCCCACACGGGCGTCGTCGGTGCCGCGGATTCCGTCGCTGTAGTCGTTGGCGTAGTTGACACCCACTTGCAACATCACGCTCACGACACCGGCCAGCACGACCCGCCACCAGCGAACGTCCGGTTCGCCCACCGCGACGGCCGCACCGACGGCCACCGGGACCACCGCCGCGGGAAGGGTTCGCACGCGAGCACCGACGATCCATTTGTTCACGCCGACACGCTAAATCACGACACCGGACACCGGTCGGATGATGCGGACGAATTCTGCCTAGAGTCTCCTCGTGCCCCGTCTCGTCGCCCTTGACATGCCGACGAACGACGCGTACGTCGCCATAGTTCGTCGCATCTGGGACGAGGGGAACGCCGTTCTGCCCGTCGACTCACGGCTGCCCGAGCCGGCCAAGAAACGGTTGCTCGACGCGCTCCGTCCGCACGAGGTCCGAACCGACGCCGGGAGCCAACGTCGACCCGACCCGATCGACACCGAGGTCGGTGACGCCCTCGTCATCGCCACCAGCGGTTCGACGGGCGACCCCAAAGGCGTCGTCCACACCATGACCGGGCTCAAGGCTTCGGCTTTCGCCACGTCGGCCGCGCTCGGAGTGACGCGCGACGATCGCTGGTTGGCCTGCCTGCCGGTCGCGCACATCGGTGGCTTCTCCGTGATCAGTCGTGCGGTGCTCACCGACACCTTCCTCGAGGTGCACGACGGCTTCGACGCCGATCGCGTGAACGCCAGCACCTGCTCGCTGACGTCGCTCGTCCCCACGGCCCTCACGCGCGTGGACGCTGGTCGCTTCCGTCGGATCCTGCTCGGGGGTTCACGCCCACCTCACGATCGACCGGAGAACTGCGTCGCCACTTACGGAATGACCGAGACCGGTTCCGGCGTGGTGTACGACGGTTTCGCCATTCCCGATGTCGAATTGCGCATCATCGATGGCGAGGTCACCGTTCGTGGTCCGATGCTGATGCGCGCCTATCGCGACGGTTCGACGTCGATCGACGCCGACGGGTGGCTGCACACCGGGGACGCGGGACGTCTCGACGAGGACGGGCGGTTGCACGTGGACGGTCGCATCGGTGACGTCATCGTCAGCGGTGGCGAGAAGATCTGGCCCGAGAGCGTCGAACGGGCCATCGGCGATCACGCGACCGACTTCGCGGTCGTCAAGTTGCCGGATCCCGAATGGGGGGAACGCGTTCTGCTGGTGCACACCGGCGACGCCCCGAGCCTCGGAGCGATCCGGGATCTCGTGAAGGTGTCGCTGCCCGCATATTGCGCTCCCACCGCCATGGTGCGCGTGGAGTCCATCCCCCGCACCGCCTCGGGAAAGGTGCGACGCGCCGAACTGGCCGTCCTCGTTCGCGACCTACGACCGGACCAACGGCACTAGCGTTCGCCCATGACCACCGAGCGTCTCGCGCACAAGACAACCTTCGTCACCGGGGCGGCCTCCGGCATCGGCGCCGCCATCTGTCGGCGTTTCCTGGACGACGGAGCGCGGGTGATCGCCACCGACATCGATGCCCCGGGTCTGGGACGATTGCGTGAGCTGGATCCCGAGCGGGTGCACGGGGTCGTCGCCGACGTCACCGACGAGGCGAGCATGACCGACGCGGTCGCCTCGGGAGTGCGGGCCTTCGGAGGCATCGACGTGGTGGTGGCCAACGCCGGTGCGGGCACGTACGGCCTCATCCAGGACCATGACGTGGCGGATTGGAAGCGAATCATCGATCTGTGTCTGGTGGGCGTTTTCATCACGCTGAAGGCCACGTCGACCCACGTGAACGACGGAGGTTCGGTCATCACCATCTCGTCGCTCAACGCCATACAGCCGTCGGCCGGAATGTCGGCGTACTGCGCGGCCAAGGCTGGTGTCGCCATGCTCACCCGCGTGGCCGCCATGGAGATGGGCGCCCGCGGCGTTCGCGTGAACACCATCGCTCCGGGCCTCGTGGCGACCAACGCCACCGCCGGAATGTTCGCCGTCCCCGAGGTGATTCGTCAGTTCGAGGAGAACGCCTCACTCGGTCGCCACGCCACCGCGGACGAGGTCGCTTCCGTCGCCGCGTTCCTCGCCAGCGACGAGTCATCGTTCATGAGCGCCTCGTTCGTCTCGGTCGACGGTGGCGGGAACACCGGCCGCTATCCGACATTGCCGGCGATCTTCTCGGCGCTCTGAGCTCAGGAGCTCTTCACCCCGGCCCCACCGTCGATCACGTAGGTCTCGCCGGTGATCCACGAGGCGCGATCGGAGGCCAGGAAGGTCGCCAGGGCGGCGATGTCGTCGGGCACACCGATACGACCGAGCGGAAGCGCAGCCGCGAGACGGTCGCCGTAGTTGTCGATCAACACCTTGGCGAAGTCGGTCTTCACCAGACCCGGAGCGATGCCGACCACGCGTGTCGGGCCCAGCTCGGCGGCCAACTGACGGGTCATGTGAATGAGGGCCGCCTTGGTGAGGTTGTAGATGCCCAAAGCCCCCTCGGTACGAAGACCGCCCACCGAGGCCACGTTGATGATCACCCCGGGACGGTCCTTCATCCCGGCGTCCCAAACCGCCTGGGTCCAGAACAACGGACCGCGCAGGTTCACCTGGAACGTCTTGTCGAAACGAGCCTCGTCCACGCCGAGCGACGGACCGTAATAGGGGTTCGTGGCCGCGTTGTTCACCAGGATGTCGACGGGGCCGAAGCGCTCGATCGCGGCGGCCACACAGGCCCGTCCCTGTTCCACGTCACCGGTGTTGGCGGCGTAGGTCATCACGTCGCCGACGATGCCCGCGTCGGACACCACGTCGGGTCCGATCTTGCGCGACACCATCATCACACTCGCGCCGGCCTCGGCGTACATCTTCGCCATGGCCAATCCGATGCCCTTGGAGGCTCCGGTGATGAGGGCAACTTTTCCGTCGAGTCGTACGTCCATGTCGCCGAAGTTAGTACGACGCGGCCGCGCGGGATTCAGTCGTCGGCTTCGTCGTCTCCGGATCGCGCCACGACCTGCACCCGAATGGAGCGGATACGGCGACCCTGAAGTTCGGCCACCGTGAATCGCCAACCGTCGAAGTCGATGTGCTCGCCGACGGCCGGAACATGACCGAGGGTGTTGAACACGAAACCGCCGATGCTCTCCCACTCGTCGTCGGGAATGTCGGTGTCCAACTCCTCGTTCACCTCGGAGACACTGGTCGTCCCGTCGACCAGGTACTGACCGTCCTCGTGCTTCACGATCGACTTGTGGTCCTTGTCGTACTCGTCGACGATCTCACCCACGAGTTCCTCGAGACAGTCCTCGAGGGTGACGATTCCCTCGATGCTTCCGTACTCGTCGGCCACCACCGCCATGTGGTACTTGCGCGCCTGCATGTCGCGCATCAACTGGGCGACGGGCTTGTTCTCGGGGATCACCACGGCGTCGCGCATGTACATCGTCACCAGTTGCGCGCCCTGCCCGGAGCGTTCCGCGCGAACGAGATCCTTGATGAAGGTGACGCCGCGAACGTCGTCGTCGGGGCTCAACACCGGCAAACGCGAGAAGCCGTGCTCGATCGCCACATCCACCGCTTCGCGCACGCTGAAGGTGTCGGCGATCGTGACGACGTCGGGAAACGGCACCATCACCTCTCGAGCCACGGTGTCGCCGAACTCGATGATCGACTCGATGAGGTCGCGCTCTTCCTCCTCGATGACGTCGTCGTTCATGGCGGCCTCGACGATGCCCAGCAGCTCTTGTTCGCTGACGAACGGCCCCTGCTCGAGACCCTTTCCCTTCACGATGACGTTCGTGAGACGTATCAGCCACCCCGACACCATTCGCAAGGGTGGGAACGACACCAAGAGGTGGACTCCCCGGGCGGTGCTCAACGCCGCACGCTCCGGATACAGAACCGCGTAGGTCTTGGGCACGGCCTCGGCCAACACGAAGAACACCACCACGTTCAGCAACACACCGACGACCACTCCGATGGCACCGAACGCGCGGGCGGCGATCACGCCGGTCAACGTCGCTTGCACCGTCTGGCACACGTTGACCGACAGCAACAAGGGATTCACCCACTTCTCCGGTTCGCCCACCAGATCCTGCAGGGCCCGGCCCTGCCGCACACCACCCTCGGCCATGGCCGCGGCCTTCGGCTTGCTCATGCGCGACAAACCCATCTCGGCCAACGACAGGAAGATCAGAACGATCAGGAGGACGAGAACGACCGCCAACAGGATCCAATCGGTTCCGGTGAATGCGGCGACGAATGCGGTCATGTTCCCTCCGGAACGCTCTGGCTGAAGGTCGGGGGAACGTCCCCGTTCCAGTGGTGGGCCTTCAGGATCTCGCGCTCGCGCGCCTGCATGGCCACGGTCTTGTCGGCGGTGTCGTGATCCCAACCCAGGATGTGCAGGACACCGTGCACCACCAACAAGGCCAACTCGTCGTCCTCCGTGCCCGCGTGCGTGGGTGCCTGTTCGCGGGCCACCTCCGGACAGATGACGATGTCGCCCAACAGCAACGGCATGTCGCCACGATCGGGCGGTGAACGATCGGGCCCACGGGTGCCCCCGCTCGGTCCGCTCACCACTTCCAACACCTCGCCACCGTCGATCGGGAACGACAGCACGTCGGTGGGGCCCACCTCACCCATGTGCTCGAGGTTCAGATCGACCATGTCGGACTTCTCCACGAAGAACAACGACAGCTCGGTGCCCCCGCGGACACCTTCGGCCGCCAGCGCGTGTCGGGCCAACGTCTGCCAACGCGCCACGTCGACGACGACGGTGGTCTGTTCGTCGGCACAGAAGACCTCGGCCTCGGCGTCACCGCCCACCTTGGTCTTGCGGCGGAATCTGGGCGGGCCCTCAACCATTGCGATCCGTTCGCGCCGCGCGCTTCTCGTACGCCGCGACGATGTCGCCCACGATCCGATGGCGAACGACGTCGCCGGCGTCGAGATGCACGAACTCCAGACCCTCGATACCGCCGAGAATGCGTTCGAGACCGGCCAGCCCGCTACGGCCGTCGGGCACGTCGACCTGGGTCGCGTCGCCGGTGACCACCACCTTGGAACCGAAACCGATGCGGGTGAGGAACATCTTCATCTGCTCGGGGGTGGTGTTCTGGGCCTCGTCGAGGATGATGAAGCTGTTGTTCAGGGTGCGTCCGCGCATGAACGCCAACGGGGCCACCTCGAGCACCTGCTTCTCGTGCATCTTCTGCACGCCCTCGGTGTCCACCATGTCGTACATGGCGTCGTACAAGGGGCGCAGGTACGGGTCGATCTTGGCCATCAGGTCGCCCGGCAGGAAACCCAGACGTTCGCCGGCCTCCACCGCCGGCCGCGTGAGGATGATGCGTTGCACCTGTCGGGTCTGCAGCGCGTGCACCGCCATGGCCACGGCCAACCAACTCTTGCCGGTTCCCGCCGGTCCGATGCCGAACGTGATGACGTTGCGGCGGATGGCGTCGATGTAGCGCTTCTGCCCGGCGGTCTTGGGTTTGATCGTGCGTCCCTTGGCTCCGCGCAGGATCTCGTCGGTCAGCACCGAACTCGGGCTGGCGTCCTGGCGGACCATGGCGATGCTGCGCTTGATGACCGACTCGTCCACGTTCTCGCCCCGCTGCAACAACAGAACGAGCTCCTCGAACAGTCGGGCCACCACGGCCGAATCCGGGCCCTCGATGGACAGTTCGTTGCCCCGAGCCGAGATGTCGGTGCCGGAGAACGCGGACTCGATCAGCCGCAGATGCCCGTCACGAGCGCCCAGCAGGTTCGCCATGAGATGCGTCCCCGGAATCACCAGGGTGGAGGTCGGAGATGGAGGCGTCATTCGGTGGGTCGGCGCGAGGTGCAGGACCGGCGTCTCATCGGCACAGCGTCAGCGTAATGCACGCCGGAGCCGTCTCCCATCACCGATGACGAACGTGTACCCCTGTCGATCAGGTCAATCGACGGTCGGACGGACCACGTAGCGACCGGTGACCTCGCCTTTCAGGATGGCGGTCAGCACGGCGTCCAACTGGTTCAGGCCGATCTCGTGACCGATGCGATCGATGCCGGCGGGCTTCAAGTCGCTGGCCAGACGCTTCCACACCTCCACACGCTGGGCCATCGGCAACTGCACCGAGTCGATTCCGAGCAGGGCCACACCGCGCAGGATGAACGGCATCACGGTGGTCGCCAGACCCGCGCCCCCGGTCAACCCGCTGGCGGCCACCGCCGCTCCGTAGTTCAAACGCTTCACGACGTTGGCCAGCGTGACACCACCGACGCAGTCGACGGCCCCGGCGAACGTCATGGTTCCCAAGGGCTTGGGGTCCTCGACGCTCAGTTCGGCGCGGTCGATGACCCGGGCCGCCCCCAACGAGCGCAGATAGTCCTCGGCCTCCTTCTTCCCGCTCGACGCCACCACCTCGAAGCCGAGCGCGGCCAGCATCGTGATCGCCATGCTGCCCACCCCACCGGTGGCACCGGTGACCAACACCGGACCATCGGACGGAGCGAGACCGCGATCCAACAACGCCATCACCGATTCCGCGGACGTGAAGCCACCGGTGCCGATGACCATCGCGTCGCGAGTGGAGAGACCCTCGGGCAATTCGAGAACCCAGTCGGCGGGAATCCGCGCGTACCTCGCATAGCCGCCATGATGCGCGACGCCGATGTCGTAGGCGTGCGCGATCACCTTCTGGCCCACCGCGAACCGCGACCCTCCGGAGTCCACCACGGTGCCCGCCAGGTCGACACCCGGGATGAGTGGCGAGATGCGTGCCACCTTGCCCTTGGGGGACGTGGCCAGTCCGTCCTTGTAGTTGACGCTCGACCACTCCACCTCGATGAGCACGCCGTCGCCGGACAGATCCTCGAGCCCGATCTCGACCACCTCGCGGCGCGGCGCCTCCGGGTCGTTGGTGAACATGAAGGCGGGAAAACGTCCGATCGACATTCCCGAAACCTACCCGAGGACCTCGCGAGCAGTCGCCTCCCGTTACCGTGGTGTCGTCATGAAGGTCGGCTACACCACGATGAACACGCCAGCGGATATCGCCCCGCCGGTGTTGGGACCGTTGCTCGAATCGGCCGGCTTCGATTCCATCTGGATCGGCGAGCACAGCCACATACCGGTGTCGCGCGCGACGCCGTATCCGACCGGCGGTGACATGCCGTGGCAGTACACCACGATGATGGACCCGTTCCTCAGCCTGATGCAGATCGGTGACCACGCCCCGTCGCTGCTGCTCGGTCTCGGGGTGGCACTTCCTCTCGAGCACGACGTGTTCGTGTTGGCCAAGCAGGTGGCCACCCTCGACGTGTTGAGCGGTGGACGCGTGCAGTTCGGTGTCGGCGTGGGCTGGAACCGCGAGGAGTTGGCGAACCATCACGACGTGAAGTGGTCGATGAGGTATCGCGCCCTCGCCGATTGCGTCGCCGCGTTACGGGCGTTGTGGACGAACGACGAGTCCGAGCACCATGGTGAGTGGTACGACTTCGACAAGGTCTGGAGTCGACCCAAGCCGATTCAACGTCCGCACCCCCCGATCTGGTGCGGAACCGGCGGGAAGCTGGGAACCCAGCACGCCGTGGCGTGGGCCGACGGGTGGATGCCCCTCGACGTCACCCTCGGCGACGTGCAGAAGCGGGTGACGAAATTCCGTCAGGTGGCGTCCGAGGCCGGTCGTACCGACGTTCCCATCTCGATGGTCGCCTTCGGTGACCCGACCCTGGACACGTTGCTGCGGTATCGCGATCTGGGCATCCAACGGGTCATCGTGGGCTCCGGCCGCGACGGCTGGGAGGACCCCACCGGTGTGCCCGCCTTCATCGACCGGTACGCGGCGATGATCGACCGTCTGGCATCGTGACGGAAAGAGAGCGCAACGCCATGAACGACCGACCCGTCGACATCCGCGACACCGATCCCGACAAGTACTGGGAGACGTTCGCCGAGAAGTGGACCTCGCTGTTGACCTACCGCTACCTCGGGCGCCGTTGGTCGTCATTGGACACCGGTGTCGAGGGAAGCTTCATGACGTTGCGTCACGACATGCGCAACTCCACCGGAGGGATCATGGCCGCGCCGTTGTGCGTGGCGTCACCGGAGTGCGGTGGCTTCAACGACGACCTGGTGGTGCCGAATCCACTCATCGCGTCGATGCAGATCCTCGATCCGGCCAAGGACGTGCGCGAGTTGATGATCATCCCCGACAACCTGCACACGGGTCGGCGCCTCGGTTTCAGTCGGGCCCTGGTGGTGGACGCGCGCGACACCGATCGGGTGATCGCCATCTCCACCGGCGTGGGTCTGTCCTTGGGTGAACAGCCCGAGGGGTACCAGAAGATCGACAATCCACCGATCGACGTCGTGGATTCACCGGACCTGCCGCCGTTGCACCAGGTGTTCGGGGCGTCACGGGTGTCCACCGGTGTGTGGGAGATCCCGGTGCTGAGCGCCGAACTGGCGTCGCCCGACGCGGCACTGCACATCGGACCCCAACACATCGTGCTGGAGGCCTGCGCCAACGAGTTGGCCACGCGACTGGCCGGGTGCGAGCTACAGATCGACGACTGGTACGTGATGTTCGTGAATCGCGGCAAGACCGGACCGTTCCGGACCGAAGGCGAGGCCTACGCGGGTGCCGACGGAAAGATCGGCGTTCGCGTGTCCCTCGTCGACCACGGCAACGGTGGCCGCGTGGTGAGCACGTGCGCCGCGACGTTCCATCCGGCGCGCTGAGGAATCACCTCAGAGCGGGAAGCCCGACAACTCGCGCATGTTGTCGCGCAGACACAGACGACGCTCGGCCGCCGTGATCGAGGCGAAGTCCGCGGCCCATTCGTAGGGGCTGGCCAATCCTTCGGGGTGCGGCCAGTCCGAACCGAGCAACATGCGCTCGGCGCCGATGAGATCGCGGATGTTGGAGACGTCGTCCTCGTAGAAGGGAGCCACCCACACGTGGTCGTGGAAAATGTCCAGCGGATCGCGCTTGTACAGCTGCGGCGTCTTGCCGTAGGAACGCTTCAGACGACGACACAGGTCGCCCACCCATCCGGCTCCCAGTTCGACCGTGGCCACCTTCAGGTTGGGAACCCGATCGAACAAGCCGTGACAGATCAACGACGCGATGAGGTCGTAGACCGGACGCTCGACGTGAACACCCATCACCTCACTGAGGGCCGACATCTTGTGACCGGTGTACTTTGGCGTCTCGCCCCACATCTGCGTGTAGACGCCGTAACCCGAGTCGGCGCCGTGAAAGGCGACCACGATCCCGGCGTCGGCCACGGTGTGCCAGAACTCGTCGTACATGGGGTCGGCCAGCGAGTGGAAGCCGTCGGGCGCGTGCACCGGCGCCGGACGGAACGTGACGAAACGCGCGCCCTTGTTCAGGACCAGCTTCAGTTCCTCGAGCGCCTTGACGGGATCGACCAACGACATCAACGGGCCGGTGAGGATGCGGCCGTCGCGGTTGTAACCCCAGTCCTCGTCGAGCCACAGGTTGTAACTGTGGAACGCGGCGTAGAGCATGTCGGGGTTGTCGCGCATCATCTCTTCCAGACCGAGACCGAGGCTGGGCAACACCCACGCCAGATCGACACCCTGTTCGTCGAGCTTGCGCACACGCGCGTCACGATCACGAGCCGCGGGCGGAATGGGTCCCATCTCGATGATGTCGCGCATCTCGAGCCCGTCGTGGTTCTGGGCGCGGAAGTACATCTCCAACGATCCCGGCTGACCCACGGGGTCGTAGGTGGGGTTCGGGATGAGGGTGAGCAGCTTGTTGTTCACCAACATGGTCTTGCGACCGTCGACCTCGATCCAGTGCACCGCGTGGCGATGTTCGCGCGGAAGGTGGCGGGTGACGGCGTCATGGGCCTCGTAGTAGTGCTGATCGGCGTCGCTCAATCCGTAGGTGACGTCCGCGGGCACCTTGCGCTCGACTGTCATCGTTCCCGTTCCTGCCGACATGGTGGCCACCTTCCCGTCCCGGGCGCCGAAAGTTTCTGACGCCTCGTCAGATTCTATGATCCCACGGGGCCAAGTGGAAGACTTCACCCCAGAGGCGCGACCTCGGTCCCGCGCCTTCGGGTCGACGGACCCGGGTCGAGAAGGAGTCACCCATGGAGATTTGGCAGGTCACGGCCCGCGAGGCCATCCGCGATCTGGTGACTCGGTACAACGCCAACGGGGACACCGGCCGTTTCGCCCGGGTGCGCGAGCTGTTCGTGGACGACGCCGTGATGACCATCCAGGGCGTCCCCCATCGGGGCATCGAGGCGATCATGGCCGTCTTCACCGGCACGACGGAGTCTACACCCGGCCTGACGCACGTTCGCCATTTCGTGGCCACCCACCAGATCGACCTGATCGACGAGGAACACGCCACGGGGCGCGCCTATTTCGCCGTCCTCACCGACGTGGGTCTCGATCACTGGGGACGCTACGTGGACGAGTACCGACGCGTGGACGGCCGCTGGCTGTTCGCGTCGCGCGCGGTGACCCTCGACGGTCAGGTGCCCGAATCGCTGTTCCCGCGCACCGTGTGACGTCGGCTCAGGTGCGGAACGCGGACCGCGGACGCTGCACGAACTCGAAGGGAACCCCGTCGGGGTCGTTGAGGAAGCAGATCCACATGTCGGGCACCTTCGTGCCCGACAACTCGACCTGACGCGGTTCGCGCTCGAAGGTCCAACCGGCGGCCAGGAACTCCTCGTACGAACGCACGGTGTCGTCGACACCCACGGCGGTGCGGAACAGGCCGGCCTGGTTCGCGTGCTCGGGATGACGACCGTGCGAACGCGGGTTGTTCCATTGCGTGAGCACCACCTCACACGGCTCGTCGGGCAGACGCATCCGGACGATCGACGCCGAGGCATCGGCTTGGTCGACGCCGACGTGCGCGCCCGTCGTCCACTCGTGACGCGCCACCTCCTCGAAACCGATGCCGCGGTACCACGGCAACGAGGCCTCGAGGTCGGTGATGGTGATGCGCAGGTGACGCATGCGCGACTCCCCCGCCGGAACGGACGCGTCCTCGAACATGTCGAACAGGGTGCCGGTGGGATCGGCCACGGTCACCCATCGGTCGGTCCAATCCGTGCGACCTTCGGCCACCACGGTGCAACCGGCGGCGTTCATGCGGCTCAACGTGTCGGCCAGGTCGGGCACGGCCACGCCGAGCGACTGCATGCCCACGTGCGTGGCGTCGCGCATGGGCGTGCCGATGACCGTGGGCGACACCCACTCCTGCACCTCCACCGAGGGGCTGGTGCGGGGGCCGCGCTTGTCGTACACGAACGCCGCTCCGCTGACGATCTCGCCCTCGATGCCCAGCAACGAGCCGTCCGAGGGGTGCAACGGATTGCGCATGACCTCGCGCATGTCGAGCACGTTCACCAGGAAGTCGACGGCCTCGTCGGTGTCGTCGCAGCAGTAGCACATGTGCAGGAAACGTCGGGCGGGCGGTTCGGGCGCGTTGGTCACGACTTGCGACAGTACCCCACCGACCCCGCTCACCTGCCAGAATTGGCGACGACCAGTGGCTGAACTCGGAGACATGATGCAAGAGCGAATCGACGGAGAACGACTGGACGGCAAGGTGGCGCTGGTGACCGGCGCCAGTCGCGGAATCGGAACCGCCATCGCTCGTCGTCTCGCTGCCGAGGGCGCCACCGTGGCCTGCACGGCGCGCACCATGGAACCGGACCCGCGTTATCCCGGCACGTTGCGCGAGACCGTGGAGATGATCGAGAAGGCGGGCGGCAAAGCCGCGGCGTTCAAGGGCGACCTGTCGAACGCCGACGATCGCAAGGGTTTGGTCGACGAGGTGCGCTCCGCGCTGGGTCCCATCGACATCCTGGTGAACAACGCCGCCGTCACCTTCTTCTTGCCCATCGACACCTTCCCGGAGAAGCGTTTCAAGTTGATGATCGAGACCCAGGTGTGGAGCACCATCGATCTGGCCCAACAGGTGATCCCCGACATGCGTTCGCGGGGTGCGGGGTGGATCCTGAACATCTCGTCGCGCGCGGCCGTGAAGCCCATGGGGCCGCCATTCGAGGAGTTCTACAAGACCGGCAACTCGTCGGTGTACGGACTGTGCAAGGCCGCGCTGGAACGGCTGTCGTTGGGCATGGCCGCCGAGCTATTCGACGACAACATCGCGGTGAACACCCTGGCCCCGTGGGACAACGTGCCCACGCCGGGAGCGGGCGTGCACGACCTCGTCGAGAAGTACCGCCTCGAGCCCGAGGAGATCATCGCCCAAGCGGCTCTCGAGCTGTGCGCGGCCGAGCCCAAGACCCTCACCGGTCGTGTCGCCTACAGCCAGAGCCTCATCCAGGAACTCGGCGTGACTCCGCACGCCCTCGACGGTCGCCCGTTGGGCACCTGGCCCCGCGCCCACTGACGCATATGTCGAACATTCGCCGCGGGGTGTGGACCAACTGGGCGGGCAACCAAACAGCACGGCCGTCGGCCGTTCACCGGCCCGCGAACGAGGATGAACTGTCGGCGATCGTGTCGCGCGCCGCCAACGATCGCACCACGGTGAAGGCTCTCGGAAGCGGGCACAGTTTCACCGCCACGTCGGTCACTACGGGGGCCATGATCGACATGAGTCGACTGAGTCGGTTGATCGCCGTCGACCGTGCCGCCTCCACCGTGACCGTGGAGGCCGGCATCACCATCGCCGACCTGAACCTGTTGCTGAACGGCCTGGGATTGGCGTTGCCCAACCTGGGCGACATCGCGTATCAGACCATCAGTGGCGCCATCGCCACCAGCACCCACGGCACCGGGCGCGCCCTGACCGGAATCGCCGCCCAGGTGGTGGCCATGCGCGTGGTGGCCGGTGACGGAAGCGTTCTGGATCTGAGCCCCGAACATCATCCGACGCTGTTCCATGCGGCCCGGGTGGGAGTGGGAGCACTCGGCATCGTGAGCCGGGTGACATTGCGGGTGGTGCCCGCGTTCCGCTTGCGCGCGGTGGAGGGAGCGCAACGCTTGGACGATCTGGTGGAGCAGTTGGACGAGCACGTGGACGGCAACGACCACTTCGAGTTCTTCTGGATTCCCCACACCAAGTGGGCGCTGACCAAACGCAACAACCGCACCGACGAGCCGGTGTCGATCCCGAGTCCCTTCAAACACTGGTACGCCAAGACCTTCATGGAGAACTACGCCTTCGGTGCGGTGTGCCGCCTGGGACGGGCGCGACCGAACCTGATCCCCCGCTTGGCCACCGCCCTGCCCTCCACCGGCCAGAGCACCATCGTGGACGAGAGTTACCGCATCTTCGCCAGCCAACGCTTGGTGCGATTCGTGGAGATGGAGTACGCCATCCCCCGCGAGGCGTGCGGTGAGGCATTACAGCGGGTGCGCCGAATGGTGGACGAACGCGGGCACATGGTGAGCTTCCCCGTGGAGGTGCGCTTCACCGCCCCCGACGACGTGCCGCTGAGCACCGCGTCGGGTCGCCCCTCGGCGTACATCGCCGTGCACATGTACAAGGGCACGCCGTTCGAGCCCTACTTCCGCGACGTGGCCGCGATCATGGCGGACTACGACGGTCGGCCGCACTGGGGCAAGATGCACTTCCTGGGCGCGGACGAGTTGTCGCGGTTGTACCCACAGTGGGAGGCGTTCCAGCAGGCGCGCCAACGCATCGATCCCATGCGCACCTTCGCCAACGCCTACACCGATCGCGTCCTGGGCGACTGAAACCACCGATCTGGGCGGCTTTCGAGCGCCATACCGTTACGAAACCCGCCCAGTTCGGGGGACTTCAGCAATGGAGGCGACGCTGGGAATCGAAGTTACGAACGAACGCCCTGCGTAGTAAGCCTTTTACGTCGTTATGGACACCAACTGGACACCAGTAGTGACGACGAACATTTACAACACGGCGAAATGGCGTCGAATACGTCTCGAAATAATGGCCGCGATTCGTACACCAGAGCTAATAAAACACCACCACCGATAACTAGGTCTTGATTCTAAAAGTGAACTAAAATAAAAAAAATTTGCATCTTAACGGAGGTTTGGGATGTCCAGTTATTTGCGTGGCCTACAGGGTTTTGTTGGTGGGGTTGGTGTGGCGATGCTGTTGCTTCTCGTCACTTTCGTTTCATTACCCGACGGCGAGGCTCAGGCCAATTCGATAATCAGTCAGATCGGTGCCGAAATCAACGGCGAAACCGGAGGCGACCAGTCGGGCTATTCGGTGGCGATGTCGGCGGACGGGTCACGTGTCGCCATCGGCGCCATCAACAACGATGGCACCGGCAGTAATGCGGGTCATGTGCGGGTGTACACGCTGACCAATAATGCGTGGACACAGATCGGTGGCGACATCAACGGCGAAAACGTCAGCGACCAGTCAGGCTTTTCGGTGGCGATGTCGGCGGACGGGTCACGTGTCGCCATCGGCGCCAACAAAAGCGATGGCAACGGCAGTGATTCGGGTCATGTGCGGGTGTACACACTGACCAATAATGCGTGGACACAAACCGGTGGCGACATCGACGGCGAAGCCGCAGGCGACGAGACAGGCCGTTCGGTGGCGATGTCGGCGGACGGGTCACGTGTCGCCATCGGCGCCAATTTCAACGATGGCACCGGCAGTAATGCGGGTCATGTGCGGGTGTACACACTGACCAATAATGCGTGGACACAAACCGGTGGCGACATCGACGGCGAAAACGCAGGCGACCAGTTGGGTTGGTCGGTGGCGATGTCGGCGGACGGGTCACGTGTCGCCATCGGCGCCAACAAAAACGATGGCAACGGCAGTGATTCGGGTCATGTGCGGGTGTACACACTGACCAATAATGCGTGGACACAAACCGGTG
>Ga0315907_10000357_pt1 | contig 66482 bp, 66 predicted proteins | sample LakEriMetagenome_3_FD_203525 | JGI IMG/M metagenome (GOLD analysis project Ga0315907, IMG submission 203525) | Freshwater fungal communities from buoy surface, Lake Erie, Ohio, United States - Buoy 12 MA123 | ecosystem: Environmental > Aquatic > Freshwater > Lake > Lake biofilm | place: USA... | reverse complement strand
TGCTTTTCTTCTTAGTTCTTCTCCTACAAACTTAACTCCTTTTCCTTTATATGGTTCAGGTTTGCGGAAACCTCTGATCTTCGCAGCTACTTGACCTAATAATTGTTTGTCGAATGATGATAATTTCACTATCGGATTTTTACCTTTTTCTGATACTGTTTCCACAGTAACTTCTTTTACAACTTCTAGAACGATGTTGTGAGAGAATCCTAAAGCTAAATCAAGTTTTTGTCCTTGATTGGAAGCTCTATAACCTACTCCAACTAATTCTAATTCTTTTGTAAAACCTTCAGAAACACCAACAATCATGTTGTTGATTAATGAACGATAAAGTCCGTGTTTCGCTCTCTCATCTTTCTGATCTGATGAACGCTCAACGATAACTTGGTTATCTTCGATTTTCACAGTTACATCAGAAAATTCTTGAGTAAGCTCGCCTAATTTTCCTTTAACTGAAACTACAGCATCTTTAACTTCTACAGTTACTCCTGCTGGAATTGCAATTGGATTTTTACCTATTCTTGACATTGTCTCGTCTTTATTATTAATATACGTAACAAATTACTTCGCCACCAACATTTAATTGCTTAGCTTGTTTTCCTGTCATCAATCCTTTTGATGTAGAAACAATAGCAATACCTAAACCATTTAAGATTCTTGGAAGGTTAGCTGAACTTGCATATTTACGTAAACCTGGTTTACTAATTCTTTGGATATCTTTGATAACAGACTCTTTTGTGTCTTTATCATATTTAAGTGCAATTTTGATAGAACCCTGTACCGAGTTGTCTTCAAATTTATAACTTAAAATATACCCTTGATCGAATAAAATTTTTGTGATTTCTTTCTTCATATTAGAAGCAGGAATTTCAACCACTTTGTGGTTAGCTCTCACTGCATTTCTAACACGAGTTAGATAATCGGCAATTGGATCTGTATACATATGTATATATTTGCGGTTATGGTTTTCAAAAAGTACTCACTAAATGAACCTTTAACCAATTAAACTTTTATTTGGATTGCAAAAGTAATAACTTTTTGCGAGATTACCAAGATGCTTTTTTAACACCTGGAATTAATCCTTGGTTAGCCATTTCACGGAACGTAACACGAGAAAGACCGAATTGACGCATATACCCTCTTGGTCTTCCTGTTAATTTACAACGGTTGTGCAAACGAACTGGAGAAGCATTTTTAGGTAATTTTTGCAATGCTTCAAAATCACCAGCTGCTTTTAGCGCTTTTCTTTTTTCTGCATATTTGTCTACAACTGCTTGTCTCTTTACCTCACGGGCTTTCATTGATTCTTTAGCCATATCTTAATTCTTTTTAAAAGGTAATCCTAATTCCGCTAATAATGATTTTGCTTCTTTGTCTGTTTGAGCAGAAGTTACAAAAGTAATATCAAAACCAGCTATTTTATTTACTTTATCAATATCAATTTCTGGGAAAATGATTTGTTCTAAAACACCTAAATTATAATTACCTCTTCCGTCAAAACCAGTAGATTTAATTCCGCTGAAATCTCTAACACGTGGTAAAGATGAAGTAATCAATCTATCTAAGAATTCATACATTCTTTCTCCACGTAAAGTTACTTTAGCACCAATTGGCATACCTTTTCTTAATTTAAAAGACGCAACGTCTTTTTTAGAAATTGTAGCAACTGCTTTTTGCCCAGTAATTTTTGTCATTTCTTCAACAGCATAATCTACTAACTTTTTGTCAGACACAGCTGCACCAACACCACGGCTTACAACAATTTTTTCAAGTTTAGGAACTTGCATTACATTTTTGTAACCGAATTCTTCTTTAAGAGCTGCAATTACTCTGCTCTTATATTCTTCTTTTAGTCTAGGAATATATGCCATAACTATAATACTTGATTAGATTTTTTTGAAAATCTCACTTTCTTGTCTCCTTCTTGTTTGAAACCAACTTTAGTCACTTGTTTTGACTTAGGGTCAATTAAAGACAAGTTAGACACATGAATAGGAGCTTCTTTTTTAACGATTCCTCCTTGAGGGTTTTTTGCACTTGGTTTTGTATGTTTTGAAACCATGTTAACTCCTTCAACAATCGCTTTGTTTTTCTCACGAAGCACACGTACAATTTTACCTTCAGAACCTTTATGGTCTCCAGCAATAACTCTTACGATATCTCCTGATTTTATTTTTAGCTTTATCATTTGTATAAGAATTAAAGCACTTCTGGTGCTAATGATACAATTTTCATGAATTGTTTTTCACGAAGTTCTCTGGCAACTGGCCCAAAAACACGAGTTCCTCTCATTTCTCCTGCAGCGTTTAACAATACACATGCGTTATCGTCAAAACGGATGTAAGATCCATCAGCTCTTCTCACTTCTTTTTTGGTACGTACAACTACTGCAGTTGATACCGCTCCTTTTTTAACGTTTCCGTTTGGAGTTGCATCTTTAATTGAAACTACAATTTTGTCACCAACAGAGGCATAACGACGTTTCGTTCCTCCTAAAACACGGATCGTAAGAACTTCTTTCGCTCCTGTGTTATCTGCTACTTTTAATCTTGACTCTTGTTGTACCATAATTACTTAGCTCTTTCAATGATTTCAACTAATCTCCAACATTTTGATTTTGATAAAGGTCTTGTTTCCATGATCTTTACAGTATCGCCAATATTGCAATCGTTTGTTTCGTCGTGCGCAACATATTTTTTTGTTTTTAACACGAACTTACCGTATAATGGGTGTTTTACTTTTGTAGTTTGTGACACAACAATAGATTTTTCCATTTTGTTTGATGTCACCACACCAATTCTCTCTTTTCTTAAATTTCTTTTTTCCATCTTTCAGCAGAATACAATTATTGTAACTCTCTTTTAGTTAACTCTGTGTGTAATCTCGCAACTGATCTTCTTAAACTTCTTAATTGAAGTGGATTTTGGATAGGCGAAATTGCATGAGCATTTTTTAGGTCGGTATACGTTTTCTTTAACTGACTAAGTTGTGTTTGTAACTCAGCTGCAGATAGATTTTTAATTTCTGATTGTTTCATAATAAATTTTGATTATGCTTCGAAATCTCTAGCAACGATAAACTTAGTTTTAACAGGAAGTTTTTGAGCTGCAAGACGCAAAGCCTCTTTTGCAACTGATAGAGGAACTCCTCCAACTTCAAACATAATTTTACCAGGTTTAACAACTGCAGCCCAATATTCAACTGCACCTTTACCTTTACCCATACGTACTTCTAATGGTTTCTTTGTAATAGGTTTATCTGGAAATATTTTGATCCATAATTGACCTTCTCTTTTCATGAAACGTGTTGCTGCAATACGAGCTGCTTCAATTTGACGAGAAGTAATAAATGAAGAATCTAAAGATTTGATACCAAACATTCCATTTGAAAGCTCGTGTCCTCTTTGAGAAACGCCTTTCATTCTACCTTTCTGTACCTTACGGTATTTTGTTCTTTTAGGCTGTAACATTTTTCTTTAGTTTAAATAATTACTTTCTTTTGCGTGCGTTTGGCTTATTTCCATCTCTTTTTGGAGCAGAAGATCCTGAAGGTTTAGACTTTTGTTTGTCCATTCCTACTAACGGAGAAAGATCTCTTTTTCCATAAACCTCACCTTTCATTATCCATACTTTGATACCCATTCTACCATAAGTAGTATGTGCTTCAGCTAATGAATAATCAATATCAGCTCTGAAAGTTGACAAAGGAATTCTTCCTTCTTTGAAGTTTTCTGAACGTGCCATTTCAGCACCATTCAAACGACCAGAAATTTGAACTTTGATACCTTCTGCGTTCATACGCATTGCAGCAGCAATAGCCATTTTAATTGCTCTTCTGTATGAAATTCTACTTTCAATTTGACGAGCAATACTTGTACCTACTAAGTAAGCATCAAGTTCAGGTCTTTTAATTTCAAAGATGTTGATTTGAACTTCTTTGTCAGTAATTTTCTTAAGTTCTTCTTTCAACTTGTCTACCTCTTGGCCACCTTTTCCGATAATAATACCAGGTCTAGCAGTAGTGATAGTAACGGTTACAAGTTTTAAAGTTCTCTCGATAATTATTTTTGATACACTAGCTTTTGATAAACGTGCATGGATATATTTACGGATTTTAGCATCTTCAGCGATTTTATCACCGTAATCATTACCTCCATACCAGTTTGAGTCCCATCCTCTGATGATACCAAGTCTATTTCCTATTGGATTTGTCTTTTGTCCCATACTGTTTATTAATTGCTTTGTGTGTTATTATTTGATCCTAACACGATGGTTACGTGATTAGAACGTTTTCTAATTCTGTGTGCACGACCCTGTGGTGCTGGACGAAGTCTTTTCAACATCATTCCGCCATCAACTGTAATCGTTTTTACAAATAAGCCTGCTTCTTCTAAATTAGCATCTTCGTTTTTCTGAACATAATTGTTTATGGCAGATAATAACAATTTTTCTAATTTTCTTGAAGCTTCTTTTTGACTAAATCTTAATATATTAAGAGCTAGTTCAACTTTCTGACCTCTTACTAAATCTGCGACTAAACGCATTTTTCTAGGTGAAGTTGGACAGTTATTTAATTTAGCAAATGCAATAGACTTATTAGCCTCTTTTCTTGCGTCTGCACTTTCTCTTTTACGAACTCCCATTGCTTCTTATTTTTTACCTTTATTTTTAGCCCCAGCATGACCTCTAAAAGATCTTGTTGGTGAAAACTCTCCTAATTTGTGTCCTACCATGTTCTCAGTTACATAAACTGGAACAAATTGGCGACCATTGTGAACTGCGATAGTTTGCCCAACAAAATCTGGAGTAATCATTGATGCTCTAGACCAAGTCTTAACAACACCTTTGTTTCCGCCTGCAATATTTTCTTGAACTTTCTTCTCTAATTTATAGTGAACAAATGGTCCTTTTTTTAATGAACGTGCCATGTCTATCTAATTATTTCTTTCTACGTTCTACAATATACTTATTACTCGGGTTAACTTTAGAACGAGTTCTATAACCTTTAGCAGGTAAACCTTTTCTAGAACGTGGATGACCTCCAGATGAACGTCCTTCACCACCTCCCATTGGGTGATCAACTGGGTTCATTGCTACTGGTCTTGTTCTTGGTCTTCTACCTAACCATCTTGATCTACCAGCTTTACCTGATACGATTAATTGGTGGTCTGAGTTAGAAACTGCTCCAATTGTTGCTGAACAAGTTAACAAGATTAATCTTGTTTCTCCTGAAGGCATTTTAATAGTAGCATATTTTCCGTCTCTCGCCATTAATTGAGCAAATGTTCCTGCAGAACGAGCGATTACAGCTCCTTGACCTGGTCTTAATTCGATACACGAAATAACAGTTCCTAGAGGAATTTTACTTAAAGGCATTGCATTTCCAATTTCTGGAGCTGCATCTTCACCTGAAACTACTGTTTGCCCAACTTGTAATCCATTTTGTGCAATGATGTAAGTTTTAGCTCCATCAGCATAATACAATAATGAAATAAAAGCTGAACGATTTGGATCGTATTCAATTGTTTTAACTGTAGCTGGAATTCCAACTTTAGTTCTTTTAAAATCAATAATTCGATACTTCTGTTTGTGACCACCGCCTGTATAACGCATGGTCATCTTTCCTTGACTATTTCTACCTCCAGAGTTTTTTTTCGGTGCGATCAATGAACGCTCCGGCTTATCAGTTGTAATAGTGTCAAAGCTATTAACAACTCTAAATCGCTGACCTGGGGTAATAGGTTTTAATTTTCTAACTGACATTTTCTATTAGATATTAGTATAAAAATCTATTGTTTCTCCCTCTTGAACTTGAACAACTGCTTTTTTGTAAGCATTTGTTTTCCCACTGATTAAACCACTTTTAGTATATTTAACACTTCTATCAGCTCTATAGTTCATTGTATTAACTGCTACTACATTCACACCAAAAGCTGCTTCAACAGCATTTTTGATTTGAATTTTATTAGCATTTTTATCAACTACAAAACCAAAACGGTTAAAAATTTCACCATCTTTAGTTATTTTCTCAGTTATAATAGGCTTAATTATGATGCTCATAATCTTATTATTTACTTAAATTAGCTTCAATTCCGTCTACAGCACCCTCTAAAAGAACTAAACTTTTTGCATTTAAAATCGCATAAGTACTTAATTCTGAAGTAGTTACAACGCTAGACGCCTTTAAATTACGTGACGACAAATATACATTTTTATTTGAATCTCCTAACACGAATAAAGATTTTTTATTCTCTAACCCTAAAGATTTCAATACGTTGATGAAATTTTTAGTGCTTGGTGTTTCAAATGTAAAGTCTTCCACTACTACTAAATTAGACTCTTTAACCTTTAAAGAAAAAGCTGATTTACGTGCTAATCTTTTTAAGTTTTTATTCAATTTGAATGAGTAGCTTCTTGGTCTTGGTCCAAAAACAGTACCTCCACCTTTAAACAAAGGGTTTTTTGCAGAACCAGCACGAGCCGTTCCTGTTCCTTTTTGTTTTTTGATTTTACGAGTACTTCCAGCAACTTCAGCTCTTTCTTTAGCTTTATGGTTTCCTTGTCTTTGATTTGCTAAGTATTGCTTAACATCAAGATAAACCGCATGCTTGTTAGGCTCAATTGCGAAAACTGAATCAGAAAGTTGAACTTTTCTTCCAGTTTCTTTTCCGTTGATATCTAAAACTTTTACTTCCATTACTTCTGAATGATTACATAAGAGTTTTTGTGTCCTGGTACACAACCTTTTATTACTAAAAGATTTTTCTCACCAACCACTTTTAAAACTCTAAGGTTTTGTACTGTTACATTATCTCCTCCCATTCTTCCAGCCATACGCATTCCTTTGAATACTCTAGATGGATAAGATGAAGCTCCTACAGAACCAGGTGCTCTTAAACGGTTATGTTGACCGTGTGTTGCTTGTCCAACACCGCCAAAACCATGACGTTTTACAACTCCTTGAAATCCTCTACCTTTAGAAACTCCTACCACATCAACAAATTCACCTTCAGCGAATAAGTCAACGGCGATTACATCGCCTAATTTGTACTCTTCATCAAAACCTTTGAATTCAACGACTTTTTTCTTTGCAGCTGTTCCCGCTTTCTTAAAGTGACCTAACTCGGCCTTAATAGAACGTTTTTCAGCTTTGTCATCGAAACCTAATTGAATCGCAGAATATCCGTCTACTTCAATGGTTCTGACTTGGGTAACAACGCATGGACCACACTCAATAACGGTACATGGAACATTTTTTCCATTCTCGTCAAAGATGCTAGTCATGCCAATTTTTCTTCCGATTAACCCAGACATATTAAACTAATTAATTAATTAAACTCTTATTTATATAATAAATAGTATTTGCACACTACTCATTTTGAGGGTGCAAATATATAAATTATTTTTTAATTATCGCAAAAATAATTAGTTAAGATAAAAATCTCTAAAAAAAGAGAATTTTACTAACTAATTTTGACAAGAAAAAAACCGTAATGCATAAAAACATTAACGGTTTTTTCTATGTATTGCGATCTTGCAATCTAAATCACTAAACTTTGATTTCTACTTCTACTCCGCTTGGTAATTCTAATTTCATTAAAGCATCGATCGTTTTTGAAGAAGAACTGTAGATATCTAACAATCTCTTGTATGAACTTAATTCGAACTGCTCTCTTGATTTTTTATTAACGTGTGGAGAACGTAATACAGTAAAAATCTTTTTGTGTGTTGGTAATGGAATTGGACCCGTTACAACAGCACCTGTACTTTTTACAGTTTTTACAATCTTCTCAGCAGACTTATCTACTAAATTGTGATCGTAAGATTTTAATTTTATTCTGATTTTTTGACTCATTTTCTTAAAAATTAAGCGTTACCTTTTGCTTTTTTGATTACAGCTTCTGAAATATTAGAAGGTGTTTCTGCATAATGTGAAAACTCCATTGTTGAAGTAGCTCTACCTGATGATAATGTTCTTAATGTAGTTACATAACCAAACATTTCTGATAAAGGCACGTCAGCTTTAATAGTTTTAGCACCATTTCTATCACCCATATCATTTACTTGACCTCTACGACGGTTCAAGTCACCTACGATATCACCCATATTTTCTTCTGGTGTAATAACTTCGATTTTCATGATTGGCTCAAGAATAACAGCTCCTGCAGCACGACCAACTTCTTTATATCCCATTTTAGCAGCTAATTCGAAAGACAATGCATCCGAATCCACTGGGTGGAAAGATCCATCCAATAAAGTTACTTTTAAACTATCTACTGCATATCCTGCTAATGGCCCTGCTTTCATAGCTTCTTTGAAACCTTTTTCTACTGCTGGAATATATTCTTTTGGTACGTTACCACCTTTTACTTCATTAACAAACTGTAATCCCATTGGAGCTTTACCGTCTACTAAATCAGCAGGTTCTAAACGGAATACGATATCACCAAATTTACCACGACCACCCGATTGTTTTTTGTAAACTTCTCTGTGTTGTGCTGCTTTTGTGAACGCTTCTTTATATTCAACTTGTGGCTCACCTTGGTTTACCTCAACTTTGAACTCACGTTTCATACGATCTACAAGAATGTCTAAGTGTAACTCACCCATACCTGAAATAATCGTTTGACCTGAAGCCTCATCAGTTCTAACTGTAAATGTTGGATCTTCTTCAGCTAATTTAGCTAAAGCCATACCCATTTTATCTACGTCAGCTTTTGTTTTGGGCTCAATCGCGATACCAATTACAGGATCGGGGAATTTCATAGACTCAAGGATAATTGGGTGTTTTTCATCACACATAGTATCCCCAGTTTTGATATCTTTAAATCCTACTGCAGCTCCAATATCTCCAGCCTCAATATATTCAATTGGATTTTGTTTGTTAGCATGCATTTGGTAAATACGAGAGATACGCTCTTTATTTCCTGAACGAGTGTTCAAAATATAAGAACCTGCATCTAAACGACCTGAATAAGCGCGGAAGAATGCTAAACGACCAACATAAGGGTCAGTAGCAATTTTAAATGCTAAAGCTGCAAACGGCTCTTTTGTATCAGGACGACGTAAAATTTTCTTTTGATCTTCTTCTAATAAATCTGCATCATCAGGGTGAATTCCTTCGATACCTTCTTTATCCATTGGAGATGGTAAGTATTTACATACTGCATCTAACATGAATTGAACTCCTTTATTTTTGAATGAAGAACCAGCAATCATAGGAATGATAGCCATGTCAATTGTTGCAGCTCTTAAAGCTGTATTGATTTCTTCCTCAGTAATAGAGTTTTCATCTTCCATGTATTTTTCCAACAAGTTTTCGTCGTAAGTAGCAATCTCTTCAATTAAAATTGAACGATATTGTTTTACTTCGTCAACCATATCAGCTGGAATAGGCACGATATCAAAAGTTGCCCCTTGCGTTTCGTCATGCCAAATAATAGCTTGGTTTTTTACTAAATCAACTACTCCTTTGAAGTCATTTTCTTCACCAATAGGTAAAGTAATTGCTACAGCGTTTGATTTCAACATGTCTTTAACTTGTTGACAAACGTTTAAGAAGTTAGAACCTTGACGGTCCATTTTATTTACGAATCCCATACGTGGAACTCTATATTGATCTGCTAATCTCCAGTTAGTTTCAGATTGAGGCTCAACACCATCAACCGCACTAAATAAAAACACCAAACCATCTAATACACGAAGTGAACGGTTTACCTCAACTGTAAAGTCAACGTGTCCCGGTGTATCAATTATATTAAAGTGGTATGGTTTTGATTCTGGTAAGATTTTACCTTGTTCTGTTGGAAAACTCCACTCACAAGTTGTAGCAGCAGAAGTAATGGTAATACCTCTTTCTTGCTCTTGTGCCATCCAGTCCATTGTTGCAGCACCATCGTGTACTTCACCAATTTTGTGTGATTTTCCTGTATAGAATAAAATACGCTCTGTAGTGGTAGTTTTACCTGCATCAATGTGAGCAGCAATACCAATGTTTCTTGTAAATTTTAAATCTCTAGCCATTTCTATACGAATTAAAATCTAAAATGAGAGAATGCTTTATTAGCATCTGCCATTTTGTGAGTATCCATTCTTTTCTTAACAGCAGCACCTTCTTCTTTAGCCGCAGCTAAAATTTCAGAAGCTAATTTTCCTGCCATTGATTTTTCATTTCTTCTTCTTGCATACAAAATCATCCATTTGATAGCATATGAAATTTTTCTATCTGGACGAATTTGCATTGGAATTTGGAACGTAGCTCCACCCACTCTGCGTGAACGAACTTCTACGTGAGGCATAACATTTGTTAATGCATCTTTCCATACTTCTAAAGCAGATTTTTCTGCATCTTGCTTTTTAGTTTCTACGATTTCTAATGCATCATAGAATACTTTAAAAGCTGTTGATTTTTTACCATCCCACATTAAGTTATTTACAAAACGTGTTACTAACTGATCGTTAAATTTTGGATCTGGTAAAAGTGGTCTTTTTTTGGCCGCTCTTTTTCTCATGTCTTTTCTTTAAAAGATTTTAAATTACTTTTTCTTTCCAGTTGGTGCAGCTGCTTGTCCTGGTTTTGGACGTTTAGCTCCATACTTAGATCTACGTTGTGTTCTTCCTGCAACACCCGCAGTGTCTAACGCTCCACGTACAATGTGGTAACGTACACCTGGTAAATCTTTTACTCTTCCACCTCTAACTAATACTATCGAGTGCTCTTGTAGATTGTGACCTTCTCCAGGAATGTATGCATTTACCTCGTTACCGTTTGTTAAACGAACCCTAGCTACCTTTCTCATTGCTGAGTTTGGTTTCTTAGGAGTTGTTGTGTAAACACGAGTACACACACCTCTTCTTTGAGGACAAGAATCTAAAGCAGCCGATTTACTCTTCTTAGTTATTTGGGTTCTCCCTGTTCTTACTAATTGTTGAATTGTTGGCATAATTAAATACTAAAAATTTTTATTGTTTAAAATTCCCGCTTTTTACGGGGTTGCAAATGTAGGAATTATTTTTTACTTTCCAAATCATAATATATTAATTTTCAATACTCTTTGATTTTTATAGTGTAATGATTTGTATTGAGTTACAAAAAAGAATGACAAATCCAAGTTAGCCCCGATGGAAGCGAACTACCCTGTAGTGCGGACAGCGGGAATATGGAAACCAAAAATGCCGAGCCTTTCGCTTCAGATTCTATAACAAGCTCAGAAAGACAAAGTGGATATAAAATTTATTTTACTTTTTTTCGTTTCTTTACTGCTATGAAATTACTTTTTAGTTTTATTGTGTGTTTTTGGTTCCAATTTTCGTTGGGGCAGAACTTCTATTTAAAAATTGAAGGAGCTTCTGAACAAGAGCACAAAACAATAGACAGTATTACTTATGAATTCAAACACCCGAGCGTTGCTTCTATTCTAACAGAACAAAAACGTTTTGAAACTAAATTAACTAATCTTGGTTTTTTTGATTGGTTGCTTATTGAACAAAAAAAAGTTAATGACAGTAGTTTTGTGTTTCAATATCATTTAGGGAATTTAGTACAAAAGAATACTATATATATAGGTAAACTTACTACCGAAGAAAAGTCGTTATTGCAAATAGAACATGATAGTTTGATTATTACTACTTCTGAAGTTGAAAATTTCATGAAGAGCAAAATGACATTGTTAGAAAAAAAAGGGTATTTATTAGCTAATTTGAAATTGGTCAATCAACGAAGAGTTGGAACTAATTTATATTCCGATTTACACCTCAAACTCAATTCGAAACGAAAAATAACCGATATAGTAATTGTGGGTTATGATAAATTTCCAAACGGAATTAAAAAAGCAATTACCAAAAAAGCCAAAAAAGCAACTTTTAATCAGGATAACTTAAAGCAGATTAATGATGATTTTAGCAAACTGCAATTTGTGAACCAACTGAAATATCCCGAAATTTTATTCACAACCGATTCTACCAAGATTTTTGTGTATTTAGAAAAATCGAAACCAAATAAATTTGATGGTTTTATAGGGTTTTCAAACGATGACAAAAGCAAGTTGACGTTTAACGGTTACTTGGATTTGCAATTACAAAACATTTTAAATTCGGGTGAAAAATTCAATTTGTACTGGAAAAATGATGGCAACCAACAAACATCCTTTAATTTAGGAACCGAAATTCCGTACCTATTTAAAAGTCCGATTGGAATTAAAGCGAATCTTCGAATTTTTAAACAAGATTCTACTTTTCAAAACACGATTACCGATTTAAATTTGGGTTATTATTTTTCATACAACACAAAAGCTTATTTGGGTTACCAAAAAACAAATTCGGTTGATATTCAAAACACCAATTCGTTTAGTTTGAACGATTTTACGAATACATTTTGACTTCGAGTTTTGAACATGTAACTTTTTCTCAAGACAATTTTATTTTTCCAGAACGAACAAAGGTTTTTACCAAAATTGGATTCGGAAGCAGAACAATTTCAAGTGCAAAATCAAATCAGTTTTTTGGACAATTAGAAGTTAGTCATTACTTTGAATTAAATCAGAAAAACAGCATTTTCATCAAGAATCAATCGTATTATTTACAAAGTGATGATTACATCATTAACGAGTTATTTCGATTTGGCGGTATCAATTCGATTAGAGGTTTTAACGAAAATAGTTTACAAGCAAATGTTTTTAGCGGAATTATGGCAGAATATCGCTATTTAGTCGCGCCAAATTTATACGTCCATTCCATAACCGATTATGGATATTTTCAAGATAAAACAGCTACTATTGACGATAAACTTTTAGGCTTAGGTTTCGGATTTGGATTATTTACCAAAAACGGATTATTCAATTTAGTTTATGCCAATGGAAGTACGAGCGAACAAACCATAAAATTGTCTAATTCTATTGTGCATATTAGTTTTAAAACGAATTTTTAGATTAGACTTCAGAGTATTAGATTTTCGGATATTCAGATTAATTCGTAATTATTAATTAACTATCTTTGCGCCATGGAAAAAGACAACCAAATATTCGGGATTAGAGCAATAATTGAAGCGATTAACGCTAAAAAGGAAATTGATAAAGTATTCGTTCAAAAAGAGGCACAAGGCGACTTGATGCAAGATTTGATGAAAACGATGAAAAGAAATAACATCAACTTTTCCTACGTTCCTGTTGAAAAACTAAACCGATTGACTCCAAATAATCACCAAGGTGCGGTGGCAACCATTGCTCCTATTTCTTTTGTTTCCTTAGAAACTATGGTTGAAAGTGTTATTGAAAGTGGTAAAAAACCTTTATTCCTAATTTTAGATCAATTGTCTGATGCGCGTAACTTTGGCGCCATCATTAGAACTGCAGAATGCACGGGTGTTGACGGAATCATTATCCAAAAACAAGGTTCGGCTCCTGTGAATGGCGATACGGTTAAAACTTCTGCTGGTGCAGTTTTTAATGTACCAATTTGTAAAGTAGATCACATTAAAGACGCAATTTTTTATTTACAAGGAAGCGGCATTAAAACCGTTGCGGCTACTGAAAAAACGGAGAACCATATTTACGACATCAATTTCAACGAAGGCGTTGCCATTATTATGGGTAGCGAAGACAGAGGCGTAAATCCTTCGGTATTAAAAATTGTTGATGAAAAAGCAAAACTACCGATGTTTGGAACTATCGAATCATTAAATGTTTCGGTGGCTTGTGGTGCATTTTTGTATGAAGCTTTGAGACAGAGACTTAATTAGACAATTCTTCAATATGCCAATGTGCCAATAGCTTTTTGGATAGATAAATTTTAATTGGCTAATTGCCGAATTGGCTCATTTCTTCCCACCTAAAAACTCATACACCACTTTCATTGAAGAATTAAAGTATTCTCTAATTGCTTCTTCTGGTTTTGGTGGCGGATTAAAATTTCCTTTTTCGTCGAAGTTTTTCATAAACGGATCGAGTTCAGGATTGAAATCGGGTTTTTGCCATTCGTAAAAAATTGTTTTTCCAAATTGGGGCGTTTTTAAAAGTAAGGCTAATGCTAATCCTACAATAAATCCGGCTAAATGACCTTCCCATGAAATACCTTCTTTTACATTTGGAAACATATACCAAACGCTTCCGCCATATAAAATGACGATGGTAAATGATAAAGCTACCAATCGGTAATATTTAGTAAAAATACCTTTGAAGAAAATAAAACTCACTAAAGCATAAATTAATCCGCTGGCGCCAATATGATAATTGGGTCTTCCCAAAAGCCACGTTCCTAATCCAGAAAATAGAATTCCTAAAAACAACACCAAAAACGATTGTTCCTTGTAGAAATATCTCAAAATAGGCAACAATATCAATAACGCAATGGAATTATTCGCCAAATGTACGATATCATCATGCAAAAACGGGCTGAAAAGAATTCCTTTTAAACCGAAACCTTCTCTTGGATATACACCAAAATGCGACAAACTATGATGAAAATGCAATTCGTACCAAAAAACCAACCACAAAGTCAATACAAACAACAGCGGCAATAAAATGACCGCTTTGGTAAACTGAAAAGGATTATCGAGCTGTTGTTCCATATTGAAATGATTTCAAAGATAAAGCCAAAATTATTTCTATGCACATTTGTCATAAAAATATGTATTTTTACGACATGAATCAACCATTAGCCGAACGCATTCGTCCACAACAATTATCAGATTACATCAGTCAACTACACCTAGTTGGTCCTGAAGGGTCGTTAACACAACAAATTGCCAAAGGATTAATTCCAAGTTTAATTTTATGGGGACCACCAGGAACCGGAAAAACTACCTTGGCACAAATTATGGCACAAGAAAGCAAGCGTCCGTTTTACCAATTGAGCGCGATACATTCGGGTGTAAAAGACATTCGTGAAGTCATTGAAAAAGCGAAACAAAGCAGTGGATTATTCACCGCCAAAAATCCAATTTTATTTATTGATGAGATTCATCGATTCTCAAAATCACAACAAGATTCGTTATTAGCGGCGGTAGAAAAAGGCTGGATAACCTTAATAGGTGCAACGACTGAAAATCCGAGTTTTGAAGTCATTCCCGCTTTGTTGTCAAGATGTCAGGTGTATGTATTGAATGCCTTTACCAAAGAGGATTTAGAAGCGTTGTTACATCGAGCGATTAAAACCGATGCTCATCTTCAAAATAAAGATATTCAATTAAAAGAAACCGAAGCGCTATTAAGACTTTCTGGTGGCGATGGACGAAAATTATTGAATATTTTTGAATTGGTCGTCAATGCAACAGATACTTCGACAGGCTCAGCAATTATTGAAATTACAAATGAAAAAGTGATGCAATTGGCGCAAAAAAATACGATGTTGTATGATAAAACAGGCGAACAACATTACGATATTGTTTCGGCATTCATAAAGTCAATTCGTGGAAGCGACCCAAATGGTGCGGTGTATTGGTTAGCCCGAATGATTGAAGGTGGCGAAGATGTAAAATTCATCGCCCGACGATTGCTTATTTTAGCCAGTGAAGATATCGGAAATGCCAATCCAACAGCTTTTATCATGGCAAATAATACATTTCAAGCGGTGACAACAATTGGCTATCCCGAAAGTCGCATTATTTTGAGTCAGTGTGCGATTTATTTGGCCACATCAGCCAAAAGCAATGCCAGTTATATGGCTATTGGGAAAGCACAACAAATGGTAAAACAAACTGGCGATTTGCCCGTTCCTATTCATTTACGAAATGCTCCAACCAAATTAATGAAAGAATTAGGCTACGGTGAAGAATATAAATACTCACATGATTTTCCAAACAACTTTGCGGATCAAGAATTTTTACCTAACGAAATTTCAGAAACAAAATTCTTTGAACCTGGAGAAAATGCACGTGAAAAAGAATTGCGTCAGTTTTTAAAGAATCGTTGGAAAGACAAATACGGTTATTAGATTTCAATTAAAACTTAACCTCAACTTTTTCTGAAAGTAAAGTATCATTTTGATAATATTCGAAGAACCAACCCGAATTTTTCTTTAAAAAAGTACCAGTTATCGTTCCTTTCTTTGCGGTAAACACATTTTCAATACTAGTTGCTAATAATTCATAAATCACGGTAGGAACACTATCTACTAATTTATAGCCGTTTTGAATGGCTATTGCAGTTAATCTTTCCTTTGGAACATTTTTACTTTCAACAGCAATTGGTGTGGTAGTAACCGTTTCTTTTTCAATCATACCATTACTAGTATTCGTAAAATTCAATTGCCCTTTCATAGCACCTAATGCCATTCTAAACGATTCATTATAGGATTTTTGATATTCTTTTTCTTTACTAGTTCCTTGTATACTGGTATAGATTATTTTATTGGCACAATCTTTCAATTCAAAGCTAATTTTTGTAATAAACATATTGCTTTTCTTAAGCGCATTTACATAAAATGCCATACAACGATTATTTGCTAATTCAGTCGGAAATTCATCGGTATCATAAAAAACAACAAAACCTTCTTTCTCAAAAAAAGCCTTTGTCATTGAACTGGTATTGTATTCATTTTCATCACTAAAAAAACTGAATTTTTTAGGAACAATTGCATACTTATAATTTTCCTGAGCCACAGAAAAAGTATAAGTAAATAAAACTAATAACAAGAATATTTTTTTCATATGTTTAAATTTTAATTTTCAGCTATAACATATGGAATCGCATTTTTATTACTGGTGTTTGCTTGTGCAAACTTTTTGTTAATAGCGATTTCATTTCTATAATATATTTTTTAAATCTAATAAATGTTTAATTTGCACAACTTGATTTTCAACTTCGATATTTTGTTCGTTGAAAAAAACCGCTTCAATTCCGGCTTCTTGTGCGCCAACAATATCAGCTTCATAACTATCTCCTATCATTAAACTCTCCTTTTTTGATGCATTTGCCAAAGATAAAGCAAAATCAAATATAGTTGGATGTGGTTTTTTTACACCCGCCATTTCCGAATTGGTAATCGTATCAAAATAATGACCAATGTTAGAATTAGTTAGTTTTTTTGTTTGAACTGAAGCAAAACCATTGGTAATAATGTGCAATTTATAATTGGGTTTTAAATAATCTAATAGTTCAATTGCACCATCAAATAAATGATTGTACTCCGGTAAATAGTTGATATAATCTTCAGAAATTTGATGAATAATTGCATCTGAAACTTCAAATTGCAAAGCATCAAAAACGTCTTTCAAACGAAAATAGCGTAATTCTTCATGCGAAATTTGATTCACTTGATACAATTTCCAATAATGCTGATTGCGAGGAATATAAATATTTAAAAAATCAGGTAATGAAATTGCAATTCCTCTTTCTTTAAATATAGCATCAAAAGCAAACGCGGAATTTTTATCAAAATCCCAAAGGGTATGATCTAAGTCAAAAAAGAGGTGTTTTTTATGTTTAAAATGTTTCAAGAACTATTATTTTTTAGAAACTATTTCAGCATTTTCAATATTGTAGATCCAATTATCTACATCGGTTTCATTGACCTTAAAAGTTCCTTTAATCGTTAAATAAGTATCTGTTTTTAGCTTTGGTAAACCTCCTTTAAACTTTAATCCCGCAATGGTTTCAGGTCCTGATTTTCCACAAAAAAAGCAAGAAGCAAAAACATTTTTACTCAACGCATAATTTTTTGAATCAATAGGAACTATAAAACCTGTCAAACAAACTGTTTTATTATGGTACGATTTTAATTTTAAATTCACTTGCGGGAATTCTACTTCGCCATATGTAGCGTGTTTTTTACGAATATATTTAATATCTCCTAATAACTTCCACGTTAAAGTATCATTTGCAACAGTGGTTTTTATAAAAGATTTTTTTTCTATTTTAGTCTTTTCTTCAAAACTCATTAATGCAATAAATACAACTAAGGCTAAAACTATTTTACTAAAATTACGCATTGGCTAATGTTTTTGATATGTTTAAATTATAGGCTTTTATGGCGGGAATCAAAGCAGCAATAAACCCTACAAAAATAGTTACTAAAAATAGTGTTCCTTCTTTTTCCCAAAGAAACTCATACGGATTAAAACTCATTTTAAAATCTTCTTCTGATGAATTAGAGAGAAAACTCAATGCAACTCTACCTAAAATCGTACCAAAAACAAATCCAACCACACAAAGCAACAAACTTTCAATCATGACTACTTTTAATAATTGAAATCTTCGTGCTCCATTAACTCGCATTAAGGCAAATTCCGCTTTTCGCTCTTTTAACGTATTGAATAAGGCAATAAATATGGAGATTCCAGAAATCAACATAATTCCGTAGGCTAAATATTGCAACGCTGTTACACCAATTCCAAACAAACCAAACAATCGATTAACTTCAAAAGCAGGAGAAACAGCTTGCATTTTTGTGTTTTGTGGAATCACTCGTTGCCATGTTAATTTTGCCATTTGGTTGCGAATTTTCAGTAAAACTGCGGTGATTTCCATATTAGGTTCATCTAGAGTTAAATCCGAATCTTCGTGTTCGTGTTCACATTCTTCATGAACATGCCCTTCCTCGCCATGCGCAGGATTTTCTTCATGTTCGTGATGCATTTGCCAAACCGTTGGTATCGTGCAAAGAATTAAATTATCAACTACTTTTCCTGTTTGAGAAGCAATTCCAACTACTTTGTAAGCATAATTTTCATGGACTTCCCCTTCGGCAGCATCACCATGAGATCCAAAAAATTCATCTCCTACACTAATATTTAATTTTTGTGCGATTTCACTACCAACGACTACTTCAAAATTCTTATCATAAAGTCTTCCATCAGACACTTTTGTTTTAAATTTTGTTAAATAATCGTGAGTGGTGCCTAATATTTTATAACCTCGATAATTATCACCAAAGGCTAACGGTATTGCTTTTTCAACATAGGGATTATTCATCCATACTTTTGCTGAGTCGTAATTTATATTTCCTGTTGGAGCATCTACTTGATAAACCGAAGATAAAATCAATTGTAACGGACTTCCTTGAGCTCCTAATACTAAATCTACATCTTCAATATTACTAGAAAATTTCTCTTCAATTTGTTTTTCAACTAAAATAAGCGTTGTAATAATTGCCACACTTGAAGATAGCAAAATAACACTCAAAACAGTATTTAATGGTTTAAACCAAATGTTTTTCCAAGCTAATTTTGCGATCATATCAAAGTAATTTTATTAATGAATTTTTCTTTAATACGGTTATCGTGTGTTACAATCAACAACGCCGCTTTATATTCTTTTGATAAAAAAGTAAGTAATTCAATTACATTTGCTGCGTTTTTATCATCTAAACTTGAAGTTGGTTCGTCTGCTAACAATACTTTTGGTTCGTTCATTAAAGCTCTGGCAATAGAAACCCTTTGTTGTTGACCAATACTCAACTGTGCTGGTAATTTAGATGCTTGATTTTCGATTCCCAACTGTTCTAATAATTTTTTTGCGCGTTTTGTGTGCTTTTTTCCTGTTGCTAACCAACTCGCCATTTGAAGATTTTCCAGAACTGTTAAAGCAGCTATAAAATAGGATTTTTGAAAAACTACTCCGATATTTTTTCCGCGATATCTATCTGTTTTCTTTTCTGATAATGAAACTAAATCGGTTTTATCAATTATAATTTCACCCGATTTTGGTTGCAATAATCCTGCTAAGAGGTGTAAATAAGTTGTTTTGCCTTTACCCGAATCTCCAGTAATAAGCAACGTACTTCCTGCTTCACAATATAAATCTGGAAAAATAAATTCCTGGTCTTTTGAATAAGAAAATCGTAAATTTTTGGTACTTATCATGCTTAAAAATTCCGCTTAAATTAGGTCGAAAGTTACTAAAAAAATTAAATAAAAAACTATAGTGCCGCTTTATATCTATTACTGATTTCTGTCCAGTTAACTACATTCCATAAGGCCGATAAATAATCTGCTCTTTTGTTTTGGTATTTCAAATAATAGGCATGTTCCCACACATCAATTCCAAATATTGGCGTTCCTTTAACCTCGGCTACATCCATTAACGGATTGTCTTGATTGGCAGTCGAAGTAACCACTAATTTACCTTCTTTGGTCACCACTAACCAAGCCCAGCCTGATCCAAAACGACTTGCTCCAGCTGCGTTTAGTTTTTCTTTCAATTTGTCTAAACTACCAAAGGTATCGTTAATTGCATTTTCTAATTCTGTTGACATTTTAGTGTTTTTTTCAGTAGTTAACACCGACCAAAACAATTCATGATTGTAATGTCCTCCAGCATTATTTCTAACGGCAGGCGACAAGGTAGAAACTTTAGCAAAAATTTCGTTTATACTTAATTTTTCAGCTGCAGTTCCAACCAAAGCAGCGTTTAAATTTTTTACATATGCCGCGTGATGCTTACTGTAATGGATTTCCATTGTTTGAGCATCTATAAATGGTTCTAAAGCATTATATGCATACGGCAACGCTTTTTGAGTAAACTGAGCCGAAGCTGAAAGTGTCACTAATAAAAAAACAACCAAACATTTTATATTTTTCATGATCTCTAAATTTTTTATAAAATTACAGCTTATCGTTTACATAAAAAATTATGATGTCTTAAAATTTCCATAATTGTTGGTTTAAATGCAAAGTAAGTAAAGTTTTTCGCAAAGCTCGCAAAGGAAAAATTCATTAAAAAGCTATGTGACTATGTGTTTCAAAATAATCAAAAAATCCCTTCATCTTGAAAACTCAAATAACCATTTTCGGTAATAATGATGTGATCTAAAACCTGAATTTCTAATGTTTGCCCTGCATCTTTGATTCTTTTGGTAATTTTCAAATCGGCTTCGCTAGCTATTAATTTCCCTGATGGATGATTGTGAGAAAGTATTAAAGCTGTAGCGTTTTGCTCAAAAGCCATTCTGAAAATTAATCGAATGTCAACTACAGTTCCTGTGATTCCGCCTTTTGAAAGTTGGGATTTGTAGATGACTTTATTAGAATTATTAAGGTATAATACCCAAAATTCTTCGTGAGGCAATTCGCCAATAATAGGCTGTAAGATTTCGAAAACGGCTTTACTTGAAGTAATTTTTTTGAGTTCGATTGCATCTTCTGCTCTACGTCTTCTTCCTAATTCTAGAGCAGCGGCGATAGCAATAGCTTTGGCCTCTCCAATTCCTTTGAATTGTGTGAGTTGGGCAACTGTCATTTTTCCTAAGGTATTCAAATTGTTTTCGGAAGAAGCTAAAATGCGTTGGCACAATTGCACAGCACTCTCATTGCGAGAACCAGAACCAATTAAAATAGCTAATAATTCGGAATCAGATAAGGTAGATTTACCTTTTAGGAGAAATTTTTCACGGGGACGATCGTCTTCAGCCCATTGGTTGATTGGCGTGTACATAAATGGTTATTTTGGCGTTAATTATTGCAAATTAATGAAAAAAAACAAAGTGAAGCAATTATTTTACTTTCAATAGTTTTTAAAAGAAAAAATTAATTACTTTGTAACAATTAAAACTAATTTACTACTTATTTGTAAAATTAAAATCTTGATTATGAAAAAAATTTCTCTTTTTGTAAGTTCCCTAATTTTATTATTAGGCACTACACAAGTATTAGCTCAAAACGCAGATGAAGTCATCAATAAATATATTGAGACAATCGGTGGAAAACAAAAATTAGAAGCACTTTCTTCTACAAAAATGGAATTGGTAGCAAATTACCAAGGAATGGAAATTCCAGTTGAAGTTTCAAATTCAAAAGACGGGAAAATGCTAGTCAAAATAAACTTAATGGGCAAAGAAATGACACAAGTTGCTTTTGATGGGGTTTCTGGATGGTCAACTAATATGATGACTATGAAGGCTGAAAAAATGACTTCAGAAGACATTGAAAACATGAAAAATACTGCAACAAGAGATTTTCCAGATCCTTTTTTAAATTATCAACAAAAAGGTTATAAAGCAGAATACATTGGAAAAGAAACTAAAGAAGGAACTGACTGCCACAAAATAAAACTTACCAAATTACCTCAATCAGTTAATGGCGAAAAAATAGACGATGTAACTTTCTACTATTTTGATACTGAGAATAATGTTATTGTGATGTCAGAAGCCGAGATAAAAGAAGGTCCTATGAAAGGTCAAATGGCGACTTCAAAAATGAGTAATTATCAGGAAGTTGATGGGATTTATTTTCCTTTTACAATGAACCAATTTGGTCAAGAAATGACGGTAAAAAAGATTACATTAAATATTGCAATCGATTCTAAAGCATTAGAATTTAAAGCTGAATAAATTTTAAGTATGAAAAATCTAAAACTTTTACCAATAATTTGTTTTTTGACTTTTCAAGGAATTGCTCAAGAGGGAATTCAACTTAAAGGAAAAGAACTATTTGGCGATATCAAGGCCCGACAAATTGGTCCTGCAATAATGAGTGGAAGGATTTCAGATATTGCGCAACACCCTACAAATAATCAGGTAATTTATATTGGTGCAGCAGGAGGTGGTGTTTGGAAAAGTAGCGATGGTGGAGCAAGTTTCTCTTCCATGTTTGACAAACACAATCAATCTATTGGATGTGTAACTATTGATCCGAACAACCCTGATAACGTAATTTGGGTTGGAACAGGTGAAACTTGGACAAGAAATAGTGTTTCTGCTGGGGATGGAATATATAAATCTACTGATGGTGGATTGAATTGGACTAACATGGGTTTACCAAAATCTGATAGAATTTCTTCAATTATTATTGACCCTAGAAACTCTGATAATATTTGGGTAGGAGTTTTAGGAGCACTTTGGGGTGATAATGATGAAAGAGGAATATACAACTCAAAAGACGGCGGAAAAACGTGGAATAAAGTTTATGGAATAGACAACAAAACTGGTTGTTCTGATTTAGTTATTGATCCGAAAAATCCAGATGTAATGTATGCTAGTTTTTGGGAATTCCGAAGAACAGCTTGGTCATTTAGCTCAGGTGGATTAAACTCTTGTCTATTAAAAACTACTGATGGAGGAAAAACATGGAATAAAATTCATAACGGCTTCCCATTAGGAAAATTAGGTAGAATTGCGATAGCCGTAGCACCTTCAAATCCAGATATTTTATATAGTGTAATTGAATGCGAAAAAGATAGTCAAAAAGGAATGTATAAATCTACTGATGCTGGAAAAAGTTGGACACATTTGAACAGTGATTTTGCACTTGTGGTTAGACCTTTTTACTTTTCAAGAATTGTGATTGATCCTAAAAATCCTGAAGTTATATACAAAGGCGGACTGTCTGGCTCAATCAGTCGTGATGGTGGGAAAACATTCAAAAATCTAGGAAATATGCATGCTGATATTCATGACATAGCAATAGACACCCATGACACAAATAGAATTTATTGCGCAACTGATGGAGGTCTATACAGAAGTTGGAACAGCGGAAGTACTCTAGATATTGTTAAAAATTTACCTATTTCTCAGTTTTATCATATAAGCTTGGATGATGCTGAACCTTATAATATTTATGGTGGATTACAAGATAATGGATCGTGGTATGGTCCAAGTAAAAGTGATGGAGGAATTGAAGGCCGCGATTGGGAAAGTGTTGGATATGGTGACGGATTTAGGGTTCTAAAACATCCTACAAAACCAATAATATACAGCGAAATGCAAGGTGCAGAAAATATTTGGCGTTATAATATAGCTACCAAAGAATTGAAAACTATTCAGCCTTTGCAAGAAAAAGGAATTGCGAAATTGCGTTTCAATTGGAACACACCTATTGTAACAGGAATTGCCAATCCAGACAGAATTTATGCAGGTAGCCAATTTATTCATGTATCGGATGATATGGGGGCTACTTGGAAGATTATTTCTCCTGATTTAACTACTAACAATCCTGCAAAATTGAATCAAGAAAACTCAGGTGGATTGTCTAAAGATAACTCAGGTGCAGAAAATCACTGTACATTATTTACTATTGCCGAGTCTCCTAAAAACAAAAATGTAATTTGGGCTGGAACCGATGATGGAAACGTTCAAGTAACGCAAGACGGTGGAAAAACGTGGACAAATGTAACCGCAAACATTAAAGGTTTGCCTCTAAACACATGGTGTTATCACATTGAAGCTAGTAATTTTAATGCAGGAACTGCTTATGCAATATTTGATGGTCATACCAAAAATGATTATCAAGCTTATGCCTTTAAAACAACTGATTTTGGAAAAACGTGGAACTCTATAATTTCAAAAGATATTGATGGTTTTACAAGAAGTTTACAAGAAGATTATGTAAATGAAAACCTATTGTTTTTAGGGACTGAAAAAGGACTTTACATTACTATTGATGGAGGAAAAAATTGGTCGAAATTCGAAAATGATATGCCAGCTGCTCCCGTTTTTTATATCGATTTACACAAGAAAACGAATGATTTAGTAATGGCTACTCATGGTAGAGGAATCATTATTATAGACGATATTAGTGTCTTAAGACAAATTACACAAGATATTGTAAAAAAAGATGTTCACTTTTTCGAAACTAAAGCCTTTCCAAAATTAGAAGAATCAAGTTTTGGAGGAACAGCTTCTGAGCTTGAATTTGTTGGAGAGAATCCGAATAGTAATGCTCAAATTGTTTATTATTTAAAGAAAAGAAATACTTTTGGTAAAATGGAAATGGAAATTCAAGATGCAAATGGAAAAAAAGTAGTTAAGCTTCCTGTTTCTAATCAAAAAGGTATCAATATTGTTACTTGGAGTTTTAATGAAAAAGGGCCAAAAAGCGCCCAAGGAAAAACTATAGATTACAGCGGTTTTACAACACCATTAGCTCCTGCTGGAAAATATAAAGCAGTTTTAACAAAAGGAAAAGAGGTATATACACATGAATTTGAAATAACTAACGATCCTAAAAGTGTCATTACAGCCTCAGCAAGAGAAGAGCAATATAAGACTGCACACATGCTATTTGATAAAATTCAAGAGCTAGCTTACATGGTTTATCAAGTTGATGAAATGCTTAAAGTTACAGACGAGTTATGCATAAAAGTGCCTTCGATGAAAAAAATGAATTCAAAAATTTCTTCCGAATTAAATTCACTTAAAAACACAATGGTCGTAACAACAGGCGATAATTATGTGGGTTCGGCAGAAAAGCAGTTGAGAGAAAAATTAGGCGCAATTTATTCTTCGGTAGCCGGACAATTTGACGCTCCTTCTCCATCGCAAAAAGCAAATATTGAAAGCGTAATGGAGTTATTTAATACTGCAAAAACTAAATTTGAAAGTTTAAAGGTAACAAATTACAAAAAACTAAATGAAGCTGCTATCAAAAATAGTATTCCATTCAAATTAAAATCAATGGATGAATTTTTAGCAGAATAATAAACAAAAATGCCTCACAAAAAGTGAGGCATTTTTATTCAATTTGTATAGAATGAAATATTTAGTGAACTAAATGCTTCACCTCATCAAAATTCAATCCGCCGTAGTTTCCTGAACTCATTAATAATAAAGCGGAATTTTCTAAATTTTGGCTGAATAAAAAGTCTTTGAATTCGGCTGGATTGGTATAAATAATCAAATCTTCTCTTTGGAATGATTGAGCAATTTGGTCATACGTTACTTCCTCCAAACGTTTGATTTTTACGGCATCAGGTGAATAGAAAACAACTGCAACATCTGCTGCGTCTAAAGCGCCTTCATATTCCTTCAAAAATTCGGCATTCAAACTACTATAGGTGTGCAATTCAAGACAGGCTACTAATTTTCTATCGGGATATTGCGCTTTTACGGCTTTTGTGGTTGCTGAAACTTTACTTGGTGAATGTGCAAAATCTTTATAAGCGACTTTATTGGCGCTTTCTGCAATTTTTTCCAATCGTTTTGAAGCACCTTTAAAACCAGCAATAGCTTCATAAAATTCAGCTTCATCAACGCCCATGCATTGGCAAATCCATTTGGCACCTGCTAAATTGCTTAAATTGTGTGCTCCAAAAACCTCAATTGGCATTGGGCCTTCAGGAGTATCTAATAAAGTAGTTCCGTTTTCAACAGAATAACTCGGAGTTTGGTAGGCAATTTTTCGGATTGGATTTTCGGTTCCTTCTGCAACCGATTTTACAGCTTTGTCTTCTTCATTATAGACTAAAATTCCGCCACGCGTGATTTGGTTGGTAAAAATTCTGAACTGTTCTACATAATTATCAAACGTTGGAAACACATTAATATGATCCCATGCAATACCTGATAACAAAGCAATATTAGGTTGGTACAAATGAAATTTTGGTCGCAAATCAATTGGAGAAGTCAAATATTCATCGCCTTCTAACACAATAAAATCATTGTCTTCCGTTAAATGCACCATAGTATCAAAACCTTCTAACTGAGCTCCTACCATATAATCTACTTCGATATTGTGATAATGCATTACGTGTAAAATCATCGAAGTAATGGTTGTTTTTCCGTGCGAACCACCAATAACCACTCGGGTTTTATTTTTCGATTGTTCGTATAAAAATTCGGGATAGGAATAAATTTTTAAGCCTAATTCTTGCGCTTTCAACAATTCAGGATTATCGGCTTTGGCGTGCATTCCTAAAATAATTGCTTCAATATCGGTTGTGATTTTTTCAGAAAACCAACCTTCTTCTGCTGGTAACAACCCTTTTTTCTCCAAACGTGATTTTGAAGGTTCAAAAATAGCATCGTCACTACCTGTTACATGATATCCTTTATTGTGTAAGGCTAATGCTAAATTGTGCATTGCTGCACCACCTATGGCTATGAAATGTGTTCTCATTTTTTAATGTTGAATTGTTAAACTGATAATTTGTAAAATCGATCAAACGATTAAACATTTCTACAATTACCCTATTTTGTTTTCAAATTGTTCTTTTAACTTATTGGCTTTTGATTTATCTTTAAGCTTATTCAAATATAAGTCATATAATTTTTCAAAAGTAATTTTTGATGGCTCAATTTCGAATGCCTTTTTATAATTGAATTCAGCTTTAACAAATCGCTTGAAATAAACATCAATGTAACCCTGAGCAAGAAAACCTTGAACGCTAGAAATACGCATCAATTCATCTGCATATTTTTGTGCTTTTTTTTCGCTACCACCAATAATTCCAGGCAATTCAAGATACAACATTACTAAAGCCCAACGCGTTTCTAAATGTTTACCATCTAATTTTGCAGCCATAAGGAAAGACTCTTCTATTTCATCAATCATTCCTAAAGCCTTGAATTTATTAGACTCTTTAGCTTTCATACCGAGTGCACCGCCATATTTATACCAATAATTTGCAGTTTTTGGAAAACTTATTTTAAGCATCCGATAATTTTCTAATGCTTCATTCCATTGTTTTTGAAATCCTGCAATATCTCCAATATATTCTATAGATTTTGAATGATTTGGATGAGATTTTAAATAATCTTGAAACATCAATTTAGCTTCATTCATTTTTTTTTGTCCATAAAGTCTTTCCCCTTTCTCAAAACTTGATTGAGAAAATGTGAGTAGTGAACAAAATAAGAAAATTAGCTGCCAATATTTCATTGCTCAAAAATAGTGAAATGATTTTGGATTTTTACATAAAAAAAACGACTTGATTGCTCAAGTCGTTTTTTATCTTATTGTGTTTGAAAATTACTTCACAATTGTCATTTCGTCAACAATATGTTTAGCTCCTGAGAAATTCTCAATCACCCATAACACGTAACGAATATCAACATTAATTGTTCGTTGTAATTTATTATCAAAAATAACATCACCCGCCATAGCTTCGATATTTCCGTCGAATGCTAATCCGATTAATTCTCCTTTTCCGTTTAATACTGGTGAACCTGAGTTTCCACCTGTAATATCATTGTCAGTTAAGAAATTTACATGTAACGAACCATCTTTATCTGCATAACGACCAAATTCTTTTTTAGCGTTCATTTCTAATACTCTTACAGGTAAATCGAATTCTAAATCACCTTTTTTGTATTTTTTTACTTGACCCTCTAATGTTGTGTAGTTATTGATTTTAGCATCATTACGTTTGTCTGCAGGTAATGAACGAACTTTTCCATAAGTTAAACGTAACGTTGAATTTGCATCTGGATATTTGATTTCTCCAATTTTAGATTCTCTTAAACCTTCCACTAATAAACGGAAAGAAGCACCAAAATCGTTTTGAGCTTTCATTAATTCTTCACTTCTTTTTCCAAAATGAGAAACTAAATCCGTAGTCAATACTTGTAATGGATCGTTTACTAAAGCAGCTTCATTTGGAACTTCTAAAAAGGCTTTAATTCTATCTTTAGAAGTAAAAATACTGGTTTCAAAAGCATCATTTACATATTGAGTAAAATCTCCGTTATTTACAGCAGCTAATTTTTCAACCATTGGAGCTAAAGTATAACCCGCTTTTTTAGCATACAAACTCAATTGTGCTGCTAAAATATCTTTTTCAGCTGGAATATGTATTTCTTTATACATTTCATCAACCATTTCCATAATTGATGGAGCCATTTCTGCACGTTTAGCAGCGTCTGCTTTTGCATACGCATCTAATTGTCTTCCTAAAGTTCTTCCAATAGTTCCAAATGCAGAAGTTCTGAATAATTGTTGCATATAATTATCATGACGCGATTTTTCATTGGTCATGGCATAATAATTATTGATCGTTGCTACAACATTTCCATATTTAGCTTTATTTTCTGGTTGGTTTGCCCAAGCATTAAATTTAGCTTCTTGAGCGGCTTTTGTTTTAGCTGTACCAAATTTTGATAACGCATCAATCATTCCTTGACGGTTCTTCCAGTAGTTAGCAACTCCAGCAAATTTAGAAGCATAAACAAGGTTTAAAGCATCAGATTGAACCATGTATTTTTTCATGTTGTCCATTCCTGTTTTTGAACCTTCAACCCAAGCTGGATAAGCAAATTTTACGTTTTGCTCAATTCCGCCTGAAGGCATCCAACGGTTTGTTCTCCCTGGATAACCTAAAATCATAGCGAAGTCATTTTCTTTAACGCCACCTAAATTAACTGGTAAATGGTGTTTTGGTTGTAAAGGCACATTGTTTGGAGAATATTCGGCTGGATTTCCATTAGCATCAGCATACACTCTAAACATAGAGAAATCTGCTGTATGACGAGGCCATTCCCAGTTATCAGTATCACCACCAAATTTTCCTAAACTTTCTGGAGGCGTTCCTACTAAACGAACGTCTTTATAATCTTGGTAAACGAAATAATAATATTCGTTCCCTTGAAAAAATGGACGAACAGAAACGGTATATTTTCCGCCTTCGTTGTTTTCTTTTTCTATTTTAGCAATTTCTTGATTGATTGCTTTTTCTCTTTCAGCCTCACTCATTCCTGGCGTTACTACTGATAAGATTCTTTTTGAACAATCGTCCATACGAACAAAGAAACGTACAAATAAACTTGAAGGTTTTAATTCTTCTTTTCTATTAGCAGCCCAATATCCGTCTTTTAAATAGTTTTTTTCTGCTGATGATAATTCTGCAATAGCATCATATCCACAGTGGTGATTAGTTAATACTAGACCATCTTTAGAAATCATTTCAGCCGTACATCCACCGTTAAATTGCACAATGGCATCTTTTAAACTGTGATTGTTAATACTGTAAATTTCTTGGGCTGTTAATTGTAAACCCATTTTTTGCATGTCACGGTGATTTAAACGCTCAATGAACATTAAAAACCACATTCCTTCATCTGCTTTAACAGATGCTGGAATTAGCATAATAGCTGAAACGACAAATAATAATACTTTTTTCATAATATATCTATGTTCTTTTGATTTGTGTTGCGAATATACTTAAAAATACGATTTCGATAAAATTATCATGAAAAAATCAAGTTGAATTGTATCAATTTTAACTTTTTATTAGAATAACTGCATTAAAAACAAAAAAGCACCTTCAGTTGAAGATGCTTTTTCTTGAATTGTATAACCATCTATTTTTCTTCCACATTCAACATTTGCCACAATTTGTCTTTCAACTCTTGAAGACCTTGTTGAGCCACTGAAGATATAAATAAATAAGGTGTTCCTTTGAATGCTAAATCCAATTGTATTTTCAATTCTGCGCGTAATTCATCGTCTAACATATCGCATTTTGAAATGACAATCAAACGATCTTTATCTAACATTTCAGGATTGTAACGACGTAATTCATCCAGCAGAATTTCGTATTCTTTCTTAATATCATCAGCATCAGCTGGAACTAAAAATAGCAAAGTTGAATTACGTTCGATATGACGCAAAAAGTAATGTCCTAAACCTTTTCCTTCTGCTGCTCCTTCAATAATTCCGGGAATATCTGCCATTACAAAGGATTGAAAATCTCTGTAAGCCACAATTCCTAAATTAGGCTTTAAAGTAGTAAATGGATAATCGGCAATTTTTGGTTTAGCTGAAGTTAACACGGATAATAATGTTGATTTTCCTGCATTTGGAAAACCTACTAAACCTACATCGGCTAATACTTTTAATTCTAAAGTAACATCTACTTCTTTTACGGGCATTCCAGGTTGTGCATAACGAGGAGTTTGATTCGTTGAGCTTCTAAAATTCCAGTTTCCTAAACCACCTTTTCCTCCTTCAGCTAAAATTTTAACCTCATCATGTTCGGTAATTTCAAATAGAACATCACCTGTTTCTTGATCTTTTACCACGGTACCTAAAGGCACTTCAATGAATTTATCTTCTCCATCATGACCCGTACTTCTTGAACTTCCTCCATCTCCTCCGTGGCCAGCACGCATGTGTTTTAGAAATTTCAAATGAAATAAAGTCCAAAGATTTTTATTTCCTTTGATGTAAACGTGTCCGCCTCGTCCTCCGTCTCCTCCATCAGGTCCACCTTTTTCAATAAATTTTTCACGATGCAAATGCGATGAGCCTTTCCCTCCTTTTCCAGAAGAAACATATATTTTTACGTAGTCAACAAAATTTCCCTCTGTCATTTGAAAGTTAGAAGTTTGAAGTTTGAAGTTAGAAAATTCTAACTATAACTTTATTAATTATTTTATTCTTTGTATTGTTTGATAAGGACTTTATCGATTTTGGCGCCGTCCATAGCAAGGGCTTCAAGCTCTAATTTATTCCAAATTATTTTTTCGCCTTGATTAGGAATATTTCCCAATTCTGTGATGAAAAAACCACTTACTGTAGTTACTTCATAATCATTAATCAATTCGTCTAAATCGAAAAAAGTTAAGAAATCATGTAATGAATATTGACCGTCAACTAGCCAAGTACCATCTTCATTAGATACTAATTTGTATTCGTCTTCATCAAAATCAGATGCGTCGCCAACTAAGGCTTCCAAAATATCATTTAAGGTAATCACACCTTGAAAAATTGCGTGCTCATCAACTACAAAGGCATAATGCAACTTTGATGTTTTAAAATTTTCTAAAGCTTTATAAGCCGATGTTTGTTCAATTAAATAAACAGGTTCTCTGGTAATGCTTTTCAAATCAAATTCACCCGATTCAAAACTCACAAACAGATCTTTTAACAAAACTAATCCAATAACATTATCTAAATTATCTTCACATACTGGGTAAACCGAATGTAATTCATCGATTACCTTTGCCTTAATTTCTTCTTTAGTATCCTCGAGAGATAAATAAACAATATCACTTCGATGTGTCATTAACGAATTTACTTTCCTGTCGCCAATGTGAAAAACGCGTTCCACAATATCTTGTTCAATTTCCTGAACTTCTCCTACTTCAGTTCCTTCCTTGATGATGGCTTTAATTTCCTCCTCTGTTACTTTACCATCTGCCGTTGGTTTTATTTGTAACATTTTCAACAAGAAATCCGTTGACGTGGTTAGTAACCAAATAAACGGCATGGTAACTGTAGAAACAATTTTCATAGGATAAGCAACCGCTTTTGCTATTCCTTCTGGATAATTTAGTCCAATACGTTTTGGTAATAATTCTCCTAAAACCAAAGAGAAAAAAGTTAATGTTACTACTACAATTCCCACGGCAATTGAATTCGAATAGGGACTTAAAGCTTCAAATGTTGCTATAAAATTTTGAACATCGGTAGTGATTTTATCTCCCGAATATATACCCGTCAAAATTCCGATTAGGGTTATTCCGATTTGAACAGTAGATAAAAATTCATTGGGCGAATTGGCTAAATCTAATGCAGCCTTTGCGTTTTTATTTCCTTTTTTTGCTGCCGTTTCTAAACGATTTTTTCTAGCTGAAATCAATGCGATTTCAGACATTGAGAAGACACCGTTTAAAAGAATTAAAAAAAGTATAATTAAAATTTCCATAGTGTAAAATTACAAAAAAAGAGCTTACGTCCCGATTTCGGAAATAGCTCCTTTTCTGTTTGCAAATATCTGAAAAAAAATTGAATGCTCGAAATTTATCTTACTAGCTTAATTTTCAGATTATAATTGATCCAAAACCAAACTTAATCTTTCGGTAACTTCTGCTATTGACCCAATTCCATCAACAGCATAAAACTTATCTTGATCTTTATAATAATGCATCAATGGAGCCGTTTTTTGATTGTATTCGTCATAACGATTTCGGATTTTTTCTTCGTCTTGATCGTCTGGTCTTCCCGAAGTTTTTCCTCTTTCTAATAAACGTGCCACTAAAATATTATCATCTGCTTCTAAGGCAACAGTAGCCGTAATTTCTTCATTCTTGCTAGCTAAAAAAGCATCTAAAGCTTCAGCTTGTGCAATAGTTCTAGGAAAACCATCAAATAAAAAACCTGCAGCTTGCGGATTCTTATCTACTTCACTTTGCAGCATTTGAATGGTTACAGCATCGGGCACCAAATCACCTTTATCCATAAATGTTTTGGCTAATCTTCCAAGTTCTGTGTCATTTTTAATATTGAATCTAAAAATATCACCAGTTGATAAATGCACTAAATTATATTTATCTTTTAAAAATTCGGCTTGTGTTCCTTTTCCTGCTCCTGGTTTCCCAAATAATACGATATTAATCATTGTTGCGTTGTGTTTATAAATTTTAGTCTTTATTCTATTTTCTCTCATCTATTTTCTTTACTCAGATAATTGATATACGTCTTTTAAATTTCTTCCTAAACCATCATAATCTAAACCATAGCCAACAATGAATTTATTCGGAATACGCATTCCTACATAATCTAATTTAATGTCCTTTTTATAGGCTTCTGGCTTTAAAAACAACGTTGCAATTTTAAAATGTTTTACGTTATGCGATTTAAATATTGCTTTTAATTCTTCAATAGTATTTCCGGTATCTACAATATCTTCTACGATAATTACGGAACGACCTTCCAAGTTTTGATTGATTCCAATTAATTGTTTTACCTCATTTGTAGTTTGTATTCCTTCATAAGAAGCCATTTTTACAAAGGAAACCTCGCAAGGTTTGTTGTATTTTTTTAATAAATCGGAAACCACCATAAAAGAACCGTTCAAAACACCAATGAATACAGGAACATCGTCAAAAAAATCAGCCTCAATTTGTTTTGCCATAGCTTCGATCGCAAAATTAATTTCTTCTTCAGCAATGAAAACTTCAAATTTTTTATCGTGTAATTGTATCACTTTTGGTTGTTTTTAAAAATAAAGAACAAATTTAATGAAGTGAGAAGGATTTCAAACCAACTCCTTTGACTTTTTTTGCAAATTTGATATATTTACAAAATGAAAACCGAGTTAGTATCAAAAATTGACCAAAGTACGGCACACAGAAAAAGTCGGGAGCAACTCAGTAATTACATAATTCGTAATATTGATATTCTTAGCGAGTTTATTGAAATTGCTTTCGATATTGCGCATAAAAATCATGTAAAAGCATTTTGGAGTTTAGAATTGGTTTGCGAAAAAAAGTTAAAGCTTTTTGTTCCTTATCTCGATTTGTTTTGCGAAGTGTTGCCAAAATTAATAGACGATTCGGCGATACGACCTGCGACAAAAATTTGCCTTTTTTTATCGAAAAGTAACCATCGAAAAAATGGTATTTCGTTAACACAAGAACAAGAACATCTTTTAATAGAAGCTTTATTTGACCGTTTAATTCAAAACGAAAAAGTAGCTGCAAAAGTGTATGCAATGCGAGCCCTTTTTGTTTTAGGAAAAAAATACAATTGGGTACATAATGAATTAAAAAATATCATCGAACAAGATTATGCAAATCATTCGGCAGCGTATCAAGGCGCAACTCGAAATCTGTTGAAAAAACTCAATAAATAATATTTTCTGAATGCTAAATTCTGAATTCTAAATTCTTACTCTTATATTTGCGTCACTAACAACAACACAATGAACTATTTTTCTTCTGATTTTAAATTAGGAATTCTAGGTGGTGGTCAATTAGGCAAAATGCTGTTGAGCGAAACCCGAAAATTTGACATCCAAACTTTAGTTTTAGAACCTAGTGAAGAAGCTCCAGCTCGATTGAGTTGCAACAAATTTGTTAAAGGTAGCCTGATGGATTTTGACACGGTATACCAATTTGGTAAAATGGTCGATTTGCTTACCATCGAAATTGAAAATGTAAATTTAGACGCATTAGATCAATTAGAAAAAGAAGGATTACCTATTTACCCTTCGCCAAAAACCTTGCGTTTGATTCAAAACAAAGGAAAACAAAAAGATTATTACGTAGCAAACGATATTCCAACTTCGCTACACCAACGATTTGTTGATTTAAATGATTTAAAAAACGCTTTAGCTAAAGATGAATTAGAATTTCCATTCGTTTGGAAATGTGCGCAATTTGGTTACGACGGAAATGGCGTTAAAATTTGTCGTTCTACATTAGACTTGAAAAATTTACCCGATGTAGAATGCATTGCTGAAGAAATGGTTCCGTTTAAAAATGAGATAGCAGTTATTGTAGCGCGTTCGGTTTCAGGTGAAGTTAAAACCTATCCTGTCGTAGAAATGGAATTTCATCCCGAAGCCAATCAAGTGGAATATGTAATTTGTCCGGCTCGTATTGATGCAACAGTATCGCAAAAAGCAACAGAAATTGCTTTGAAAGTTTCAGAAGCATTTCATCATGTGGGTTTATTAGCTGTAGAAATGTTCCAAACCGAAGAAGATGCAATTTTAGTAAATGAAGTCGCTCCAAGACCACACAATTCAGGACATTATTCCATTGAAGCGAGTTATACTTCGCAATTTGAAAACCATTTGCGTTCAATTTTAAATTTACCTTTGGGAAATACCGATAGCAAAGTTGCCGGAATTATGGTAAATTTGGTCGGTGAAGAAGGCTATTTTGGACAAGTAGTTTACGAAAACATAGAGAAAATAATGGCAATCGATGGTGTAACTCCTCATATTTACGGAAAAAGAGAAACACGACCGTTCCGAAAAATGGGACACGTTACCATCGTTAATGAAGATATGGCAGCAGCTAGAAGAGTTGCTGAAGAAGTTAAGAATTCAATTAGGGTAATATGCCAATAAGGCAATGTGTCAATAAGAAAATTAGAAAAACAACCAAAAACCTACTCACCCCTAGTAGGAATTCCCCCTTCGGGGGTTAGGGGGCTGATTTATGAGTAAAGTAGCTATTATCATGGGAAGCATTTCGGATATGCCAGTGATGCAAGAAGCCATAGATATCTTAAAAGGATTTGATATTGAAACCGAAGTAGATATTGTTTCGGCACATAGAACACCTGAGAAATTATTCGATTTTAGTAAAAACGCACACGAAAAAGGCATTTCAGTAATTATTGCTGGTGCTGGTGGTGCGGCTCATTTACCTGGAATGGTTGCGTCTATGTCGCCTCTTCCAGTTATTGGAGTTCCTGTAAAATCGAGCAATTCTATTGATGGCTGGGATTCTGTTTTATCTATACTTCAAATGCCAGGTGGTGTTCCTGTGGCAACTGTTGCATTAAATGGTGCTAAAAACGCTGGAATCTTAGCCGCTCAAATCATCGGAAGTGCAGATAAATGCGTATTAGACAAAATTTTAGCCTACAAAGAAGGACTTAAACTAGCTGTTTTAAAAGCCTCTGAAAACCTAAAATAAAAAATCCCAAACGTTAATTTGGGATTTCTATTTACATAATTCAAACTACTCTAATAAAATTTAATTTCTCTTAATTTGGGGTAAAAAGGGAATTTATCGACTTTTCATCGACAAATATAAACACTTTATCGGATAAAACAAATTTTATGACACTTTTTTTAGAACCTTTTACATCAAAATATACAACAGCACCATTTAGTAAAATTTCATTATCCGATTATCAGCCTGCTTTTGAAAAAACTATAGAAATTGCACGAAATGAAATTAATGCAATTGCTCAAAATCCTGAAGCTCCAACTTTTTCAAACACAATTGAAGCCTTAGATTTTGCAGGAGCAGCTTTGGATCGTTTATCTTCCATTTTCTTTAATTTAAATTCAGCGGAAACCTGTGACGAAATGCAAAAAATTGCACAAGAAGTTTCACCGTTATTAACCGAATTTAGTAATGATATTGCGCTAAATGAAGATTTATTCAAACGCATCAAAGCGGTTTACGATCAAAAAGACACGTTGAATCTAACAATTGAACAAACTACTTTGTTAGATAAAAAATTTAAAGGCTTTTCAAGAAATGGTGCCTTGTTGAATGAAGAAGACAAATTAAAACTTCGTGAAATTGATACTGAGTTGGCCAAACTAAAATTAACTTATGGTGAAAATGTTTTAGCCGAAACTAATCATTATCAATTACATATTACTAATGAAGCCGATTTGAAAGGTTTGCCTGCAGGAGCAAAAGAAATGGCTTCAAGTTTAGCAAAATCAAAAGGACTGGAAGGCTGGGTTTTTACTTTAGATTTTCCAAGTTACCTTCCTTTTGTAACCTATGTAGACAATCGAGAATTAAGAAAAGAAATCACCATCGCTGCGGGAAAAAAAGGTTTTCAAAATAACGAATTTGATAATCAAGAAAACGTAAAACGAATTGTTGAATTGCGTCACCAACGAGCTAATTTATTAGGTTATGCATCGCATTCGCATTTTGTTTTAGAAGAACGAATGGCGCAAAACCCAAACAATGTGCAATCGTTTTTGAATGATTTATTGGAAAAAGCAAAACCTGCCGCTTCAAAAGAATTTGCTCAATTAACTGCTTTCGCAAAAGAATTGGACGAAATTGATCAACTTGAAAAATGGGATGGCGCTTATTATTCAGAAAAATTGAAACAAAAATTATTCAATTTGGATGATGAAGTATTGAAACCCTATTTCAAATTAGAAAATGTATTAAACGGTGCATTTACAATTGCTGAAAAACTATTCGGAATCACGTTCAAAGAAGTATTTGATATTGATAAGTATCATGAAGAAGTACAAACTTTTGAAGTTTTAGACTTTGAAGAACAATTAGTTGCTGTGTTCTATGCTGATTTTTTCCCGAGAAAAGGAAAACGAAACGGCGCTTGGATGACTTCATTTAAACCACAATATATAAAAGATGGTATCAACGAACGGCCACATGTTTCTATCGTTTGTAATTTCACTCCTCCAACCGAAACGAAGCCATCTTTACTTACTTTTAATGAAGTAACAACATTATTTCACGAATTTGGACACGCATTACATGGCATGTTAGCCAACACAAATTATCCGAGTTTATCAGGAACTTCAGTGTATTGGGATTTTGTGGAATTGCCAAGCCAAGTGATGGAAAACTGGTGTTACGAACCCGAAGCTTTGGCTTTATTTGCGAAACATTATGAAACGGGAGAAATTATTCCGCAACAATATGTAGAAAAAATCAAAGAAAGTGCGAGTTTCTTAGAAGGAATGGCAACATTACGCCAATTAAGTTTCGGGATTTTAGACATGAACTATCATGCAAAATCGCAAACTATTGACGATGTAAAAGCCTTTGAAAAACAAGCGATGGCTCCTACCAATTTATATCCAGATGTAGCCGAAAATTGTATGAGTACTTCGTTTTCGCATATTTTTCAAGGCGGTTATTCTTCAGGATATTACAGCTACAAATGGGCAGAAGTTTTAGATGCTGATGCCTTTGCGTATTTCCAAGAAAAAGGCATTTTTAATACAGAAGTTGCAACTAAATTCAAAGACAATGTACTTTCAAAAGGCGGCACCGAATTACCAATGGAATTGTATAAAAAATTCAGAGGTCAGGAACCGAAATTGGAGGCTTTATTGAAAAGGGCTGGGTTGGTTTAATAGAATGAATTACTAACCAATATGCGACATAATAGTTTGTGTCGCTCCTTTATTCATTTGAACAAAAGTGCTGCAAATATGTCCTTTTTCGAGTCGTTCGTCTTCGTTTTGAAGTAATAGATCAAACGCCTCATTCAATTGGATTTGATTTTGAATTGAAATACAACCTTCTAAATTTACTAAAGCGGTTGCTTCTGAAAAATGCGAATAATTTGGACCTATCACCACTGGAATTCCAAACGTAGCGGGTTCTAAAATATTGTGTACGCCAGGATTTCCGAAACCACCTCCAACATAAGCAATGTCTGCATAGGAATAAATCTTTGTTAAAATTCCAATGGTATCAATGACGAAAACAGCATAATTTGATACATCAACAGTATCTTTTTCAGAAAATAAAACGGAAGATTTTGTTATTTGGGATTTGATATTTTTTATTTGCTCCGCTTTGATATTATGTGGCGCAATGATAAATTTCACGCTTTCAGCACTATTATTGATGTAATTGATGAGTAGCTCTTCATCTTTTGGCCAAGAACTTCCAATTACAATGGTGGTTTTATTATTTATAAACTGCTCAATAAAATCTAATGTGTTATCGCGTTCTAAAATAGAAACCACGCGATCAAAACGGGTATCGCCAGAAACTTTTACATTGGTAAAACCTATACTTTTTAAAAGTGTCTTCGAACCTTCATTCTGAACAAAAAAGTAATCAAATGTCTTTAAAGCATTTCTATAAAATTCGCCATACCATCTAAAAAAGGCTTGTTTTTCTCGGAAAATACCAGAAATTAAATAAGTCTTAATATTTTGATTTTTTAGTTCGTTTAAATAATTAGGCCAAAATTCGTACTTGATAAAAAATACCATTTCTGGATGCACAACTTTTAAAAATTGTTTTGCATTGGAAATCGTATCCAAAGGCAAATAAACCGTAACATCAGCTATTGTATTGTTTTTACGCACTTCATAACCCGAAGGCGAGAAAAAAGTAAGAATAATTTTATGATTTGGATACTTTTCTTTTACTTTTTCAATAACAGGTAAGCCTTGTTCATACTCACCCAATGATGCTGCGTGAAACCAAATTGTTTTATCTGTTGCTTGAATATTTTTTTTCAAAATTTGAAATACAGACTTTCGCCCTTCAACAAACAGTTTAATCTTTGGACTAAAAAGCGCCAAAATCTTTAAAACCTGCGAAGCAAAAAGAAGTATAAAGTTATAAATAAATGTCATCGTACAAATATATGTTGCTAAATTACGTTTCTTTTATGTAACACAAAAAATGTAAGCAGAATTTCTTACTTTTGCTTGACTTAATTAGATTAGGAAGATGAAAAAATTACAAATGGTTGACTTAAAAAGTCAGTACGAAAAAATAAAAGACGAAGTGAATGCTTCTATTCAGGAGGTTTTAGATACAAATACTTATATAAATGGTCCATTAGTACACCAATTTCAGGCCGATTTAGAAAAATATTTAGGCGCAAAACACGTAATTCCTTGTGCCAACGGAACTGATGCCTTACAAATTGCCATGATGGGATTAGATCTTCAACCTGGTGATGAAGTAATAACGGCCGATTTCACCTTCGCTGCTACGGTAGAAGTGATTGCTTTATTGCAATTAACTCCTGTGCTAGTAGATGTAGATATGAATAATATGAACATTTCATTAGACGGAATTCGTAAAGCCATTACGCCAAAAACAAAAGCGATTGTTCCTGTACATTTATTTGGACGTGCAGCCAATATGGATGCGATTATGGAAATTGCTCGAGAGCACAATTTATATGTTATCGAAGACAATGCTCAAGCTATTGGAGCAAATTATAGTTCAAAAGATGGTTCTAAAAAGAAAGTGGGTACCATTGGACACGTAGCAGCAACTTCATTTTTCCCATCAAAAAATTTAGGATGCTATGGTGATGGTGGTGCAATTTTTACTAATGATGATGCTTTAGCACATAAAATTAGAGGTATTGTAAACCACGGAATGTATGAACGATATCACCATGATGTGGTTGGTGTAAATTCGCGTTTAGATAGCATTCAAGCAGGCGTTTTAAAAGCAAAATTACCGCATTTAGACCCTTATAACAAAGCCCGTCAAGATGCAGCGAGAAAATATAGTTTGGCGCTTAGTCAAAATCCTAATATTTGGGCGCCTTTTATTTGTGAAAGTTGTGATTGTCATGTATTTCATCAATATGTAATTCGTATTTTAAATGGAAAACGCGATGGATTATTAGCTCATTTACAAGAAAAAGGAATCCCTTGCGCTATTTATTATCCTATTCCATTACACAGTCAGAAAGCGTATGCGGATACTCGTTATAATGAAGAAGATTTTCCGGTTACGAATCAGTTATGCAAAGAAGTTATTGCCTTACCAATGCACACGGAATTAGACGATGAACAAATTAAATTTATTACCGATACGGTTTTAGAATACGTATAATAGTGTTCAGTTTCAGTATTCAGTCTTTATTACTGTTTACTGTGACTGTGACTGAAAACTAAAATATGAAGATATTAGTTACAGGTGGCTTAGGTTTTATTGGCTCACATACCGTTGTAGAATTGCAGAATGAAGGTTTTGATGTCGTTGCAATTGATAATCTTTCCAATTCTTCATTGGAAGTTTTAAATGGTATCGAACGAATTAACGGTAAAAAGCCAATTTTTGAAAATATTGATTTAAGAGATAAAACTGCCGTTCAAAATTTCTTTGCAACACATACTGATATTTCTGGAGTCATTCATTTTGCAGCAAGTAAAGCCGTAGGCGAAAGTGTCGAGAATCCATTGCTTTATTACGAAAACAATATTAATTCTTTAGTGTATATACTTCAAGAATTACAAAATAAGCCTGAAGCTCATTTTATTTTTAGCTCCTCATGTACGGTTTACGGTCAAGCCGAAAAAATGCCCATTACCGAAGACGCACCTATTCAAACCGCTATGTCTCCATACGGAAACACAAAGCAAATTGGAGAAGAAATCATAAATGACGTCGCAAAAGTAAGTGCTATCAATGCTATTTTATTGCGTTATTTTAATCCAATTGGCGCACATGAGTCGGCTGAAATTGGAGAATTACCTTTAGGTGTTCCGCAAAATTTAGTACCTTTCATTACGCAGACAGCTATTGGAATACGTGAGAAACTTTCTGTTTATGGCAATAATTATCCTACTCCCGACGGCACCGCAATAAGAGATTACATTCATGTTGTAGATTTAGCTAAAGCTCACGTTGTGGCCTTAAAACGATTATTAAACAAACAAAACACTGAAAAAACAGAAACTTTTAACCTAGGAACAGGAACAGGAAGTTCGGTTTTAGAAGTGATCCATGCATTTGAAAAAGTTTCCGGTAAAAAATTAAATTACCAAATTGTAGGTAGACGTGAAGGCGATGTTATTGAAGCTTATGCAAATACAGAAAAAGCGAACACCATTCTTGGTTGGAAAACAGAAGCCTCGCTTGAAGAAGCATTATTATCGGCCTGGAATTGGGAAAATAAAATTAGAAATAAATAGCAACTAAATAGGCCAACCACCAAAGTATCGGTATACTTTCAACCCAAAAATTAGAGTAATATTTTGAGCTGTTGCGCTTCGAAAAAAACAAAAAAACTGCAATTAATACTACAAAAAGTAGATCAATTAAGCATACCTTTTTTTGTATGATAATTTCTATAAACAAGAAAAAAAGTAACAATGCAAACCCCAATTGCTTAGTCCTCTTTACTCCTATTCTTTGTGGCAATGTTTTGAGCGAAACAGCGTCAAATTGCAAGTCGACAATTTCAAACACACACATTAAAGCGTAAACCAAGACAAATCTTTGTATTCCTAGCAAAAAAATATCTAGTGTTAATTTACCTATTGAAGGCACTACTGGAAGCCAGAAGGTAATTAGTGACCAACTTATGGCTACTAAAAATATTTTAAATCCAATCCAATTTCGGGCGGGTTTTAAAATTCCAAAAAAAGAAAATGTATAAAGCAAAGTGATCAAAAAAGCAATACAAATTACTATTTGTGATGCCATTTGTAATTGAATATAATAGTAAATTGAAGCAAAAAAAGACAGTATAGTAATACTACAAACAAACCCATAAAATTTAGTATCAAAACTAATTACACGATAATATTTAATACAATTATAGGCTACAATTGTTCCAAAAAATCCAAAACCTGCTACAGAATCATCATAAGAAGTGTTTAACCATAAAAAAGTAAGCCGAATCAAAGCATAGGCTGCGAGAGCAACATGCAAGCTACTATCGATATACCAATCAACAATTTTCTTAAAAAACACCATTCAACAAAAATAATCAATCTGTTAATAAGATAGTGATTTAGTTGATAAAATCACAAAAAATCAGTCTTTAAAAACCAAAATTTAAAAGATTAATAATTACTTTTGTTGTTCAAAACAACACAAAAAAAACACTTATACATTTTATCAAAAAATGAGAACAGATGCATTCGCTTTGAGACATTTAGGTCCACGTGATACCGACTTAAATTATATGTTTAAAACCATTGGAGTAGAAAATTTAGAACAATTAATTTTTGAAACAATCCCGAGTGATATTCGCTTAAAAAACGACTTAACTTTAGACGCACCAATGACCGAATATGAATACCTAAATCACATTCAAGAATTAGGTAAGAAAAACAAGGTTTTTAAATCGTATATTGGATTAGGATATCATCCTGCTATTGTTCCAGCGGTTATTCAAAGAAATATTTTTGAAAATCCGGGTTGGTACACAGCTTATACACCTTACCAAGCAGAAATTGCACAAGGTCGTTTAGAAGCAATTTTAAATTATCAAACAACTGTTATTGAATTAACAGGGATGGAAATTGCAAATGCTTCTTTACTAGATGAAGGAACTGCAGCTGCGGAAGCAATGGCATTACTTTTTGATGTAAGAACACGTGAACAAAAGAAAAATAACGTTTCTAAATTCTTTGTTTCGGAAGAAATTTTACCACAAACATTATCGGTTTTACAAACACGCTCAACACCATTAAACATTGAATTAGTAGTTGGAAACCATGAAACTTTTGATTTTTCAACAGATTTTTTTGGAGCTATTTTACAATATCCAGGAAAATATGGACAAGTATATGACTATAGTGCATTTATTGCAAATGCCGCTTCAAACGAAATCAAAGTAGCCGTTGCCGCTGATATTTTATCGCTTGCAAAATTAACTCCTCCAGGTGAAATGGGCGCTGCAGTTGTAGTAGGAACTACACAACGTTTTGGAATTCCAATGGGTTATGGTGGTCCTCATGCTGCCTATTTTGCTACAAAAGAAGAATACAAACGTTCTATGCCAGGGAGAATTATCGGCGTTTCAATTGATATGAATGGTAATCGTGCTTTACGAATGGCATTAGGAACTCGTGAGCAACATATTAAACGTGAAAAAGCTACTTCAAACATTTGTACTGCTCAAGTATTGTTAGCAGTTATGGCAGGAATGTATGCTGTTTTTCACGGACCAAAAGGCTTACAATATATAGCAAATAAAGTACACGCTTCTGCGGTTACTACTGCTGATGCTTTAAATAAATTAGGGGTTTACCAAACGAATTCAGCGTTCTTTGATACCATTTTAGTAAAAGCAGACGCTACTAAAGTAAAAGCAATTGCCGAAAAACACGAAGTAAACTTCTTTTATCCAGATGCCGAAACAATTTCGATTGCTTTCAATGAAACAACTTCAATTGGAGACATCAACCAAATCATCGCTATTTTTGCTGAAGCAACAGGTAAAGAAAGTTTCAAAGTGAATCAATTAGCTACAGAAGCTATGGTTCCTGCAAACTTAGAACGAAAATCGGCTTTCTTACAATATGATGTGTTTAACAATCATCATTCTGAAAGTCAACTGATGCGTTATATTAAAAAATTAGAACGTAAAGATTTATCATTAAATCATTCGATGATATCCTTAGGTTCTTGTACGATGAAATTAAATGCTGCTGCCGAAATGTTGCCTTTATCGATGGCAAACTGGAATAGCATTCACCCTTTTGCTCCCATAGAACAAGCAGAAGGTTACCAAATCATGTTGAAAAAATTAGAACAACAATTAAATGAAGTTACTGGTTTTAAAGGCACAACATTGCAGCCAAATTCAGGTGCTCAAGGAGAATATGCTGGTTTAATGGCCATTCGCGCTTATCATTTATCAAGAGGTGATCACCACAGAAATGTGTGTTTAATTCCAGCTTCGGCACACGGAACTAATCCTGCATCTGCCGCTATGGCCGGAATGGAAATCATCGTAACCAAAACCATGGAAAATGGAAATATCGATGTAGAAGACTTAAGAGAAAAAGCAATCTTACACAAAGACAACTTATCTGCTTTGATGGTAACCTATCCATCAACACATGGTGTTTTTGAAAGTGCTATTATTGAAATTACAAATATCATCCACGAAAACGGAGGATTAGTATATATGGATGGTGCCAATATGAATGCGCAAGTGGGTTTAACGAATCCAGCAACTATTGGAGCTGATGTTTGTCATTTGAACTTACACAAAACCTTTGCCATTCCTCACGGAGGTGGCGGACCTGGTGTAGGACCAATTTGTGTGAACGAAAAATTAGTGCCATTTTTACCAACAAATCCTGTTATTCCAGTAGGAGGCAATCAAGCGATTACCGCTATTTCTTCTGCCCCTTATGGCTCGGCTTTAGTTTGTTTAATTTCTTACGGATACATTACTATGTTAGGAGCAGAAGGCGTAACTAATGCTACCAAATATGCTATCCTAAACGCAAACTATATGAAAGCCCGTTTAGAGGCACATTATCCGGTTTTATACTCTGGAGAAATGGGAAGAGCTGCTCACGAAATGATTTTAGATTGTAGAGCATTTGAAGAAAAAGGCATTAAAGTAACTGATATTGCAAAACGTTTAATGGATTATGGTTTCCATGCTCCAACGGTTTCTTTCCCAGTAGCTGGAACGTTAATGATTGAACCAACAGAATCTGAAGATTTAGCAGAACTAGATCGTTTTTGCGATGCTATGATTGCTATTCGTAAAGAAATTGAAGCTTCAACAAAAGAGGATGCAAACAATATTTTAAGAAATGCACCACATACTTTAGCTATGGTTACAGCAAATGATTGGGTGTATCCATATACTAGAGAACAAGCCGCTTATGCACTAGATTATATTGCTGAAAATAAATTCTGGCCAACTGTTCGTCGTATTGATGAAGCATATGGCGATAGAAATTTAGTTTGTTCTTGTGCGCCAATTGAAGCGTATATGTAATTCAAAGTACGAAGTACGAAATTGAAAGTACAAAGGATATAAAAGGTTTCAAATTTTAGAATTTGGAACCTTTTTTTCTCCTTTTACCTAACACTTTTAAACATTACCTGAAAAATGAATGACATCGAAACCCGCGAAGATATTTTACTCATCATGCACATGTTTTATGATAAACTTTTAGCTGACGATGCTATAAATTTTTTCTTTACCAAAATCACAACCGTAAACGAGCACTTGGAAGCACATTTTGAGATTCTGGCCACATTTTGGGAACAATCATTATTTCTAAAAGGCGGTTATTATAACAATATGTTTTCCATCCATAAAGAGGTTCACGAAAAAGCTGCTTTTACAAAAGAGCATTATACTATTTGGTTAACGCATTTAAATTCAACCATTGACGAACATTTCGCAGGAAAAAATGCCGAACAAATGAAAACACAAGCCTTGAGTATGGCAACAATTATGCAAATAAAATTTACATAATTTAGCCTGTAAAAAAGAGATTTCACAATTTTTTATCTTTTAACTAACAATTTGATAATAAAAACAAATAAAACAAGGGTTTTTAACCTATGTTAGAAAATAATTAATATTTTCGTTACAATAAATCAACAATTATGAACATTAAAATAACCGGTTCTGGAAGTTACATCCCTACAGAAAAAGTTTCTAATAAAGATTTTGCAAAACATTCCTTCTTAAATGAAGACGGCACACCGTTTCCACATTCAAATGAAGTTGTGGCAGAAAAATTTTTAGAAATCACAGGAATTCAAGAAAGACGCTATGTAACAGATGATTTATGTACATCTGATATTGCAATTCTTGCTGCAGAAAAGGCTATTTTAGACGCAAAAATAGATCGTGAAACTATTGACTACATTATTTTAGCTCATAATTTTGGCGATGTTAAAAAAGGTGCTATTCAATCTGACATATTACCAAGTTTAGCTACTCGCGTGAAACACGGATTGAAAATTCAAAATCCAAAATGTGTGGCTTACGACATTCTTTTTGGATGTCCAGGTTGGGTAGAAGGCGTCATTCAAGCCTATGCATTTATAAAAGCGGGTATGGCTAAAAGATGTTTAGTAATTGGCGCCGAAACGTTGTCAAGAGTAGTTGATCTTCATGATAGAGATTCGATGATATATTCTGATGGTGCTGGTGCAACAATTGTTGAATCTACTGAAGAAGCAGGCGGAATTTTATCGCATGAAACAGCAACTTTTACTTATGATGAAGCCTATTATTTATTCTTTGGAAATTCATTCAATAAAGACCACGACCCAGATGTTCGCTATATTAAAATGCACGGTAGAAAAATCTATGAATTTGCGCTGACGAATGTACCAAAAGCAATGGCGTCTTGTCTTGAAAAAAGTGGTGTTCCCATCGAAAAAGTAAAAAAAGTATTGATTCACCAAGCCAATGAAAAAATGGATGAAGCAATTATTCATCGCTTTTTTAAACAATATAAACAAACGCCACCCGAAGGTGTAATGCCAATGAGTATTCACAAACTAGGCAATTCAAGTGTTGCCACTGTTCCAACATTGTTTGATTTAATGATGAAAGGTGAATTAGAAAATCAAACGTTAACAAAAGGAGATGTAATTGTCTTTGCTTCTGTAGGATCGGGTATGAACATCAACGCAATTGTATATCAAATGTAATCTTTTTTGTTTGAAGTTTGAGGTTTCAGGATTCAAGTTAAATCACTAATTTTACAAACTGTTTTGAACTTGAAACTTTAAACTTGACTCAAGGCTATGCCGAACTGAGCGAAGCTAAACAAACTTTATAATGTACGAAAAAACATATCCAAGTAAACGATTCAACATTACGTTAGATTTCCTTAAAAAACACACTAAAACCAACGAAATAATTTTTGATTTAGGTGTGCCCAATCCTTTTTCAAAAATTATGGAAGCTAATGGTTATCAGGTAATCAATACTAAAGGTGAAGACATTGACATTAATCAATCAGCACTTCAAAATGAAAATTATGAAGTATTCACTGCCTTTGAAATTTTCGAACATTTATTAAATCCGTTCACTGTTTTACAAAATGTAAAAGCCGATAAAATATTAATTTCGATTCCGTTACGTTTATGGTTTTCTCCAGCTTATAGAAGCAAAACCGATATGTGGGACAGACATTATCATGAATTTGAAGATTGGCAACTCGATTGGCTTTTAGAAAAAACAGGGTTCAAAATAATTGATCGTGTGAAATTTACACATCCTGTCAAAAAAATTGGTTTCAGACCTTTGTTAAGATTGTTTACACCAAGATACTATTTGGTTTACGCAGAACGAAATACCAAAATATAAATCCCAAATTCCAAGTTTTTCAACATTTTAAGTTGGAATTTGGAATTTTTAAAAATTGGAATTTTTCAATATGAAATACTACGTTATCATTCCAGCCTACAACGAAGAAGCTTTTATTGCTTTGACTTTACAATCCTTGATAGAACAAACCGTTTTACCAACAAAAATTGTAGTGGTGAATGATAATTCTACTGATAAAACTGCTGAAAATGTGTTGGCTTTCGCCGTAAAACATCCATTTATTACATTAGTTAATAAAAAATCAGATGCGATTCATTTGCCAGGAAGTAAAGTAATTCAGGCATTTCATGAAGGTGAAAAACACATTGACGACCAATATGATATTATTGTTAAAGTTGATGCCGATTTAATTTTCCCAAATAACTATTTTGAAACCATCATCCAACATTTTCAATCTGATGCAACGATAGGAATGGTTGGTGGCTTTTGTTATGTAGAAAAAAATGGCGATTGGATTTTAGAAAATCTTACGGATAAAGATCATATTCGCGGTGCATTAAAAGCGTATCGAAAAGAGGCTTACCAACAAATAGGCGGACTAAAACCCGCTATGGGTTGGGACACCGTAGACGAATTGTTATGTAAATTCTACAATTGGAAAGTGGTTACCGATGAACGTTTACATGTAAAACACCTAAAACCAACAGGTGCAAGTTACAATAAAGCAGCGCGTTATAAGCAAGGTGAAGCATTTTACAGTTTGGGCTACGGATTCATCATTACGGCTATTTCATCATTAAAACTAGCCACACGAAAAGGCAAACCATTGTTATTCATCGACTACCTTATGGGCTTTTGGAAAGCAAAAGCGGCAAAAAAACCTTTATTTGTTACTGCTGAACAAGCTCAATTTTTCAGAAACTACCGCTGGAAAAAAATGAAAGAGAAGTTGTTTTAATTATACTTATTTTAACACTATAATACTTTTTTTTAATTATATTTGATTTTATTTGTCATAAGTCAAATAAAATGCCATTTAAATTAATAATAAATTATTCAAGCAAAGTGGTGTTAATTTAATTTAACAATATCCGCTATAACATTAAATTTAAATCCCTAAAAATATGAAAAAAATTCTTTTACTAGCAACAGTACTTTGCTCTCAAATCATTTTCAGTCAAAACCAAAAATACGACCATGTTTTCACAAACGTAAACATCGTTTCAATGGAAAACGATAAGATTTTAGAAAACCAAACTATTGCCATTTCAAACGGTAAAATAGTAGCCATAGAAAACGCAAAAAAATCTAAACTCAAAGGCGAAAAAACCATTGATTTACAAGGTAAATTCATCATGCCTTCTTTAGCCGATGCACATGTTCATTTACCAGAAACCGAAGAAGAATTGCAACGCATGTTTGACTTAAATCTAATAAACGGCGTAACCAAATTGCGTTCTATGCGTGGCGATTGGAAACATAAAGAATGGCAAAATAAATACAATATTATCAATTCAATTTATCCAAAATTATATCTTTCTGCTCCTCCTGTTAGTAGAAATTTAGAAGCGTCAACAGCACAATTAGAAGAATTTGTAAAAGCCGTAAAAGACAATAATTATGATTTTATCAAAATATTGAGCATTAAAAATCAAGAAATTTTCACTAAATTAGATAGTTTGTGCAAAAAATATAATGTGCCGTTAGGAGGACATTTTCCTAGATTAGCCATGGGAAATGCACTAAACGATGATGTTTTTTTTAATTCAAACTACAAATCTATTGAGCATTTAGGCGGTTTAGTAGGCGAACCTAACTTGTTTGAATCCAGAATACAAGCCATCAAAAAGAATGATATTTATATTTGTCCTACTCTTTTGTGGTATAGCATTGGTTCTGGGCAATATTCGTATGAAGCCTTGCGAAAATTGCCTGGAATGGAATTTGTATCAAAAGAAACTATGCGAGAATGGATTGAAAAAACCAAAGTATATCGAGAAAAATTGGGCGAACAATCCTATAAAGACGAAGTGGCAAAAGAACTAAAAGATTTAGAAGAAAAATACCAAGTAATTGCACGCTTACAAAAAGAAGGCATCAAAATGCTGCTAAGCCCTGATGCTTCATCAAAATACATGATGACAGGCTGCAATATGATTAACGAAATGGAATTATTAAAGAATGCTAATCTATCCAATTTTGAAATTTTAGAAATGGCAACCATTAATTTTGCCACCTTCCATAAAGAAGACAACGGAATAATAAAGGTTGGTAAACCCGCCGATTTTATTGTTTTAGACCAAAACCCTTTAGAAAATTTACAAACGCTAAAAAATGTTAAAGGCGTATTTTTTAACTCCAATTATCTTGATAACAAAGCGTTAGATGACATGAAGAATAAGTGGTTACAAGATGCTTCAAAATAAAATAAGTAAAAATTAATTGGTAAAATATTAAGATAAAAAAATGAAAGAGAAGTTGTTTTAAACTTATCCAAAAAAATATAGTATTTTTACACCATACTAGAAACTGATTACTGAACACTTACTCAATGATGCTCGTTCGATACTTATCGCAAATAGGAAAATATTTCATAATGTTGAAAGAAATCTTCAACAAGCCTACTAAATGGTCGGTCATGAAACAACTAATTCTTAAAGAAATTGATGACCTCATCATCGGATCATTAGGTATTGTAGCATTCATATCTTTTTTTGTGGGGGGCGTTGTTTCTATTCAAACTGCCTTAAATTTAACCAATCCATTAATTCCAAAATATTTAGTGGGTTTTGCCACACGTCAATCAGTAATTTTAGAGTTTGCTCCTACATTTATTTCCATCATTATGGCAGGTAAAATGGGCTCATTCATTACTTCAAGTATTGGAACTATGCGGGTTACCGAACAAATTGACGCTTTAGAAGTAATGGGAGTAAATTCCTTAAATTACTTAGTATTTCCAAAAATAATAGCACTTCTTTTATATCCTTTTGTGATTGGCTTAAGTATGTTTTTAGGCGTCTTTGGTGGCTGGATGGCGGCTGTTTACGGAGGTTTTACCAGTAGCCCCGAATTTATTGCAGGGCTTCAAACCGAATTTATTCCATTTCATATTGCATATGCCTTCATCAAAACATTCACTTTTGCCTTAATCCTCGCAACCATACCTTCATTCCACGGTTATTATATGAAAGGCGGTGCATTAGAAGTAGGACAAGCCAGTACCGTATCGTTTGTATGGACTTCGGTAGTGATTATATTAATGAATTTTATTTTAACGCAACTTTTATTAAGCTAATGATTGAAGTAAAAAACATTGTAAAAAAATTTGGCGATCAAACCGTTTTAAAAGGGATTTCTACCCGATTTGAAGCCGGAATGACCAATTTAATTATTGGACAAAGTGGTTCTGGAAAAACTGTTTTCTTAAAAACCTTATTAGGAATTCATTCACCAGATGGTGGAACTATTTCTTTTGACGGAAGAATTTATTCGGAATTGTCAAATGATGAAAAAAGAGCCTTACGAACTGAAATTGGAATGGTATTTCAAGGAAGCGCCTTGTTTGACAGCATGACTGTGGAAGAAAATGTGGGATTTCCTCTCAAAATGTTTACCAAAAAAACCCCAAAAGAAATTAAAGAGCGGGTAGATTTTGTTATAGATCGCGTAAATTTAACCAATGCGCATTACAAACGTCCATCTGAAATTTCGGGAGGAATGCAAAAACGTGTGGCTATTGCAAGAGCTATCGTTAATAATCCTAAGTATCTTTTTTGTGATGAACCTAATTCGGGTTTAGATCCAAAAACGGCTATTGTAATTGATAATTTAATCCAAGAAATTACTCAAGAATATAATATTACTACCGTAATTAATACGCACGATATGAATTCGGTAATGGAAATTGGAGAAAAAATTGTTTTTCTAAAAAATGGTTTATTAGAATGGGAAGGCTCTAATAAAGAAATCTTCAAAACAGATAACGAAGCGGTTACCGATTTTGTGTACTCCTCTGAATTATTTAAACGCGTTAGAAAAATGTATTTGGAAGACGATGTGAAATAATCCTATTCAATTTTAGATACAATTTTTTTAATATCTTGTTCCTTACCCTTAGGATAAATTAACAAAACATCTTCTTTATCAACTATAATATAATCGTTTAAACCATCAATTACAATTAATTTTTTTGATGCTGTTCGAATGATATTATTTGCTGCATTTTCTAAAACAACTGTTGCATTTATTACTGCATTATTGTTTTCGTCTTTTTCCAATTTCTCATGAAGCGAACCCCAAGTTCCTAAATCATTCCAATCAAAGGAAGCGGGAAGTAAATATACATTTTGAGCTTTTTCAAGAATGGCATAATCAATAGATATATTTTCTGCTAATGCATAATTTTCAGTTATAAACGAATGTTCATCATTTGAATTAAAGCTATCTAAACCCGATAAAAACAAATTATTCATTACCGGTTGAAATTTTTCAAAGGCAGCAGTTATAGCTTGTACCGACCAAATAAAAATACCCGCATTCCAAACAAAATTGCCACTTTTTAAAAAAGCCTTTGCCGTTTCATAATCAGGCTTTTCTCTAAATTGAGCTACTTTTTTAATGGATGATGCCTCTTGATAATATTCAATATATCCAAATCCTGTATTGGGAAAAGTAGGCTGAATTCCTAGTGTCATTAAGGCGTCATTTGTAGCACAAAAGTCAAATGACTGCTTTAAATCATTTACAAATGCAGCTTCGTCTTCGATCCAATGATCGCTTGGCGCAACTACCATAATAGCGTTAGGATTTTGCTTTTGAATTTTAATAGAAGCATATAAAATGCAGGGTGCTGTATTTCGCATCGCAGGTTCTAATAAAACTTGTGATTGTGAAACTTGGGGCAATTGTTCTAAAACTAAATCATTATATTTTTCATTGGTTAAAATTAAAATATTCTCAACCGGAATTAGTTTTGAAAGTCTTGAAAACGTTTTTTGTAACAAAGTTTCTCCAGTTCCTAACATGTCATGAAACTGTTTCGGAAAATCTGTTGTACTCACAGGCCAAAATCGCGATCCAACCCCACCAGCCATTAAAATCGCATAATAATTTTTATTCATTTATTTTTTAATTCTAAATTTGTTAATCTTCACACTTACATTAATTCGGCAACAATTCAACTTCTGCATTGGGTTGAAACAAATACAATCGTCCAGAACTAATTTCTTGACATTCATATCTTTTGATACGCAAAGCTATTTTTTTAAAGATTTTTCCGTTATGAATTCTAAAATGACTTCCAAAAGGAATCTCAAAGATATAATTTTTATCGGTTTCTTTTTGATCAAACTGCTTTAAGGCAATAGCTAATTTTGCATCGGTATCACTACTTGCTTTTGGATTTTTAAAATGCTTTGCCAATAAAGGCAGTAATTGATGCGGAAAAATTTCAGGTCGAATAAAAGGCACCATCAATCGTTGAAAAGTGATTTTCCATTCTTCTCCATGCGGTTTTATGCGACGGCCATATTTTTCAAAAGCGACTAAATGAGCAATTTCATGAATTAGCGTCATTAAAAATCGGTATTTATTCAAGCTTGCATTTACTGTAATCAAGTGATAACCTTGAGCATCCTTTCGATAATCTCCATGACGCGTAATACGTTCGTTGACGATTTTTAAATGCACATGATTGTCTTTGATTAGCTCAAAACAATGAGCAACCGAATGTTCTGGAAGATATTTTTGTAAAACTTCGCTCAATTATTTAAGGCGTTGAAGATGAAACCTGCAATACTTTTCCGTTGTAATATTTATTTCCCGTTAAGGCAAAATTAAAAATATAATCGGCCATTTCTTTAGCTGAAATTGGCGCTTCATAACCTGGAAAAGCCTCTTGTAACATTTCGGTATTAACCGCTCCAAGGGCTAAAACATTGAAGGCAACACCTTGGTCTTTGTATTCTTCTGCTAATAATTCAGAAAGTGTAATTACGGCTCCTTTGCTTGATGAATAAGCAGCTAATCCTGCAAATTTCATACTGCCTTGAATGCCTCCCATCGAACTAATTGTAACCACATGACTTCCTTTTTCCATGAAAGGAATGCAAATTTTTGTCAATTCGGCAACAGCAAAAACATTGACTTTGTATATACTTTGAAATTCTTCTGCAGTAATTTGACCAAAAGGTTTATGCAATAAACTTCCTGCATTATGAATCAATACTGATACTTTCTTCCAAGTTGCATTGACAAATTGTTCCACTTGAAGCAATTCTTCTGGATTTGAAATATCGATTGATAAGCACGTTACATTTTCGTGCTCAATTAACGCTTGAGGTGTTTTACGAGAAAGGGCTAAAACCTGATGACCCGCATTTGCAAATTGCAACGCTAACTCGTAACCAATTCCTCTAGATGTTCCTGTGATGATGATATTTTTCAAAATAGTTGCTATTTTTTTAGTAAAAATAAGAAATAAAAAAATCCCGAAGAAATTTCGGGATTCTAATATTGTAAATTAATCAATTAAGCTAACATTGTAACAGGATTTTCCATAAACGATTTAAACGTTTGTAAGAATTGTGCTCCTGTTGCTCCATCTACTGTTCTATGGTCACAAGCTAAAGTAACGGTCATCGTATTGCCAACGACAATTTGCCCATTTTTTACCACTGGTTTTTCAATAATAGCTCCTACCGATAAAATGGCAGAATTAGGTTGGTTGATGATCGAAGTAAATGATTGAATTCCAAACATTCCTAAATTTGAAATAGTAAACGTACTTCCTTCCATTTCAGCCGGTTGGATTTTTTTAGATTTTGCTTTTCCTGCTAAATCTTTTACAGAAGCTCCAATTTGCGTTAAGCTCATTTGATCTGTAAATTTCAACACTGGAACCATCAAACCATCTTCAACCGCAACTGCAACACCAATATTTACATGGTGATTAATTACCATAGCATCTTCTCTCCATTGAGAATTTACTTGTGGATGTTTTTTCAATGCCATTGCACTTGCTTTAATGACCATATCGTTAAAAGAAACTTTAGTATCTGGTAATCCGTTGATCATGTTTCTTGAAGCAATAGCATTATCCATATCCAACTCAATAGTTAAATAATAATGTGGTGCAGTAAATTTTGATTCCGATAAACGTCTTGCAATGGTTTTACGCATTTGCGAATTGGTAATTTCTTCTTTGAAAACTTCACCAGCTGGAACAAATGGCTTAACATTTGAAACCGTATTCATCGCTTCTGAAACTGGTTGTGCAGATGAAACTGCAGATGGAGTAAAGTTTTCTACATCGCTTTTTACAATTCTTCCATTTTCTCCTGAACCCGTAACATTTGATAAATTAATGCCTTTGTCGTGTGCAATTTTTTTAGCTAACGGCGAAGCAAAAATTCTATCTGTATTGTTTGTTGTTTGTTGTTGATTGTTAGTTGTTGCTACTTGAGAAATAACTTTTTCTTCTACTTTTGTTGCCTCAGCCACTGCTCCAACTTTATAATTGGCTGCAATTTGTGACACATCTGTTCCTGCTGGTCCCAAAATAGCTAAAACAGCATCTACTGGGGCCGAATCGCCTTCTTGGATTCCAATATATAATAAAGTACCTGAATTAAAAGATTCAAATTCCATAGTAGCTTTATCGGTTTCGATTTCAGCTAGGATATCGCCTTCTTTTACTGTATCTCCTACTTTTTTCAACCAAGTTGCGACAGTTCCTGTTGTCATCGTGTCCGATAAACGAGGCATCGTCACCACTTTTACACCTGCAGGAATTTCAACTGTGCTCGATGTAACTGTTTTATTTTCTTCGGTCTTTTCTTCTTTAGATTCAGCCGATGATCCACTCGCTAAAAGTGCTGAAATATCTTCTCCAGACTTTCCAATAATTGCCAATAATGAATCTACCGGAGCAGATTGACCCTCTTGAATTCCAATATGTAATAAAACACCGTCATGAAACGATTCAAATTCCATAGTGGCTTTATCGGTTTCAATTTCTGCAAGAATATCACCTGTTTTTATTGTGTCCCCAACTTTTTTTAACCAAGTGGCTACAACTCCTTCTGTCATTGTATCACTCAAACGAGGCATAGTTATGATTTGTGCCATATTCTTTATAATTTATGAGGTATAAATGGATAATTTGGCTCTTCGTAAACAACATCATATAACTGATTTACTTCTGGGAAAGGAGATTCATCAGCAAATTTTTCACATTCAGCCACTAAATCTGAAACTCTTTGATCGATAGCTTCGATTTCGGCGTCTGTAGCGTATTTTTTCTCTTTGATAATATCCAAAACTTGCGTAATCGGATCTATTTTTTTGTATTCTTCAACCTCATCTTTCGTTCTATACAATTGCGCATCAGACATTGAGTGTCCTCTGTAACGATACGTTTTCATTTCAAGAAATGTTGGTCCTTCGCCACGACGCGCTCTTTCAATTGCTTCGTGCATGGCTTCTGCCACTTTAATTGGATTCATTCCATCAACAGGGCCACATGGCATTTCGTATCCTAATCCTAATTTCCAAATATCGGTATGATTTGCAGTTCTCTCAACTGAAGTTCCCATAGCATAACCATTGTTTTCAACAATAAATACTACTGGTAATTTCCATAACATTGCCATATTGAAAGCTTCATGCAAAGAACCTTGACGTGCTGCACCATCACCAAAATAGGTTAAGGTTACACCACCCGTTTCAAAATATTTATCAGCAAACGCAATTCCTGCTCCTACTGGAATTTGAGCACCCACAATTCCGTGTCCACCATAAAAGCCGTGTTCTTTTGAAAAAATGTGCATTGATCCGCCCATTCCTTTTGAAGTTCCCGTTACCTTTCCATACAATTCTGCCATTACTTTTTTTGGATCAACTCCCATAGCAATAGGCTGCACGTGATTTCTATATGCAGTAATCATTTTATCTTTCGACAAATCCATTGCGTGAATGGCTCCAGCAAGTACTGCTTCTTGTCCGTTATATAAATGCAAAAATCCTCTAACTTTTTGTTGGATATAAACAGCAGCTAATTTGTCTTCAAATTTTCTCCAAAACTGCATGTCTTCATACCACTTAAGGTAAACTTCTTTGGTTATTGGCTTCATTGTTGTTTGTTTTTTATTTCTATTGGTTGTCAATTACTATAATCTAGCAATTTTACGAAAAGCAAAAATACTACATAGATTCGTACTGAAAAAATTAAATTCTATGATTTTTGCGATTTTTTGTATTAAATCGATAAAAAAAGTTACGAAATCGTTATAGATGATTCTTATCAAAAACTAAGGGTAAAATATTTTTTAGGGAATCTGATTTATAAATTGGTCCTTCGGCACCCATAAATAAAATCTCGATAGGAATATCCTGCTTCATTTCATATTCTGCAATAGCTTGACGGCAACTTCCACAGGGCGGAATTGGTTCTTCTAAATTTCTGTCTTCAGGAGAAGCTGTAATAAACATTTTTAGCATTTTTGCCTTTGGATATTTAGCACCCGCATAATAAATTGCCACTCTTTCTGCGCATAGCCCAGAAGGATAGGCTGCATTCTCTTGATTTGAACCTTGCACCACTACTCCATTGTCTAATAAAATCGCTACGCCGACCGTAAATTTTGAATAAGGGGCATAAGCATTAGCTCTAGCTTCAAAAGCTTGATTCATCAAATCATTTTCTTGTGAAGACAACTCTTCTTTTGAGAGGATTGAAATCACCGCATTAATGGTTATTTGCTTCATATCTGAGGAAAAAAAATCCAAATTCTTGTTCGAATTTGGATAGTTAGTTATTATTATTTGAAATTATAATTCGTCATATTCATCACCAAAATTAAATGTGAGTGAAAAGCGTAAGGTATTTTCTAATGGATTCCTTACTTTTGAAGCAGAAAACAAATAAGACACATCTACTTTTACTACATTATATTTAAAACCTGCACCCATGGTAAAGAATTTTCTTGCGCCTTTTAATTCATGTTCATTAAAAAACCCTAATCGAAGTGCAAATGAATCTTGATAAGTATATTCTGCACCAAGCGCCCAAGTAAATTCTCTTAACTCTTCGGAAAAACCATCAGGGGCATCATTAAACGATTTAAAAATTCCTTGTGCCCAGCCTATTTTTCGATATTCTGATTTAGCTAAATTATTAGCAGCCAAAGCCTCAGCTGGAGAAATATCACCTTCGTCATCATAACTTGTATTACCATTTAAGTCTACAGCAGTAATCAATTCTGGAGGAGTTGGTACTAAAAGTTTTGTTATTTCGGCAGTAACTCCTACTTTATTATATTCGTCTAAAACAAAATCAAAACCAGTTCCTAATCGCATGTTAGCTGGTAAAAAATTGTTATTAAAATCATCGTTATCGTAACTGATTTTAGGACCCATATTTTGGAAATTAAAACCGGCTCTCCAACGGCCATTAAAATCGGCGTAAGCTATTTCTTCAGATTGATAATACCCAGCAACGTCAACTGCAAATGTTGTTGCAGCAGTAGCATCATTATTGGCGTCAACTGTTTTTAATGCAGAACGTATAAACTTTCCACCTACAGCCATTGAAAATCGCTCACTTAGTTTTAACGAATACGAACCATCAAGTGCAAATTCATTTGGATTTACTATTCTTGGAACTTCATTAGGATCAGGTGTTTCTCTAAATTCAATATCACCTAAACCAAAATAGCGCAATGATCCTGCAAAGGCACTACGCTCGTTAATTCTATTATAATACGTTATTTGACCTAATGAAATATCATTTGCTATACTAACTAAATATGGTGTATAACTTATAGAAAAACCTTGCTTTTGTGATGAAAAAGCAAATTTTGCTGGATTGTATTGTTGAGAAAAAGCATCTGCTGAAGTAGCAACTCCCATATCGGCCATACCTGCTGATCGAGCATCTGCAGCTACTAATAAAAAAGGCACACCAGTGGTAATAACACGGCTATTGTCTTCTTGTGCTTTTGCAAATTGACCCACTACAACTAGGGATAATAATAAAGCAATTTTTTTCATTTTACTAAAGGTATTAATTTCACAAATATAGTATTTTATTATAGGATTACAAGTTTCTCGTACTTTTCAGCAGATTTTCCCGTTGTAACAGACTTAACTGTCAACTTATAGACATATACTCCTTTTCCTATTTTATCACCAAAATCGTCTTTTCCATCCCAAGTAATTGATCTGCTCAAAAAACCATCAGACACAATTTGTTGATTGATAGTTTTTACTAATTTTCCTGAAATAGTTTGTATTTGAACTTGAACATCTAAGGGTTCAAATGGCATGTTATGATTGAACCAAAATTCTGTATAACTCACAAATGGATTCGGATAATTCAATACTTTTTCAAGGCGCAATCCGTCATCTGAACAGATGGCATTAAACTGAATTTCGGACGTAATTAAATTGTTATAGACGTCCCATGCTTTAAATAAAATCGTGTGCATGCCAGGTGTTAAATCTCTAAATGGAAACCGAATGAATCCCTTAGTATAATCATCATTTTCGGTTTCATAATATTCATTCAACACATAAGGATTTAATTCGTCACCATCTAAAATAGCCACAATATCATGCCCAATGCCACTTGCTGTATTAATTCCATTTTCATCCGATAAAAAAGCTAATAATATTGGCGCACAATTGGTAATTCCGCCTGAAACAAAAGCTTCATCATTCATGTGTAAACGAACAGTTGGCGGAGAAGTATCAACAGGTGCAGTAGTGTTTACCCCGCCAATTTGAATTGTTTGATCAAATCCTGTTTCATCTTCTAAAATTGTACCCGTTTTTTTGGCATAAAAACTTATCCTTCCATTTCCAACAGGAATTCGAATGTCTTGAGGAACTATAAAACTAAATTCAAATTGACCATTTACCACCGATGCATTTCCTCTAAAAATGGTTTCTCCTAAGGTTTTGAAATTCATGATTATTAGCCCATTAGCATCTGAAGTCCCATTGTTTCCTAGTGTACTTCTGTTAATTTCTTTATCGAAAAGTTGAACCGCTAAATCGCCTGTATAATTTGATTGTAAAACATCGTTTTCATCTCTCACTTCGCCCGAAATTTTAACCAAACTCAAGGCTTGCAAAACAGGGAATGGTTGAGAAACAGGAACATCATTTATTTTTGTAAGTACAACTTTAGGTTTTGGAATGGCTAATTTCAATGCCGGATCACCTATGTAGAAAACTACTCTACGATTATCTGAACCCGTTGCTATTTTAGTTAATCTTAGTGCTTCTGCAATAGTTGGATAATTTGTAGAGCCATAAGCATATAAATCTTCGGTTAATAAATTATTCATGGTAAATCCTGTGGAAACCCCTATTTGTCTGGTAGTAGCAATTAATCCTATTGCACCACCTGCTTTATTCCAATACATATATTCACCACCAGTAAAACGATTAGGATCATCAAAACGAGTAAATTCACAAGTAATAGTAACAAACAAAGGATATCGATATCTATTGGTTAAATTTTGTGCTTCTAACTTTTCAAATAAACGTTCTCTAGCTAAAAATTCTTCATTTCCATGCCCAAAATAATTAAATACTAAAGCGCCCAATTGTAGTGCATCTAAAAAATCTTTTTTGGCTTCAGGATAACGTTCTCCACCTGCAGCAACTTGCTGCACATAGGCATCGGTATGGATTTTTTTAACGTTAACAAAGGGTTTTTGAGTCGTTAATACGTCTGCAAGATCATTCAAACCCACTTGTAATGTAGCATCTGTAGAATTATCAGCATCATCAGAATAAATCACAAAATTATTACGCCATCTTCCATAAGATTTTTCATCATGGTATTCTAACACTTTATTGACCATTTCTGCAGCTTGTGATGTTGATGAAACTAACATTCTTCCAACCGCAATGTCAATTCCATCAAAACTACCTGTCATTGTTCCTTCTGCATCATCCATTAAACCATAAAAATCATCCGACATGAAAGAAGAATACAAAGAAAAATTTGAAGAATTGTTTATTTCGTTTGCTGAAGGATTGAAACCATGAAAAACAGGAACAATATTAGTATTATTGAATATTCGATCCTTATAATCGTAGGAAGCATCGCCAAATAAATTGACATATTTGACTCTCTTTTCAGGCACAGAAGCATTCCAATAAACATATTTAATAAAATTGCGAATCGCTGCAATATCTTGCTTACCCGATGAAAATTCTTGATAAATTTTATCCAATGGAACCACTCGAACACTCATTCCCGAATTAGTTCTGTGAAAATTTGCTAAAGTTTCTGCTTGATTTACTGAAAATTGTGGAGCAATGATCAAATAATCAACATCCTGAAAATTTCCAAAATTATCTTTAAAAATAGTTCCTTTTAGGTTTTGATTTACAACACTGGAAGAAGATTCCTTCATCGGCACATAAACATCCGACTCGTCAATAGCAACATATTTTTTAGCTGTTCCTAAATTTACTTTGAAAGAAAAATTAGTTCCAGTCGTATTGTTATATTTTGTAACATTGTAAATATCAGTTACATCCCAAATTTGCGAAATTGCAGCAGCATTTGTAAACGTGTATTGACCAACACCAATATTTGTTTGTTCTAAATCATTTGAAAAAAGAAACTGCTTTCCATATCCGACCAAATTTCGTTTTACTTTAAGACGAATAAAATCGAGATATCCATTTGCACTAGGTACACCCCCATTATCATAGGTCAATAAAAAATCCAAGTTCGAGGTGGATGCAGTAAATGTAGTATTTAATGCTGTTTCATAACCCTCAATTCCACCATTTGAAATAATTTGAGGGAATGTAACTGTTCCGATATCTTGATTGTTGATTTTAAAATTAAACGATGAATTTCCAAATGATTTTGAAGCGGTATTGATTTTAACTTCAACTGGAACTGATACATCTAAATTGGGAACAGAAAAAGAAAATGTCTTTGTATTGTCGATATTAAACTGTTCGCCAAACCATCTTCTTCCAACTTTTCCTATGTTTACTAAATCTTTTTCATAAATAATTCGGTCATCAAATTGGGAAAAATTAATACTAGATGCGGCTGATGGTTCTATTGCCGATTGAATGCGCTTTCCTTGTCCGCCAGATGCTGTAACATAATAATAAGACTTGTCCGCATAAAGATTCACGCTAGTTAAACTTTCAGAATTCCAAGTATCAACTCCTTCAGCATAAAATAAAATATAATCGGAAGCATCAAAAACGCCATCGCTATCGCCTATAAATTGTATTGCATTTTCTTCTAAATCATTTGGATAAGTAGTTCCATTTAATAAAGGAAGCATTCGGCCACCATTACCATATATTTTAATTGTCCTTGGATCAACATTTACATCTAAACCAAGGCTCTGCAAAAAAGATCTTGAAACTTTGTAAACACCAGATTTTTCAATATAAAATCGATACCATTTACCTGTTGCTAAAACAGAATTTATTATCGATTGATTTGAAAAAGTTGATCTATTCGTTTGATTTTCGCTAGTAATTGTATAAGTTAATGAAATAACCTTTTTGTAATTACCGCCGTCTTTAATTATTGGTGAAAACTTTATAATCCCTTTATTTTGTTCACGAACTTTTGTAATTTCGGACTTAAAATTAATTGTCGAAGGTATTAATTGCAAATTCAAATCATACATTTCGGCACTAGAGATGGTTTTGTATACTACATTAGTAACCGAAATAGATGCGTTTGTAGTATTAAGATTTATTATTTTAGTACAACTTATTTTCTTTTCGTCTAAATCAATATCAAAATTTTCGACCTGGAATTGAGGCACTTTAAACGAATAATCTTCCATTGTATAAGTTGCCTCTTTTGACCAATCTAAAAGTAAAGTTTCACTTTGTTGAGCAAAAAGGGAATAAGAAATTAATAAAAAAAAGGTTGAAAGAAGCTTTTTCATTGTTTTAAAAAACGCAAATAATGTAAATATATTACAAAGAGAAAAAAATAATTTATTTTTAGCTAACAAAATACAATAAAATAAAAAAGAAGTCGTTATTGATGAAAGCAAATTGCTCCAAATAAATTTTTTTTTTACAAATTTTTAAAAACGTGTTGCATATTAATACATAATTATTATCTTGCGACACTAAATTTATTACCTACTAAGTATGAAAATTAAGAAAACTATGGCTTTAAAATTGTTAGTTGTAATGGCACTAACAATAGGTTTTACCAGCTGCAGTAAGAAAGGAAGCACTAAAGGCGGATCTTCTGCAACAGGTTGGAAAATCAACGACAAAAAAGGCGGTTTCCAGTTTAATGACAAGTTTAAAAAACAAGAAACTCCTCCTGGTATGATACCTGTGGAGGGTGGAACATTTACTATGGGTAAAGTTCAAGACGATGTGATGCACGATTGGAACAATACACCAAGTCAACAACACGTTCAATCATTCTTTATGGATGAAACTGAGGTTACCAATAAAATGTATGCTGAATATTTATATTGGGTAAAAGCTGTTTTTCCACCAACAGAAGAAAATTACAAAAATATTTATAACGGAGCTATTCCAGATACATTGGTTTGGAGAAATCGTTTAGGTTACAACGAAACGATGACCAATAACTACCTTAGACATCCTGCTTATGCAAACTACCCAGTAGTAGGTGTAAATTGGATTCAAGCAACTGAATTTTGTAAATGGAGAACCAACCGTGTTAATGAAAACATCCTAGAACGTGCAAAATACCTTAAAAAAGATAACAAAGTAAGTTTAGGTGTTGATGTAAAAGGAGAAGCTTCTTTCGACACTGAAGCTTATATTAATTCTCCTTCTAAATCATTAGGCGGAAATGAAGAAGTAGTTTTAAAGAAAGGTGCAAATGGTAAAAAACAAGTTGGTGAGGATGCGAAAAACGTTTATGCTCAAAGAAGTTCTGGTTTAATTTTACCTGAATATAGACTTCCTACTGAAGCTGAATGGGAATATGCTGCAGTTGCACTTGTAGGGAATAGAGAATACAATATTTATAAAGGGCAAAAAAAATACCCTTGGAATGGACAATATACTCGTTCTTCAAAAAGACAATCTAAAGGAGACCAATTGGCAAACTTTAAACAAGGTAAAGGAGATTACGGAGGAATTGCAGGATGGTCTGATGACGGTGCTGATATTACAAACGAAGTAAAACGTTATGCTCCAAACGATTTCGGTTTATATGATATGGCTGGAAACGTTGCAGAATGGGTACAAGACGTTTATAGACCAATGGTTGATGACGAAGCGAATGATTTCAACTATTTCAGAGGTAACGTTTACACTAAAAATAAATTGGATGGTGAAGGTAATGCAGAATTAGTTACTGCTGACAACATCAAATATGACACTTTAAGCAACGGTAGAATTATGGCTAGAAATTTCCCTGGTCAAATTGCTCAAGTTCCAGTTGATGAAAATGAAACCTATTTAAGAACACAATTCTCAACTTCTGACAACAGAAACTATAGAGATGGTGACAGACAATCAACTCGTTTCTTTAAGTTTGGAGGTTCTGATGAAGAAAATGCTGAAGGGGCTTCTGAAAAATTCAAAATGTACGATTCGCCTAAACATAAAATATCAACTACTGTTGATTCAACAAGCAACCAGAAAAAAATGCTTAAACAATATGACAAGTCAGACAAAAGAACCACTTTAGTCAATGATGATGTTAGAGTGTATAAAGGTGGATCATGGAGAGATAGAGCTTATTGGTTAGATCCAGCATCAAGAAGATATTTTCCTCAAGATATGGCAACTGATTTTATTGGATTCAGATGTGCAATGTCAAAAGTTGGGCCAAAAACTAACAAAAAGACTCCTAGAGGAAATCCAAAACAATAATTTTTTCTAAATACTTATAAAAGCCCTTTTGTTTAAAAGGGCTTTTTTTTATCTTCGTTTCTCAATAAATCATTTTCCAATGACAATAGATAAAATTCATTCCTTATTTTTAGAATGTAATTCTGTAGCTACTGATACCCGAAAAATAGAAAAAGACAGTCTTTTTGTAGCTTTAAAAGGTGAAAAATTTGACGCTAATACTTTTACCAAAGAAGCATTAGAAAAAGGAGCTAAATATGTAATAATTGATAATGCTAATTATTATTTAGATCACCGAACAATTCTGGTTGAAAATGCTTTGGAAACGCTTCAAGAGCTTGCTAAATACCATAGAACCTTTTTAGCTATACCCATTATTGCATTGACTGGAAGTAATGGAAAAACAACAACCAAAGAATTGATTCATGCGGTTTTATCTCAACAATATAAAACATTGGCTACTATTGGAAATTTGAATAACCATATTGGAGTTCCATTAACCTTATTACGTTTAACAAAAGAAACTGAAATAGGCATTGTGGAAATGGGAGCCAATCATCAACAAGAAATCGCCTTTTTGTGCTCTATTGCACAGCCTGATTTTGGTTATATTACTAATTTTGGTAAAGCACATTTAGAAGGTTTTGGGGGTGTAGAAGGTGTAATAAAAGGAAAAAGCGAATTGTATGATTTTCTTTCTGAAACAAACAAAACTGTTTTTGTAAATATTGACGACCCTATTCAAAACCAAAAAACAACAAACGGTAAGAGGTATACCTTTAGCGCCTTGAATACTGATGCTAATGTTTCAATTGAAAGCATTAAAGCAGACCCAATGGTAACTATTGGATACAATGGCTTAGTCATTAACTCCAACTTAATAGGTTTATATAATGCAAATAACATCAATGCAGCCATTACAATAGGCAATTATTTTAAAGTTGAGGGTATTGACATAAAAAAAGCTATTGAAAATTATATTCCTGAAAACAATCGATCGCAACTCATTCAAAAGAATGGAAACGAAATCATTCTTGATGCTTACAATGCAAATCCTAGCAGTATGAATGCGGCTTTAACTAACTTCATTCAACTTGAGCAAACAAACAAAATTGCCCTACTTGGAGATATGTTTGAATTAGGTACAGAAAGCCCCGAAGAGCATGCTAAAATAATTGAATTGCTTGCTAGCCAATCACAAATTACAACCTATTTTGTGGGTAATGATTTTTACAACAATCAAATCAACCAGTCACATTTGAAATTTTTTAAAACCTTTGAAGATTTTTCTAGCTTTTTAAAATCAAATATTCCTTCAAAAAGTTTGATTTTAATTAAAGGTTCGCGCGGAATGGCGCTAGAAAGAACACTTGATTTTATCTAAAACAAAAAAGCACTTCGTTTGAAGTGCTTTTTTGTTTGTGGGCGATATTGATTTATCTTCAAATCAAATGTTGGAATTTCTAGAAAATTTTTTAAATGAAAATGTATAACTTTTAGGGTATGAAAAATCTAAATTTATCCTATTATGGTTATTTTTTATAAACTCCATTCTATTGATTTACAAACTGTAGTAAGTAATAAATGCAATTTTATAATGGTGTTTACAAATTATTGTAAATTAAAATTACATAATAGTTTAATTACTTTACAAAAAAATAAATAAGATGAATAAAATAAATAATATCATTTTTATATTTGCAAAAAAAATTTTAAATTAAATTTTATGTTCGTTACAAAAAACAAACTAGCTTTTTTACTCTTTTTGACTGCAACTATTTGGATTAATGTTGCTCATGCTCAAT
>Ga0315907_10000356_pt1 | contig 66488 bp, 59 predicted proteins | sample LakEriMetagenome_3_FD_203525 | JGI IMG/M metagenome (GOLD analysis project Ga0315907, IMG submission 203525) | Freshwater fungal communities from buoy surface, Lake Erie, Ohio, United States - Buoy 12 MA123 | ecosystem: Environmental > Aquatic > Freshwater > Lake > Lake biofilm | place: USA... | reverse complement strand
CCGGCCCGAAGGGTGAGTGGGCAAAACAGCCCCACTTGTCGTTGCAAATGCTCGCCGGGTGTTCAACCCGGCTGCGCTTTGCGCCTAAATTGGCACTGTTTTGCCCACTCACGCAGGGGAGATTTAAGTGATGACAGGCCCTAGTGGAGTTGTCGCTTGGCCCTTGTTTTTCTTACGGGCGCTGCTGGCACCGTTGAGGGTGTCAAGCCTTCAACACGGTTTGCAAGAACCCACTGATGTCTTGAATTTCCTGGGGATGCACGCTGTGCGGCATGGGGTAGGTGTGCCACTGCACCGCGTGCCCGTGCTCAGTCAACAACCGGTGGGAATCCTCAGCACGTGCCAACACGACGACGGGATCCATGGTGCCGTGGGCCATGAAAATGGGCGTATCGGCGTTGGCCACGTGGCGTTCGGCGGCAAAACGCTCGGCCAGCGGCAGGTAGCCGGACAAAGCAATCACACCGGCCAACCGCTCTGGATAACGCAAGCCCGTGTGCAGCGCCATGGCACAGCCCTGGCTGAAACCCGCCAGCACGATGCGTTCAGGGGGAATGCCACGCGACACCTCGTTTTCAATCAAAGCCACGATGGCTTGCCGCGAGCGCTCGATGCCCTCGGCATCTTGCTGCTGCACCAGGTTGGCGCCGCGGATGTCGTACCAGGCGGGCATCACATAGCCCCCATTGACCGTGACCGGCATGGTGGGTGCGTGCGGAAAAACAAAACGAATCGGGCGACAATCCGACAGATCCAGCTCAGGCACCAGGCCTGCGAAGTCGTTGCCATCGGCGCCCAAGCCGTGCATCCAAATCACAGCGGCGCTGGGGTTGTTGCCGCTGTCCAGTTCAATGCGGGGTAATAGTTCGTTCATGGCTCGATTATCCCGTGTGGCTCACCACACCGGGTGTCCCCTCGGGCCTGGCCTCAAACTGTGCCAACAAGTTCTCAAACCGTTTGGGCCAGGTTTGCAAAGCCTGGGTGTCTTTTTCATACACACCGTTTAAAAAGGCGATGATCAATTGGCGTGTGGCGATTTTCACCTGGGGGTTCAAGACTGTGCCGCCCGTGTTTCTTCTGTCGGTGAACATGCTGTGTGAGCCATCCTTAAAAACCGCCAGCACTTTTGGCGCCTGGCTCTGCGAACTGATGGCACGGTACAAGCCCACCCGGTCTTCATAGCCGGAGTTGTAGCCGGGAATCTGGATCGTGTCGCCGGTCGAGGTGATGTGCAAAGTCGGCACTTCTACGTCAGCCAAAATTTTGGATGGATCGCCTCGTCCGTAAAAAGGCGGGGCGGACAATAAAACAGCCGAGGAAAAACGCGGATCACGCAGCGCCAGCGTTTGTCCGTCGGCGTCCACCTTGGCGCCCACGAGAAGCATGCTGGTGTTAGCACCGTAAGAATGGCCCGCCATGGTGATGCGCTTCAGGTCCACCGCAGACCCGTGAACGCTCATGAGCAATTGGTCCAGCGCAAAACGAACGTCTTGCACACGGTTCAATGCCTCTTTGTCGCTTGCCGCTTGTTCCAAGCGCCAAACCAAGGTCCATGGACTTCCGGACCACAGTTGTCGGTCGCTGCCCACATGCTGAACATGCAAACTGGCGTATCCCTGGGCTGCAAAAAATCGCCCCAAATAGGTGTATCCCTCCCGGGAGCCGCCCATGCCATGGGAAAAAACCACCAGGGGCATGGTGACCTCCGCTTTGATGCGGGCTGGGAGGTAAAGAATGGCAGGCACGCTGCGCTGGCGTGAGGTGTCCGTCCAATCAAAGCGCATCACGCTGAAGAGGGCGGGGTCTACCTGCAGCGTGTCGGCGGGTGGGGCATTGTCCGAGGTCTCGGCCTCGCCGCTTGAGGAGCGCTGTTGAGTCTGCCCCCAGGACGACCCCGCCCAGGCCAAGGCGCCCAAGCCCGCCAACAAGAATGTTTTGCGTTTCATGCGCACCAAGATACAGCAGGTAGAAAAACCTTGGCTCCAGAAAGTGCATGGCGCTGACCGGTGCGGCGGTGCTCGGGCATGGTTTGGAGAGGCCGCTGCTACGATGATCAGCGCTGCTGGTTTTTATGACCAGCACTCCATGGCACCGTACCCAAAAAGGATTTTTCATGAACGACGTCAGCGATTCCACCTTGGGTAACCGCACCCAACGCATCGAGGGCAACGACAGCCTCAATGTGTCTGACGACCAAGCCATCCACATTGGCGGGCAACAAGCGGTGATGGTGCTGGAGGGGCAGCATGTCACGGTGGGCAAGAAGCTGCTCATTGAGGTTGCCGACGAAATCAAACTCGTCGTGGGTCAAGCCAGCCTGGTGATGAAAAAAGACGGCACCATTGAACTCAGCGGCACCAACATCACCCTCAAGGGCAGCGGCAAGATCAACGTGAAGGCGGCTGGTGAGGTCAAGCTCAAGGGGAGCAAGGTGTTGAACAACTGACGATCTTGGGTCGCCGCCTCAAGAGAGTCATCCAACTTATCCAGGTGCGTATCACCAGGCCAAAGAGCTGGAGCCATCCTTGTCGTTTTTCGCCAGCCAGTTGGGATCGATTTTTCTCAACCACGGTCCCGTCTCCGGCCGCCAAAAGGCGTCGTCGCTGGGGCGCGGATCACCAGGCTGGAACAGCACAGGAATTCTCCCGTAGTACACGCTGCCGTCAGGCTTGATCACGATGGCCGCTTCTTGCCCCGCGTGGATGATGTTTTGCGTGTCGGCGTCGACCCTGCGCGTGCTTTTGATCCTGGGGTTCTGCTGGGCGATTTGCCGAAACACCTCCGCCGCAATTTGGTCGGCAACTTGCTGACTGCCTTGTTTGGCAAGCGCTTTGAGCAGTGCCCCCATCATGATCTTGATCCCGTGGGTGCCCAAAACACGCACCACCATGCTCGCCGCCGTGACAACCGTCAGGTCTCCAGCGGCGACTTTGAACCCCGTTCCAGCCACAGGCGATGGGTGTTGATCAGCCCAGGTATTCAGAGATGAGCGGGCTGCTGACAGAAGGACCATAAAACCACCTGATTGAATTGACCACGAAAAGCCCCGCCGGGCATACGCGTGACGTTGTCACGTGAGCGCAGCGGGCCGTTGTGAGGCTACAGGACAAGATCGCTGAAAATTCAAGCGCAGTTCTGCAGGCCGCGTGCGAGATGTTCAGGCGACTTGGTTTTTGTGGTGCTAACCGACCGTGTACCGAGGCTGTTTCTACTGCACGGACGCGCGGGTTTCATTTGAGGGCGCGGCGCCCGCAGCACGTGATTCAGGCCTCTACTTGGAGCCTGCTTGGCTTGCGATTGCCCCCAGCCGTTTTTCGAGTGCCCGCAGCACGGGCGCTGTTTGCCCACCTACCGCGATCTGCGGATTCGAAAAACCGTCTGCTTTTCCAGCTTCTATTTCTCGGGCTTGGATGACAGGCACCGCGTTTGCGAACGCTTGCTCGAAAGAGTGGGTTTGCCGTAGTTGCTCATCAAAAAGCGCCCGGCCAAAAAACGTCAATTCTGACAACTTGCCACATCCATAGGAGGTGTGGGTGGCATCGGCCGCCGTCATCACCAGGGTGGTATCTGAGGCCAACGGAGGCACCCAACCACCGCTGTAGCAGGCCGAAACCATGATGACGCGGTGGACGATGCCCGCCTCGTCCAGCGCTTGCCGCAACATTTGCGGCGTGACGGGTTCAGTGAGCAAGGGCCAATGGTCGGAGGCCAGTTTGAAATCGCTGCCGCCGTGGGACGTCAGGTACACCACCAACACGTCACGCTCCAGGTCCATGCGCTCTGCCAGGGCTTCAATGGCGCGATTCAAGTTCAGTGGGGTGGCCCAGGGATGGGTGTCCGTAGTGGTGGCGTGGTTGACCAGATGCAGCACGCGCTGCTTCGCGTCGAATCGTTCGGTCAGGACCCGGGCCACCAGCGTACTCTCACGCAGGAAAACATCTTCACTGGCATAGGGCGCAAACACCAGGCCATAAACCTCACCAACGCCAGGCCGGCTGCCGACCAGGTTGTTTACGGCAGCCTCCCAGACAGCTTGCTGTGTTTCAAAGGTTTCCTGGCTGAGTTGCAGCTCAGGCCTTTCGGGGGTCTGTACGGCTTCGGTGTCTGAGTAGTCGGCGTGCCAGAACTGAGTGGGAAGTTGCCAGGCTAAAGCCACGGCCAAAGCCACGGAGACGATGACAAACACCGCCACGCGCCAAACCGGGCGAACAAAATGGGCGATCAACCGGGCCGTGACAGCGGTCACCCATGCGAGCAGCAGCAGATACACGACCAACGGCGCATAAGACATCTCCCACCACAAAGGCATGCTGGCATGGGCCGCAACAATTCCCGGCAAGTGGCCCAATAAGGTTGCGGCCAAGTAGGCGGGCAATGACAAAACAAACCATGCAGCCAACCAACCGCTTTGCGCACGATCTCCCATGGCCCACCAAGCCAGCCAAACGGAAGTGGCGCTGGGCACCCAGTAAACCAACCAGGACTGGACATCAAAACTGGCCGGACCTGCCACCTCCAGCCGAGAAACAAACAGTTCAATCACCACCACAGACAAAAACACCACCAGCGCTTGCAAAGCGTTTGGCCTTGCCTGGCCGAAGCGAGGGGCCAACAGCACACTGGTTCTCAGCCCTTGCACCCACCACTGCCAAATGCCCAGGGTGAAGGGGCCCTGTGCCGTCAGCGCGACAGGTGGCAAACGGGGTGATTGGGAGTCAGGCCAAAGCTCGTCTTGTTCAGGTGGGGGATTCACAGGATTGAGAGGGTTTGCGTTGGGATCAGACAAGGGCTCATTCATCAGGCCATCATGCCACGTGGCGATGGGGTGACGGCTCCAGCGGTTTGCCAACAAACAGGCTCTAAGGCCTGGATGATCTCGCCTGCTCACGCAGCATGAAGAGGTAGAGGCTTTCCACTTTTTGACGTGCCCAGGGGGTTTTGCGCAGGAACTTCAGGCTCGAAGCGATGCTGGGCTCAAAGTTAAAACACCTGATTTGGATTTGCTCGCCCAAGGCGGGCCACCCGAAATGGGCCACCAAAGCCTCCAGCATGGCCTCAAGTGTGATGCCATGGAGTGGGTTTCGGGGTTGTGAATCAACCGACATAAAGCAGCACCGCCATGTAGTGACAAGCCGTACCGGCCAGTACAAACAAATGCCAAATGCCGTGTGCATGACGCCAGCGTTCATCGTTGGCGTAGAAAAGAATACCCCCGGTGTAGGACACGCCGCCCGCCACCAACCAAAACAAGCCGGCTCCAGGGAGCTCGCGCACCAAGGGCACAGCAGCCACCACGGCCAGCCAGCCCATGGCGAGGTACAGCGGAACGGATGGAAAACGTTCCCGCCCGAAGCACAACTCTTTGATGATGCCCAGCACCGCCAACCCCCACACCACGCCAAACAAGGACCAGCCCCACGGCCCACGCAAAGTGACCAGAGCAAAGGGGGTGTAGGTGCCAGCAATCAACAAATAGATGGCGCAGTGGTCCAGCTTCACCAGCACTTTTTTGGCGTTGCCGCGCACGCTGTGGTACAGCGACGATGCGCCATACAGCAACACCATGCTGGCGGAAAAAATGCTTGAGCCCACGATTTTCCAGGCGTCCCCTTGCACAGAAGCCTGGGTGATGAGCAGGGCAGCGCCCACCAGGGCGAGCAACAAGCCGGCCAAATGGGTAAAACTGTTGAATCGTTCGCCGTGGTACATGGACTGGGGTGATGCTTCTGGTGAGGGGCCATTGTCGCTTCGACGCCGTGCATACCGCACGGGTTTTGCGGTGATCGTGCAAAACGTGCAGAAAATCCCCTGTGAAAATAATGAAATTGGGGTTCAACCCAGCCCCCATCTCGGGCGGCACTGATGACAATGGAGTCATCAAACAGACATACAGGTGCCGCATGGGCGAAGGCTTTGCACTCTACGACGCGATGCCCTGGAAAGCCTCTTATGGCAACCACATCGTGTCTGCCTTGCCTGCGCCGCGTTATAAAAGCCTGGCGCATCTGGCGCACGCAGCGTGTGAGCGCTACGCCCCGCGAAAGGCCTTCACCTGTGTGGTGGGCAATGGCATGAATGGCAGCCTGACGTATGCCCAAGTCGCACAATACTCAGACGCTTTCGCGGCTTTTTTGCGCAAAAACTGTGCGCTGGTGGCTGGGGACAGGGTGGCTGTGCAGCTGCCCAATGGTTTGCCGTATCCCGTGGTGGTGATGGGTGTTTTGAAAGCGGGTTGTGTGCTGGTCAATACCAATCCGCTGTACACGCCGAGCGAAATGGCTCATCAGTTCAACGACTCGGGCGCCAAGGTGTTGGTGGTGGTGGACATGTTTGCCGACAAGCTGGCAGAAGTGATCCCCAAAACCGGACTCCGGCACGTGGTGCTGGCAGGCGTGTCTGAGATGTTCCCCATGGTGCCCAATGCAATTGTGCGTGGTGTGCAAAAGATTTGGAGCAAGGTGCTTCCACCTGTTCCGCGCTTGTCCATTCCTCTTTACCGTTTTGCACAGGCATTGTCTGCGGGCCAAGGCGCGCTTCCCACGCTACCCCCAGGCGGTGTTGCGACTTGGTGGCAGGGCGTGGAACCCAGCGATTTGGCTGCCTTGCAATACACGGGTGGCACCACTGGCGTGAGCAAAGCGGCCATGCTCAGTCATGCCAATTTGCTCACCAATGTGGACCAGGTGTTGGCCATGGGGCGCTCTCAAATGGGTGGCGAAGAATGTGTGCTCACGGCTTTGCCGCTGTACCACATCTTTGCTTTCACGACCAACTTGCTGGCATTTTTTGATATCGGTGCGCGCAACATCCTCGTGCCCAGCCCTCGCCCCGTGCAGAACCTGCAGCGCGCCATTGAAAACTACCCCATTACATGGATCACGGGCGTCAACACCCTGTACAACGGACTGCTGAATGAAGAATGGTTCAGTGCCTTTCCCCCGAAAACCTTGAAAGCTTCCATTGCGGGCGGCACGGCCCTGCACGAAGCGGTGGCAGCGCGCTGGTTGCGGACCACGGGCACCAAGGTGGCGGAAGGCTTTGGCCTGACCGAGTGCTCCCCTGTGGTCACTTTCAATCCCATCAGCGGCATGTCCAAACCCAACAGCGTGGGCATTCCGGTGCCCGGCACCGAGGTGCGTTTGGTGGATGACGCGGGGCAGGCGGTGGCTTTGGGGCAACCTGGGGAGCTGGTCGTGCGGGGGCCGCAGGTCATGCAGGGCTATTGGCAGCGGCCCGAAGAAACGGCACAGGTCCTCAAAGACGGCTGGTTGTACACCGGTGATGTCGCCGTGATGGATGAACAAGGGTATTTCCACATTGTGGACCGCAAGAAGGACATGGTGCTGGTTTCGGGCTTCAATGTGTATCCCAACGAAATTGAAGATGCCTTATCGAAAATGGACGCGGTGCTGGAGTCGGCCGTGGTGGGCATTCCCGATGCGAAAACCGGCGAGGCGGTGCGCGCCTATGTGGTGAAGAACCCGGAGTACCCGGGTGAACTCACCCCGGCTGCGGTGCTTGCCCACTGCAAAACCTTGCTCACTGACTACAAAATTCCGAAGTCCATCGTGCTGCGCGATGAGCTGCCCAAAACCCCTGTGGGCAAGGTGCTGCGCAAGGACTTGAAAGCAGAAGTCAAGGCTGAATTTGCGAACAAGAAGGGGGCCTGACCATGCTGACCGAAACCGAAACCAAACTCTTGGGCGTGCTCATGATGGTCATCATGCTGGGCATGGGGGCCAGCCTGACCTTTCGCGACTTTTTGATCGCATTTCGCAAACCCAAGGGCGTGATCGTGGGCTTGATCTGCCAGTACGGCATCATGCCTTTTTTGGGGTATTTCCTCGCCGTACTGTTGAAGTTGCCACCGGCACTGGCGGTGGGTTTGATCCTGATGGGCTGCATGCCAGGCGGCACCACCTCCAATATCTTCACCTACTTCAGCAAGGGTGCGCTGGCCTTGTCCATCATGATGACCAGCGTGTCCACCTTGGTCGCCGTGGTGATGGTGCCCGCTTTGATTGCTTACTACAGCGGTCTGGCCGGAGTGACGGGTGAGTTTGCCATTCCGGCCTCCAACGTGGCCCAGGTGTTGGTGGTGCTGTTGGTGCCGACCTTGATCGGCATGTTCCTGCGTAAATTCAATCCCAACGTGGGTGCGACCGTCGAATTGATCGGCTCCATGTTGGGTATTTTTGTCATTTTGTTTTTGGTGATTTCTTGGGTGCCACGCAATTACCAGCTCTTGCTGTCCACCCCCTGGCCGGTGTTTTTCGCGGCCATTGGTCTGGGCCTTTTCGGTATGTTGCTGGGCTACTGGCTGGCGCGGTTGCTGCGCCAAGACAGCAACCGCTCGCGCACCATCAGCCTGGAGACGGGCATACAGAACGGTCCTTTGGCCGTACTCATCGTCACCTTGACTTTCACCGGTGAAATGCAGCAACAGGTGTTGCTGATTCCCGTGCTATACAGCCTCTTTATCGTGATCAGCAGCTCACTCATCACCGTCTGGTACAGGGCCATGGCAACCCGAGAGGCGTTGGCGCGTGATGCGGCCAAGGTGGCGATGGGTTGAATGTTCAACGGCGATTCAAGGGCGCTTTTTTTGAAGCAGCAGCCAGGCGCACCAAAGTCCACCTGCCACATTGCACAGAGCGACAAGCCCAATCAGCAGCATCACCGGATAGGGCAGGGCCATGTTGCGAAGCGCCCAGGCACAGACCGAAGACAAGATGTTGAACACCACCATCAGCCAAAAAACAGGGTGATGCGGTTGCCAGAGTGATTTCAAATTCATCGATGTGCGGTGTTATGCATGAAGAGCCAACGCTCTGAGGCAGGCGTCTCGGTGACCCGTTCCGCTGTCTGGCGGTAAATGGATGCCAGGCGCGTTCAGCCCATAACGTGTGCGGTTGCCTGGGCTGGATTCCGCAGACAGCACCCAGGCTGCCAAGCGTGACAGCCGTTCTTCGGTACCCGAGATGCCTGTGTCTTGCCACTCCAGCCATAACTCCTGGCTCGTGGTGGAGGCTGTGTCGCGCATGACCAAGTCGCCGCCGCTGGCCTGGGCTTGGGCTGCTTTTTTCCAGACCACAAGCTTCAAAGCGTCGCCGCGACGGTAGGCCCGGACACCTTCGAGTTCTTGGCCTGCGCTGCTTCGTGCGCCGCCAGTCGCGGTCGTGAGAGAACGACTTGCAGGCAAGGGTGGGCAAGGATGCTCTGGCTGAGGATAGACCAAGGCTTGAGCAGCGGGACGCCAAACCGACCATGCACGAAAGAGTCCGAGGGGGAAACGGGTTTCAACCGTCAGAGTGGGCGCTGCATGCAGGCCGCGCTTGTCGGCCGTCCATCCAAGGTGGGCTGTTATCTGACCTTGCGCTGGCACATCCACCCAGACGAGTGTCATATCAGCTGCGGACTGAAGCTTCAAACCCAGGCCATAACGCGCAGCGCCACGGGTTTGCAGCACCACTTCCAACGGGACATTGAGACCGGCAAAGGTCGGCGCGATGGGTTTCAAGTGCAAGTGCAGTCCGCGCAGCGTGCCATGGGTGATGTGCATGGACACGACGGCCGAGCCGGCCAGTAAAAACGTCAGCACGTAACCCAGGTTGAGCTGGTAGTTGATGGACGCCAGCAGCAAAACCAACAAGGTGACGGCGAACATCAAGCCGGCGCGGGTGGGGAGGATGTAGACGTTGCGCTGCGTCAAAAGCAATTGATCGGTCCGCGCGTGACGCGCATCCCACCAGCTTTCCCAGCGCTGACGCAGGGGGGCCGTCCAGCGGCCAAGACTGCCTTCTGACTTCAAGGCAATGGCACCGCCCGCACCATGGCGCGCACCTGCTCCAAACGCCCTTTACCTGCTCCACTGACCGGCACCAACCGGTGCGCTGTGGTCTGCGGCAGGATGGCCTGGATGTCATCAGGTGCCACGTGCCCACGTTGCGCCAACAGGGCTCGCGCTTTGGCCGCTCGCAGCACCGAAATGCCTGCGCGGGGGCTCAGTCCCTCCACAAACCACTGACCACTGCGCGTGGCGGCGATCAAAGCTTGCAGGTAGTCCAGCAGGGCAGGGGAGACATGCACGGCTAACACGGCTTGTTGAACCTGCAGCAGCTCCTGCGGCGTGAGCACGGGTTGAAGTTGGGCCGCCGTGTCGCGGCGGTCGGCACCTGAGAGCAACTCCCGTTCGCTTTTCGCGTCGGGGTAGCCCAAAGTGATGCACATCAAAAAGCGATCCAGTTGGCTCTCTGGCAGCGGGTAAGTGCCCAACTGGTCGCTGGGGTTTTGCGTGGCGATCACGAAAAACGGCTGTGGCAGGGGACGGGTTTGGCCCTCGATGCTGACCTGGTGTTCTTCCATCGCTTCCAAGAGCGCGCTTTGTGTTTTGGGGCCGGTGCGGTTGATTTCGTCCGCCAGCAGTACCTGGGCGAACACTGGCCCGGGGTGAAAAACAAACTCTTCTTTGCTGCGTTCGTAGACGCTCACGCCCACCAAATCCGAAGGCATCAAATCAGCCGTGAACTGCACGCGCGAGAACTGCAACCCCAAGGACCTCGCCAGGGCGTGGGCCAGTGTGGTTTTGCCGACGCCAGGAACATCTTCGATCAGCAAGTGGCCACCTGCCAGCAGACAGGCCACGCTGTCTTCGATTTGTGCCCGTTTACCCACAATCACCGTGCTAACCTGATCAATCAGTTGTGCAAGGCGCGGTGCCCACACTGTGGGTGTTGAGGACGAGTCTGTGAGAGGTTGTGTCAGCATCCGGTAACGTTAACCGAAATTTCTCTACCTGCTTCCCTTTGTCAGCATGGCTCAAACGGTCTATTTCTCCCATCCAGATTGCCGACTCCATGACATGGGCCGTGGCCACCCGGAGTGCCCGCAGCGCTTGGACGCGATTGAAGACCACTTGCTGGCCACAGGCCTGGGTCAGGCCTTGCTGCATCTGGATGCGCCTTGGGCCAGTGAAAGCGATTTGCGACTGGCACACAGCAGTGAGCATGTCGAGCGCATGCATGCCTTGATGGAGCGTGTGATGGAATTCGACCAAGCCATCGCCGTTGACCCCGATACCGTGTTTGGCACGGGCACCTGGCTCGCGGCCATGCGGGCGGCAGGCGCGGCCGTGGCGGCGACCGACGCCGTCATGGCGGGAGAGGCGCGTAATGCATTTTGTGCGGTACGCCCTCCGGGCCACCACGCCACCCATGAACGCAGCATGGGGTTTTGTTTTTTTAATAATGTGGCTATTGCTGCGAGGCATGCCCTGCAGCGCCATGGTCTGCAGCGGGTTGCGATTGTTGACTTTGATGTGCACCATGGCAATGGGACCGAAGACATCATCGCCGGCGACGAACGCGTGTTGATGGTGAGCGTTTTCCAGCACCCGCTGTATCCCTTTGAGGGTGAATTACCCAAAGGAAACAACATGGTGAACTTGCCACTGCCCGCCTACACCCGAGGCAGCGAAGCACGTGAACTCATTGCCCAGCACTGGCTACCCGCACTGAACCACTTCAAGCCCCAGATGGTGTTTGTATCGGCTGGATTTGACGCCCACCGCGAGGACGACCTCGCACAGCTTGGTTGGGTGGAAGCCGACTATGAATGGATCACGCGGCGTATTGTCGAAGTGGCCGACATGCATGCCCAGGGGCGAATCGTGTCGTGTTTGGAAGGCGGCTATAACCTGAGCGCATTGGCACGCAGTGTGGCGGCGCACTTGCGCGTTTTGGCCGGACTCGACTGAGCCGCTGGCCGTTCATATTTATCAAACAACTTTCCTTATGAATTTCAACATCAGCACGACAGAACTCAACGACTTGCTGCAGGCCCTGCGCCAGCCCCAGGTGTGGTCGGAGTTTGGACTGTTGTTAGGCTGTTTGGTGGTTGCGTATCTGGTGGTTTACATGCTTCGTGGCCGACACCGGCCCGAGGCATCCATCTGGTTTGGCAAACGCATTTTTGACGGTGTTTTTTTTCCGGTGATGGCCTTGTGTTTGGCATACCTGGCCAAGGCCGTGCTGGTCAGTACCACCACGCTGGCAGTGTTCAAGGTGGCCATTCCCATTTTGATGTCTTTGGCGGCGATTCGGCTGTCAGCCCGTGTCATGACAGCCAGCTTCCCGCATTCACGTACCGTGCATTTGATGGAGCGCACGGTGTCATGGCTGGCATGGGGCGCGGTGGTGTTGTGGGTCACTGGCATCTTGCCCTTGGTGCTCAAGGCCATGGAGGATGTGAGCTGGAAAATGGGCGCCACACGCATGGATTTGCGAACCCTCATGGAAGGTTTACTGACCGCCGGTTTGGTGCTGGTGCTGGCCCTGTGGGTGGCTTCTGCGATTGAGAAGAAGTTGCTGCATGGGGAGGTGCAAGACCTGTCGCTGCGTAAGATCGCGGCCAACATCGTGCGGGCGGTTCTGCTTTTCGTGGGTCTCTTGCTTGGACTGTCTGCTGTCGGCATCGACTTGACCGCACTGAGTGTGCTGGGCGGTGCGATTGGCGTAGGTTTGGGGTTTGGTTTGCAGAAAATTGCCGCCAACTATGTGAGTGGCTTTGTCATCTTGGCCGAACGTTCGCTGCGCATCGGTGACATGGTCAAGGTCAATGGATTTGAGGGGCGCATCTCGGACATACGTACCCGTTACACCGTGATCCGGGCGCTCAACGGCCGTGAGGCCATCTTGCCCAACGAAATGTTGATCACAGAGCGGGTGGAAAACTCCTCTTTGGCCGATCCCAAAGTGTCCATCTCTACCTCGGTGCTCGTGGCTTACGACTGCGATCTGCCTCGACTGCAAAAAGAGTTGGTTGTGGCGGTGGCCCAGGTTGACCGAGTGCTCGAGGATCCGGTTCCAGCCGTATTGCTGAGTGAATTTGCAGCCGACGGCTTGCTTTTGACGGTCTCATTTTGGATCGGGGATCCGGAAAATGGGCAGAACAATGTGCGCTCTGATGTGAACATGGCGGTGCTCGCCACTGTCAATGCAATGGGTGTGCAAATTCCTTACCCGCAACGTGTGGTGCGTCAGTTGCCTCCCGCCTGAGCATCACCGTATCTGCGCGCACCGCCAAGTTTTGGTGACTTATTCAGCGGTGTTGGGCTGAGAATGCGCGCCCATGGACCATACATTCCTGTCTGCATTCATTCTGCTTCTCCTGGTGCTGGATCCCTTGGGCAGCTTGCCGATTTACATTCCCATCCTGCGACAGGTGCCTGCGCAGCGCCGCCACTGGGTGGCGGTTCGAGAGGTGGTGATCGCCCTGAGCGTCTTGCTCTTTTTCATGTATTTCGGTGATTCATTCTTGCGGGTGATGCGCCTGTCCGAACGTTCGTTGGAGGTCGCTGGCGGTGTCATCTTGTTGATGGTGGCGATACGCATGATTTTCAGTCACGCAACAGGCGTGTACGGCGTGCCTCCAGGCAAAGAGCCCTTGATATTTCCGCTCGCTATTCCCTTGTTGGCTGGACCTTCGGCCATGGCCACCGTGTTGCTGCTGGCTTCGCGCCAGCCAGAATCCATGGGGACCTGGATTGCCGCGCTGGTTGCGGCGATGGCGGTGTCAGGGTTGGTGCTTTTGATGTGTGAGCGCATCCGCAGCTGGGTCGGCGACTCTGTGGTCTCCGCCACAGAAAAACTCATGGGATTGGTCTTGACCGCGATTGCGGTTGAGATGATTCTGGCCGGCTTGAAACGATATTTCTACGGCTGAGCTTCACCATCCTTGAAGCACTCAGCGTCCACGCATCAGCGCTGAAGACTCCAGTCGTTTGGCCAGCAAGGACAAGCTCAGCGTCAACACCAGGTAAACCATCGAGATCGCCAGGTAAGGCTCCCAATAACGCGAGTAAGCTCCGGCCACCGTTCGGGCTGCCAACGCCAGTTCAGCCAGGCCGATGGCCGACACCAAGGAAGAGTCTTTGATCAGGGTCACCCCTTCATTGACCAAAGCCGGCATCATGCGCCTGAATGCCTGGGGCAAGACCACACTTTGCATCGCCTGCGGGTGGGTCAAGCCCAGGCTGTAGGCCGCTTGGGTTTGACCACCGTGGATGCTCTGGATGCCGGCGCGGAAAATCTCCGAAATGTAGGCGCCTGCGTTGAGTGTCAGGGCCAGGGCGCCCGAAAAAAACGCCCCATAGGATTGCCGAAATTCCCGCGCGCCTTCTCCCGCCAACAGCCAGCCGTTTTCAGGATGGATCAGCAGCGGCATCAGCGCAAAATGCACCAGCAGGATTTGCACGAACAGCGGCGTGCCGCGAAAAAAAGTGACGTAAACCTGGGTGATGCCGCGCGCCAAGCCGAGTCCGGCTGCCAGGTAGGGGGACTTGGGTTTCGGTGCGTCCCGTGAACTGCTCACCAAACCAAGTGCGACACCGAGCATCAACCCCAAAGAAATCGCCACCACGGTCAGCTGCACGGTCGTCCAAAGCCCTTGTGCGAACAAAGGCCAGTAGCCGTTCAAAATTTCCCAGCGCAAGTCCATGGCGTTGCCTCAGTTGGCGTCTTTCATCCGCTCAATGCCGCGACTGAGCGGGCTTGGGATTGAGTTACTTGGAGGCCGCCATTGCGGGCGCCGTGGCAGCCTTGGTGGGCGGGGCACCGAAGTACTGGGTGTAAATCTGGTTGTAAACACCATTGGACTGAATGGCGGCCAGACCTCGGTTGATTTTTTCAAGAAGTTCCGTGTTGCCTTTTTTGACCGCAATGCCATATTGCTCGGGCGCGAAAGCAGCGTCGCTGACAGTTTTGAAGGCGCTGGCGCTGTTGTTGGCCACGTAATGAACGACCACGCCGTTGTCTGCGACAACAGCATCCACGCCGCCCGCTTGCAGTTCCTGCAGGGCCAAGGGAGTGGACTCAAAACGTTTGATGTTGCTGCTGTTCTTCCCTTGCAGCTTGGTGACTGCTTCGTCTCCGGTGGTGCCGGTTTGAACGCCAACCTTGAGGTTTTTCAGTTCGTCGAACCGGCTGATTTTGGAGTTGGCTTTGACGGCGATGAGCTGCTGGGCGTCGAAGTAGGGCGCGCTGAAATCCATGGTTTGTTTGCGCTCGTCGGTGATGGTGACCGCTGAGACCACGATGTCTCGGTCGCCTTGGGCCAAGGCATTGAAGATGCCTTCCCACGGCGTGTTCAGAAACTTCACTTCGAAACCTGCTTCTTTCGCAATCGCTTTGACGACGTCAATGTCGAAGCCGACGATTTCTGCCTTTTCGTTTTGCGATTCAAAAGGAGCATAGGCGGCGTCCGTTCCCACGACATAAACCTTGGCGGGGGGCGCAGTCACCGCCCCTGCGGAGGAGGCGCTGGCTGAGGGGGCTGCCACGGGCGCGTCTTGTTTGCCGCAACCGCCCAAAGTGAGTCCCAGAACGACAGTTCCTAGAAGTTTTAAAAAATCACGTGTGCGCAGTGGTGTCATGGAAAACCTCGTTGTTGGAGAACATGAAAAGGAAACCAGTGCAGGCAGTGTAGTGGCCCGTTCGGTGCACAAAATTCAGTGCGAAGCCTCGAGGGCGGTCAGTTCTGCTTCGCTGAAACCCGCTTGTCGGCGCGCCCCCAGGTTGAAAGGTGGGCGCAGCTTGGGGGCAAAGTAGCGTTGAACCAGATCCGGGTAAAGCGCCTCGGCATCCAGCCCCTCGCGTGCGCACAGCCAGCGATACCAGTGGTTGCCGATGGCGACGTGGCCGACTTCGTCGCGCAGGATGATGTCCAAAATGTCCACGGCGCGGGCATCCCCTGCCCGCCGCAGTTTGGCTTGAATGGGCGGTGTTGCGTCTAGGCCGCGTGCCTCCAGTGTGCGTGGCACCAAGGCCATGCGGGCGATGATGCTGCTGGCGGTGCTCTGTGTCATGGACCACAGGCCGTCATGGGCGTCAAAGTCACCGTATTGCACCCCCAGGGTTTGCAGATGGTCGCGCAGCAATGTGAAATGCAGGGCCTCTTCGCTGGCGACCTTTAACCAGTCCGTGTAATAGTCCTCGGGCATGCCTCCAAAACGCCAGACAGCGTCGAGCGCTAAATTGATGGCATTGAACTCGATGTGGGCAATGGAGTGCAGCAATGCCGCGCGGCCCTCCGCGGTGAAGGGCGAGCGCGCGGGCACATCCTTGGGCGAAACCAGGCGAGGCAGGGGTGGGCGTCCTGGGATGCCCTGAGGCTCCAACAGCGACTCGTTCACATCCAAGCGGTAGTCACTTCGCTGTTCGTACAGCTGCCGGGTGGTCGCGGCTTTCTCAGCGGGGTTGCTCAAACACAAAGCTTGCAGCGCGGCTGCTCGCAAACTTGTCGGCGGCGAACCACCCAAAGCATTCAAATCGGCAACAAAGGTAGGCATCCGTAGAATTATCGACTCGCCAGCATCACAAAAACAGGAGATTTGTTTTGGCCATATACCAACTCGACAACCGAGTTCCCACCGTCGCACCCACCGCCTGGGTTGCGGATGATGCGCAAGTGATCGGCCTGGTGGAACTGGCCGAGGACAGCAGCGTGTGGTTTGGCGCTGTGCTGCGTGGCGACAATGAACCCCTGCGCCTGGGTCGCGGCAGCAATGTTCAAGACGGTGCGGTGGTTCACTCCGACATGGGCTACCCCGTGGTCATTGGTGAAGGCGTCACCATCGGCCACCAGGCCACTTTGCACGGCTGCACCGTGGGGGACGGTTCTCTCATCGGCATCCAGGCCATCGTGCTCAACGGCGCCAAGATCGGCAAGAACTGCCTGGTGGGGGCGGGGGCTCTGTGCACTGAGGGCAAAGAGTATCCCGATGGATCGCTCATCGTGGGTGCGCCCGCCAAGGTGATCCGCACCCTGAGCCCGGAACAAATCGAGGGTCTGCGACGCAACTCTGCCCACTATGTCGACAATGCGCGGCGCTACCGATTTGGCCTGAAAAAGCTGGGATGATCCGTCCCGTCCACTGCCACATTGAGGATTCATGCCACAACTGAAAAAGATTGTTCTGACTTTGGTGCTGCTGGCGTTGTTCGGCGGGGCTTTGTTTTTTGCCTTGCGTCAGCAAAAGGACGTGGTGGAACAACAGGACGTGGCCTCCACCGAGGCCTTGAAGGGCTTGATTTCGGTCGATGTCGAAGCCTACTTCAAGGACGAACGTGTGCAGAAGATCTTGGCCGACAAACGCCTGCCAGTGAGTGTGACCCGTGTAGGCAGTCGCGATATGGCGTCCAAAGTGGTCGCGGGTGCCATGCCCGATTTTTTCTTTGCCTCCGGTGTGGTGGCCGGCAACCAGATTACTGAGGCCGCTCGCAAAGCCGGCCTCAGCGTCGCACCGAGTTCACCCTTTTATTCACCCTTGGTCATTGCGAGTTGGGCACCCGTGGCCCAGGTGCTGGTGGCCAATGGCATCGCCAAAAAAACAGGTGAACGCACCTACGGGGTGGACATGGCCAAGCTCACCCAATTGATGCTGGCCAAAAAAAGGTGGAACGAACTGCAAGGCGCCCAAAACTACAACGTGTCGCGCAGTGTGCTCGTGTCGACCACTGACATACGCCGTAGCAATTCGGCGGCCATGTATTTGGCGCTGACGAGTTATGCCTTGAATGGCGATGTGGTGAGCGACCGTGGCCGCGCTGCTGCCCTGGCCATTCAGTTGGCCGAACTCTTCAAACGCCAGGGCTACCAGGAGAACTATGTCAATGGCAACTTTGACGACTACCTGACCTTGGGCCCTGGAAAAACACCGCTGGCCTTCATATACGAGTACCAAATGGTGGCCCACGCGCTGGCCAAAAAATCGTTGGGTGCGGACATGGTGCTGGCCTATCCCCAGCCGACCATCCTGAACAAACAAATGTTGGTGGCCGCCAGCCCGCGGGCACGCGCTTTGGCCGACCTGCTGGGCAGCGACCCTGCCTTGCAGCGCATCGCCGTGGAATATGGTTTTCGCATTGCCGACAGCGGCGTCTTCGTGCAAACCATTGCCCCCACAGGCTTGGCTGTGGAAGAACGCATAAGCAACGTGATCGACCCGCCATCGTTTGAGCTGATGGGTGAAATGATCGACTTGGTGACACAGGAGATGGCGAAATGAGCATGTTCACCCCGATCAAATGGCTGGCGTTCTGTCTGGCGTTGGCGCTGACCGCCTGCAGCAAAGAGGAAACCGCTCAACCTGCTGCTGCAACAGCCTCAGATTCGGCCGTGTTCAAAGTGTTGGCCACCAGCGACCTGCGCGACGCACAGCCGCTGGAATCCATGGTTGAAAAAGCCACTGGTGTGAAGCTGCGTTTTACCTATGGCGGCACCATGGAAAGTACGGAGGCGGTGCTGACGGGCAAGACCGACGCCCAAGCCGCCTGGTTTGCCAACGCGAAGTATTTGTTGAGCGACCCACAAGGCCAAAGCCGCGTCAAACTGCAAGAAAAAATCATGCTCTCGCCCATTACCCTGGGTGTGAGCCAATCGGTGGCCAAGCAGCTGGGTTGGGACGACCCCAAGGTGGCCGAACAAGTCACATGGCGCACCATCACCCAGACGGCGGCCTCCGGCAAGATCACCTACGCCCTGTCCAACCCGGCCACTTCCAACCAGGGTTTCATGGCCTTGATGGGCGTGGTGGCCGCCGCCAGCAACAAGGCCGAAGCCTTGACCGCCTCCGATGTGGACCGCAGCGCCATTGCAAATTTCATCAAAGGCTACAAGCTACCGGGTGACAACTCCACCTATTTGTCCGAGAAGTTCATCGAACAACAAGGTCGACAGGTCAACACCTTCATCAACTATGAGAGTTGGCTGTTGTCGCTGAACGGCAGCGGCAAACTCAGTGAAAAACTGACCCTGGTTTATCCCCACGAAGGTGTGGCCACGGCGGACTATCCCTTCATGCTGTTGCAAGACGGGCGGCGCGATGACTTTCTCAAAGTCGTCAACTACCTCAAAGGGCCCGAGGCTCAAACCTGGCTCGCAAGGCAAACCCTGCGCCGTCCCGTGAACGCCGAGGTGGCCGCTGCGGTCGCCGATTTGTTCCCCGGCGGTGCCATGCGCGTGGAGCTGCCTTTTTCTCCAGACCGCGCCTTGTCCGACGGTTTGATCGACGCCTACCTCAACGAATTCCGCCGTCCTATCGCCTCGACTTTTGTGCTGGACACCAGCGGCAGCATGATGCGCGACCGCCGCCGGGACCAACTCATCGAGGCCATTCATTACATCTCGGGCATTGACAACTCACTCACCGGTCGCCTGGCCAAACTCACCAACCGCGAGCGGGTGTGGATGCTGCCGTTTTCTGACATGCCGGGTCCCATCACCGCTTTTGAAGTACCTGCTGGTCAGCGGACGGGGAAGGGCGTTCAATTGCAAGCGGACTCCGATGCCAAACAACAAGTGCTGGCCCAGGTGCGTCAGTACGCTGACTCGCTCAACATGACGGGTGGCACTGCGCTCTACGACAGCGTGCTGGCGGCACTGACCCACAGTCTGGAGCAGCGCAAGAAAAACCCGCAGTACCAGTATTCCGTGGTGGCCTTCACCGATGGCGAAAACACCATGGGCCGCGACCTCGCTGCGTTCGAACGCAGCTACAACCAACTTCCCGAAGACGTGCGCGCCATCCCCGTCTTCATGGTGCTCTTTGGCGAGGCCAAAGAGGCTGACCTCAAACGCCTGGTGCAAATCACCGGCGGCAAAGTGTTTGATGCACGCAAGACGGCACTGTATGCGGTGTTCAAGGATATTCGGGCGTATCAGTGATGAACACAGCTCACAACAATCCAGCCCCCGCCATTGCCGCGAAAGCGGCAACCCATTCGGTGGTGGTGGACCACGCACCCATCGTCGCTCCTCCCCGCAACGCCTGGATTCCTGCCTTTGCGGGAATGACTGTGGCGTGAATTTGTCCTGCCCCGCTATCTCCCACAACATGAACCGCCTCACCCGCCTCCTCACCCACCCCGCCAACTGGTGCGGCCTGGCCGTGGCCACGGGGGTCTTGGTCTTGCAGGGCCTGGGCTGGCTGGGCACCGTGGGTGTGGGCATCGCGGCCATCGGTTATGCGGCCGGGTTTGCGGTGGCCGGTCTGTGGTTGGGTTGGCCCAGTTGGTCCGCGCCCGAATGGGAAGCGCTGGAGTTCAAAGACGAAGGTGATGCGCGGCAGGCCATGAACCGCGCCTTGGGTGGCGTGCGCGGCCTCGTCCAGTACAACCCCGACAACCGCCTGCCCGCCAGTTTGCAGGCCCAGGTGTTGGGCCTGTGCGCGGACCTGGATGCCTTGCTGGCGCAATGGGAGCGCAGCAAGGGTGCGTTGTCATTGCAAGAGAGTTTTCACGCGCGCCACATTGCCATCTCGTATTTGCCCGAGGCTTTGAAGACCTACTTATCGATTCCGCCGCAGTACGCGGGCAGCCGCATTTTGCAAAACGGCAAAACCGCGCAAGACACGTTTCGCGACACCCTGGGTGAGTTGCAGACCAAGGTGAAACAGTTGGCAGACGACTTGGCCAGCCAGGACGCCCACGCTTTTTTGAGCCATTCCCAGTTTCTGCACGACAAATTCGGCCAGCGCAGTGTCTTGCCTGCGCCTTCATTGACATCCACCGCCACCAGACCGACCAAGGAGTCTTGAATGTCTTCCACCCAACCCGCGACCACCGTGGCCACCAGCACCTCCACGGCCTTCACGCTGACACCGCCCGAAGTCATCACGCCGCTACCCGTGGAGGCAAGCAGCAGTGCCGTTCCGCTCAAGCCCGAACTGCAATCCAAGGTGGAAGACCAGGTGGGCCGTTTCATCGACGCCTTGATGCACGAAGACGTGAACAGCGACGCCTTCAAAGCCAAACTCGACAGTGCTTTCGCCTTGGGCCGTCAGGAGGTGTCCACCGCCGCCAGCCTCATGCAAGGCCAACTCTTGCAGCGCAATTTTGTGGGGGCAGAAGACACACCGGCGTACAAGGCCATTGCCGCCATACGCGGGCAACTGGATGAACTCAACCCAGGCAAAGACGGCGACTTGCTCCAGCCCAACAAGCTCTTTGGCATCATTCCCTACGGCAACAAGCTGCAAGCCTATTTCCGCAAATACCAAAGCGCCTCCTCACAACTCAGCCAAGCCATGAACCAGCTTTATGCAGCACGGGACGACGTGCAGCGCGACGTGGCCGACATCGAAGCCACTCGGGGCAAGTTGTGGGACGCCATGCAGCAACTGTCAGCCGCCATCCACTTCGCCCGTACCCTGGACACCCAACTGGCCGACAAGGTGAACGCGCTCAAAGGCACCGACCCGGTACGCGCCAAAGCCCTGGAGCAGGAGGTGCTGTTTTATGCGCGCCAAAACCTGGCCGACATCCAAACCCAGCAGGCCGTCTGCGTGAACGGCTATCTGGCCCTGGATGTGCTCAAAAAAACCGGCCGCGAAATGATGAATGGCTGCTCCCGTGTGGCCACCACTGGCATGAGCGCCCTGGCCGTGGCCCAAACCGTGGCCCGCGCCACGGGCAACCAGATCCAGGTGATGGAAATGCTGCAAGGGGTCAATGCCACGATAGGCGATCTCATCACCCAAACTGGCAAACAACTCAACCAACACGTGGAAGCCACTGGTAACTTCGCCAGCAACCCCATGCTGGGCATTGACAAGATCAAAGAAATGTTCGACCAGACCTACCAGGCCATGGACGCCATGGATACCTTCCGCAGCCAGGCCATCACTGCCATGGGCCAGAACAACGCCATCATGCAAGAACAACTCGCGCGCAGTGAGCAGTACATCGACCGTGTGCGCCAACAGCAGGCACGCCAGGCCGTGGACGTGAAAGATGCTGGACCGGTGGCGTTGTGAATTCCTCGCTTAGAAAACAGGCCTCACGAATGTCATTCACGCGCAGGCTGACATTCAGTCGGTGATCACAAACCATGCTGACAATGCGGCTCAACACAATCCTGGATCCCCGCCCGCGCGTGAATGATCAAACCAGGAGAGGCACTTTGACAAGAATCGAGAACCTTTGAGCGAACTCCATAAATTCATTTTCGACGGCTTGCCCGTGCGGGGCATGCTGGTACGCCTGACCGACGGTTGGCAAGAGGTACTCAAGCGCCGACAAGGGCAGGGCGCCAATGCCACGGGCCCGTTTCCCGACCCGGTTCGGGCCTTGCTGGGCGAAATGGCAGCGGCCGGCGTGTTGATGCAAGCCAACATCAAATTCAACGGCGCCTTGGTGCTGCAGATGCACGGTGATGGTCCAGTGAAATTGGCGGTGGCCGAGGTGCAGTCCGATTTGGCCTTTCGGGTCACGGCCACCGTGGCAGGCGAGGTCATGCCAGGTGCGCAGGTCGAGGCCATGCTGAACGTCCATGGCAAAGGCCGCTGCGCCATCACGCTGGACCCCAAGGACAAGCTGCCAGGGCAAACCCCTTACCAGGGCGTGGTGCCCTTGCATGGAGACCAGCGCGAGCCGCTGCAGCGTTTGAGTGAGGTGCTGGAGCACTACATGCTGCAGTCCGAGCAGCTGGACACCAAACTCATCCTCGCTGCCAACGACCAGGTGGCAGCGGGCCTTTTGATCCAGCGCCTGCCGGTCGAGGGCAAGGGCAACATTGGCACATCGCGCAACGAGGATGAGATCGGTCTGAACGAGGCCTACAACCGCATCGCCCATCTGGCTTCCACGCTGACGTCCGAGGAGCTTTTGTCGCTTGATGCTGATACCGTGCTGCACCGACTGTTTTGGGAAGAACCGTTGCTTCGGTTTGAACCGCAAACCGGCCCGAATGCGCCGCGTTTTGCGTGTACCTGCTCACGCGAACGTGTCAGTCACATGCTGCGCAGCCTGGGTGCCCAGGAAATTGAGAGCATCCTGGAGGAGCAGGGCCGGGTGGACATCGGCTGTGAGTTTTGTGGTCAACATTATTTGTTTGACGCAGTAGACGCGGCTGAACTATTCGTGCCCCCAAGCAACCAAGCACCTGGTTCACGCACCGTGAACTGAAGATTTCAATCTCAAACGAAAGCCCCCATGCTCTACGCTGTACTCAAACTGATCCACCTTCTGTCCGTCATTGTTTGGATTGGCGGTATGGTGTTTTCGCACTTTTTTTTGCGACCTGCCCTCGGAGAACTGGATCCGCCCGTGAAGGCGCGCTTGATGGCGGCTGTGTTGTCCCGTTTTCTCAATGCTGTTCTGGTCCTAGGAACCCTGACGGTGTTCAGTGGCCTGTGGATGATTGGACGGGTGGCCAAACAAACGGTGCAGGCGGGCCTGCCATTCAACATGCCGCTGGAGTGGTGGGTGATGTCCGGTTTGGGTCTGTTCATGTGGTTGGTGTTGGGCCATATTCGTTTCGTACTTTTCAAACGTTTGCGCCGTGCAGTTGACGGATTGGACTGGTCTGCGGCCAACCGGGTATTGGTTCAAATCAGGCACTGGGTGCTGTTCAATTTGAGTGTGGGCTTGCTCATCGTCGCAGTCGTCGTGATCGGCACTTCCACTTGACCCTCTTGGTGCCAAAGGGGTTTGTCACGGGCTTGCCACAAAAGCTTCATAAACTGATGACATGACTGCTTTGACCGCCGCCTATGCCGCTCCTACTGACGTTGTCCCTGCAGCCCAGATGCCGGCGCTGTTGAACCGCGAAACTGCCATCCTCGCGTTCAACCGCCGTGTGCTGGCTCAGGCCCTGCGTGAAGACGTGCCCCTGCTGGAACGTTTGCGTTATGTCTGCATTGTTTCCAGCAACCTGGACGAGTTTTTTGAGGTGCGTTTCGCTGACTACATCGAAGCTGCCCGATTGCCCGGCGCGGGCGTGTCCAACCGAGATTTGGAAACCGTGGCCGCCCAGGCCCACGAGTTGATTGACGAGCAGTACCGCGTTTTCAACGATGAGGTGATGCCCAAACTGAGCCAGCAAGGCATCAACATCTTGAACCATGCGGAGCGCAACGAAGGCCAGCGACGCTGGGTCAGCCAGTTTTTTGCTCGTGAAGTCAAACCGCTGCTGGTGCCGGTGGGACTGGACCCGTCCCATCCCTTCCCCGTTGTTGCCAACAAGTCCTTGAATTTCATCGTTCGTTTGTCAGGCAACGATGCATTTGGCCGTGCCAATACCATTGCGATTGTCAAAGTGCCCCGGGTATTGCCGCGTGTCATTCGGCTACCGGACAACCTCGCAGCGCCGGGTCAGCAGGCGTTTGTGCTGCTCACGAGCGTGATCCGTGCTAACTTGGAATCCCTGTTCCCAGGGCGCAAAGTGGAAGCTTTCTCCCAGTTCCGCGTCACCCGCGACTCTGACCTTGCAGTGGATGAAGCCGACGTCACCAACCTTCGCCAGGCGCTGCGCTCTGGCCTGACCACGCGTCATTTTGGTCAGGCCATTCGTTTGGAGGTTGTCAACACCTGCCCTCAAGAACTGGCCACCTTTTTGCTCGACCAGTTCGATTTGCCGCAGGCGGCGCTGTACCGAGTCAATGGACCAGTCAACCTGGTGCGTTTAAACCAACTGATCGACCAGACACAGGCGCCGGCCTTGCGTTTTGTGCCCTATGAGGCCAGTTGGCCTGAAGGCAGGCTCCCGCGGCAGGAATCCATCTTCGACACCTTGCGACGACGTGATGTGTTGATGCACCACCCGTTTGAATCCTTTGAGCCCGTGGTGCAGTTTTTACGCGAGGCGGTCCACGACCCCAACGTGCTGGCCATCAAACAAACCATTTACCGAACGGGCAGTGAGTCGCCATTGATGGACTTGTTGATTGAAGCGGCCCGCCGTGGCAAAGAAGTGATGGCGGTGGTGGAGCTCAAGGCCCGTTTTGATGAAGAAGCCAATATCAACTGGGCCGAACGTCTGGAAGCCGTCGGAGTTCAAGTGGTGTACGGCATCGTGGGTCTCAAAACCCATGCCAAGCTGCTGTTGGTGACGCGTCGGGAAGGCAACCGTTTGCGCCGTTATGGGCATTTGTCCACCGGCAACTACAACCCCAAAACCGCCAAGCTCTACACCGACGTGGGTTACCTCACGGCCAACCCCCAGCTCACATTGGATGCCGACGCCATCTTCCAGCAACTGGCCAGCTTAGGCCGCCAAAAGCCCAGCAAGGGCTTGTTGCAGGCGCCCTTCACCCTGCATCGCGAAATGCTTGCGCATGTCACGCGGGTTGCCAACGCGGCCAGGAAAAAGCAGCATGCGCGCATCGTGCTCAAACTCAACGCATTGACCGATGTGCCTTTGATTGAAGCGCTGATCAAAGCAGGACAGGCTGGTGCCCAGATCGATCTCATTGTTCGTGGTGCTTGCATGCTGCCGCCCGGTATTGCGGGCGTGACTGACAACATCCGCGTGCGCAGCGTCATTGGCCGCTTTTTGGAACACTCGCGCATTCTTTATTTCTGCTGGGGTGCCGCGAAGGACGAAGAAGCTCTTTATCTCTCCAGTGCCGACTGGATGAGCCGTAACATGTTTCGCCGCATCGAAGTGGCCTGGCCCATTCCTGATCCCACCTTGCGCCAGCGTGTGATCGATGAGTGTTTAGTGCCTTATTTGCACGACCGCTTGGACGCCTGGCAACTGAAGACGGATGGACTTTATGAGCGTGTCTCTCACGAGGGCGCCAGCGCACAGCAGGCCCTGATGCGACGTTTTACTGCTGACTGAGGTGGCAGGGTGGATTTGATTCTCTGGCGCCACGCCCAAGCGCATTTGTTGCGTGACGGTGAGGTCGATTTAGAGCGCCGCCTCACTCAAAAAGGCGAACGACAAGCCCAGCGCATGGCCGCTTGGCTGAACCAACGTTTGCCTGATTCGACACGCGTTTTGGTGAGTCCGGCTCAACGTTGCCAACAAACCGCGCTCGCTTTGGGACGCAGTTTCAAAACGGTAGACGCATTGGGTCCTGAGTGCGGCGCAGAGGATTTACTCCAAGCCGCACGTTGGCCCACGGCGACTGAGCCTGTGTTATTGGTTGGGCACCAGCCCACCCTGGGTAGGGTCGCAGCCCAACTGATTGCTGGTGTTCCACAAGATTGGTCGGTTAAAAAGGGTGCAGTATGGTGGCTGCGCCAGCGGGAGACCGAGCAGGGCGGCGGCATGGAAGTGACCCTACAAGCAGTGCAAGGCCCCGACTGCTTGTAGACAATCGCTTTTGTCGCAACATGCGCCGACTGCAAAGGGAATCACCATGAATTTTCAAACCAGCCCTCACCGTCGTCTTCACCACGCTTTGGCTGTTTTGGCTTGCACCACTGCCTTGGTGGCTTGCCATTCCTACAGCCCGCAGGGCTTGGCGCCAGGGGTGAGCAAGGCGCAAGTGCAATCTCATATGGGGCAAGCTACCGCGTCCTATGCGCCACCAGCCGATCGTCCCCTGGTTGCAAGCCGCTTGGAGTTTGCTCGGGGTCCCATGGGCAAGCACACCTATATGTTGGACTTTGATGCCCAGGGCCGTTTACTTGAATGGGAGCAGGTCTTGACCGAGGCCAGGTTTTTCAAGGTGGAGCCAGGTTGGTCGCAAGCCCAGGTTCAGGCTTGGCTTGGCACCCCATCCCATGTGCGCGCTGTAGGATGGCGCGGTGAAACCGTGTGGTCCTACCGTTACGAGGCTCCTTTTTGTGTTTGGTTTGAGATCAGCCTGATCAATGCAGCAGTGACAGGCACCGGACATGGGCCCGATCCCTTGTGTGAAGGAAAAGGGGACAAAAAAGATGACTGAAATAGTCGTGTACGGCATCTCCAATTGCGACACCGTCAAACGTGCCCGCGCTGCCTTGACGGCAGCCGCTTGCGAACATGGGTTTCACGATTTCAAAAAGGCAGGCGTGCCCCTGCAGGACGCAGCGCAGTGGCTGACGCAATGCGGCTGGCAAGCGCTGCTGAATCGTCAGGGCACAACCTGGCGCAAACTCAGCGACGCTGAAAAAGAGGCCGTCAACGATGAGCGCAGCGCGCTGGCTTTGATGCAGTCTCAGCCCAGTGTGATCAAACGGCCGGTGATTCGCTGGGCTGACGGAACGGTCACTGTGGGCTGGAACCCAACCGTGCAGGCCAGGCTGGTGCGCGTGTCAGCATAGGCCGTGTTGACGGCCTGCCCTCGGTCAAGCTGCTCCGGTGACCTTGTGTTTGTTCGCCTTGCGCAACGCTACGGCATCAATACCGGCAAACCCCACATCGTCATTGCCAAGCCTGAACACCCTGACAGACTCGGCCACGGCCGCCGCTTGATCTTGCAGGGACGATGCTGACGAGGCAAGCTCCTCCACCATGGCCGCGTTTTGCTGGGTGATGCCGTCCATTTGCGACACAGCTTCATTCACTTGAGAGATACCCATCAGCTGTTCGTTGGCCCCGGTGTTGATGTCGCCGATCAACTTGCTGACATGGCGCACCGCCTCCAGTGCATGGTCCATGGTGGCTTGGGCTTCCTGTGTTTGTCGGCTTCCGGTTTCAACCGTTTCAGAGGACATCTCAATCAGCTGCTTGATCTCACGCGCAGCGCCCGTGGTTCGGCCTGCCAGGGTACGCACCTCTGCCGCGACGACGGCAAAGCCACGCCCTTGCTCTCCTGCCCTGGCAGCCTCCACAGCCGCATTCAACGCCAGGATGTTGGTTTGGAATGCGATGCTGTCGATCACCTGGATGATCTCGCCAATTCGTTTAGACGACTCTGCAATCTGGCTCATGGTCTGGGTCACCACACACACCGCATCGCTGCTGCGCTGGGTAATGTCATTGGCCTTGACGGACAGTTCGCTGGCCTGCCTGGCCGACTCGGCGCTTTGCCGAACAGTGCCCGTGATCTGTTCCATCGATGAGGCGGTCTCTTCCAAGCTGCTCGCCTGCGACTCGGTCCGGCCGGACAACTCCAGGTTGCCCTCGGCGATCTCACGGGTGACGTGGCGCATGCTCTCAGCCTCGTTTCGAGCATCACGAACGATGGACCGAACATTCACGCTGAGCTGATTCAAGGACTGCTCCAACTGGCCCCACAGGTCCGTGCGGTCGCTGCTCAGGGTCTGTGTCAGGTCTCCACCGGCCATTCGGTTGGAGAACGCTAAAAGGCGTTGCAAAGGTTTGGCGGTCTGCGATCGCAGCCAGCCCGCTACCAAGCCGGAAGCAGCGAGCGTCGCGACAACAGAAGCCACCAGGGGCCAAGTGGCGTTTTGAGCGCTGCCACCTGCCCACAACCCGCAGCCCCAACCCACCGCGCCCACGCTCAGGGTCAGCAGCACATCCTTGGATTGTCCGAGTGCGGAACTGAATCGTTCGAGGCGTCCGGCCGTGCCAGATCGCACCACGCGGCCAGCGGACAGGCGATGGATCAATGTTCCTGCCGCTTTTTCACGCCGCATCAGGGCATACAAGGCTTCGGCAGATTCGATCTGCGCGCGGGTCGCCTCCGTTCGCACCGACATGTAGCCAGTGGCACCCTTGCCGTCCATGAGGGGGGTGGCATTGGCCATCACCCAGTAGTAACTGCCATCCTTGCGGCGGTTTTTGACTGGCGCCGACCATGATCTCCCACTGGAGATGGTGGCCCACATGTCGCGGAACGCTTCTTCCGGCATGTCGGGGTGGCGAATCATGTTGTGTGGCTGCCCGAGCAGCTCTGAAGATTCGTATCCGCTGACGGTCACGAAGGCCTTGTTGCAGTAGGTGATGCGGCCTTGCAAGTCTGTCGTGGAGACCAGTGTTTGTCCCTTGGGGAAGGGGTATTCTTGGTCAACGATGGGGGTGTTCAAACGCATTTTGGAGTCCTTCGAAAGCAGTGTGAGGGAGAGAGGTTCAATCCCGTGCGTACCGGTATCGCTTACTGCTTGCGATTTGGATGTTTTATTGTTTATCAGCCTTTCCCGTTTGAACGCCTAAAAGTGGCTGGTTAAAACCACTCAATACTTTCAATCTCCGCCCTTGCCGGTCTGCTGCGCCGCAGACGCGCCGGCCCGCGCCCATCAAACGCAGAAATCAGGGCCTGCTGACACCAAAGACGCCAGATGCGTTGTTGTTCAGTAGACCTTGGGCAAGGCGCAAAACGAAACCGGGGTAGGCCTTGCAGGCCGCACCTTCGCTTTAGTCATGCCGGGGCATGGTCTGGACGAAAAAAAAGCCAGGGGGCGCCCTGGCGTGTTGGGGTGTGGCCGGTGCGTGCCTTGACGACAGGTTACCGTCACAGCAAATCTTCCCAGCGCGCGTGGCGGGACATCAGCATGAGTGACAGCGAACGATACCGATTCAGTGATTCAACAACTGCCTCAGCACAAAAGGCAAGATGCCGCCGTGTTGGTAGTAATCGACCTCAATCGGGGTGTCGATGCGCAAGGTGAGTGGCACGGTGCGTCGCTCACCGAAGGTGTCTGTGATGACCAAGGTAGCGTCCTGCTGCGGCGTGAGTGTCGTGCCCAGTTCAATGTCGAATACTTCATTGCCTGTGATGCGCAAGGACTCCCACGAGTCGCCCGCTTTGAACTGGAGCGGCAGAACGCCCATGCCCACGAGGTTGGAGCGGTGGATGCGCTCGAAGCTACGGGCCACCACGGCTTTGATACCGAGCAGTTGCGTGCCCTTGGCGGCCCAGTCGCGGCTGGAGCCTGTGCCGTACTCTTCGCCGCCGAAGACGATGGTGGGTGTGCCCTCCGCCATGTACTTCATGGCCGCGTCATAGATGAACATTTTTTCGCCTGTGGGCTGGAACAAGGTGAGCCCACCTTCTTCTCTAGAGCCATCAGGGCGCGGTGGAATCATCAGGTTCTTCACGCGCACGTTGGCAAAGGTGCCACGCACCATCACATCGTGGTGGCCACGGCGGGAGCCGTAGGAGTTGAAGTCTGCCTTTTGCACGCCTTGTGCTTTGAGCCACGCGCCAGCGGGCGATGCTTCTTTGATCGCGCCGGCAGGAGAGATGTGGTCGGTGGTGATGGAGTCGCCGAACAAGGCCATCGCGCGGGCGCCTTTGATGCCGTAGGTTTGTCCCGATGCCAAGGCGGTGGATGTCATCAAAAAGCCGTCGAAGAAGGGCGGCTTGGCGATGTAGCTTGACGCGGGCCAGTTGTAAACCTGGCCCGTCACGCCCTTGATTTTTTCCCACAACGCGCCAGGCTCGGTGCCGACCTTTTCATAGTTGGCCTTGAATGCTTTGCCATTCATGGCGTACTTGAGCAACTGGTTGATCTCGTCGCTGGTGGGCCAGATGTCACCCAGGTAAACATCGCGACCATCCGTGCCCCGGCCCACCGGCTCGGTCATCAAATCACGCTGTACCGTGCCCGCCAACGCATATGCCACCACCAAGGGCGGGCTGGCGAGAAAGTTCGCTTTAAGGTTGGGGTGGATGCGGGCCTCGAAGTTGCGGTTGCCAGAGAGTACGGCCGCGCAAACTAAATCGTTGTCGACGATGGCTTTGTTCAGCTCTGGTGTCAGGTCACCTGCGTTGCCGATGCAGGTGGTGCAACCGTAGGCGGCGACATTGAAACCCAGCTGTTCGAGGTACGGCAACAGGCCCGCTTTCTCCAAATACTCCGTGACTATCCGCGAGCCTGGTGCGAGCGATGTTTTGATGTGAGCTTGTACCTTTAAGCCCGCCTGAACGGCCTTTTTGGCCAACAAACCGGCCGCCATCATCACGCTGGGGTTGGAGGTGTTGGTACAGGACGTGATGGCTGCAATCAGCACATCGCCATTTTTGATTTGTAAGCCATCGGTGGTGGTGAAGGCCTGTTGCAGTTTGTCTGCCGGTTGATTGAATCCGTTTTCGGCAGGTGGTTTGGAGAACAGGCGGGCGAACTGGGTTTTAACCTGGCCCAACTCAATCCGGTCTTGTGGCCGTTTGGGCCCCGCTAAACTGGGTGCCACGCTACCCAAGTCCAAGGTGACAACCTGGCTGTAGTCGATGTCCCCCGACTTGGGAACGCCGAACAGTTCTTGCGCTTTGAAGTAAGCCTCAAAAGTTTCGATCTCGGCCCGGGTGCGGCCTGTGCCCTCAAAGTAGCGAATGGTTTTCTCATCAACCGGGAAAAAGCCCATGGTGGCACCGTACTCCGGCGCCATGTTGGCGATGGTGGCGCGGTCGGGCAGGGCGAGGCTGGCGGTGCCCTCGCCGAAAAATTCGACGAATTTGCCGACCACTTTGTGCTTGCGCAAAATTTCAGTCACCGTGAGTACCAGGTCGGTCGCGGTCACGCCCTCGCGCAGACGGCCCTTGAGCTCAAAACCCACCACATCGGGGGTCAAAAAGTACACCGGCTGCCCGAGCATCCCGGCCTCGGCCTCAATCCCACCGACGCCCCATCCCACCACGCCGATGCCGTTGATCATGGTGGTATGGCTGTCTGTTCCGACTAAAGTGTCTGGGTAGGTCACCTTGTTTTGGGCCTGATGCACGCCACGCGCGAGGTATTCCAAATTCACCTGATGCACGATGCCAAAACCAGGCGGCACCACACCAAAAGTGTCAAAAGCCTGCATGCCCCACTTCATGAATTCATAGCGCTCGCGGTTACGCTCGAACTCCAGTTTCATGTTGAGATCGAGCGAGTCTTTGCCGCCAAAGTGATCAATCATCACCGAGTGGTCCACCACCAAATCCACGGGCACCAAAGGTTCGATGGTTTTGGGATCTTTGCCCAGGCTGGCGGCCACATTACGCATGGCAGCCAGGTCCGCCAGCAGGGGCACACCGGTGAAATCCTGCAACACCACGCGCGCCACCACAAAAGGAATCTCGTCGCTGCGTTGTGCTCTTGGCTTCCAGTTGGCCAGCTCCGCCACATGGTCCGCAGTCACCTTCTTACCATCGCAGTTGCGCAGTACTGACTCCAGCACGATGCGCAGTGACACCGGCAGGCGGCTCAGATTGGGGTAGGTTTTTGCCAGTGTGGGAAGAGAGTAGTACAGGCCTTCTTTGCCGCTCGCCGTCTTGAAAGTTTGAAGGGTTGCGGCAAAGGGGTGGACGCTTTTGTGGTGGGCGGTCATTGAGATTCTCCTGGGGCGGCGGCGGATGGACGGATTGTGACCAGCCAGTCTGCTCGCTGAAAAGAAGCCCGCAGTAAGGCAGGGTCAATCGCGGTGCTTCAACCCAATTCCACCACCACGGGTGCGTGGTCGCTGGGCCTTTCATTTTTACGCGGCAATTTGTCGATGGAACAAGCGCAAACCTTACCTCTCAAGGCTTCGCTGACCAAAATATGGTCGATGCGCAAACCCTGGTTTTTGCGAAACGCCAGATTGCGGTAATCCCACCAGCTCCAGCTTTTAGGTGCTTGTTCAAACAGGCGAAACGCATCAACGAGGCCAAGCCCCAGCAACTGCTGAAAATGGCTTCGTTCCTGTGGCGTGCAATGAATTTGTCCCGCCCAGGCCACGGGGTCGTAAACATCTTGATCCTGTGGCGCGATGTTGTAGTCGCCCATCAACACGAGGTTCGGGTTCTGGACCAACTCGTTGCTGACCCAGTTTTGTAGTGCTTGCAGCCAAGCCATCTTGTAGACGAATTTGTCGCTGTCGGGTGCCTGCCCATTCGGAAAGTAGGCGCCAATCACACGAATGCCGGACACCGTGCCGGCGATGACCCGCGCCTGTTGATCTTCAAACCCCGGAATGTTCTTGACCACATCCAAAGATGGCTCCTTGGTCAGCAAAGCGACACCGTTGTAGGTCTTCTGACCGAACCATTGAGACACATAACCAGCGGCTGCCAATTCAAGATGAGGAAATTTGTCGTCCGTCAGTTTGGTTTCCTGCAAGCACAGGGCATCGACGGGATTTGTGGCGAGCCAATCCAGCACTTGGGGCAAGCGTACTGCAAGGGAGTTGACATTCCAGGTGGCGAGTTTCATGAGGGGGCGGCGTGTTCTTTGGCTGCGGACAGTGGGGCATTGTTGCAGCTGAACGCTTTTCAGAACCTGGGCGCCGCAGGGCCTAGGTGGCCAAAGAAAAACGAGGGTAGTAAATCACCTGTTTGGGGGAGGTGCTCCCCCTTCATGAGATGACCAAAAGACTTAATTGTTTTAAGTTGTTATCAGTAGATTGACCTGCTGCCTAGCTGGTCATAGCATGAAGACTGAGAACAAAGTCTCAAAAGTCCAGTAAATATAAGGTTTTTTGTGCTGATCCGGCTGAAGGGCTTGATTTGTCAAGGCACACAAAAACGATACCAGGGGAGGAACCGTGGAGTCCACGTCGCTACCAGCGGCCGCGCAGTCGGTTGCGCAGCATTCACCTTCAAACCAAGTGGTCTCCGTGAGTTACCGGGTCTTGGTGTCGGTTCAGGATGGTTTGCACCGCGGCGCAGCTTTCATCGCAGGCTCTTCGGAGAGTGTTTACCTCGGGTCCTCACCCGAGTGTGATCTGGTTCTCATGGACGATGGGGTGCATGAGAAAACACTTTGTTTGTACGAGCAGGACGGGTCGTTGGCTGTCAACGTATTGTCGCCCGACGTCTGGTTGGCTGGCCAAGAGCTGCCTCTTGGTGTCAAGGTGTTCACCGAGCCAATGGCTCGGCTGCAGGTCGGAGGTGCGGCGCTGAGGGTGGAATTGCTGCGTCGAACCCATCGCGAGCCTGATGGTGTTTCAGGCGCTCAAGAGCAAGCGGCGGTACCCACTGCCATGCCACGGCGGCGCCATTGGGCGGCTTTCACACTCGCGGGTTTGATGGTCGCAACGGCCCTGGCCGTTGTGGGTGGTGCGGTCAATGCCTCGGCGCGCCGTGAAGCTCAGCAAGAGGCGCGAACGTTGAGCAGTGTGGTGGAGTCATTCAATGCGCTCGGTGCAGAAATGACGTTGTCCGGCGAGCCGGGTAGCCCACCCCAGCTGCGAGGTTTGGTGGTCGATGCGCCCATGAAGGAGCGCCTGGAAAGCGAGATTCGATCAGCGGGTATCAGGGTCGACATCCAGTTGCATGATGTCCGGCAAATGGCCGAGTCACTGACGCGCCTTGCTTCGCTTGCCGATCACCCTTGCGAGGCCAAACATCTGGGCGGTGGTCGCTTCGAATGCGACGCTGGCGTGGCCGAGCCGCGTACCGTGGCACAACTGGCTGCATTGGCGGGCCAGGTTCCTGGCGTCGTGGCCCTGCAGGTGCGTGCGCGTTCCCCCGAGCGCTCACCAGAGCCTGTGCCTGCCGTGGTGGCCGTCACGCCTGAGCCGGTGGTGCCCGCAGCGGTGGTCGCGCCGGTGGTCACGCGTCCCAAGTTGCCTGTGATTCGACATGTCGCTGTGGGCGAGCGGGAAAGTTTTGCCTATGACGGCAATGGCCGCCGGTTGCGTGTCGGAGACGTCGTGGACGACGCCAAGGTGGTGAAAATTCGGTTTGAAGGCGTGGAGTTTGTGCGTGACAAACAACGCTATCAAGTGGGCGTGACGCCCATGTTGACCTCGGCATCCGGCGGCATCACCAACTGATCACGAGGCCAGTTACCACTATGAAATACCACGGAAACAATCCGGTTGGGTTGGCAATTGCTGCCGACACCAAGGGTGAGGTTCGCGACCATGTATTGCGGATCTTGGATGACTACAGGCTGACCGCGGAGCAAAGCAACAGCTCCTCGTCTTTGCCGACCACTTACCGGCGCAACCTCGCCGCGGCTGAATGTGCTGCGATTTGCGCTGCTGTGGTGAAGGAGTTCCATGCGGTTTGCGTAAGCGCAACTGCGGAACAGAACGGGTGAAACCTTCAGGAAGGCTGATGGGTGCCCTAAAGCTACTAACTACATCAAGGAGTTCTCATGGATGATTTTTCGCCGATGATTGCCACCGCTGGCAATGCCTGGAATGTGGCGCAAACGGAGTTGAACGCACTCAAAAACGTTGACGCAACCGACACCAAGGCCTTCTCAACCGCGCTGCTGAACGCTCAACTTCGCGTATCCATCGCTGGCAGCGTCGAGCAAAAAGCTTCGGCCACGATCGACAAGGCTTACCAAGCGCACAGCCAAGTCGCTTCGAAGTAATACACGTGACACAAAAGGTGGGTTCGGCGCTGATGCCGGACCCGGCCTTTTTTTACGAGCACACCGTGACCTCAATTCCTCAAGATCCTCTCAAACTCATGTCACTCGTCGGTGCCTTATGCAGCGACCTTGGTGCCCATGAGCAGGCTCTGTCCGTATTTCAGCATCTCGTCTTGCTCAGAGATAACGATCCCAATGCACTGGTTTCATTGGCCCTGGCGCAGTCGCGGTCAGGCAGCGAGGCCAGCGCATTGGCGACTTTGAAATTGGCTTTGGTGCAGGACCCCACCCATGACATGGCCCGGGTCATGTTGGCGATTCATTTGCATCAAGCCGGAGATGCCGCTGCGAAAGCGCTTTTGAGCGCGGTGATGGCGGATGCTCAAGATCTCGACGCAATCAGTCTTGCACAGTCAGTGAAAGACGACATTTTGAGTGCCCCTCAGGCGCTCCAAGCCACCACCCGGCATCGGTACACGCGGGTCCAGGTTGATTGAGTATCAAGAACCGTACAGGAGGAAAGCATGCAACTGAACCGAGTGAATGTACCCAACGAAGGTGCGACCGGGGTTGATCTAACGAATGCGGCAAACGGCGACAGCGCGGTGGTGCAGGGGCGAGCGGGCATTGGGCTGGTTCGCACCCACGATATCAAAGTCTGGCGAGGCCGGGAGTTGGGCGACAAAGCCCTGCAGCGCATTGCGCCGCCCCCGGGCAAGCTGCTGGCACAGCCGATCAAAGGGGGGTGGTTAGGGCGAGTGCGTCACATGCTGCAAGAGCGCGCCGAGCGCGTGCAAGAGCAGTCTGCGCAGCGCCAAGCGGCGCTCGGTTTGGAGCAATCACCGGCCGTACAGGTGGGGCCGAAGTGGTTAACAAGCCTGGGCTCATTCCGCAGCCGTTTGCAGTCCATCGTCGCTGCACTCAAAGAACGTGTAGCGTCCGTTCCCAGCGCGACAGCGCAGGCGACTGCCCAGAGCGTTCCAAGCGGCCCCGTCCTGCAAACCGTCAAAGCTGCTGCGGCACAGGTTGCGGCCACGGTGCAAAGCGCTGGTGGCAAAGAAATCAAAGAAGGCGTTGTATACAGCACCATCAAAACAGCCGCGCCCGACAGCACCACCAACGCCGACGCGGCCGCCCTGGCCCAAGTGACGGCTGCTGTGCAACAGCGCTTTGCGGCCCAAGCAGGCAACAAAGAAAGCTTCACAGAGTTACTCAAACAAGCCTTCGGCGACAAATTCGATGCAGCCAAAGCCGAGGCCATCCGCCAACAAGCGCTGGCGGGCGACTTCAGCTGGGCACCCAAAATACAAGTCGTCAGCAGCCAAGCCCTGGCCGACCTCTCAGGCACCCAAGCTGCGGGCAGCGCCAAAGGGGCCTACGTTCAAGACACAGACACCATTTACATCAGCCGCGAACTGCTGCAAAACGATTCTCAAGAAGCCCAGCGCATCTTGATGGAAGAAATTGGACACGGCATCGATGCCCGAATCAACACCAGCGACGCAGTAGGTGACGAAGGCGAGATCTTCGCCAAACTCATGCACGGCGAGCACATCAGCGCCCCCGAGCTGGCAGCGCTCAAAGCCGACAACGACCATGGAGTGGTCAACATCAACGGACGCAACGTCACCGTTGAATACGGCTGGCTCAAGAAAGCCTTCAAAGCCATCACCGGAGGCATCAAAAAAGTAGTCAGCGCCGTCGTCAAAGGCGCAGTTGACCTGGCCAAATCAGCAGTCAAAGTCACCGTTGGGCTGGCCACCTTCAACTTCGACAAAGTCAAAGAAGGCTTCAAAGAAGGCGTCAACGCCGTCAAGAGCACAGTCAAGACCGTGGTCAAAGCCGTCAAAGACACCGCCAAAGAACTGCACAAGATCGTCAAAGAAGCCTTCGTCAAGCTCATGCAGAGCAAGATATTTGCGATCGTGCTGACGATCTGCCGCTTCATTCCCATACCTGTTGTGCAACTTGTGGTGCGAGTCGTCGATGTCGTGCGGTCGGCCTACATGGTCTACCAAGGCATCAAAAACAAAAGCCTGTCCATGGTGCTAGGGGGAGTGGCCAGCTTGGCCAGCGGAGGAGCCAAACTCGCCGGCTCCTTGGGAGCCAGTGCTTCCACCATCAGCACCATCAAAACCGTGGCCGATGCGGCCTCCAAACTCAGCATGGCCTACAACGCCGTGGCCAACAAAGACATCGGTGCAGCCCTGAGCTTACTGGGCGGAGCGGTTGGAGGTCCCAACAGCAACCCGACCCTGAACAATCTCGTCACAGTGGGCGGATATGCCCAACAAGCCATCGGCATCGGACAAGCCATCAAAAACAAAGACGTTCTGGGCGCACTCAGTGGCGGCTTGGGACTGGCCGGCACAGTGGTAGGCAGCGACAGCCCGGAAAGCCGCAACATCAGCCAAAACCTGGCAGATGCCAAAGAAGTGGTCACAGGGCTGCAAGTCGTGCGCGAGATCGACCGAGGCAACCTCGACGGGGCGCACGCACTGGCCTCCAACATGAACAGCGCCCAGCAAGCCAGCCAAAAAGCCGACGCCACACTGGCGCAGCAACGTGCAGACGAGGAAGCCGCCGCACAAGCGGCCAAGAACCGCAGCCTGCTCAACCAAGCCGACAAAGACCTCAGGGCACAAGCCGCAGAGCAAGAAGGCGAGCCACAGGAGGCCAAAGAAAGCCAAGCAAGTCCACAAGAGACCGCAGCGGCAGACGAGTACCGCAACGGCAGCGACATTGACAGCGACAACATGGCCGAACGCAACGGGGGAGTGGGGCCAGGCAGCAGCCAGAGCTTGCTCACCGTCAGCAAAGGGCAGACGTTAGAGGCCATCGCCCGAGCCCAGTATGGAGAAAACTGGAGGGCTGGGTTGACGCAAATCATGTTGGACAACAACATCAAGCTCAACCAATGGGGCAGCCCCATCTTGAGCGTTGGCAAGACGCTGGTGCTCAACGACCTGAGCGGCAAGTCCGAGGCGGAGTTGGCCAGCCTGGCGCGCACAGGCGGGCGCATCATCAGCAACAACGACAAGGGGCTGGCAGCCAAGGCAGAACTCGAAGAGCGGGCTCGTCAAGCCGCTGCCCAGAAAGTGCAAGAGGCGCAAAGCAGTCAGGTACAGGGTGAATCAAACAGGCTTGGAAGCGTAGGTGCCGCGGGCAACCGTGAAACGGTTCCGGCAGCATCTACCGAGTTGAGAGTGACCCTGCATGACGGTACCCTGCCAGGTATTTCTCCGTCCTCAGCACCCACCTACAGAAGCATCCTTGCCGGAGATGCGGAGTCGCGCGTCGGGGTTCCCGCTGGCGTTTCTTATATTCCCGCCGGCAAAGGGTTTGGCCCCTTGGTACTGGACGAAACCCGAATGGTGGTTCACAGTTTTGGCAGAGTCCCTCCGCAGGAGCTTTTCAAGGGGATGATCACTAAAGGCCTCAACAACTACCTCGGCTACGAACCTTATTCCGACATGTCGAAATTCTCCGTTCGCGACATGGGTCCGGTTCGTGTGGGGCAAATCTACGACGTCAAGATCTGGCCGAATGGATGGGCCGACAACGGCACTGTTGTATTGACCAAATGGGACGTCAACGCTGAGACAAATCTACCCACATTCAGGCTCTCGACGACCGACACCCGCGGCGCGGTTGATGGCAAACAAGACGTTACAGGTGAGCACGCGGTCTCCGGAGCACGTGAAATCTCCGTTCAACCAAACGCGAACGGTGGATACACGATTGTCAACCTAGGAGTTTCGCGGGCGACTCGCTGGTGGGTCAGCGACGGTGAGCAGACTTTGGACTATGTCCTGTTCAGACGTGAGGGTGGCGCACAGAATGCAAATTGGGAGCGCTTTATGACGGGGCTGGGCAAGAAGATTGAAGAGAATGGCGGTGTTGTTGGTGAAAAGACAGCGAAGGTCTACCACTATCCGAACAACCCAATCGCGCCCCATGTGGTCACTCAGCCTAATGTGCCGCCGAAGTTGGTTGTTGACCGCAAGTTTTAGCGCTTACGCATGATTGCCTTGCTGTACACCGAGTGCGTACTTGTTGCTCTGTTGACGATCGGTTTTGTGAAGCTCGCGTCTATCGCAGTGACCGTTGGCCCTCTGTCCAATGTTTATACCCTGGCATTACTTGTGGCAGGTGGTTATGGACTTTTTTCACTTTGGTGGTTGCTGGTCCTTGCCATCAAGAGTGTTCAGACCAACAAGCGTCATGTCGTTCCAATACCTATTGGGGTTGGCATCGTGGTGGGAGCTTGTTATGGCTTTGGTCTGATCGTTGATGTTTGGTTCGGTGAAGGCTCGGGTTTTGTCGAGCGGCAATTCCCCGCAGGACTATTTCTTCTGGTGGGTTTGCTCACGGGCGTTGCTGTCCATGTATGGAGTGTCGTTGTCAAGTCTCCTTGGAGGTAATGTTTTTCCAAGCCATGTGAGGTGGCTGACAGCGCGGATCTGGGCTCGTTGCACGGAGCTTTCAGAGTAAACAGGAGAAAAGTTTGAATCGTTACACCAAAGGGGGCCGCACTTATACAAACCAATACATGGGTTTGTCCGCAGCCTTTGTTTTGTTCGCAGCGATCTCTGCATGTGGTGGAGGTGGAGGATCGACCGCTCCCGAGGTGAACTCCAGTGGTGGTGGGGCGGGTACGGCTTCTCCGGGCTCACCATCCACAACAACCCCTGCGGGCAATACATCCAGCCTGCTGTCCCATCTTGCCCAATGTCCGAATGCCTTGACCATCAACGAGACGGTGCCATGCATGGTGGGCCAATACAGTGGCAAAACCATTGATACGGGCGTGGCGTGTACCTTCGTTTACGACCCGGATGGCGTTGCAACTTACAACGTGGGCACCCAGACGTTGCGAGGCAGTTTGAATCCCGGGCTGGCTGTGACCGTATTTGAGAAAAAGCCTGCCAATAACAGTGCAGGTTTTTCTATCGACTGGACCGTAGGCAGCCCGTCTGGTGGCGAGGTGAATGTCTCCTACCAGTTGGCCAAAGAACCGGCCGGTGCCGGGGGAATGTTGATCAAGCCAAAGAACGGCGGCGTGCCGACTTGCTTGGTTCAGTCAGGCCCTGCCGTTCCCGCAACCGGCGGGGGCTCTACGGCCAACTTACTCAGCCGCAGCTGGCAAACGCCACAGCTCCTCAACGGCGGCAATGGCGCGCTCGGTTTGCTCGCCGATCAAGCTGCATTTGATGCGGGGATGGCAGAAGATGGTCGAGCATTCATCACGTATCGCCAACCTGACGCGGCTGGACGCATGGCTGTTTTTGTGGTCGAAGGCCGCCCAGGTGCGGCTGGGCAGAATCCTGCTTGGTCTTTGCCGCTGGTCTTAGATGGCGATGCGCCGCTGCTCGCGGGTAACTTCCGTCCGCGCATCGCGGTATCCAGCAATGGGCATGCGGTGGTGACTTGGTTAACTCAGAGGCCCTGCGAAGCAGATGCCGTTTACGAGACGAACCCTGCAGGAAAAACATGTCGATATTTTTACGCTTCACGTCGTTTGGCCACTGACGCCGCATGGGAAGCCCCCAAGCGTGTGAAGGCTTCACCCACCATGGTTTCTCAAGATCACTTTGCACGTATCAACGCACAAGGTGATGTCCTTCTGGCGTTTCCGAGTTTCAACCCGCTGTTCGTAGGCAGCAGTGGCATTACATCTTCCACGTTGGCGGTTAGGCTTGTCACCAGTGCAGAGTATCGGTCTGTTGGCTTGAGTGGTTTCTGGTCCAACCCCATCGATACGACCGCTTTTGCAGATCGTATCCATGCCGATCTGGACGATGCAAACAACATCTTCGTCGCTGGAGAAGCTTCTGGTGCCTTTGATGTATCGCAGTTGCGCACAACCGCAACTGACGCGGTAGCGTCTTCTTATGGAAATAAATTGCCCGTTGTCAGCCTAGACGGCACCCAGGTTTACGAACTGCGCCGAGGAGCTAGCGGGTTCGCCGCGCACACGTGGCGTAATTCAGAAGGAAGCAAGCGCAACCCCGCCAAACTGTCAGTTTATTCACCTGTCACGCAGGCGTGGCTGGCGACCTACGACATCAGGGCTTACACCCAGTGGGGAGACACAACTCTGGTCGGCACCGATCACCCCGAAGGTGAGTTTTTGCTTTATTCAGGTTGTAAGTTGACCGCATGGCGTTCTGGCGCCTGGACCGCCACACGGGACCTCCCGCCGTTCTGCGGCCGTGACCAACTGGGAGGCGTCTATGCCTTCAATCGCAAAGGCGACTACCTCGGCATCAACTGGGCCGGCAAGCCCGGTCAGTGGGGCTATTTCAGCTATGCGCAAAACAAGATGCTCAAAGGTGCGCCTGGGGATGGCCCATCAGCGGCTGGCGACTATGTGCTGGGAACGCCATCCACCGCGTTCGGCTCGCAACCCACTCAGCTTTTGCTCACCTCAAATGGCTTGGGATTGGCGGTGACATCGAACGCTTACACCAGCTTGCCGTCTTCGGCGAATCCAGCCGGTGTGTCTGCGGGCACTGCCGGTAGGTTGTGGGCTTTGTATTTGAAGTAAGTCGTGCTTGAGAAACATTCGCCCGATTGTGTTGATTTCTAGACGGTGGCTCTGCCCACATATTTAAGGAAGATTTTTGACCATGAACATCACCGAAATTGCCGCCACCTCCGCGGTGAATCCTGTTCCTGTAGAAGTAACGGCTCCACGCGCGGTAGACACGGCGTCCAGTCAGCAATTCCGTCAGCTGATGAGCGTGTCGGATTGCAATCCAACAACCGCTCCATGTGACACCCAGCCGTCGTTGCAAAACGCCATGGGTCTGGACATTGAAAAAATCCTCATGTCCAACTTGCCTTCACCGGATGCATCCCCCGCAGAGTTTGCGATGGGGCTGTTGCGTGCGCAGGTGAAAGTGTCGCAGGCTGCTATTGCGATTGAGATGGTCAACAAGACCACCCAATCTTTATCCCAGGGCATTCAATCTCTCACGACGCGCTCCTGACATGCAGTCCAATGCTTCAAATGTGGGCTGTGCCCGCAGTGAGTCCCCAGGAAGTCTGTGGAGGCTTTTATGTGTAGGGTTTGTGGTGTTGTGCCTCGCAGGCTGTAAAGCCGCCATCTACACCAAGATGACTGAGGTCGACGCCAACGAAACCCTCTATACCCTGCTGCAAGGAGGCATAGACGCGGAAAAGCGCCCTGATCCGGATGGCGGATTCAGCGTCTGGGCTGACAAAGACGACATGGCAGCCGCCATTGGGCTGCTCAAAGCCAATGCGCAGCCGGAGCAAAAACACCCAAGTTTGGGTGAACTGTTTGGTCGCAACCAGTTGATCAGCACGCCGGCTGAGGAGCGCATCCGGTTTGTTTACGGCACTGAGCAGGCTTTGGCTCAAACCCTGTCCAAGATCGATGGTGTTTTGGTGGCACGGGTGCATATCGTGTTGCCCATCAACGACCCTTTGGCCACGGACGTCAAGCCATCTTCAGCGTCGGTGTTCATCAAACACCGTTTGGGACAAGACCTCGCTTCGTCCGTCCCCGCCATTAAAGACTTGGTGGTGCGGGGGATAGAAGGATTGAGCGTCGAGCGTGTGGCCGTCACATTGTTTCCAGCGAGTGCCACCAAGGCACCAGCCCTGGAAGGTGACACGCTGAGCTCGTCTCGCAGCAGCGGAAGATTCTTAGGCTTGGCGGTACCCAGCAGCAGTGTGCCGGGTTTGTGGCTCCGACTGATTTTGGTGTCCGCTTTGATCGCGTTCGCGATGTTCCTGATGTCCAGGTTGCTCAGAGGCTCAGAAAAACCCCGGCCTGTGACCCCGTCAGGGCCGCGAACACTTCAGCCGCCCCAGGGTTGATGTCCATGGTTCATTCCGCGTCCCAGAACCAAACCGTCAGTCGCCTGGATGCGATTGAACGTCGTTTCTGCTTTTCGGCCTGGCCTCAAACCACCACCCACCCATCTTGGTTTGAAGTCTTGGACGGGTTGGTCGGTATGCGGGTGTCGCGCAGCATTGGTCGCATGGTGGGGGAGGCTGAACGTGCTGTAGCCGATGCACTGCTGCGGCAGGTTGGTGTTGACTTGACACACCGGGTGGCCGATGACTATGTCCCTTTGTGGGCCATGCAGGCCCATGAGCCCATGCGGCAGCACCTCTCTACCATCGCCGCCCTGGCTGTACTTCCGGCGTTGAAGTTGGCCGTCAGCGGTGCTGAGGCAAGACATTGGGACGCCGTACTGGGTGCTGGAGTTCGCCATGTGGCCTTGTTATTGGCTCGAACCCATCCTCCATCTGAACCACCCACCCATGCGACCGAGTTGCGTCGGCAGGCCACAGCAGCCGCTAAATCAGCTCAGACGTGGGACGTGTTTTGTTTGCGGCTGGGTCTAGCGGCCTTGAGCGAACAAAACGCCGCCGTTCGTTCCCGTGTCCGGCTGGCCTGGCCTTACGCCTTACGTGATGAGGCACCCTTGTCTCTGGAAGATTCGGTTCACTCGTGGTTGGTGGATGCCTGCTTGCTTTCAACACAGTTACAGCGGGTAGAGCCAGGGGTACGGAAGGTTTCAGCATGAGCTTGAATGTGATGGATCAAAACCTGTTGAGTCGGTCGATTTCCAAGGTCGTCAAACGCGCTGACTACGAGCAGTTGCTTGCCGCCGAAGATGTGCTTGCATCGGCCAAAGATGCAGCGATCAAACAGCAAAGCCACCTCGAAACCCTGCGGCAAGAGGCCACGCGTGCTGGCTACGCGGCCGGTATGGAGATGGGGAAGCAGGCGTGGGCCCAGGAGTTGGTGGACAGGCACAGCACACAACAAACCCATTTGCGCGGTATGGAACAGGTGCTGGTTGATGTGGTGATGTCATCCTTGAGCCACTTGGTTGGAGAAATCCCCGCTGACGAGCGATTCGTATTGTTGGCGCAGCAGGTGGTGCGATCCGTCGTCCGGGCGCGTCAACTGCGGTTGGTGGTTGCTGCACAAGATGCTCCCGCCGCGCGCATGGTTCTGGATCGTTGGCAGCGGCAACACCCCGAGGTGCTGGCCGTTGATGTTGTGGTGGACAGCGCCCTGAGTACCGGGGACTGTTTGGTAGAAACCGACGAAGGTGCCGTTGATGGACGGCTCAACCAGCGCCTGGCCACCATTGAGGCCGCGTTGCGACGGCATTTGTCCGCAGTGGCCGACGTCAATAAGAACGTCGGCCCCAGAGTTTCTTCATCAGAACACGTCGCCTCGCGTCCGACTGTGCTTGATTCAGCCTCAGTACCCGACGCGAAGCGGCAGTCGTGGGGGCAGCCATGACGCAAGCCCAAGCAACCGCTGGCATATCTGATTGGGCTGCGGCGCTCAAAGGCGCCACCGCCAGTTTGCCCGGCTTGGAGCGTTTCGGGCGTGTGGTCCGAGCGGTGGGCACCATCATTGAGGTCACGGGGCTCAACGCCAAGGTCGGTGATGTATGCGAGTTCACCCATCCTGGTTCAGACTGGCGACTTCGCGGGGAGGTCATCGGTATCGGTGGCGATCATGTCACTGTGCTGCCGCTGGGCAGCCTGGAAGGCATCTCCAATCGCACTCAAGCCATCGCCCTGGGTAAGGCCGCCGAGGTTCAAGTTGGCGAAGGACTGCTTGGGCATGTGCTTGACGGCTTTGGCAAACCCATGACAGCAGGGGCAGACCTGTCCAAAACTCAGGCATGTTTGGTCAAGGCCGCCGCACCTGATGCGCTGTTTCGCAAGCCCGTGTCTGACACCTTGGTCACGGGGGTTCGGGCCATTGACGCCGTCATCACGTGTGGCGTGGGTCAGCGGCTTGGTATTTTTGCGCCCGCCGGTGCAGGCAAGAGCAGCTTGCTCTCAATGATTGCGCAAGGTTGTCAATGTGATGTGGTGGTCTTGGCGCTGGTTGGCGAGCGAGGCCGTGAGGTGGGTGAGTTCCTGGATGAATTCCGCAGCTTGGGCTTGCTCCAGCGAAGTATTGTCGTTGTTGCCACATCAGACCGGTCTTCTGCCGAGCGCGCCAAAGCACCCGAAGTGGCCATGGCATGCGCCGAGTACTTCAGAGACAAAGGCCAATCGGTGCTGCTGTTGATGGACTCTGTCACGCGTTATGCCAGAGCGCTGCGCGAAATTGGATTGGCTGCGGGTGAGCCGCCCACGCGGCGAGGTTATCCCCCATCGGTATTCAATGCACTGCCCCGGTTGTTTGAACGTGCGGGGTGCAGTGGACAAGGTGCAATCACCGCCTTTTTCACCGTTTTGGTTGATGACGATGCCGCCGGTGACCCCATTTTTGAAGAAACCCGTGCCACGCTCGATGGTCACATCCTGTTGTCGCCACGTTTGGCCGATGGTGGCCACTATCCGGCCATTGACGTGCTTGCCAGTCGTAGCCGTGTGATGCAAAAAATCGCATCAAAAAACCATGCTGCGGCTGCGCGGAAGTTACGTGAATTGCTGCAAAAGCTTCAGGACATTGAAACACTGGTTCAAATCGGGGAGTACCGCACCGGCTCAGACGCCATAGCGGACCGCGCCTTGTCTGTGCGTGAAGACTTGACCCAGTTTTTGCAGCAAGAACGACACGATGTATCTCAATTCGAAGCAACCTTAAAACGCCTGCTGCAATTGGCCGGCACCGGTTGAGTCGGTGGTCACGAGACGGTAAGGCACCAGGGGTGCCAGGGCAACATCAAAACAGGAGGAAAGCATGCAACTGAACCGAGTGAATGTACCCAACGAAGGTGCGACCGGGGTTGATCTAACGAATGCGGCAAACGGCGACAGCGCGGTGGTGCAGGGGCGAGCGGGCATTGGGCTGGTTCGCACCCACGATATCAAAGTCTGGCGAGGCCGGGAGTTGGGCGACAAAGCCCTGCAGCGCATTGCGCCGCCCCCGGGCAAGCTGCTGGCACAGCCGATCAAAGGGGGGTGGTTAGGGCGAGTGCGTCACATGCTGCAAGAGCGCGCCGAGCGCGTGCAAGAGCAGTCTGCGCAGCGCCAAGCGGCGCTCGGTTTGGAGCAATCACCGGCCGTACAGGTGGGGCCGAAGTGGTTAACAAGCCTGGGCTCATTCCGCAGCCGTTTGCAGTCCATCGTCGCTGCACTCAAAGAACGTGTAGCGTCCGTTCCCAGCGCGACAGCGCAGGCGACTGCCCAGAGCGTTCCAAGCGGCCCCGTCCTGCAAACCGTCAAAGCTGCTGCGGCACAGGTTGCGGCCACGGTGCAAAGCGCTGGTGGCAAAGAAATCAAAGAAGGCGTTGTATACAGCACCATCAAAACAGCCGCGCCCGACAGCACCACCAACGCCGACGCGGCCGCCCTGGCCCAAGTGACGGCTGCTGTGCAACAGCGCTTTGCGGCCCAAGCAGGCAACAAAGAAAGCTTCACAGAGTTACTCAAACAAGCCTTCGGCGACAAATTCGATGCAGCCAAAGCCGAGGCCATCCGCCAACAAGCGCTGGCGGGCGACTTCAGCTGGGCACCCAAAATACAAGTCGTCAGCAGCCAAGCCCTGGCCGACCTCTCAGGCACCCAAGCTGCGGGCAGCGCCAAAGGGGCCTACGTTCAAGACACAGACACCATTTACATCAGCCGCGAACTGCTGCAAAACGATTCTCAAGAAGCCCAGCGCATCTTGATGGAAGAAATTGGACACGGCATCGATGCCCGAATCAACACCAGCGACGCAGTAGGTGACGAAGGCGAGATCTTCGCCAAACTCATGCACGGCGAGCACATCAGCGCCCCCGAGCTGGCAGCGCTCAAAGCCGACAACGACCATGGAGTGGTCAACATCAACGGACGCAACGTCACCGTTGAATACGGCTGGCTCAAGAAAGCCTTCAAAGCCATCACCGGAGGCATCAAAAAAGTAGTCAGCGCCGTCGTCAAAGGCGCAGTTGACCTGGCCAAATCAGCAGTCAAAGTCACCGTTGGGCTGGCCACCTTCAACTTCGACAAAGTCAAAGAAGGCTTCAAAGAAGGCGTCAACGCCGTCAAGAGCACAGTCAAGACCGTGGTCAAAGCCGTCAAAGACACCGCCAAAGAACTGCACAAGATCGTCAAAGAAGCCTTCGTCAAGCTCATGCAGAGCAAGATATTTGCGATCGTGCTGACGATCTGCCGCTTCATTCCCATACCTGTTGTGCAACTTGTGGTGCGAGTCGTCGATGTCGTGCGGTCGGCCTACATGGTCTACCAAGGCATCAAAAACAAAAGCCTGTCCATGGTGCTAGGGGGAGTGGCCAGCTTGGCCAGCGGAGGAGCCAAACTCGCCGGCTCCTTGGGAGCCAGTGCTTCCACCATCAGCACCATCAAAACCGTGGCCGATGCGGCCTCCAAACTCAGCATGGCCTACAACGCCGTGGCCAACAAAGACATCGGTGCAGCCCTGAGCTTACTGGGCGGAGCGGTTGGAGGTCCCAACAGCAACCCGACCCTGAACAATCTCGTCACAGTGGGCGGATATGCCCAACAAGCCATCGGCATCGGACAAGCCATCAAAAACAAAGACGTTCTGGGCGCACTCAGTGGCGGCTTGGGACTGGCCGGCACAGTGGTAGGCAGCGACAGCCCGGAAAGCCGCAACATCAGCCAAAACCTGGCAGATGCCAAAGAAGTGGTCACAGGGCTGCAAGTCGTGCGCGAGATCGACCGAGGCAACCTCGACGGGGCGCACGCACTGGCCTCCAACATGAACAGCGCCCAGCAAGCCAGCCAAAAAGCCGACGCCACACTGGCGCAGCAACGTGCAGACGAGGAAGCCGCCGCACAAGCGGCCAAGAACCGCAGCCTGCTCAACCAAGCCGACAAAGACCTCAGGGCACAAGCCGCAGAGCAAGAAGGCGAGCCACAGGAGGCCAAAGAAAGCCAAGCAAGTCCACAAGAGACCGCAGCGGCAGACGAGTACCGCAACGGCAGCGACATTGACAGCGACAACATGGCCGAACGCAACGGGGGAGTGGGGCCAGGCAGCAGCCAGAGCTTGCTCACCGTCAGCAAAGGGCAGACGTTAGAGGCCATCGCCCGAGCCCAGTATGGAGAAAACTGGAGGGCTGGGTTGACGCAAATCATGTTGGACAACAACATCAAGCTCAACCAATGGGGCAGCCCCATCTTGAGCGTTGGCAAGACGCTGGTGCTCAACGACCTGAGCGGCAAGTCCGAGGCGGAGTTGGCCAGCCTGGCGCGCACAGGCGGGCGCATCATCAGCAACAACGACAAGGGGCTGGCAGCCAAGGCAGAACTCGAAGAGCGGGCTCGTCAAGCCGCTGCCCAGAAAGTGCAAGAGGCAACACGTTTCACAACAGGAAATGATGGCGCGATTGGTGTTTGCACACCAACGAACCCACGTGGGATGACCGACAGCCAACTCAAGGCCGAAGCATTGGCGACGTTTGGTCGGCCGGTCAGTTTTGCAGATACTTTGCGCGTACCAGTATCGACGACAGGCACGATTGGGCCAGATCCGGGTTACCTTGCTGCTATGAGTTCGATTGCCCGTAGCGATCAGCCTTTCGCGGACAAGTTAAGTATGGCCTGGGGCAATACCAAGTATTACTTCCGCAATTCGGACACTGCACAAGGGAGCGTGCAGGTGGTTGGCGGCAGCCTCGAAGTGGCAGGTGCCGTGGGCTTGACCTCCACTGGGTTGGGCACGGTTGTTGCCGTTCCACTGGCCGCACATGGTGGTGACAACATTGGTACGGGTTTGAACCGTATCTTTGGGGATGGTGATGGTCAAACCTTGACCTACAAAGGTATCTATGCAGCTACCGGTTCGCAAACTGTTGCACGAGGTGTAGACCAGGGCATCCCTCTGCTTGGAGGTGTTGCATCCTTGGGGCAAAGCCTGCGCTTGGCGGAAAGTCAGGTGCTGAGTAATTCATCCTACAGAGGGCTCACTGCGGCGGACGCGGCGGCCATCGAGCAGGGCGCTGGGCTGAGTGCGAAGGCCCCTGGTGGCATTTGGACGGCGGAACAGCACGTGTTGAACGCTGGCCCTGGACGCGGCGGGGCGGTGATGAACAGTCCATGGATTTCTTCAACTAAAGAGTATGAGTTGGCTGCCTTCGGATACAACAGTGGCAACGGTGTTGTAGCCATCAACCTTGGCAAGGTTCCAAGTGCTAACCAGGTTGAGGTTTGGCGTAATCTCAGTCGAACAAACTCCTACGGTGAATCCATGGCATACCACCGCTCGGTTTGGGCACAAGAGGTGACGATCTATCAATCCGTTCCCGCAACTGCAATTTACGCACCATTCGCGCCATTGAGCCAAGTGTCGGTTTTGCCGATTATTGGAAAGAGTGCAGCGGTGAGCGGAGCCAGCGTGCTGGAACCAGAAACGAAAAAACCATGAGCGAACTTGAGCGCGTCAGTGCCGAACTCAGAAAAGCAATTTTCGAGGTTCGCATGCCACTGCAAACCACGAAGGAACTCAACGTTGCAGGGTTTGAACGCTTAGAACGTTGTGCAAATGAACTGGCGCATTTGTTGCGGGGGTCTGAACACTTGCCTCGCAAAATTGTCAACGATTTGTATTCAACCGCCAAAGCCATGGAGAACGAAGCTCCCTATGCCCAAGACCAAGCGCTGGTGTCGCAGTGGGCTTCTAAGCTGTACATGACTTTTGACTTGATACTCCTGGGTGAATCACACGACGACTACAAGTCCGGGGTGCCGCGGGCAATCTAATGTTTGGCGCACTCGTACGCTTTGCTTACACCAGGCACCTGGCTCGGCCCATGTTGCGTGCCTACGCAAATTGCAAAGTTTGTCCAGTGGCTACAGCGCTGATCGTGGATATTAGGTAGTTCAATGTCAACCTCCCTTTCATTGGAAATCGAGCGTGGCCTTACGCAAGAGGAACTTCTTCGAGTGGCGCTCGCATGTGGGGCGGTTGTACCCTCGGACGAACATCCTGCAGGAACGTTGGCCATCTTTCCGGGCTCTGGGCTGGATGTATTTGTGCACTCGGACTCAGGACACAGTGCCGTCTTGACCGAGGGGCTGGAGACCCCACCTGGTTGGAAGGTTGGGATGAGGGTGTCGCTGGGCTTCCTGATGGCGCAATACGAACAGTGCAATCTTGATGTGCGTCGATTGTTGGAGGCGTTGGCCGCCCAAAGCCCGTTCAATTTCGTCCTTTCTTTTCAAAACGAGACGGTCTATGGCATCAGGGACGCCCGAGGTTTGCACTACATCACGCAGGGTGCCCATGTCTGAATCGTGGTTCAAGTGAGAAACCGTTCCTTCGCTCGGTTGCGACGACGCGCCCTTTTGTCGACGGGCACGTTGCTCGTTTTAGCGCTTGTGGGATGCGCCACCTATGTGCCGCCCGCTTTACCGGACCATCAGCTGGCCACCATCAGCATTGATCCCAACAGCCACAGCCTGCGTTTCATGGCGGTGGATGGTGTTTACCTGTCGGCGATCGGCGGTTTGAACTCCTTCGCGGGGCGGCAGGATCTGCAACTGCGGCCGGGCAAACGCACTGTTCAAGTGGAATACACCGAGGCAGTGGGCTTGAAGCTGGCCAAGGGCGGTGCCTTGTTGGTGTTCGACGCAAAGGCAGGAACACGCTATGTCGTTCGCGAGCGCATCGACGGAAGAAAGTTTGTTGTGTGGTTGACCCAGGAAAACGGAGACAAAGTGCCGCTGTTAAACCCCGCACCGCATTCGCCATGAACCCGTGATTGCGGGGCTGCTCAAAAAACCTATCTTCTTTACAGTTATCAGATTGTTTAAACGTTTCACCTTGTTGCCATTCCATGACCGATCCACAAACTCAGCGCGAGCAAACGTCGATTCACCAATTGACGTCGGTCTCCCAGGCACGTCAGGTTCGTCTGCAAACCGAACGTGAGGCCCTGGCCGAGCGTGAACGTGCAATGCAAGAGGCTTGGGACTCTCAACGCCTCGATGAGGATTTGCTGGCGCAGCAGCGTGCGCAATGGGTCAACGCCCGTCAGGCTTGGGCTCAAAAGGGTGGGGCGGTGCGTGACGCCATTGCGCTGCGCCGAGACAAAGAGTTGCTCGTGGACATGACAGCGTTGGTGGCGCGTCGCCGAGCTGAATTGCAGGTCAAATCGGATCGTTTGGCGGACGACATCAAAGCTTGGGCCAAACGCTGGCATGCGGCGCAAGAATTTGAAGAATCTCTGGAGGAGCGTGCACGCGCGCTTCGCACTTCACTCGAACGTGCCTCAGAACGTCAAAGGGACGAAGAATCTTTGATGGTGCTGGCCACCGCCACTTATTCGGGTGCAGGCCTTTCTCGCTCGCAAACTTTTTGAACTCTATGGCTGCCGACGACATTCAAACCATACCCACCGCTCAGAGCGTTACTACCGACGCGCTGGCCGCACCTGGCACCGGCGTGGCGGTAGGCCACGACACTTTGCAGCGCTGGACACGTGCTGTGACTGAGCCGCGCGTATCAGACGATCCGAAGGCCGATGATCCTTCCGCCACGACAACCCCCGATACGCATCAGCGCGAACCGCATGAGCGGCCTTCAGGTTTCGGTCGGTTTGATGCGGCCTTGCCTGGAAGGTCTCACACGGGTACGACCCAGCGTGCCTTGCCATCACCAGCGCCAAAGGAACTGGGTGACTCCATTTCTTTTCTGCAAACGTGGGTGGTCAGCGCCCCGCCCCTTACCGGAGCGGTTGTTGCCCAGCACACAAATCACGATGTTTCTATGGAACGAACCCCGTTCGTTGAACCATCGCTGGCCCCTGAAAGACCGACGGGCGCGGCCATGGCACTTGGCGCGCCGGTTGGAGCGCAGGCGACTGCGATGCCCGCAGCACAGCAGTGGGCTGCTGCGTTGGGATCGAACCTGCAATCGACTGCCATGTCTGCAGTCAATGACGGTGGCGTACCAAACGCAGAGCCGTCGAGCAGCAATGACAACAACGGGAGAGCCGTCAGTTCAAGCGTGAACCTGCAAACCGAACGTGGGCAAACCGATGGCGACACCACCCGCGCGCTGCCCCTGACCGCACTGCGCGATTTGCACACGAAACACCGGCACCAACGCCTTGAATCGACTTGGCCCGACAGCCTTGATGGTAAAGAACCAACCTCTGCTGCCAACCCGCTCAACGTCACGACTGAATTGTGGGTCTCTCGGGTTCAAGCCCCAGTTTCGGTGGATGCGGGTGTCAACGCCGATGGTGTTGCGGCTGTGGACGGCAAACAGCAGCTGCATGCGCTGATTGAATCGTGTTGCAGCCGTTTGTGGGTGAATGATGGTGGCGGTCGCACACCCCAGGGTGTGCTGCTTGACCTGGGCCGCTGGATGCCGGGTTGTACCGTGGAAGTGGCCAAGGCGGCGGGGGTGCTGAGCATCACGCTGCGCGGTGTGGACGGCGCCGAGCGCGCGCGTTTGGAAGACGAGCTGCAAGGTTTGGGTGAAGGACTTGCCGACAAGCTGGGATGCAAAGTGGTTGCTGCTGTGGCCACGAATAAGGAGTTGACATGATGATGGAAGGCGAAGGCGTCTTGCGCACGGTTTCCAGCGGGGCGCCCGCTTCGGGGCTGTCTGACGCGTTGTCCGCCTGGGAATTTCAATGGGCGCCAAAAGGTGCGTCGGAGCAATGGGCCCATGTGACAGGCCAACTGCGTTGGAGAGGTTTTGACCTCGGGTTTTCCGCCGACGGTTTGTTGGGTGTGGATGGCCGTTTGTCCGCACCCAGTGTGGCGACTTTGCCTGCCCATTTGCAGCAGGTGGTGCTGCAACATTTTGCCGACGAATGTTTCTCGCCCTTGAAGGGCAGCCCCTTAGGCGATATGTCGCTGCTGTCATTGCAGTGGCATGACGACCCCTTGCCCATGGAAGGCGAATTTGAGTTCACACTCAAACGGACCGAGCTCGCCCGCGTCAGCCGTGGACGGCTGACTGTTTTTGACAGGGCAGGGCGTATGCAGCTCATCAACACCCTGGCCAGTTTGCAGTGGCCCTTACCGCAGGATTTGTCCTTTGTTCGTGGTTCGCTGCAGATTGGATCGGTGCTTTTAAGCACCGAGCAATGCAATGGTCTTGAAGTCGGCGACTTGGTGTGGCTGGATGATGCCGAGGTCGCGCCGTCAGGTCTGCGGGCGCTTTTCACCTCACCGGATGAACCAGACACCGCTTGTTTTACATGGATCAAACGCAGTCAAATGCTGTGGCAGTGCAATGCGGCAGGCGTGGCCTCATCGCCTGAAGGCGTCAGCGGCGATGCCACTGTGTTTCTCAAAGCAATCAGTCCCGAGTTCACGGTGCAACGGGCCTGGTGCCAGGGCGTATTACGCCATGCGCCGATGGCTCAAACGGCCCTGTCCTTGCCTTGGCAACTCAGCCATGAAGGGCGAGCACGCTGTGAGGGGCAGTTGAGGGTGGTTGGCCGCCGCATGGGTTTGCGGGTAACGCGGGTTTTCTGAGTAGGGACCTCCCCGACAAAACACCCCCTCCGTTCGTAAGCAAACGTGAAGACTGTGTCGCAGGTCACAAATGGCGCAGACAGGTATCAAAGTGTTGGCATCATCACTTTGTTCGTTTAAGCAGCTGCACGGTGTGAACAGTTTAGGTCCCCAGAGCTTGTAGCCGTCGTTCAACACAAGGACCTCAGAGTCCTAAGCAATAACAGCAGGAGGAACCCTATGAGCGTCAACAACAATTCCGGCGCGTCCACAACCACCCCTGCCGGTGGCCCGGGCTGGGTGTGGGGCGATGGCGAAGCAGGCTGGACTCACTATGACACTTCCGAAGGCGATACAGGCACCAGCGTGCTTGCCCAAACCCTGCTTGCCGGGCTGCAACAGCAGTCGGAGCCACCACAGGACTGGTTCGCACACGCCAACAGCAGGGCCATGGCCGCCATGGTGGCGGGTTCGTCTAGTTCATCTGATTCATCCGCTTCCTCGGGTTCGGCTGGCACAGCCACCATCAACCAAGACCAGTTCCGGCAAAGCGGTGCCAGCCTGGCCTGGTTGCAGCAAAGCGCTGGCGCCTCCCTGACGACCAAGGCCCCCGCCCCAACGGACTACACCCTTCAAGCCAGTGACCTGAACGCCAGCGACGTCTGGGCCAATCTGACCCAAAACCTGTACGGTACCCGCGATGCAGCAGCAGTTGCCCAGTTCAAAGTTGCCACGGGACTGTCCACCTTGGCCGCCGGGCAACGCATCACACCACCACTGAGCCTCAGCTACGAGCGCACCACGGTGCAAAGCGCCAGCCTCAACGCCAGCGCCCTGACTGCTCCACCCGGCCAATGGGCACAGGCCGCTAGCCTGGAAAGCAGCAGCGTGGCGGCCTACGCGCCGCAAGTGGCATTTGCGCCCAACGGCGACGGCCTCTCGGTGTGGATGCAAGGCGCCGACCTCATGGCTGCCACCTACAGCCAAGCCAGTGGCACCTGGAGCGCGCCCATCGCCATCGACGGCAATAGTGCAGATGATCCCATCCTGCCCCACCTCTCCAGCAGCGCCAACGGCAACATGCTCGTCACGTGGAAACAAGGCACCAGCATTTACGCACGCCGCTATGTAGAAGGGGCCTGGGACAGCGGCCCCACCGCCTTGAGTACGGGCCTCGTCGGCGGGGCCTACTACCCCACTGGCGCCATCAGCGACAGTGGCAAAGCCACAGTGGTGTTTGCTGGCAGCGATGGCTACCGCTGGAACGCCTTGGCCAACACCTTCAACGGCTCTAGCTGGCAGGCCAGCCCGGTGCAAGTGGACGATGCAGGCGGTGCCAACGACCACGGCGTCAACTCCAGCCTCTTGCCCCGCGTGGCCATGGATGCGGCGGGCAACGCCACCATGGCCTGGGTGCAAGCTGCACAAGGAGAGAGCAGCGCCAGCCTCTTCGTCAGCCGCTATGTCGTCGGCACAAGCGCCGCCACTGGCACCTGGAGCACCCCCAGCAGCACCGTGCTGGAAACCTCGGCCATGGACATCAAGTCCTTCCAGTTGGCATTCGACGCCCAAGGCAACGGCCTGGCCGTGTGGGGCCAAAGCACCAGCCTGTTCGCCAAGAGCTACAGCGCAAGCACCCAGCAATGGGGTGCACTGCAAACCATCACCCACACCGCCACGGGCGAGTTCAGCCTGGCGGTGGGTGGAAACGGACAGGAGGGGAGTGGTCAAGCACAAGGTCAAGCACAAGGACCTGCCCATGCCATCGTCAGCTACACAGGCACCGACAACGCCATTTACAGCCACCGCTTTGCCGCTGGCGCCGTGATCAACAGCGCCCCTGATCTGCTCAGCAACGCCAGCCTCGGCGCAGCCCGTGCGGCCCAAGCCAGTATCAACGCCCAAGGCCAGGCCGTGGTCACCTTCATGCAGCTTGACGCCACCGGCGCTGAGCGCATCAGCACCAACCGTCACCACGGCGGCGCATGGCAGGGCCCAGAACAGATTCAATCCGTGGGTACGGCGCCGCAAAAACCCGTGGCCGCCATCGATGCCCGTGGCAACATCCAGGTGCTCATGTCCGCTCAAGTGGATGGCATCACCAGCCTGCATGCACACCGTTTTGAGGCCCCCGGCCCACTAACCTACACCATCCCTACAGGCGCCACCTGGCAAAGCGTTGCCCAAACGCTTTACGGCAGCAGCACCAGTGACACGGTTGCTGCCCTCAAACAGGCGCTGAGTCTTCCTGCCCACGCCGATCTCCCAGCAGTTGGCGCTGCACTGCTGAACTTACCCAGCAACTTGAGCGTGAGCAGCACAGCCACCGAAGAAGCCACGCTCGACCAGACGGCATTGCTCGCAGCCATGCCTCCTGCCGCAAACGCTGCCCCTCAAGCTCCAACGGTTGGCAATACCGGCACCAACACGGCCCCCAGCGGCCCCGTCTTCGGTGGCGGTGGCGTGCCTAGCACGGCCAATACTGCATCCGGCGGCGGTCTCAATACGGCCCTGTCCGTCATGGGATACGGCATTGCGCCCGCCACCAGCGCGGCCACTGTGCGGCTCAGTACAGCAGCGCCAGCGCAGACCGTCACGCAAAACGCGGCCGAAATGACCGCCCTGCAAGCCGCCATCGCCCAAAGCCAACAGCAAGTCGATGCCGCTGCCACCGCTGCCGGTCACGCCTTTACCGCACGCTTCTCAGCGGCCTCTGCCGCCAACTTTGCGCAAGAATCCCTGCGAACGTGGAACCAGATGCGACACCATCATCTGGAAAGCTACGGCACCCTTGATGCGAGCACCGGTTGGTCTGAAAGCGACTACCAGTCCATTGTCAACTCCGCGGCCCAAACACAGGACCAAGCGTCGGCGGCCAACCAAGTCTACGAACAAGCCTTAGCGGTTGTACAAGCTGCGCAGAGTGCGCTGAACACCTTGCTTGAAGCCCAGGCTGCGGCTGTCACTCCTGCCACGACAGCCCAACCCTCCTGGGGCGGTGGTAGCGGCGCCATTGCTTCACAGCCTCTCGACCTCAAACAAGTGTTATCCCATTGGGCCACCAACAGCGGCATTGCGGCAACAGTCAATGGCCCCAATCTTGTCAGCAGCGGCAACATCACTGGCAGTGAGCCCAGCACCGGCAGTGTCACCAGCGCCCCCGCACCAGGCGATCAAACCAGCGTTGCCTCCACATTCGCCGACGACCAAGTTCGCATCAGCCCACCGCGCGTGCGCTCCATGGGCCAGTGGTCTGGTATCAAACTCGTGTGGGAAGACCGCAAGGACGAACCCCAGGTGCTGATGCAATTCATGCGCGACTACGGTGTGGACGCTGCTGACATCGCCTACGCCAGCGGGCAAAGCGTGCAAGCCGTGGGCCAGTACCTGCGCACCCACGGTGCAGCCGAAGGTTTTGCAGGCTGGGCGGCAGGGCGCTACGTCAACCCCACCTATAACGCCTCCTCAAGTGCCAGCGGTACGCCCTACGCCACCAACACGCACGGCATCCTCATCAGCCGCATCCCTGCCAGCGACACTACGCCGCTGGTCGTGCCTCCGAACGAACGCTCCATGGGCCAGTGGAGAGACATCAGGGCTTTGTGGGAAGACCGCCTGGACGAGCCGGCCGTCTTGATGCAAGCCATGCGCGAGTACGGCATAGATGCGGGTGATTTGGCCTACGCCACCGAACAAAGCGTGGCCGCGATAGGGCAATACCTGCGAGCCAACGGTGCGGCCGATGGTTTTGGTAACTGGAGCGATGCGGGCGGCTACTACAACCCCAACACACCGCGCAACCTGCCCGAGCCGAGCGAATATGCGGCCAGCAACAACACGGCCAATTCACTCGTACAGGCCGTGGCCAACGCGGCGGCTCGGGCCAGCACAGCCATCCTCACCACCCCGCCACGCCAGCGCTCTGCATCCCAATGGGCCGACATTGCCGCCGTGTGGCAAGACCGGCAAGACGAGCCCTACCGCCTGATGCAATTGATGGTGGAGTATGGGTTTGATGTGGCCGACATTGCCTACGCCACAAGGCAAAGCCCCCAAGCCGTGGGCGACTACATGACCCGGCATGGCGCACCGGCTGGGTTTGGTGGAGCAGCCACCCTTGGCCAAGACGCCATCAATGCCGCCTACGTGCAGGCCCTGAACCAAGCCATTCAACAGCCGCACAACCCACGGTACGCCGAACTGCTGCGCTACCAGAGCCTGCCATCTAACGCCTCCGATACCCTGGTTCGTGACGAGGCCCACCCCTGGTGGGTGATGGTGAGCCACAGCGAACACGACAACAACTACCAGTGGAGCCACTTCGATGTAGAAGCCTTCACTCAGTGGTACGCCAGCCAAAACACCGAACTCGCCCAAGGCTTCGCCCGCTTACACCAAAGCGCCCACGTCAGCTTCGTGACCGACCACGACAGCAACACCCGCATGCAAGTCAGCCTGGGCAGTGGCGCCGCCGTGGAACTCTCCAGGCCCAGCCTGCAAGGTCCGGATGGCAACGAGATCCGCGTGTGGTCTGGCAGCAGCGTAGGTTACATCGGCAGTGCAGGCACGGCTATCAACGCCTACTTGGGCTTTCAACAAGCCGACCCTGTAGAGCGCAACATGATGCGCCTCATGGTGGGCAGCGAGGTGAACCAAGAGCTATTGCAGCGTTACGGTCAACCCATCGAACTGCCCAACACCGCACAAGGCGAGCGCATGCGCGCCCGCTACGGCACCGAGCTGGCTGCCCAGTTACTGCGCTTAAACGCTGCCATAGAACAAGTGCGAGGCGCCTACAACGCGGCCCTGGAAGCCGCCATGCACCAGGGCGACCATCTCAAAGACCTGCGCACCAGCACCTATGCCGTGCAACTCACCAGCATGGACACCCAGGTGGTTGACGCGCAATACCCTTGGTGGGCCACCACCTATCACCGCGACTACGACAACAACTACCAGTGGAGCAGTTTTGACACCAAGGTGTTCCACGAGTGGTACGTCAAGCAAGACACCCCCGAGAGCCGGCTCTTTGTGGCCCTGCATGGCAGCAACATCGCCGTAGAAGCACGTTACCAGCGTGACCACGACGACGATGCCAAGGTCTGGAACGAGTACTACGTGGGAGACGGGCAGAGCTACGGCATCGCCCTGGGCCACAAAAACTACGTTAACGACCACATCGGCGAGCAGTGGGTGCCCGGGGGCATCAGTGCTTCGCAGCGCAACGGGCTGGCACCCATCAGCCTGTCCCATCCCCCCGAACTGTTCGACGAAGGTTTGGTGTTCTTTGACCCGGTCATGGGGTTTGTGACCCTGCCCGAGAACATCAAACCCGATGAAGACTGGACCGACATGATCGTTCCCGTGCTCATCGGTGCGGCAGTGGGGTTTGTGGCCGGGCCGGCGTTGGCGGCACAGTTTGGTTTTGCGGGCAACGTGGTGGCCACAGCGGGTTTTGGTGCACTGGCTGGCAGTGCGGCCAGTGGTTTGGTGGCCAACGGCAAGATTGATCTGAAGAATGTGCTCACCAGCGCCCTGTCTGCCATGCTCACGGCCGGGTTTGCACAGCACTTTGACCTCAACAGCATGGGCTTGGGGGTGGACGCTGCGGGCAACAGCATTGTGACCAACTGGGCTGACCGCATCCAGGCCATCGGCGTCAAAGCCGTGTTCAATGGTGTGATCAGTGAACTGGCTGGGGGTAAATTCAGCCAAGGCTTGGCGCAAAGCATAGCCAGCAGTTTGGCGGCTGAGTTTGTGCGCGGCATACATGCCGAGATAGGCAACAACAGCCAACTCAGCCCAGCCGACAAAGCGTCCTACAGAAGCCTGGCCAGCGCCATGGGCACCGTGATTCGCGCCATAGCCAGCCCCGGCAGCGCCATGCACAACCTGGCCAGGGAGTTCCTCAATGACCTGGGGGTGTCCTTAGGGGAGGGGATCAACGGTTCAATTCAGACCAATACCGGGACGGGTGGTGGTGCTGGAGCAGGCGCAACCGGATCGACTCCCACCACAACCCGCCCCCCAGTGTTTGATGACGAGGGCTACCTCATGCCTGGCGTTGTCGATCCCAATGCGTCGCTGCAAATTCAGCGCCAGCAGGTTTACAACGCGCTCCTCGAACAAGGGCTCAGTCCGCTGGCAGCACAGAACTTGGCGCAAGCCTGGTTCGACACGGGTACTGTGGCGGCGGTCACAAGGCCCGATCTGCCCAACGGTGGGCGGCCTGCTGATCCGTTTGTGACGGCAGCATCCAACAACCCGGGATTGACCGATACCTCAAGCGATGCAGAAATCTTCGAGGCTTACCTGGAAGAGAACGGCTTCGATGGTTTTGATCTGAACAATGTGGGTTGGTTTGATGACCTTGACCTGGGCCGCTCCTACAAATTTGCGCAAGGCTTTGCGCAGGGCACGGTGTTCTCGGGAATGGCCACTGGCGAGGCGCTGTGGGAAATTGCCAAGAACCCCAAGCAGTTCATTGATGGATTAAGTGCGCTGGTCAGTTCGCCGCAAGCCAGGGCGCAGTTGGGTGATGCCTTACTCAACCAGTTCAACACCGACCTGCAAATGTTCAAGGACGCTTATGCGGCGGGCGACTGGCTGACGGCAGGACAAGCGGCAGGCAAGATCACCACGGACTTTGCGCAACTGGCTGGGGGGGTGCAGGTCATTGCCAGACTGGGCGTGACGGCGACTACTTCGGGTGGGAGGTTGCTGCTGAACGCCGCAGATGAAATTGCTTTTGCGCGCACTGTGACTTTGTCGGGGCCGCAGGTTCGCTCTGCGGCAGTCTGGAATGCGGCGCAACGCGGGGCGGGCGAGATTCCATCTTGGCTGCCCGGAACACAGGTCATCACCGAGGTCGTGCCCAGCGGGACGCGGTATTACATGGTGGTGACGGCGAAGGATGCTGCGCTCATTAAGGAAGGTGTTCCAAGATTTGGTATGTGGGCTACACCAGACCCGGTGCCAAGCCAAGCCTTTGCACGAGACACCTTGGCGATCACTTCAGGCTTCAAAGATGACGTTTCTTACGTGATCGTGGTTGAAACCACTGGCCCACAAATCGTCAGCAGAGGCTTCGCGGGGCCGATTCAAAGTGCTGGTGCCAGTGGGACTGGATCGCAAGTGCAATTCCTTGAGCATGGAAGGCTCAGGGTCATTGGCAGCCCCCAACCCTTGCCAGGAAACTAAAAATGAATCGCATCCAAAATCTTTACAAAGTTCGACGTGACGGAAAAATCATCAAGGAAGAGATGACGTTTGAACAAATCGACGCGTTAGGTGAAATCAGCAAAGTCGTTGAAGTGCATTGGACGGATGGCAACACAGGTCGATCCGCGTCAGCGAAATCGAAATTTGGTACTTTCGCCGAGATCGTTCAAGGAAGGCGGTTTGTTGCAGTGCTCGTCTACAAAAACGAGACGGACTGCAATCTGGTGGTTTTTAATCCCGACGGCAGCACACACCTTGTCATTCCCAACATACAAACCATCAATGGGGAAAAAATGACAGGCTCGTTTGGTTGGTTTGAGTCACCGCACCATCCGGCCGACAGCGTCTTTGGCGTGGTGTTTCAAGCTGACCACAGAAGTTCTGCTCAGTACTGGATGGATTTGGATGCCAACACTGGTGAGGTTCTGGCATGCACATGGACAAAATGAGCAATGAACTGAGCCACATCAAAAATCACCTGGGGTAAGGGGATACAAATACAAGGGCCACCGTGGGAAGACTTCCTAGCCAGAACATTGCCAGCAGAGTCGCGTTTGCCCCCAGGTTTTAGAACGTTTGATTTCTTTGATCCGGAAACCAAAGTGGCAACAAGCGCCAAAACGTTGGACACCACCACCATGGCCAAGGTCAACAACCCGACGCAGGTGTACTACTCGCTGAAGAAGGATATTGACGCAGCGGCAAATTTTGAGGGCATTGAGCGATTCAGTGGTGCCGTTGTTGATTCCAGCAAAATTTCTCAACGAATTGTCTCCGTTGCTGTTCCTGCTTGGACAACGCCTGCTCAGTGGGATCAGATTGTTAAAGCCATTCAGTACGGACAAGGCAGGGGTGTTGTTGTGAAGATTACGGAGATCAAGCCATGAACAACGTCACGAACGGATCGTGGGCTACAGCCAAATATAACCAAGATTTTTTTTGCATCGAAACCTCATCGGGTTACGGTGAAGGTAGTCGTATCGACCCGAAAGGTGTCCAACACTTGTTGGATGCCTCTATCGACGAAAAGAGTCTGGGACATGCTGTGCTGGATGCTTTGAATCGAAGCAGGGGATTGGTCTTGGGGGCGCCACGAGTTGGTAGTGTTTATCCACCTGGAGTTGAGTTCGACGCTGACTTGTACGACTACAAAAAAAACATTGAGCGCGACGCTATCTGGAAAAAGTCTCTGATGGAGCGTTATGGCTACAAATCTGTGCGTGAGCTGTTCAAACAGCTAATGAACTGCGATATCGAAAGAGCAAACGGTCAAATAACAATCACCCCTTTTCGCCGTGAGGGGACAGAAGGATGGCACAGCTTGTCCAAGAAAAGAGGTGAACCCCCAGATTTGGTCATCCCCGCCACCAGCACCCCAGCCGAGATTGGAGCCGCACTGCGTTTGGCCTTCAGCCGTTGCATTGAGTAACTGATGCTTTTTGCTGTTGTCGCGCGTTCTGACCAGTGGATACTTCCTGGTAAGAAAACTACTGTGTTCATGCAAGCCCTGCGTGACTGCGGCACAGACGCCGCCGACCTGGAAAGTGTCATTGGGCGGACGGTGCGTCAATTGGCACAGTCTTGTCACGCCCCACTGCGGCGTGGCCAGCGCCACGCCATCATCACCCCAACGCGCAGCCGCATTCCACCCAGCGACACCACACCGCTGGTCGTGCCCCCCAACGAACGCTCCATGGGCCAGTGGAGAGACATCAGGGCTTTGTGGGAAGACCGCCTGGACGAGCCGGCCGTCTTGATGCAAGCCATGCGCGAGTACGGCATAGATGCGGGTGATTTGGCCTACGCCACCGAACAAAGCGTGGCCGCGATAGGGCAATACCTGCGAGCCAACGGTGCGGCCGATGGTTTTGGTAACTGGAGCGATGCGGGCGGCTACTACAACCCCAACACACCGCGCAACCTGCCCGAGCCGAGCGAATATGCGGCCAGCAACAACACGGCCAATTCACTCGTACAGGCCGTGGCCAACGCGGCGGCTCGGGCCAGCACAGCCATCCTCACCACCCCGCCACGCCAGCGCTCTGCATCCCAATGGGCCGACATTGCCGCCGTGTGGCAAGACCGGCAAGACGAGCCCTACCGCCTGATGCAATTGATGGTGGAGTATGGGTTTGATGTGGCCGACATTGCCTACGCCACAAGGCAAAGCCCCCAAGCCGTGGGCGACTACATGACCCGGCATGGCGCACCGGCTGGGTTTGGTGGAGCAGCCACCCTTGGCCAAGACGCCATCAATGCCGCCTACGTGCAGGCCCTGAACCAAGCCATTCAACAGCCGCACAACCCACGGTACGCCGAACTGCTGCGCTACCAGAGCCTGCCATCTAACGCCTCCGATACCCTGGTTCGTGACGAGGCCCACCCCTGGTGGGTGATGGTGAGCCACAGCGAACACGACAACAACTACCAGTGGAGCCACTTCGATGTAGAAGCCTTCACTCAGTGGTACGCCAGCCAAAACACCGAACTCGCCCAAGGCTTCGCCCGCTTACACCAAAGCGCCCACGTCAGCTTCGTGACCGACCACGACAGCAACACCCGCATGCAAGTCAGCCTGGGCAGTGGCGCCGCCGTGGAACTCTCCAGGCCCAGCCTGCAAGGTCCGGATGGCAACGAGATCCGCGTGTGGTCTGGCAGCAGCGTAGGTTACATCGGCAGTGCAGGCACGGCTATCAACGCCTACTTGGGCTTTCAACAAGCCGACCCTGTAGAGCGCAACATGATGCGCCTCATGGTGGGCAGCGAGGTGAACCAAGAGCTATTGCAGCGTTACGGTCAACCCATCGAACTGCCCAACACCGCACAAGGCGAGCGCATGCGCGCCCGCTACGGCACCGAGCTGGCTGCCCAGTTACTGCGCTTAAACGCTGCCATAGAACAAGTGCGAGGCGCCTACAACGCGGCCCTGGAAGCCGCCATGCACCAGGGCGACCATCTCAAAGACCTGCGCACCAGCACCTATGCCGTGCAACTCACCAGCATGGACACCCAGGTGGTTGACGCGCAATACCCTTGGTGGGCCACCACCTATCACCGCGACTACGACAACAACTACCAGTGGAGCAGTTTTGACACCAAGGTGTTCCACGAGTGGTACGTCAAGCAAGACACCCCCGAGAGCCGGCTCTTTGTGGCCCTGCATGGCAGCAACATCGCCGTAGAAGCACGTTACCAGCGTGACCACGACGACGATGCCAAGGTCTGGAACGAGTACTACGTGGGAGACGGGCAGAGCTACGGCATCGCCCTGGGCCACAAAAACTACGTTAACGACCACATCGGCGAGCAGTGGGTGCCCGGGGGCATCAGTGCTTCGCAGCGCAACGGGCTGGCACCCATCAGCCTGTCCCATCCCCCCGAACTGTTCGACGAAGGTTTGGTGTTCTTTGACCCGGTCATGGGGTTTGTGACCCTGCCCGAGAACATCAAACCCGATGAAGACTGGACCGACATGATCGTTCCCGTGCTCATCGGTGCGGCAGTGGGGTTTGTGGCCGGGCCGGCGTTGGCGGCACAGTTTGGTTTTGCGGGCAACGTGGTGGCCACAGCGGGTTTTGGTGCACTGGCTGGCAGTGCGGCCAGTGGTTTGGTGGCCAACGGCAAGATTGATCTGAAGAATGTGCTCACCAGCGCCCTGTCTGCCATGCTCACGGCCGGGTTTGCACAGCACTTTGACCTCAACAGCATGGGCTTGGGGGTGGACGCTGCGGGCAACAGCATTGTGACCAACTGGGCTGACCGCATCCAGGCCATCGGCGTCAAAGCCGTGTTCAATGGTGTGATCAGTGAACTGGCTGGGGGTAAATTCAGCCAAGGCTTGGCGCAAAGCATAGCCAGCAGTTTGGCGGCTGAGTTTGTGCGCGGCATACATGCCGAGATAGGCAACAACAGCCAACTCAGCCCAGCCGACAAAGCGTCCTACAGAAGCCTGGCCAGCGCCATGGGCACCGTGATTCGCGCCATAGCCAGCCCCGGCAGCGCCATGCACAACCTGGCCAGGGAGTTCCTCAATGACCTGGGGGTGTCCTTAGGGGAGGGGATCAACGGTTCAATTCAGACCAATACCGGGACGGGTGGTGGTGCTGGAGCAGGCGCAACCGGATCGACTCCCACCACAACCCGCCCCCCAGTGTTTGATGACGAGGGCTACCTCATGCCTGGCGTTGTCGATCCCAATGCGTCGCTGCAAATTCAGCGCCAGCAGGTTTACAACGCGCTCCTCGAACAAGGGCTCAGTCCGCTGGCAGCACAGAACTTGACCCAGGCGTGGGTCGCCACTGGAAACGTGGCAGGGGTCAGCAGACCTGATTTGCCCAACGGTGGGCGGCCTGCTGATCCGTTTGTGGCGGCGGCTTCTGGTAACTCAGGTTTGACGGATACATCGACTGACAGTGAGGTATACGCCGACTACTTGCAGCAAGAAGGGTATGAAGGTGAAGACTTTTTGCCCACGGGTTTATCTAACAACCGATCCGTGCAATTGCTTCGCGGCATGCTCGAAGGCGCAGGGTTCTCGGTACTTGCTACAGGTGAAGCCCTGATCGAAATTGCCAAGAATCCGCAGCAGTTTGCAAATGGAATTCAAGCGTTGATCAACTCGCCAGCGGCAAGGGCTCAGTTTGGTGAGGCAATCATTAGCCAATTCCAAACTGATTTACGCTTATTACAAGACGCTTGGAACTCTGGGGACTGGCAAAGCACTGGACAACAAATTGGCAAGCTCGCTACTGACATCGCCGGAGTTGCGGGCGGTGTAGCGGCCATTGCTCGGTTGGGCGTCACGGCGAGCGCAGCGGGCGGGCGGCTATTGCTCAACGCAGCAGAGGATTTGGCGTTTGCGCGGACGGTGACTTTGGCGGGACCACAAGTGCGGCCCGCAAGCACTCTGAACAACATCATGACCGCCACGCCTGGGGTTCAGGCCGCCTGGGCACCAGTAACACAGGTTATCACGGAGGTCGTGCCTGCGGGGACTCGGTACTACATGGTGGTGAATACCCGGCAAGCGGAGAGGATTCTAAGAAACGAGGCCGACTTTGGTGGATGGGCAACTACCAATCCAATTCCCAGCCAAGCCTTTGCAAGAAACAACTTGGCGATCTTGCCGGAGTTCAAAGCTGACGTTTCTTTCGTAGTTCAAATTGAGACCACAGCACCGCAAATGGTAAATCGCGGGTTCGCTGGGCCAATGGGTTCGGCGCAAGGAACCTGCTCTCAAGTGGAGTTTCTTGGACAAAGAAGCCTTCGAATAGTCGGTCAACCTCAACCATTACCGGGAAACTAAAGATGTCAACCGTTCAAGATTTTTATGATGTTCGCCGTGATGGGAAAATCATCCCGGAAGGCATGACTTTTCACGAGATCATCGCTCTTGGCGAGAAGAGTCTCGTGGTTGAAGCGCGCTGGAAGTGTTCAGCGACGCAAAAAAGCGTCTCCTTGAAGTCTCCCTTTGGTGTCGCAGCCTCCGTCGTTCAAGGAAGACAGTTTGTGGTAGCACGGATCTATACCAAAGAATCAGACAGTCAAGTGACTGTCTTTAATTGCGATGGAAGCGTTCATTTGAACCTCTCCAACACTCAAAAAATCAATGGACAAGATCAACAAGGCGAGTTTTATTGGTTCCAAGATGCACATCACCCTGCTGATGGCGTTTTCGGTGTGGTGTTTCAGTGTGACTACCAGCCTAGTGCCCAATACTGGATGGACATTGATGCCGCCACTGGAAAGGTTTTGAAATGCACTTGGACGAAGTAGTTCACCATGAATCCAGTTCAGCATCTTTATAAAGTACGTCAAGACGGCAAAGTCATACGCGAGGGAATGACCCCCGAAGAAATCGTGGCGTTAGGTGAAATCAGCACCGTCGTGGAAGTGCATTGGGTGGATGGACGAACCCAAAAGGCGGTGGTTTTTAAGGAGCCTCTGGGCATATTCACA